>Ga0209051_1002069_pt1 | contig 15189 bp, 13 predicted proteins | sample AraplaCvi_mMS_r2_2_FD_184286 | JGI IMG/M metagenome (GOLD analysis project Ga0209051, IMG submission 184286) | Arabidopsis root microbial communities from North Carolina, USA - plate scrape MF_Cvi_mMS_r2 (SPAdes) (version 2) | ecosystem: Host-associated > Plants > Roots > Endosphere | place...
GGGCGGGTACCGGCGGGGCGGCAGGTGCTGCCGGCGGGGCGGCTGCAGCCGGAGGGTTGGCGGCAGGCGGGGCTGCAGACGCCGGCGGCGCTTCGGGGACGCGTGGAGCTGGAACAGCAGGAACGGGACGTGGAAGTTCCGCCTCTGTTTCGACCGACAAGGAATCTTCGCCGGGGGTCGCTTCGGGAACGGGTACGACGTTGTGGTTCTGCGTGGCGAGGAATCGTTCCCGCGCCCGCAGCTCTTTGCGGGTCAGCGGCATGCCGCCGCCGGCGGTACCGCTGGAGGGGTCGTTGTTGACCGGGCTCACAGTTGCAGTCCCCTCGTTGAAGTATCGGGTTCACTGCCTGAGGCAGCCTGCAGCGTTGGGGCACTGCTGGGCTTTTCGGACTCCGCCGGTGCCTGCACTCGGCGGCCGATGTCCGTTCCTCTGGCTTTTTGCATGTCGATCGCGTGCTGGAGTATTCCAGCAGCAGCAACCTGATCAACCACTTTACGGTGATTCCTGCTGCTCATGCCAGCTTCGTGCAGGTTGCGGTGTGCCGTAACAGTGGAAAGCCGCTCATCGACGAGGTTCACGGGAATGTCCAGACCGGCGCGTGCCAGCTCTTCCACAAGGAGCAATGCGTACTCGGCAGCCATGGCCGCGGAGCCGCGCTCCTCCCCCTTCATGGTGCGGGGAAGGCCGACAAATATTTGCACCGCAGGCAGCTCAGCGGCGTGTTTGACCACCAAACGGACATCGGAGTTCTTTTTGGCATCGCGCCCTACCGTCTTGAACGGCGTGGCGAGAATGCCGTCAGGATCGCACTGGGCAAGGCCGACCCTGACGGTACCGACGTCTACCCCCAGCTTGATACCCCGGGGGTAGACGTCATCGTTAGTACGGGCGGACACCGTCAGCGCTTGGCAATCGCGTCCACCACCGCTGTGAGGGCCTCAGAGACCTTCGCAGCGTCGGTGCCACCGCCTTGAGCGACGTCGTCCTTGCCACCACCACCGCCACCGAGGATGCCTGCAGCCAGGCGGACCAGCGCACCGGCCTTCACTCCGGCCTCGCGGGCGGCTTCGTTGGTGGCGATGAGGATAACCGGGCGATCGTTGCTGACCCCGGCAACGGCCACTGCGGCGGCGTCCGAACCGAGACGGCTGCGCAGGTCCAGGGCAAGGTTCCGCAGGTCATCTGCGCCGCCCACCTGGCCGGCGTCGTGGGCAACTACGCGCACGCCGGCTGCGTCCTTTGCCGTTCCGACGAGGTTGGCGGCCGCTGCCGTGAGCTGTTCCTTGCGGAGGCGGTCGAGTTCCTTCTCCGTGGCCTTGAGCTTGTTCAGCGTGCTCGAGATGCGATCGGCAAGCTGGCCGGACGGGACCTTCAAAAGCTCGGTCAGTTCAGTCACCAGTGCGCGCTCCGCGGCAAGGTGACGGAACGCGTCCAGGCCCACGAAGGCCTCGACGCGCCGGTTTCCCGAACCAACGGACTGCTCGCCCAGCAACGAGAGGCTGCCGATGAGGGAGGTGTTGGATACGTGGGTGCCACCGCACAACTCACGTGACCAGGCGCCGTCGATCTCGACGACCCGTACCTCGCTGCCGTAGTTCTCGCCGAAGAGGGCCATGGCGCCCAGCGCCTTGGCCTCTGCCAGGCCCATCACCTTGGTGTCAACGCGATAGTTGTTCCGGATGGCGATGTTGGAGACTTCTTCAATCTCGGAACGCGTGGCGGGGCTGAGGCCCTCACCCCAGGCGAAGTCGAAGCGCAGGTAGCCGGCCTTGTTGTAGGAGCCTCGCTGGGTAGCTTCGGGCCCAAGGATCTGGTGGAGGGCGGCATGGACAATGTGCGTTCCGGTGTGGGCCTGCTCTGCGGCGTGGCGGCGTTCACGGTCGACGGCGGCCCGCACCAGTGCGTCGGAGGCAATCTCACCCTCGCGGACGATGGCCTTGTGGACGCTCAGGCCCTTGATGGGACGCTGGACGTCAAGGACCTCCACCACGAAGCCGTCACCGGTGATGAGGCCGGTGTCTGCTGACTGGCCGCCTGCTTCGGCGTAGAACGGGGTTTCGTTGAGGACAAGCTCAATTTCGTCACCCGTGGAGGCATGTGCGACAGCACGGCCTGCGCTGACGATGCCCCGGACCTTTGCTTCGCCCTCAAGTTCGTCGTAGCCCGTAAAGACGGTCTCACCCTTGCCGAGAAGCTCCTGGTAGGCGCTGAGGTCGGCGTGGCCGCCCTTCTTGCCCTTGGCATCAGCCTGTGCGCGCTGGCGCTGTTCAAGCATGAGCGCGCGGAAGCCTGCCTCATCAACCTTGAGGCCGGCTTCTTCGGCCATTTCCAGGGTCAGGTCGATCGGGAAGCCGTAGGTGTCGTGCAGCGCGAAGGCATCGGCGCCGGACAACGGAACTCCTGCAGCTTTCGATTCGGCCACAGCGTCTTCCAGGCGGGCCGTTCCCGAAGCAATGGTGCGGAGGAAGGCCTTCTCCTCGGCGTAAGCAATACGGCTGATGCGCGCGAAGTCGGTTTCCACCACCGGGTAAACGCCCTTCATGGCGTCGCGGGAGGCGGGTAGAAGGTCAGGAAGGCATGCCTTCTCGACACCGAGGAGGCGCATGGCGCGCACAGCCCGGCGGATGAGGCGGCGCAGCACGTAGCCACGGCCTTCGTTGGACGGCGCCACACCATCGGCAATGAGCATCAGGGCGGACCGGATGTGGTCCGCGACGACGCGCATGCGGACGTCATCGGTGTGGTGCGGGTCCTCCGGCGATTCGGCCGAGGTGTACTCGCGTCCGGACAGTTCGGCAGCCTTGTCGATGACCGGGCGGACCTGGTCGGTCTCGTACATGTTCTCGACGCCCTGGAGGATCATCGCCAGGCGCTCCATGCCCAGGCCGGTGTCGATGTTCTTCTTCGGCAGCTCGCCGACGATATCGAAGTCCACCTTGGAACGGACGTTTTCGATCTGGTACTGCATGAACACAAGGTTCCAGATTTCGATGTACCGGGTTTCGTCGGCCAGCGGGCCGCCTTCGATGCCGTACGCCGGGCCGCGGTCGTAGTAGATTTCCGAGCATGGGCCGGCGGGGCCGGGCTGCCCGGTGGACCAGTAGTTGTCAGCCTTGCCCATGCGCTGGATACGCTCAGCCGGGATGCCGGTGTTCTTGAGCCACAGTTCCTTGGCTTCGTCGTCCTCTTCGTAGACCGTCACCCAGAGGCGCTCGGCAGGCAGTCCGTAACCGCCGTCGTCCACGCTGGTGGTGAGCAGTTCGAAGGCGAACTTGATGGCATCTTCCTTGAAGTAATCACCAAAGGAGAAGTTGCCGCACATCTGGAAGAACGTTCCGTGGCGGGCAGTCTTGCCTACCTCCTCGATGTCACCGGTGCGGATGCACTTCTGGACGCTCGTGGCACGGCTGTAGGGCGGCTCTTCGCGGGCGGTCAGGTAGGGAATGAACGGCACCATTCCGGCCACAGTGAAGAGAAGTGACGGGTCGCTGGAAACGAGCGACGCGGAGGGAACGGCGGTGTGGCCCTTGCTGACAAAAAAGTCCACCCAGCGCTTGGTGATCTCCTGCGACTTCATTAGCTGATTACTTACCCTTCTCAATTCACTGCACACGATGTGCGCGGTACCGGCTGGTGCCGTTCCGCAGCTTTCCATTCTGCCCTGTTGAGGGCCTGGGAGCGAACCGCTCCGCTACCGTCCGCCTGCTACGGCGTCGTCAATTCCAAGCGCTGCGCGGAGATCCTCTTCCCGCTGGTGCATGCCGGACCGCACTGCGTCGGCGAAGTCGAACAGCCCGTCAGCCATCCGGCCAACCGCACGGTTCAAACCTTCGGGGCCCAGGTTTGCCTGCGCCTCGGTGATCTTACGGAAGGCGATGACGCCGATTGCGACGCCAATGCCCATCCAAACAATTCTCTTCATCGGTTTATGGTCTCCCGTTGATTCAGCGGCTGCGACGGCCGGAGGAAGGGGTCCGGCGTGCGGCGAAAGCCGAGCGGACTCCGTAGCTGAAAGCAGCCACCTTGATCAGCGGCGACCCAACCGTGGCGGCCACGAGCGAGGACAGCGCGGAGATGTTGGCTGACGCGTCCGAGACGTTGGAGGCGATGCCATCGACCTTCTTCAGCTGCTGGTTGGTGGTAGTGACCGTGGCAGTCACTTCGTCCATCAAAGGCGTGGCGCCGTCGCTGATCGAACGGATGGAGGTGCGGACCTCATCGAAAACGCCGCCCAACTTCAGAATGGGCACAGCCAACAGCAGAACCAGGAGCGCGAAGACTCCTGCTGCGATGAGGCCGGCAATGTCGCCACCAGACATAGAACACTTCTCCTAGGATCGTTGCGCTGCCTTGCACCAGCCGCATCGCGGCTTTGGCCAAGGCCTCCCCCAGTACCTTACCTATAGTGGCCCGGTACCTTATAGACAAAGAAGCCCGCGGCGGTTGCCACGGGCTTCTTTGTCTGTGCTGCTTGAATTTAGCGAGCGTAGAATTCGACGACGAGCTGCTCTTCGCAGATCACGGGGACCTCAGAGCGCTTCGGGCGACGAACCAGGCGTGCCTGCAGGGCGTCGATCTTGACGTCCAGGTATGCGGGCACGTTGTTCAGGACGTGTGCACCGGCAGCGGCGACCTGGAACGGTGCCATGACCTCGGAGCGGCTGTGAACGTGGATGAGCTGGCCTTCGCCAACGCGGAAGGACGGGCGGTCCACGCGGACGCCGTCAACCATGATGTGGCGGTGCACGACGAGCTGGCGTGCCTGTGCGATGGTGCGGGCAAAGCCTGCACGGAGCACGAGGGCGTCCAGACGCATTTCGAGCAGCTCGACCAGGTTTTCACCGGTCAGGCCCTTGGTGCGGCGTGCTTCTTCGAAGGCACGGGTCATCTGGGCTTCGCGGATGCCGTACTGGGCGCGCAGACGCTGCTTTTCGCGCAGACGTACGGCGTAGTCGGAGTCCTGCTTCTTGCGGGCACGGCCGTGCTCACCGGGGCCGTACGGGCGGCGCTCCATGTACTTGGCGGCCTTGGGGGTCAGAGCAATGCCGAGTGCACGCGAAAGGCGTGCGGTACGGCGAGCACGAGTGTTGTTAGCCACTTGTGTCCTTCCAATTACTGCGGTGTATCTGTGTTACTGGCCTCCATCAGGGAGAGCATCGGCCAACCGCTGCCTCTTGCTACTGGCCCGGGCGCGCAGCACCGTTGAAGAAATCTTCAAGGGATTTGGCGTCGGGTCATGCCAGACAAGGATCAATGCTACCACGGGCGTTGGAACCGCCCTGCCTCCGCTACTCGCCGCGGACGATCTTCCGGAGCCGCTCCAACCTGGCCGCAATATCCCGCTCCGCGCCGTTGTTGGTGGGCTGGTAGTAGTCCTTGCCGACGAGGTCGTCCGGCGGGTACTGCTGGGTGGCTATCCCGTGCGGCTCATCGTGGGCGTATTTGTAGCTGGTGCCGTGGCCCAGTTGCTTGGCACCGGGATAGTGGGCATCCCGCAAATGCATCGGAATGCCGCCGCCATAGCCTGCACGCACATCCGCCACCGCTTTGTTCAAGCCCATGTAGGCGGCGTTGGATTTAGGCGCCGTTGCAAGGTGCACCACGGCCTCGGCCAGCACAATGCGGCCCTCAGGCATGCCGATCAACTGCACTGCCTGCGCCGCTGCCACGGCGGTCTGCAATGCGGTGGGGTCGGCCATGCCGATGTCCTCGGCGGCGGAGATCACGATCCGTCGGGCCACGAAGCGCGGGTCCTCCCCGGCTTCGAGCATCCGGGCCAGATAGTGCAGTGCCGCATCCACATCCGAGCCGCGGATGGACTTGATGAACGCGCTGGCGACGTCATAGTGCTGGTCCCCCGCGCGGTCATAGCGCACCGCCGCAGCGTCCAAGGCCCGTTCCGTGTGGCGGAGTTCCACCAGCACCGCGGCGTCCGGCGCTTCGCCTTCGACGGCGGCCGGGTCGTCGACGGCGGTTGAGTCACCGAAAGCTACCCCGGCAGCGGCTTCCAATGCCGTCAACGCACGCCGGGCGTCGCCTCCGGACAGCCGCACGAGATGATCCAGCGCTTCCGGGCTGAGCTCAACGCGGCCTGCGAGTCCGCGGGCGTCGGACACTGCCCTCTGCAGCAGTCCCGAGATGTCATCGTCAGTCAGCGGCTTCAGCGTCAGCAGCAGTGAACGCGACAACAGGGGCGAGACCACCGAGAAGGACGGGTTTTCCGTGGTTGCTGCCACCAGCACGACCCAGCGGTTCTCAACCCCCGGCAGGAGGGCATCCTGTTGGGCCTTGTTGAAGCGGTGGATCTCGTCCAGGAACAGGACGGTGGTCTTCTTGTACAGGTCACGGGCCGTCAGGGCCTCGTCCATGACCCGGCGTACATCTTTGACGCCGGCGGTGATCGCAGACAACTCAACAAACTTCCGGCCGGGACCGCGGGCGATCACATGCGCCAGGGTGGTCTTTCCTGTTCCAGGCGGCCCCCAAAGGATCACCGAGCTGGGGCCGGCCGGACCGGCAGCCTCTGCGCCGGCCGCCAGTTGCCGGAGCGGGGAACCATGACCGAGCAGGTGCTGCTGTCCCACAACGTCGTCCAAGGTCCGTGGCCGCATCCGCACTGCCAGCGGACTGCGTTGGGACGCCATCCAGTTGGCGTCCGAGGGTCCCCCTGCGGCAGGCTGCTCCTCCGACTCGTCGTCGTCCACTGCGCCGGCACCAAAGAGATCTTCCACATGGATAGGCTACTCATAGTTCCAGCAAAGGAGACATCGACGTGCACCGCCCAGCATCGGCCCCGCAACGCAGGGGCGGCAGCAGGACCGCCTTAGTGCCCGGGGAAAGGCTGCAAGGGTGGGTGGCCCGGTTCGCCTCAAGCCACGGCCCGGTTGAGGAGGACCTGGACGACGGCGGCTTGCTGCTGCGGGCGGCCGACGGAGGTGAGGCCCTGCTGCGACCGCCGTGGCCGGCTGACGGCAGGCCGGGGCGCGGGGCGACAGAGCTGGACCGGCTCGCCTCACTCGCCACCCAGGAGCGCGGTCTCGGGCTGCTGCTGGTCCGGAGGGGTGGCTACGCTCTGGCTGCTGCCAGCGGTTCCACCATCTTGGCCTCGAAAAGCGGTTCGCGCTTTATCGACGCCAAAACCACGGCGGAACACGCCGCACGGATCTTCTCCGGCCACAGGATTGAGTACATCGTTCCCGGCGGTGACCGGACCTTGGTGGACCAGGTCCTCGCCCACGCATCCCTCAAGGCAGTTGCCGGCCGGACAAGGCTCGCCTTCCTGGATGTCCAGGAACCGAAGTCAGCCGTACTGCCAAAAGCTGCAGCTGACGCCTGCTCCGTCCGGATTACGGTGTCGGATGCACCTGTTCAGCAACCGCCTCAGCAGCCGCCGGGCGCTCGTTTCAGCGGCGCCTGACGATAAAGATAGCCACCTTGGTCAGTAAAACCCGCCTGCAAGTAGAGGTCCCGGGCTCCTTGATTGGCCGCGGTAACCAGCAGCCAGAACCCTTCGAGTCGCCGTTGGCTTCCGGCGCGCAACAACGCATCCAGAATCCTTGTAGCGTATCCACGCCTGCGGTGCGCCGGCGATGTCGCCATGCTGTAGATACCGCCCCAGCCGTCCACCAAGGCGAGACGCCCGACGGCGGCGGGAACGCCGTCGTCGTCCCTCAGCAGGGCGTAGAGCGAGGGGCACGCGGCAAGAATTCTGTGGGCGACCGACAGCTCTGCCTCGCCGCCGCGGCCATCCACCGACCACCACAGGTCCAACCATTCCCGGGTGGGATGGTCGTTGAGTTCTACGCCAGGCCCGGGGGCAGCCGCGGATGTCCCCGCAGCGTCCCTGACCATGATCCTGGTTTCTGACTGCCGGGTGAAGCGCTGCTCGTCCAGGACGGTATTGAGGTCTTCGCTGCGGGGATCGTTGAAGACCTGGAAGATCAGGGGAAGCCGCCGGTCCCGGTACCAGCGCGCGGCGGCCTGGACCGACCGGCTGATGCCGTCGTGTCCGGTCTGGTGGGACACCCTGGGCCACACTGAGTTTGCCCGTTGCGTCACTCCCTCCGAAGCGCGCAGCACCCACTCCCCCGTCTCCTCCCGGTCAAGGGCAGGCCAGGCCTTATCCATGAGGTCTTCAAGGAGTGCTTGCTCCATCATCTGCGGCACCTCTCATATGCGGGAAATTATGTGGCACGAACACCAAAAGGCCCCCCACCATGGTGGAGAGCCTTTTGGCCAGGACTTTACTCGGACGCGGTTGCCGGCTTGGCCGCAGGTTTGGCCTCCGGCTTGAAGTCGACGCCTGCCTCCTTGCGCTGCTGTGCCGTGATCGGAGCAGGCGCCGCAGTCAGCGGGTCATAGCCGTTGCCCGACTTCGGGAAGGCGATGACGTCGCGGATGGACTCCACACCGGCGAGCAACGCGACGACGCGGTCCCAGCCGAGCGCCATTCCGCCGTGGGGAGGTGCGCCGTACTTGAAGCCCTCCAGGAGGAAGCCGAACTTCGTCTCAGCGTCTTCCTTGTCCAGGCCCATGAGCTGGAACACCCGTTCCTGCACGGCCCGGTCGTGGATACGGATGGAACCGCCGCCGATTTCGTTGCCGTTGCAGACGATGTCGTAGGCGTAGGACAGGGCCGACTCCGGGTCCTTGTCGAACGTGTCCAGGAATTCGGGCTTGGGCGAGGTGAAGGCGTGGTGCACTGCTGTCCACTGGCCACCGCCAACTGCCACGTCACCGGAAGCGACAGCAGCGGCGGCCGGCTCGAACATCGGGGCGTCCACGATCCATACGAAGGCCCAGTCGTTGGGATCGATGAGGCCGGTACGGTGACCGATCTCAACGCGCGCGGCACCGAGCAGTGCCCGGGCGGCAGACTTCTCGCCGGCTGCGAAGAAGATGCAGTCTCCCGGTTTCGCACCAACAGCGTCCGCCAGGCCTGCACGCTCGGTTTCGGTGAGGTTCTTGGCGACCGGACCGGCCAGTTCGCCGTCTTCCTTGTAGAGCACGTAGGCCAAGCCCTTGTGACCGCGCTGCTTGGCAAATTCCTGCCAGCCGTCCAGGGTACGGCGTGGCTGGGACGCGCCGCCCGGCATCACGACAGCACCAACGTAAGGGGCCTTGAAGACGCCGAAGTTGGTGTCCTTGAAGAAGTCGGTCAGTTCAGTCAGCTCAACACCGAAACGCAGGTCCGGCTTGTCGGAGCCGTACTTGGCCATGGCGTCCAGGTACGTCATGCGGCGGATCGGCGTAGGGATTTCGACGTCGATCAGCTGCCACAGTGCTTTGACGATTGCCTCGCCGAGTTCAATGACGTCGTCCTGGTCCACGAAGCTGGCTTCGATGTCCAGCTGGGTGAACTCCGGCTGGCGGTCTGCGCGGAAGTCCTCATCGCGGTAACAGCGGGCGATTTGGTAGTACTTCTCGAAGCCACCCACCTGGAGAAGCTGCTTGAAAAGCTGCGGCGACTGCGGGAGGGCGTACCAGGAACCCGGGGCCAAGCGGGCCGGAACAACGAAGTCACGGGCGCCTTCCGGCGTCGAACGCGTCAGCGTGGGTGTTTCGATCTCGACGTAACCACGCTGGTGGAGGAGCTCACGCGCTACGCGGTTGGCTTCCGAACGGAGGCGCATGTTGCGGGCCGGGCCGGGGCGGCGAAGGTCGAGGTAGCGGTGCTTGAGACGTGCTTCCTCGCCAACCTCAACGTGCTCGTCGATCTGGAACGGAAGGGGCTCGGAAGTGTTGAGGATAACCACGTTGTCGGCGATGACCTCAATTTCACCCGTCGCCAGGGCAGGGTTTTCGTTGCCTTCGGGACGCTTGTTGACCGTGCCCGTCACCTGGAGGACGTACTCGTTCCGGAGGCCGTGGAAGACCTCCTCCTCACGGACAACCACCTGGGCAACGCCGGACGCGTCGCGCAGGTCAACGAATGCAACGCCACCGTGATCACGGCGCCGGCCCACCCAGCCGGCAAGGGTAACGGTTTGTCCAATGTGCTCGGAACGAAGTGATCCGAGGTCATGTGTGCGCAGCACAGCATTCCTTTCAGCATGAAATTTAGAAGGACCGCTGCAAAGGCGGTCCCGTCCGAGTTTACCCGCCCCGGCCGCGGCTCCCGCCAAGGGCGGGAGAAGCTATGGTCGGATCAGGCCGTGGTCACCCGGACATGGAGGTCTTCCTCCGGAGGAGTCCAGGTCGTGGGATCGGCATCAACCTGCTCGCCGGAACGGATGTCCTTGACCTGGTGTTTTCCGTCGTCATCGGTGAACCAGACGAAGGGGATGCCGCGCCGGTCGGCGAACTTGATCTGCTTGCCGAACTTCTCGGCCTTGGCTGCGACCTCGGTAGCGATGCCGCGGCCACGCAACTGGGCCGCGATGTCCTGGGCCGCAGACCAGCTGTCGTCGCTATTCAAAGCAACCAGCACTGCAGTCGGCACAGCGCGTGAGGCCGTGGCAAGTTCCTGGCTGAGGATGCGGGACACCAGGCGCGTCACGCCGATCGAAAGCCCGACGCCGGGGAACTTGCGGTTGCCCTTGCTCGCCAGGGCATCGTATCGGCCGCCGGAACAGATCGAACCGAGCTGCTCGTGTCCCACAAGGACGGTCTCGACGACGGTGCCGGTGTAGTAATCCAGGCCGCGGGCAATGCTCAGGTCAGCGACCACCTTGCCCGGGGCACGCTGAACGGCTGCTTCGATGACCTGTTGAAGCTCGCTCAGGCCTTCTTCGAGGAGGTCATCCTTCACCCCGAGTGCGCGGACCTGTTCGACGAAGGAGGTGTCCTCGGTGCGGATCGTGGCGAGTTGCAGGGCCAGGGCCGCCTGCTCATCCGTGGCGCCGAGCTCAGACTTGAGCAAACCAGCTACCTTGTCGGCACCGATTTTTTCCAGTTTGTCGATGCTGCGCAGCACGCCGGCGGTGTCCGTCAGGCCAATGCCGCGATAGAAACCCTCGGCCAGCTTCCTGTTGTTGATCCGGAGCCGGAAGTCCGGAATGGGAAGGGCGCTCAGGGCCTCAGCGATGACCAGCGCAATCTCAACGTCATAGCGGAACGGCAGTTCGCCGTCGCCTACCACATCGATATCAGCCTGGGTGAACTCGCGGGCCCTGCCTTCCTGGGGGCGTTCACCGCGCCACACTTTCTGGATCTGGTAGCGGCGGAACGGGAAAGCCAGATACCCGGCGTTTTCCACGACATAGCGCGCAAACGGAACGGTCAGATCGAAGTGCAGTGCAAGCGCGTTGGGGTCGGACTTATCGGAACTGCCCTGCTTCGCAGCCTCGCCCTCATCATCCTGGAGACGGCTCAGGCCATAGACCTCTTTATCGATCTCGCCCTTGCGGAGCAACTGGCCGACCGTTTCGACCGCGCGTGTCTCAATGGAAGAGAAACCATGCAACTCGAATGTCTTCCGGAGCGTAGCCAGCACATGGAGTTCCACCAACCGTTCCTGGGGAAGCCACTCGGGGAATCCGGACAGGGAGGCGGTACGTGCCATGGTGGAATTGTCTCCTCAAAGAAAGCTGACCCGGGCCTCGGCGCCATGCTTTAAACGCCCGTTCGGCGTTTAGAGGGCGGGCGTCCAGCCGGTCATGCATAAACTATGTGCGGCAGCCAGTTTATGCTTTCCGCGCGTGCACATCTAATGCAGCATGCCGGGTTCCTGTCGGCAGCCATCCGAAGCGGACACAATCAGGAGGACTCTTGGCAACAAGGTCGCGGGATGACCGCGAAGCGAAACGTCGCATCAGGCAAATGGAAGCCAAGCGCGCCCTGCGGCAGGAACAGGGAAAGCGCCGCAAACGCGACAACATCATTGCCATCGGCGCCGGTGCTGCCTCCGTGGTCCTTGCCGTGGTGCTCCAGCTGACCGTCTTCAGCTCCAACCCCACGGAAGACGAGTTCGCTGCCGCAGAGGCGGGCCTGAATTCGCCGTCGGCATCCCCAGCAGCGTCCAACGGTGCCGACATTCCCAGCCCGGATACAGCAGCCGGCAAAACGTTCACGGGCGAGCTTGCCTTGAACAGCGGCGTCGTGGGAGTCGAATTGAACGGTACAGCGGCACCACAGGCGGCTGCTGTCCTGAAGTCGCTCGCTGATGCCGGTTACTACACAGGGGCCAACTGCCACCGGCTGACCACTTCCGAGACCTTTGGCCTCCTGCAGTGCGGCGCTAAATCAGAGGACGGCGCAGACGACCCCAACTATCGCTGGGGTCCACTCGAAAACACGCCGGCAGACAACAAGTACCCTGCCGGAACCATCGCCGTCGCCCGTACGGGCAACAATGCCTACGGCAACGGGCACCAGTTCTTCATTGTCTATAAGGACACCACCATCCCGGCCGACACGGCTGGCGGATACACCGTTGTTGGCAAGGTCACCAGCGGGTTGGACGTCGTGACGAAGATCGCCGCTGCCGGCCTCAAAGCCGGCGGAAACAGCAGCGACGGCGCCCCTGTGGCACCTGTCACGATAGACTCGTTTTCTCTGAAGTAACCAGCCCCGGGCCCAGGCCCGGGGTGCATTGCCTTAGCAGTCCCTCCAAGCGAAAGACTTTTAGCGGTGACAGACAGTCAGAAATCCGACGAAACAGCAGCAGTGGCCAACGATGAAGCGGTCGAGGTGATCGAAGCCACGGATGCCGTCGCTTCCCCCGAAGCAACCCCCGCTTCGGCTCCCAATGAACCCGCGGCACCCCGCCCCGCGCCGTCGGCAGCGCCGTCGCCCGCGGCTTTTGCGGCACGCCCCAAGGCACCCGCTGCTGTTGTTCCTGCCGCACCCGCAGTATCTGCCGCGTCGCTGGCAGAAGCAGCAAAGTGGGGGCGGGCAGAAGGCGACGGCCACGTCTTCCTCACGCTCGATGGAGAGGAAATCGCCGTCGGACAGTACCCGGGAGTCAGCCCTGACGAAGCCCTGGGCTATTTCGCCCGGAAGTTCGACGACGTCATCGCCCAGGTAGTCCTCCTGGAGCACCGGGTGGAGTCCAAGGCGCCGGCAACAGACATGCAGAAGACGGTCACGCACCTGCGCGAGCAATTGGCCGAGCGCAACATGGTGGGCGATATCCGTTCCGCCGAGGCCCGCCTGGATGCCCTGTCAACGCAGATCGTGGAATTGGAGAAGTCTGAGAAGGCTGCCCACGAGGCCGTTCGGGCCAGTGAGCTTGCCGCGCGGGAGGCCATCGTAGCCGAGGCGGAGACCATTGCCGGTCAGGATCCTGCGCAGATCCAATGGAAGACCTCCAGCGCGCGTATGAACGAGCTGTTCGAATCCTGGAAGTCCGCACAGAAGAGCGGCGTTCGGCTCGGCCGCAGCAACGAGGACGCACTTTGGAAGCGCTTCCGCTCGGCCCGCACCGTTTTCGACCGCCACCGCCGCGCCTACTTCTCCCAGCTGGACAGCAACAATTCTGCTGCCAAGTCCGCCAAAGAGGCCCTGATCGCAGAGGCCGAGGCTCTTTCCTCGTCCACTGACTGGGGCTACGCCGCCGGTGAATACCGCAGGCTGATGGACCAGTGGAAGGCCACCCCGCGCGCCAGCCGCAAGGATGACGACGCCTTGTGGGGCCGCTTCCGTGCCGCCCAGGATGTCTTCTTCAGCAATCGCCAGGCCGCCAATGACCAGATTGACCAGGAATACACAGCGAATCTGGCCGTCAAGGAACAACTCGTGGTCGAGGCCCAGGGCTTGCTGCCCATCAAGGACCTCAACGCCGCCAAGAAGGCCCTCCAGTCCATCCGTGATCGCTGGGAAGATGCCGGTAAGGTCCCGCGTGCTGACATGGGCCGGATCGAGGCAGGCCTTCGCAAGGTGGAGGATGCTGTCCGTGAAGCCGAGGAAGAGAAGTGGCGCCGGAGCAACCCGGAAACCAAGGCACGCACGAACAGTGCCCTGACGCAGCTCGAAGCAGCCATCGCGGGCCTCAAGGACGACCTTGACAAGGCTGAAAAGGCCGGCGACCAGCGACGCATCAAGGCTGCTCGTGAAGCTTTGGAAGCACGCCAGGCCTGGCTCGACCAGATCCAGCGTTCGGCCAGCGACCTCGCATAATTCCTTCTGACGCTGTTGCAGGCTCCGATCCGGTTATCCACATAGCCGGATCGGAGCCTGTACTCGTAGGGGGCCCCACGAAATGATCGGTGGATGGTCCCCGCTCTCACATCCCCGCAATTGCTGGAGCCGGTTATTCCGGAGCTCTACGCCCCTGGCCGCATCTTTACGTGGAATGAACTGCAGGGCATGGCGTTCGACGGCATCCTGATGCCCCTCTACGGCAAGAACTATTCCTCCCCAGGCGTGGCCATCACCCACCGGCTGCGCGCCCGCGCAGCCGCACTGAGCGTGCCTGAACGTATCCGCACCAAAGTTGTGGCCGGCAGGCTCACTGCCGCCTGGATCTACGGCTGTGCCAAACCGCCGGAGAAGTTGTCACTGCTTGTGGATGCCAAGCACCGCATTTCCAGCCTTCGCGGCACCCTGCCCTGCAGCCTCCATGAAGTACGGCTGGGGCAGATGGATGTCGTCAGTCTCGGCGGGATGCTGGTGAGCACCCCGCTGCGTACCGCGGCGGACATCGCGCTCCACGTCGAGTCTGAACGCGCCCTGCCGGTGCTGGGACGGCTCCTGGACAGACAGGAACTGGGTGTACGGCTGCGACTTCTTGTCCTGGCAGTCGAGGCAGCTCCCCGGGTCCCCCACAAGAAGCGCGCCCTGGCCACCTTGGCACAGTTGATGCCGGCAAATGCTATCGGCTAGCAGCAAACCTCTAGCTCCGGCGGCGGTTACCCGTGGTGCGGTAGACGTCGAAAACACCGTCAATGCGGCGCACAGCATTCAACACGTGGTGAAGGTACTTGGGATCACCCATCTCGAAGGCAAACTTCGAGATCGCCACCCTGTCGCTGGACGTGTGGACCGATGCAGCAAGGATGTTCACGTGGTTCTCCGAGAGGATCCGCGTCACATCCGAAAGGAGCGATTTGCGGTCCAGTGCTTCGACCTGGATCTCCACCAGGAACACGCTGGACTGCGTAGGTGCCCATTCGACGTCGACGATCCTGTCAGGCTGGTCACGCAGCCCCGAGACATTGGTGCAGTCTGTCCGGTGCACGGAGACACCGGAACCGCGCGTCACGAAGCCAAGGATGGGATCCGGAGGCACAGGTGTGCAGCACCAGGCC
>Ga0209051_1002073_pt1 | contig 15156 bp, 13 predicted proteins | sample AraplaCvi_mMS_r2_2_FD_184286 | JGI IMG/M metagenome (GOLD analysis project Ga0209051, IMG submission 184286) | Arabidopsis root microbial communities from North Carolina, USA - plate scrape MF_Cvi_mMS_r2 (SPAdes) (version 2) | ecosystem: Host-associated > Plants > Roots > Endosphere | place...
GAGCCCGGCAATCACGCCGTCAACATCCGCTGGAGTACGGTTCTGGCTGAGTTTGGTCTTCGCCTCCACCCGGGTAATCACAAGTTCGACGCCGACAATCGCCCTCAGTTGTCCGGCAATGAACCGCTCGGGTGCTTCATCCACCGTCCACGGCCGGGGCATGCCGGCCTCGTGCTGCCCGGAGAGGCGACGGACATGCCGGCCCAGCCAGTCGGCGTCGTCATGAACAACAAGCTCACCGTAGACGTGCGCTGTGGAGTAGTTCCAGGTTGGCACCACACGGCCGTGCTCGGCTTTCGACGCGTACCACGAGGGCGAAATGTACGCGTCCGCGCCTTGGACGATCATCAGGGCTTCACCGGTAACGGGGGAGGACCATTGGGTGTTGTTCCGGGCCATGTGGGCCTGCAGCGCCCCGTGCTCACCGACCGCCGGTTCGTACACGAAGGGCAGGAGGGTGGCGAGCAGCCCGTGCGGCGTCATGGTGACAAGGTTGGCGGCCCCGCTGTGGTTGAGCAGATTGGCCATGGCCTCATCGGATGCCGCGAAATGCGCCGGGGTGTACATGTTTTCTTCCTTTCAGTGCGTTCAGGATTTCGACGGCGGGTTGAGCCTTACGCGGACAGCGGCTCCCGCGCATAGGATCACCGCCAGTCCACCCATAACGGTGGTCCACATCATCGGCTCGCCCAGCAACAGCCCGGCCCACGCGATGCTCATGACGGGTTGGACCAGTTGGATCTGGCTGACCTGGGCCATGGGACCGATCGCGAGTCCGTGGTACCAGGCGAAGAAGCCCAGGAACATGCTCACGACCCCCAGGTAGGCGAAACACAACCACTGGACGGGTGACGCGGCGGGCATTCCGGAACCCAGCGAGACCAGTGTCAGCACGATCATGACGGGGGAGGCCACCACCAATGCCCAGGAGATGGTCTGCCAGGCGCCCAATTCACGGGCCAGCAGTCCGCCCTCTGCGTAGCCGATGGCTGCAGCCAGGACAGCACCGAGCAGCAGGAGATCAGCCCAGTGCAGGGAGCCGAATCCGCCGGACTGGACCAGGGCGAAAACCAGGGCGGCTACGACACCTACTGCCGTGAGGATCCAGAACAATGGACGGGGGCGTTCCCGGCCGCGGATCACCGCTATCGTGGCGGTGGCGGCGGGCAGTAGCGCGATCACGACAGCACCGTGGCTTGCGGAGGTGCTGGTGAGGGCGAAGGTCGTCAGCAAGGGGAAACCTGCCACGATCCCGCCCGCTACTACGGCCAAGCGGAACCATTGACGGCCGCGGGGGAAGCGTTGACGGGTCAGGCCCAGTGCCAGCGCGGCAAGGAGGGCCGCAACCACTGCCCTTCCGGCTCCGATGAAGAGAGGAGACATGCCCTCTACAGCCACGCGGGTCAGTGGGACCGTGAAGGAGAATGCCAGGACGCCGAGGAGCCCCCACCAGATGCCGGTCGAGGTCTTGGTGGATATCACTGGCCGCGAAAGTGTAGTAGCGCTACTATTGTGACTCATGAACAACGATAGCAGTTCCCGGATCGTCTCGCGAGTAAAAGAGTGGATCGCCGGAGCCGCTCCGGGAGCAAAACTGCCATCTACCAGGCAACTCGTCGCGGAGTACCAGGCGAGCCCCGTAACGGTGCAAAAAGCGCTGCGAACCCTCACTGCGCAAGGCCTGATCGAGAGCCGGCCGGGCGTGGGGACGTTCGTTCGCGCCTACCGCACGGCCAGGCCCTCCGACTACGGCTGGCAGACAGCCGCCCTGCGATCGGCCCAAACGGCCAGGCCATTGAACTCCGCCGCCATGCGCAGCGCCTCCAACGACGTCATCGCTTTCCATTCCGGCTATCCCGCTCGGGAACTCCTGCCGGAGCGGCAGGTCCGCGCCGCGCTGACCCGCGCAGCCCGAGGCGATGCCGCGTTGTCGCGGCCCCCGGCGCAGGGTTTTCCGGAACTCCAATCCTGGTTCGCGCAGGAGCTCAGTACCTCAACGCCGGTGGGCGTCACGCCTCCCCAGCCGAGCGACGTCGTCATTCTTCCCGGGAGCCAAAGCGGACTGAGTTCGATTTTCCGCGGCCTGGTGGGCCATGGGCAGCCGCTGCTGGTGGAGTCGCCAAGCTACTGGGGAGCGCTGCTTGCCGCCGGGCAGGCGGGCGTGAACGTCATTCCTGTCCCCAGCGGCCCGGAGGGGCCGGACCCGGACGAACTGGACAGGGCTTTCGAGGAATCCGGGGCGAGGCTCTTCTATGCGCAGCCCAACTTCGCCAATCCCACGGGCGCTCAGTGGTCCGCGGAGCGCGGCGAGGAAGTGCTGCGGATCGTTCAGCGCCACGGGGCTTTCCTTGTGGAGGACGACTGGGCCCACGATTTCGGCATCACGGCGCCGTCGGTGCCCGTCGCGGCAAAGGACGACTCCGGGCACGTCGTCTACATCCGCTCCCTGACCAAAAGCGTCTCGCCATCCATCCGGGTGGCTGCGATCCTCGCCCGAGGCCCCGCCCGTGAACGGATCATGGGCGCCCAGGCTGCCGAGTCGATGTACGTCAGCGGGCTGCTGCAGGCGGCAGCGCTCGACGTCGTCACCCAGCCCGCGTGGCAAACGCACCTTCGCGGGCTCAGTCATCAGCTGCAGTCGCGGCGCGACCTCCTGGTCACCAGCCTCCGCGAGCACGTACCGCAGGCGCACCTGAGCCACCTTCCCAAGGGCGGTTTGAACCTGTGGCTGCGGATGCCGGACGGGTTCGACGTCGAGCAGCTCACCAAGGATTGCGAAGCGGCCGGCGTCCTGATTGCGGCCGGGACCGAGTGGTTCCCGGCAGAACCGGAAGGCCCCTACATCCGGCTCAACTACGCCGGTCCGAATCCCGGTCGATTCCCTGAGGGGGCGCGGATTATCGGCGAGGCAGTGGCTGCACAATCGGCCTAACGGGCGGTAGCTTCCGGGTCCAAGGCCGGCATGCCGGTGGGAGTTTCGAACTCCGGTTCGCCGTGGCTTAGATCGACATCCGACTCCCGGATGGCAAATCTCATGGCGGCTTCGGCCGCTTCAGGGTCACCCTGTTCGACCGCGTCCAGGACCCGCTTATGGTCCGGTACCGGGTCCAGCCAATGGCCGCCCGGGTGGTGCTGGATTCGGTTGCGGGCGCTCAGGGCGTGGACGATCACAACATCAAGTCGCATCATCAGTTCGTTGTGAGTGGCACGCAGCAAGTTCAAATGGAAGTCCTGGTCCGCCGCCGCGAGCCTTTCCACATCCCTTCCGGCGGCTTCGAATTCTGCGAATGACTTCTTGAGGGCTTCCAGGTCCTCCGCCCGCCGGAACCGGGCGGCAAGTTTCGCCGCCGCTGGTTCAATGACGTCCCTCAGCTGCGACAGCTCAGCCAAGAGGCGGTCGTCGTCGCGACGGGCGGAGCGCCGCCACTTGATCACGTCGCTGTCCAACAGCTTCCACATCTTGCGGTCGTTGACGATGGTTCCCCTGCGTGGCCACGAATCGATGAGGCCCTTCTCGCGGATGACGCGCAGTGCCTCCCGCATCGCGGTTTTGCTCACTCCGAACTCCGGCTCCAGCGAGTCGACATCGATCCGCGTCCCTGGCGGGTAATCGCCGCGGACGATGCGTAGGCCGAGCATGTCCACGAGCTCGGAGTGCAGGTTCGTCATAGCCGTACCCTACCCTTTGAAGCTGACTATTGCCTTTATACCTATTATTAGTAATAATCCTATCTATGTGGGCCAAGTCTCACTCCCATCACAGACGTGCACGAAGGAGTAGCAATGTCATTTCGACCCAACCGCGGAGCAAGGGCTGTCTCTGTCCTGGCAGCGGTAGCAGTCAGCGCCAGCGTTCTTGCAGGGTGTTCGTCATCCCCCGAGGGCACCTCGTCGCCGCAGCCGGCAACCATCACGTTTGCCGCTTCGACTTTGGGAGATCCGGGGCGGGGACCCGGTCTCCAAAAGCTCATCGATGAATACAACGCAAGCCAGAACGTGGTTAAGGTTGAACCCGCTTCCGTCCCCTACCCGACGTTTGGCCAGACGTTGCTCACCCAGATGGGTGGAGGCGAGGGTCCGGACGTGATCCGTTTCGACATGCCGGAGTTCTCCACGGCCGCTGCTTCGGGACTGCTTGAACCACTCAATGACAAGATCGACGCGTCCAAGCTGAAACTCAACCCCGGTCCTGACAAATACCTGACGGTGGACGGCAACCGATACGGAGTCGTCTTCGAGAACTCCAACTACGGCATGTTCTACAACAAGGACCTCATTCCCGAGGCTCCCACGACGTTCGAGGAGTTCGTCCAGACTGCCAAGGACACCACAAAGGGCGATGTCTACGGCCTCGCGTTCCGCCAAACCCAGGCAGAGGAAGCCGGTGTTTGGCAGGACATCTTCAATTACGTTCTCGGTTTCGGCGGCGATTGGTCCGACGGCGAAAAGCTCACCATCAACTCCCCGGAGGTTGTTAAGGGCCTGGAAGCGTACAAGGAGCTCTACGATGCGAACGTCATCCCGAAGGGCGCCGACGCCGCGACTTTCCGCAAGATGTTCGCTAACGGCAAAGTCGGCATGGAGCTTAACAACGGCGGATACGTCACGGCCACGACATCGGCCAACTCTGCCCTCAACTTCAGCGTGGCACCCATCCCCTTCCCCGAAAAGAAGCATGGGTCACTGTTGGCGCCGGTCGTCATCAATGCCAACAGCAAGCACAAGGACGCTGCCCTTGACTTCATCAACTGGATCCTCAAGCCGGAACAGCAGGTAAAGCTGCAGGGAGTCCTCGGTGCCAGCAGCGTTGCTACACCCACTGAACGCAGCGCCGAGAGCCTTCAGAAGTACCCGTTCCTGTCGGTCCTCGACGAACTGACTGAGTCGGGTGTCCCCCAGATCGTCAACGGATTCGGGCCTCAGACTGCGGATATCCGCCGCATCGTCGTCGGCGAAGTGCTTGCGGCCCTCCAGGGTCAGCAGGACATGAAGACTGCCATGGACAAGGCCCAGAAGCAGGCTGAGGAGTTGGTTCGGAAATGAACGGACGCAAGGGGGGATCGCGCCTGATGGCGCGGTCCCCGGCGTCTGAGGGACAGCCGACGTCGGCCCCCACACCTTCCCGGCGGCGCCGCAGCAGGGCGGTCGGCAGTCCTTGGACGCCGTACCTGTTCCTTGCCCCCGCTGTCCTTTACATCGTCGTCTTCCAGCTCTTCCCGCTGGTTCAGGAGGTCTGGCTGAGCTTCACCCGGACCACGTTGCTGAACCCGAACCTGAATGTTTGGGTTGGGGTGGCAAACTTCCAGTCCATTCTGTCGAACCCCTCGTTTCAGCAAACTTTGCTCACCACACTGATGTACGTCACGGCCTGCGTCGTAGGGTCTGTGGGCTTGGGCTTGGTGGTGGCCATGCTCCTCAACGGCAAGTTCCCTGGCCGCGGCGTAGCACGGTCGCTGGTAACGGTGCCTTGGGCGGCGCCCGGTATTGCGGTGGCACTCATTGGCATTTGGATGTTCAACCCGCAATTCGGAATACTCACGCGGCTCCTGAAAGCGGTTGGGATCGATCCCGGCCCCAGCGGCGTGCTGGACAATCCGCAGATGGCACTTGGAGCAATCCTGGTAACCACCATCTGGCAGTTGGTTCCATTCGTGGCCGTCGTGCTTCTTTCGGCGCTGCAGGGAGTACCGCAGGAATTGGTGGAGGCCGCTCAGGTGGACGGCGCCGGGCGCTGGGTAATCTTCCGCGTCGTCACTTGGCAAGTCCTCAAGCCCACCATCGGCCTGGTGGCAGTGCTGATGACCATCTGGTCGTTGCGCCGCTTCGAACTGATTTGGCTGATGACACGCGGCGGGCCTTCCGGCTCTACCCGGACACTTGTCATCGATCTCTACGCCCAAGCCTTTGACTCGAAGCAGCTGGGAACGGCTGCCGCGATCGGCATGGTTGGCATCGTTATATCCCTGATTGTGATCATCGGCAGCCAGCTTGTCGCTCGCGCAGCCGCGAAGGAGGCATGATGCGCAGCAGGCATCTTGGCGTTACTGCCCGAATGGTGGGCGTGCTGGTGGTGCTGGGTCTTGCAATATTCCCGGTGTATTGGATGTTCGTGACCGCCTTGGCGTCGGATGAAGTGCTCTTTGGTTCAGATGTGAACCTGCTCCCGGATTTTTCCCGGCTAAGCGTCTTCGGGGAAGCCTTGGCAGATGGCCAGGTGGTGGGTTGGCTTATCAACAGCTTGATAGTGGCTGCCGGAACCACGGTGCTATCCATTGCCTTGGGAATACCGCTGGGTTATGCCCTGTCCAGGTTTGGATTCCGGGGCAAGACGAGCGTCGGCCTCGCTCTGTTGTTCACCCAGATGCTCCCGGAAGCGCTCCTGGTGGTTCCACTGTTTGCCATCTTCCGACGATTTGATTTGTTGAACTCGCTTCACGGGCTGATTCTTGCTGACACTGCCTTCGCATTACCCGTGGTTGCGCTGATTCTCAAGGGCGCCATTGATGGAGTTCCGCGCGATCTCGACGAGGCGGCCCGTGTAGACGGAAGCAACCCGCCAACTGTCCTCGTCCGCATCATATTGCCGCTCATAGCGCCGGCCGTCGCAGCCGCTGCGGTCATCGCCTTCTTCAGCGCGTGGAACGAGTACGTTTTTGCTGTCACGTTTGTCTTCGACAAATCCCTGCAGCCGGCGTCGGTTGGGGTGGCCGGCTTCATCGGCGAACAAGACACGTCGATCCAAAGCATTATGGCTGTGGGCCTGCTGTTTACGTTGCCCGCGGTCGTTTTCTACCTCTTTGCCCAACGATTCGTCGTCAGCGGCACGACCGCCGGCGCCGTCAAAGGATGACATCAAACCAATGAAAATAACCAACCTGGACACCGTGGTTGTCGACTTTTACCGCACGAACCTCATTTTCGTCAGGCTGAGCACCGATGAGGGACTGACGGGCGTTGCCGAGGCGACACTCGAAGGCCAGGAGCACGCTGTCATCGGCGCGGTAGCGGTACTTGCCGATGCCGTCCGGGGCAAGGATCCCACCCGGATCGCGCAGACAATCTACGAAGTCAACAGGGACGCCTATTGGCGCGGCGGCCCGGTATCCATGACAGCGCTCAGCGCACTGGAAATGGCGATGTGGGACGTGTCAGCGCGTGCCCTCGGGGTACCGGTCCATCGCATGCTTGGCGGTCAGGTCCGTGACCGCGTTCGTGCCTACGCCAACGGCTGGTTTTCCGGGGCCAAGTCCCCGGAAGACTTCGCCGATGCTGCCGTGCAGACAGTTGCGCAGGGGTTCCGGGGACTTAAGTGGGACCCGTTCGAAGCGGCCGATCTCATCTTGGAACCGCGTGAGCTGCGCCGGATGCTTGAGCCAGTCGCAGCTGTTCGGGAAGCGGTGGGGGACGACGTCGAATTGTTCATCGAAGGCCACGGCCGCTTCGACGTGCCCACCGCCATCCGGGTGGCGCGTGAACTTGAGCAATACCAGCCGGTCTTCTTTGAAGAGCCCTGCCCGCCGGACGGGATCGACGCCCTGGTGGAAATACGCTCCAATTCTCCTGTAGCCATTGCTGCAGGTGAGCGCTGGATCGGCCGCAACACCTTTGTGCCTGCCCTGATGCGGAACGCTGTGGACTATGTACAGCCGGATGTCACGCATGCCGGTGGTCTCCTGGAGTTGTCGTTCATCTCAACCCTTGCGGCGTCCCAGTACATTCCGTTCGCCCCGCATAATCCGAGCGGACCGCTGAGCACTGCCGCCACCTTGCAGCTGGGGGCGATGCTTCCGAACTTCCGTTACCTGGAGATCATGGCCACGGATGTGCCGTGGCGGAGTGAGATTTCGAACGAGCGGCTGACGCTGACCGGCGACGGGGATGTACTCATCCCGGACTCTGTGGGTCTGGGCATAGAACTTGACTTCGATGCGATAGCGGAGCACCCCTATACGCCGCATCCAATGAGAATCTTCAGCGATGTTGTTGCTGACATCCGTCCGCCGGATGCCCGTTCCTTCTTCAACCTTGAGCCCTCGCCGGCCATCTGAAGCTCCCACCGGAAAGCGAGGGGCAGCAGCCCCCGGAAAGACGAGACATGACCACATCACCAGTGCAGGTTGAGGCGCTAATACTTGCTGCACACAATGCCTATGAGTCGACCAGGGATGTTTCCCCACACGTACGGAGAACTTGGTTGACCGGCGTTGCCGACGCCCTCGACGCCAACTCAGACGAGTTGGTCGGCCTGGGGCAGCGGGAAACGCACTTGGCCGAGGCGAGGCTACGCAATGAGCTGAAGAGAACGGTCTTCCAGCTCCGGCTACTCGGTTCCGAAGTAGTCCGCGGCGAGCACCTCGACGCAACCATCGACCACGCCGATCCGTCTTGGGGTATGGGACCAAGGCCGGACATTCGCCGCTTTTCCGTGCCATTGGGTGTGGTGGGCGTCTTCGGCGCCTCGAACTTTCCTTTTGCCTTCAGCGTCATGGGCGGCGACAGCGCATCGGCGTTGGCAGCAGGGTGCGCCGTGGTGCACAAAATCCATGAGGGCCACCGTGAACTTGCCTTGAGGACAGGCGAGCTGGTCCGGGAAGCCCTCGAACGGGCTGGGGCGCCCGCCGGTCTCTTCTCCACCATCGTAGGGAGGCAGGCTGCGGAACTGCTGGTGGATCATCCCTTGGTTAAGGCCATCGGATTCACGGGGTCCACGGCTGGCGGAAGGGCGCTCTTTGACCGGGTCTCGCAGCGCGCGGCTCCAATACCTTTTTATGGCGAGTTGGGCAGCATCAACCCGGTTTTTGTCACCGAGCGGGCATGGAGTGCCCGGCGGGGAGAGATTCTGGAAGGCTATGCTGCGTCCTTCACTCTGGGAATGGGGCAGTTCTGCACCAAACCCGGGCTGCTTTTCGCCCCCGTTGACCATGATGACGAGGTGGCCGGGATCCTTCAGAGGGAAATCGCGTCGAAACCCTTGACGCCCCTCCTGAGCCCGCGACTGCGGGAAGGTTTCGATGAAGCGTTGAAACAAGTGCGCACAGCCCGGGGGGTCGATGTGCTGGTGGCCGGGGATGACTCCGAATCACCACGGCCTACGGTGTTGCTTACCTCGGCTGAGCAAGTCCTCCGATCTCCGGAGATTCTGGAGCAGGAAATGTTTGGTCCCGCAACGCTGGTAGTCCAGTACAAGCCGGGGACGGATCTGATCGAACTCGCACGAGTGCTGGAGGGGCAGCTGACGGCCACTGTTCAGGCAGAGCCGGACGAGGACCTCACGGAGTTGTTGAAGGTATTGCGCGAGCGGTCAGGCCGATTGCTCTGGAATGCCTGGCCCACAGGTGTGACCGTTAGCTATGCCCAGCATCACGGCGGTCCCTACCCCGCCACCACTGCTTCCACCACATCTGTCGGAACGGCTGCGATTGCCCGGTTCATGCGACCGGTCGCTTACGACTCCTTCCCGCCATCCCAGCTGCCGGAACCGCTGCAGGACCACAATCCTTGGCGGATCCGGCGTCGGGTGGATGGAACGTGGGAATCACCAGTTACGGACGGGGAAACCGAATGAACGCAGTATCGCCAAGCATCCTGCCCTCGGATGGAACCGAAGCAGTCCTCATCGGACGGATGTGGGATCCGATCAGCAATGGACCCAGGGTGGTCGCAGTCAGCGGGGATATGCTCGTCGACCTGACCCAGACCTTCAGCACAGTTTCCGAACTTCTGGACAACGACAACGCCGCTGAACTGGTCCGGCAAACAGCAGAGAGTCCTCTTCGCTGGAAGCTGGCCGACGTGGTCCATAATCGCCATTCCGGTGACAGGAGCGTCCCCTTCTTACTGGCGCCGATAGACCTGCAGGTGATCAAAGCCTGCGGCGTCACCTTTGTGGAAAGCATGATCGAGCGGGTCATCGAGGAAAGGTGTGGAGGAGACCTCAACCGGGCCGCGGAAGTCCGGGAGAGCGTTAACCGCGCCCTCGACGGTGGTTTGGCTTCCCTTCGTCCCGGAACCGTGCAAGCGCAGGAGGCCAAGAAGATCCTCGCAGCCCAAGGCATGTGGTCGCAGTACTTGGAAGTGGGACTGGGGCCCGATCCGGAAGTGTTCACCAAGGGGCCGGTACTGTCCGCCGTGGGCCACGGATCAGGTGTGGGAATTCCGGGCTTCTCATCGTGGAACAACCCGGAACCGGAGCTGGTGCTCATCGTTGATTCATCGGGGCAGGTCAAGGGAGCCACTCTCGGCAACGATGTGAACCTCAGGGACGTCGAAGGTCGGAGTGCGCTCTTGCTGGGCATGGCCAAAGACAACAATGCATCGTGCGCAGTAGGTCCATTCATACGGCTGTTCCATGGCGACTTCACTGTCGAGTCTCTGCGAGCGGAAGAGATCAGCCTCACTGTGGACGGCCCGGAGGGCTACAAGCTGGAGGGCCGCAACAGCCTGGCCCATATAAGCAGACCGTTTGAAGAACTCGTTGGGGCAGCGCACGGACGCCACCATCAGTACCCGGATGGCTTTGCGTTGTTCACAGGGACGCTGTTCGCGCCTACCCAGGACCGCGATGCGGAGGGGCTGGGCTTTACCCACAGGACCGGCGACGTCGTGACCATCAGCAGCGCGCAGCTGGGGACTCTGGTCAACCATGTCCGCAAGACCGAAGAGATGGAGCCGTGGACGTTCGGCATCAGGGAACTGTTCAAGTACCTGACCGCTGTGGAGAAGGTCGGTTAACAGCCGCAGCCACCAACCTCAAGGAGAGCGCCTTGGGGCTGGTGGCTGCGGTGGGCGGCAGCTGCCGCGAACTATCCGTGACGCTTGGAGTGAGCGTCGCTATGCAGAAGTTGCAGGCAAAGGGGGCCTACGCGGGGGTCAGATCCGACTTGCCTTTACCAAACACTGCATCATCGATCGGCTGGCCGTCGAACGGCATCTCGTCCAGGTTGATGAGCGGGTTGGTGTCCTGCGTGGCGACGAGCTCGCGTGCTTCAGCCTGGGTGTCCACGCTGGGCATGGAACCCGGCAGCGGGCGCTGGGCGGATTCACGCAGGAAGTAGATGGCAATGGCGCCCACGATGGACGTGGCCATCAGGTAGTACGCCGGCATCATGTCATCGCCCGTGCCTTCGATCAGGCCCTGCACGATGAACGGTGTGGTTCCACCGAAGATCGCAACCGAGAAGTTGTAAGCGATGCCCATTCCGCCGTAACGGCTGGACGTCGGGAACAAGGCCGGCAGTGCCGAGGCCAGGTTGGCGATGTAGAACGTCACCGGGAAGGCGATCAGCGCAAGGCCGGCCAGCGTGGACCAGATCTCGCCGATACCGATCAGCAGGAACGCGGGGACGGAGAACACGATGGTGCTGCCTGCGCCAACCCACAGGACCGGGCGGCGTCCGATGCGGTCGGACAACTTACCGGTCAGCGGGATACAAACAGCCATGATCACCAGGACCGGGATGGTCAGCAAGGTGCCGTGCACGGGGTCGTAGCCCTTGGAGTCAGTGAGGTACGTAGGCATGTAGGACGTCAGCGCGTAGCCGACGGTGTTGGCAGCGGCCGCGAGGATCATGGCCAGCACGATCTGGCGCCAGTAGGCCTTGACGATGCCGATGGGGCCCTTGGCGACTGCGGCGTCCTGCGAAGCTGCGTCCTTGGCGGAAGCCTCCTGCGCGTCCAGGGTTGCCTGGAACTGGGGGGACTCCTCGATCTTGCTACGGAAGTACACCGCGATGAGGCCCAGAGGACCAGCAATTAGGAACGGAATCCTCCAACCCCACTCCTCCATGGCGGCCTGTCCCAGAGTGAGCTGCAGGACCGAAACCAGGGCGGCGCCGAGGGCGAAGCCGATGTAGCTGCCCATATCAAGGAAGCTGGCGAAGTAGCCGCGGCGCTTGTCCGGGGCGTACTCGCTGACGAAGGTTGTGGCACCGGCGTACTCGCCACCAGTGGAGAAGCCCTGGATGAGCTTCAGGATCACCAGCAACGCGGCGGCCCAGATGCCGATCTGCGCGTAGCCGGGAAGGAGGCCGACGGCGAACGTACTTGCCGCCATCAGCATCAGTGTTGCTGCGAGGACCTTCTGGCGGCCCACCTTGTCGCCGAGCCAACCGAACACGACGCCGCCGAGGGGGCGGGCGATGAAGGTTGCGGCGAAGGTGCCCAGAAGGAAGAGTGTCTGGACGGACTTGTCTGCTTCCGGGAGGAAGACAGGGCCCATGGTTGTGATGAGGTAGCCGAAGACACCGACGTCGTACCATTCCATGGTGTTGCCGACGATGGTGCCGCCGAGTGCTTTGCGCAGCATCGGCTTATCCACCACGTTGACGTCCGATTCTTTCAATCGGCGCTTCGGGCGAAGCTTCGTTTTCTTTGCTGCGGTCTTAATTGCGTTTGCTGCGTTCGTGGCGGCCGGGGTGTGGCCTGCCAATACCTGGTTCCCGGTGGCGTTCCTTGCGCCATCCGGAGAGACGGTGTTGCTTTGGTCTGTGGGCATTTGGGCTTCTCCTAGGGAGGTCATTTGCTTGCGACTTCTGCTGCCCCGCTCTGGGCAGGGTTTCAATTTTACGCGGTTCAGCCCCAAAACCCGAGTTGAGATCCTATTTTTGGCCCCTGAGAGGGTGCAAATTGCCTAGGTGTGTTGCATCTCATTACCGGCTTTTGCCCTGTAAGGACGCGGAAGTCGGGTGGTTTTTGCCCCGCGAGGCGCGTTGTTACCAAATTGTTTAGCTATGCCCACTTAACAGGGCCATTTCCGGCCCTAAAAGTGACGAATCATCCCTGGCCGGGTGCAGCCCCCACCACCAGTGTGGCATCGAGATCCTCATCCGTCACCACGTCGGCCATCAACCCCGAGGCGCTCAGGAGGGCGGCCGTTTCGACGGACTGCTGCCGCGATGTCTCGATCAGGAGCCATCCGCCAGGCGCCAACCACCCAGGCGCTTCAAGCGCCACCCGACGGTGCACATCCAAACCGTCAGCGCCGCCGTCGAGCGCCACAGCGGGCTCGTGCAGCCGCGCTTCCGGAGGCATCAGGCTGATCGACTCCGTGGGGACATAGGGAGCATTGACCAGGAGCACGTCAACCCGGCCCAGCAGCCGGCGGGGGAGCGGATCGAAGAGATCGCCTAAGTAGGCAGTGCCGCCACGAGGCTCCAGGTTGTGCCTGGCGCACGCCACCGCGGCAGGGTCGATATCCGCGGCGTGCAGTTCGCAGTCGCCCAGGATGTCGTTGAGGGCGGCACCTATCGCTCCGGACCCGCAGCAGAGATCCACGACGACGGCACGGCGCCCAACGATTGACCGACGGGCTTTGAGAGCCGCTTGCCGCACCAGGAACCCGGTGCGACGCCGGGGCACGAACACCCCGGGATCAACAGCTATTCGGGTCCCGCAGAAATCCACCCATCCGAGAATGTGCTCCAGTGGCAGTCCGGCGACGCGCAGGTCCACCATCCGGTTGAGCTCCTCCGGATGGGTGGCGGCATCGATCAGGAGACGGGCTTCGTCCTCGGCAAAAACACAACCGGCATCGCGAAGAGCAGCGACGATCGACGTAGTCCGGATCACGAGAGTCATGCTAGCCGAGGGGTTCACAAATATGGAGGATCGCGGTTAGGGTATGACGCATGGGAACACTGATTTTTGAGTAGACAGGCCCGTGCTCTGCTGTGAGCACGCCCTGCCTGACAGAAGACAAAAATCCACGCCTGTTGAGGCTTGCCTCCATGCCGTTCCCGTTGTCGACGCCTTTTCTCGAACCGAACGCCACGGGATACGTGTCTCTTCAGGACTCACTTACTTCCAGGAGTCCATATGACTGCCAACCCGACAGATAACAACAAAACCCCCGCTGCCGGCGGTATCAAATCCAAGCTGACCGACGCCCAGAGGGCGATGCTGGCCAGTAAGTCCGGCGGTGGCGCACCGGCCGGCTGGCAAAGCACCGGTAAGGGGCACAAACCCACGGCCGCGAGCGGTAAGCAGGCCAAGACCGAGAAAAAGGTCCGCTGGTAAGTCCAGCGGACAGGCGCACTGGAAAGGAAGAACCATGACTGCGAATCACAATACTGAGAGCATCAATCCTGAGGTTGCAAGCCACTTGGTGGAGTCCATGGACATGGCCCCCATGCCCGAGCCAACAACCATTGCCGTGGCCTTGGGCGCGGACCAAAGCAAGCAGTGGCCTGACGGAAACGGCAAACGCCGCCACCCGAAGGAACGCGACCAGGCCCACGGACGCATGGGCCAGGGAGCAGCCGTGACGGCGATCCACCGGACCAGCCGCCCGCAGATGCCACACTCCTCCTAGCCGCACCAAGCAGCACGGCCAGCCCAACCGGGGGGGACAGCAAACGTCGTATTGACCCGTCAGTACAGCGTTATCGATCCCCCTGGTTGGGCTGGCTGACGTCTGAGGGGGACTTGTCCGGACGCCAGCCCCGCCACACCGGATGACGAAGCCTGCCAGGGCCTGTCCAGTTGCCGAAAGTCACCTCGGCCACCAGCATCGGCTTCACCCAGTGCGCTCCGGCCGCGTCCTCCCTCGGAATGTCTTTGAACGGGGAGTCATCCACCATCAAGGGCTCCAACTGCTCCATGATGTCCCGCAGCTGCCAGTCCTTGAACCCCGTGCCCACCCTTCCCAAGTAGTGCAAGGTGTCGCCGTCGGGAATGCCCAGCAGCAACGCCCCGAAAGTTCCGCTTCGGGCGCCTGCGCCGGGCCGCCACCCGCCCACCACCACTTCCTGGCTCTGCTCCAGCTTGAGCTTGATCCACGAAGCACTGCGGCGGCCGACCACATAACGGCTGTCGGCTTTCTTGGCCATCACGCCCTCCAGGCCCAGATCCGCGGCGCTGGTCATGAGGTCGTCGACGTCGTGGTCAAGCACGGCGGAAACGTGAACCGGGCAGCCGCCTGGCATGCGTTCGGCGAACGCGTCCAGCCTTTCGCGACGCTCGACGAAAGGCAGCCCGCTCAAGTCCGCGCCGGCGTCGTACAGCAAATCAAAGAGCATGAGCTGTACCGGCACCGAGACCCGGGCCCGCTCGATGTCGGCCGTCTTCACCAGGTTCATACGGAGCTGCAGCCGGCCGAAATCCGGCCTGGACCCCTTGCCGAGGGCCACGATTTCGCCGTCCGCCACGAAGTCCCCTTCG
>Ga0209051_1002074_pt1 | contig 15151 bp, 12 predicted proteins | sample AraplaCvi_mMS_r2_2_FD_184286 | JGI IMG/M metagenome (GOLD analysis project Ga0209051, IMG submission 184286) | Arabidopsis root microbial communities from North Carolina, USA - plate scrape MF_Cvi_mMS_r2 (SPAdes) (version 2) | ecosystem: Host-associated > Plants > Roots > Endosphere | place...
CCTCCACGAGGCCGATGGCCGCGGAGATCACCACGGCCGCGAGCGCCGTGGACGGCACGTGCCGCAACAGGTTGGGCGCCGCGACGAGCAGGATCATGATCGCGAGCGCGCCGACGACGCCCGTGAGCTGCGTCCGCGCGCCCGCGGCCTCCGCCACGGGCGTGCGCGAGGCGCTGCTGCTGATCGGGATGCCCTGGAAGAAGCCGCTCGCCAGGTTCGCGGCGCCGAGCCCCACCATCTCTTGGTCGGGATCGACGGGCGCGCGTAGCCGCGCCGCATAGGCGCGCGAGAGGACGCTCGTGTCCGCGAAGGAAACGACGGCCACCGCCAGACCGCCCACCAGGACCGCCTTCGCGTCCTCCACGCCGAGCGTCGGCACGAGCAATGCGGGCAGGCCCTCGGGCAGGGGGCCGAGCACCGCGATGCCCGCGCGCGTGTCCAGGTCGAACGCGGCCACCGCCAACGTGGCGGCGACCACGGCGACGAGGATGGCGGGCAGGCGCGGCCAGAGCCGCTGCATGACGAGGATCGCCACGAGCACGGCGAGGCCCAGCGCCGCGCCGGCCACGTTGACCTTGCCGGCCAGAAGCCCCGAGGCCAGCGCCTGCACCTGGCGCACGGGCCCCTCGGCCGGCGCCGAGAAACCGAGCAGCTTGGGACACTGGCTCAGGAGCACGGTGAGCGCGATGCCGTTCATGTAGCCGTAGCGGATCGGCTTGGAGAGCAGCTCCGTCACGAAGCCGAGTCGTGCGAGGCCCGCCGCGATGCACACGAGCCCGGAGACGATCGCCATGCCCGCCGCCAGCGCGATGGCGCGCTTCGGGTCGCCGGCGGACAGCGGAAGCACGACCGAGAGGATGACGGCGGCGAGCGCCGAATCGGGCCCCAGCACGAGGATGCGGCTGGGCCCGAAGACCGCGTAGGCGAGCAGCGGCACGATCGTCGCGTACAGCCCGCAGATGCCCGGGACGCCCGAGGCCTGCGCGTAGGCGATGCCCACCGGCACGAGCATGGCCGTGAGGACGAGGCCCGCCGCGAGATCGTGGCGCAGCCATTCGAGCCGGTACGAGCGGGCGAGCTGCACGCCCGGCAGCCAGCGCAGCAGCCGGGCGGACACGCGGCGATCGACGACGGCGGCCATGCGGGCGTCCTGCTCCTTCCGGCGTCGCCCGGGGCGCCCGCTCGCGAGGGAGTGCGCGAGCGGCGACGACGCTTGGCCCAGCATCGCATGCCCGACGGTGGCGGACAAGGGCGTTCGTGGCGGCCCCGACCCGCGATTGACCGGGCCGGACGCGAGGCATAGATTGGGAGCGTCCCGCACGCGCACGAAAGGCCCCGAGAATGTCCGCGCCTGCCACTCCCGCCGCCTCGCCCCAGGTCCCGCCGATCGCGCGCAAGGGGCTGCCCCCGGCCGTCTGGATCCTGGTCGCCATGGTGCTCGGCATCTTCATCGGGTGGGCCATCTTCACGCAGTTCCCCGACAAGAAGACGGCCGCCGAGATCGCCGGCTACGTCTCCATCTTCTCCGACATCTTCCTGCGCCTGATCAAGATGCTGATCGGGCCGCTGGTGTTCTCGACGCTGGTCGTGGGCATCGCGCACATCGGCGACGCCGCCTCGGTGGGCCGCGTGTTCGCCAAGGCGATCGCGTGGTTCCTCACCGCCTCGCTGGTCTCGCTGGTGCTCGGGCTGGTCATGGCCAACGTGCTGCAGCCGGGCGTGAACCTCGGGCTGCCGCTGCCCGACATCGGCGCCTCGGCCAATCTCGCGACCTCGAAGTTCACGCTGAAGGACTTCGTCAGCCACCTCGTGCCCAAGTCCTTCGCCGAGGCGATGGCCAACAACGAGATCCTGCAGATCGTCGTCTTCTCGATGTTCTTCGGCGTGGCCCTCTCCGCGCTGGGCGAGAAGGCGAAGACGCTGGTCGCCGCGATCGACGAGCTCTCGCACGCGATGCTGAAGATCACCGGCTACGTGATGAAGCTCGCGCCGCTGGCCGTCGCGGCGGCCATGGCGGCGACGGTGGCCGTGAACGGCCTGGGCATCCTGGCGCGCTTCGCCGTGTTCATGGGCGACTTCTACATCAGCCTCTTCCTGCTCTGGGCCATCCTCGTGGGCGCCGGCTTCCTGTTCCTCGGGCCGCGCATCCTGCGCCTGCTCGTGCTGATCAAGGAGGCGTTCCTGCTCTCCTTCGCCACCGCCAGCTCGGAGGCGGCCTACCCGAAGATCCTCGACGCGCTCGACCGCTTCGGCGTGAAGCGCAAGATCGCGGCCTTCGTGATGCCGATGGGCTACTCCTTCAACCTCGACGGCTCGATGATGTACTGCACCTTCGCCGTGCTGTTCATCGCGCAGGCCTACGGCATCCACGTGCCGCTGGGCACGCAGATCACGATGATGCTCATCCTGATGCTCACCTCCAAGGGGATGGCCGGCGTGCCGCGGGCCTCGCTGGTGGTCATCGCCGCGACGCTGAACCAGTTCAACATCCCCGAGGCCGGCCTGCTGCTGATCCTGGGCGTCGACACCTTCCTCGACATGGGCCGCTCGGCGACGAACGCGGTCGGCAACTCGATCGCCTCGGCCGTCGTCGCGAAGTGGGAGGGCGAGCTCCTGACGGAAGCCGAGGCGCGCGGCCACCTGCGCGACGTCGAGGCCGAGGCCACGGCGCCGGCCCACGCGCTGCCGGGATAGGGCGATGAGCGTGCACCGCCGTTCCGAAGCGCTCCGACCGGAGCGCGCAGCGCGGAGGCTGGTCCGCGGCGCCGCGCGCCGCGCCCTCCTCCTCCTGGCTGCCGGGGGCGCCGTGGCGCTCGCCGCGCCGCCCGCGCGCGCGCAGGACGCTGCCGCGCCCGTCACCCTCACCGGCACGCTCGCCAAGGTGCGGGCCGCGGGCGCCATCACGCTGGGCGTGCGCGAGTCCTCGGTGCCCTTCTCGTACCGCTCGCCGCGCGGGGAGACGGTCGGCTACTCGATCGACCTCTGCAACCTGGTCGTCGAGGCCATCGGCGAGGCCGTGGGGCGCACGCTCGCCGTGCGCACCCGCACCGTGACGCCGGACACGCGCATCCCCGCCCTCGTGCAGGGCGACATCGACCTCGAATGCGGCTCGACCACCGACAACCTCGAGCGCCGCAAGCTCGTCGCGTTCTCGCCGACGATCTTCGTCGCCGGCACGCGCCTGCTGGTGCGCAAGGGCGGGCCGATCGCTTCCTACCGGGATCTCGCCAACCGGCGCGTCGTCGTGACGAGCGGCACCACCAACGAGAAGGCGATGCGCGACCTCGCCAACCGCGCGGGCGTGCCGATGATCATCGTCACGGCCGCCGACCATGCGGCCGCCCTCGCCCAGCTCACCGGCGGGCAGGCGGACGCCTTCGCCACCGACGACGTCCTGCTTCACGGGTTCGTCGCGCAGCGCGGCCTGCGCGCGCAGTACGTCGTCGTGGGCGAGCTGCTCTCGTACGAGCCGTACGCCCTGGTGTATCGGAGAAACGACCCGCAGCTCGCGCGCATCGTCGAGGACACCTTCGAGCGCCTGGCCGCCGATCGCGAGATCGACCGCCGCTACGACCAGTGGTTCCTGCGCCGCCTGCCGCAATCCGACGCCAGCCTCGATCTGCCCATGAGCGCGCAGTTGCAGGCGATCGTGCAGGGCATGGCGGAGCGCACGCAAGCGGAGTGAAGCGGGGTCAGGTCGAAGACCTGACCCCGAGACTGTCCCGCACCACCGCAATGTGGCTGCGCAGGTCGTACAGCACGTCCCCATACGCCGGCGGCACGACGAGCTTCGTGACCGTGCCCTCCACCTGCTCGAGCTCGCCGAGCAGCGCGGCGCGGCGCGCCTCGTCCGGCGTCGAGAGATCCGCCTCCCGCTCGATGCGCTGGAGCACCGCGTACCAGCGCTTGATGCGCGACTCCACGCGCCAGCGGAACACCGCCGGCGCGATCTTGAAGCCGGGGATGAGGATGATCGTCATCGGCACGATCACCGCCAGGATCCGCTCGATCAGGCTGGCGATCCAGAACGGGAACGTGCGGTAGAAGAAGCTGCGGCCCGAGGCGTAGTAGCGCGTGGCATCCGCGCTGATCGGGAAGTCGTGCTCGATCGCGGTCGGGAATTCGCCGCTCTTCTTGTAGAGGCCGGCCCGACCGTGGATCTCGCGCGCGGCCTCGAGCAGCAGGTCCGAGAGCGCCGGGTGCAGGCTGTCGCGCGCCACGAGTTCGACCGTCGGCGCGATCAGGTTCACGTCGTCGGCCGGGATGTCGGCGCCGAAGTCGATCGCGCCGCGCGGCAGCACGAGCTTGTTCAGGTAGGTGATGCGGTGCGCGTAGCCTTCGGCCTGCACGAAGTTGAACAGGTGGATCTCGGGGTTGCGCAGCAGCTTGCGCATCATCTCCGTCGGCGTCGAGTCGCTCATCGCGAAGAGCGCGTCGATCCTGCCATCGAGCAGCGATTGCACCGACTCCGCCGGCGCCACGTGCCCGACCTGCGTGCCGTCCTCCGCCGGCTTGATGCCGTTGGCGTCCAGCAGCCGCTGCGCCAGCACCGAGGCGCCGCTGCCCTCCTGCCCGACGTCGAGCTTCTGCCCCTTGAACTCCGACAGCAGCGTCTTCGGCGCGCCGCGGTAGAAGATCATCATGGGCTGGTACGAGACGCTGCCCAACGACACCAGGTGAGGGAACTCCTTGCCCTCGATCTCGCCGCCGACGACGAAGCCGACGTCGACCTTGACCTTCGGGTCCGCCAGCCGTGCGAGGTTGTCGCGCGAGCCCTGCGACACGAGGATCTCCACCGTCACCCCTTCGCGTGCGAGCTTCGTCCGGTACTGCTCGGCGACCTTGCGGAACGCGCTGCCGTCGGGCCCGCTGGCCATCGTCAGCGTCGTCGGCGGCGCGGAGTTCAGGTAGACGAACGCAAGCGCGCCCGCGACCATGCTGACGATGAGGATCAGCCCGAGGCTGATCGGCAGGCCGCGGCCGACGACTTCGGTCAACCGCGTGCGGACGCGATCGACGGGCGTCATGCGGGGCGGTGCGCGGAGCCCTGATCGGAGCTCGAGCGCACGAATTGCGGGTGTTTCACGTCGGCAAAGGCTGGTACGAAGTCCGGGATCTTACGAGACCGCCGACGCCGCCCTTCGGGGTCAGGTCTTCGACCTGACCCCGGCATTCTCAGGCCGCGACATGCACCGCCGGCCGCCGCCCACCGTTCCACTTCCCGTCCAGCGCCCGCTCGACCTGCGCCGCAAGCTGCAGGAGCAGCCCGTCATCGGCCTGCCGCGTCTGGGCCTGGATGCCCAGGGGCAGTCCGCTCTCCTGGATCGCCAGGGGCATCGAGATGGCCGGCAGCCCGCACAGGTTGGCCAGCGGGGTGTACGCGAAGTTCTGCCACAGGTGGTCGAACCAGTCGTGCACCGAGGGGTTCGTGCTGGCGGTGAGGTAGTCGACGGTGCCGACCGGGGGCGTGGGGAGCGCGGTGATCGGGGTCAGCACGATGTCCCAGTCCTCGAAGAACGCGCCGAAGGCGCGCGAGGTGCTGTTGAAGACGGCCTGCATGGCGAAGCGCTCGCTGTAGGACGTGTGCAGGCCGGCCTCCCAGATCCGGATGTTGATCGGCTCGAGCCGGTCTGCTGTCGGCCGCTCGAGGCCCAGGCGCGCGAGGTGGCCCGCGATGACCTGGGCGAAGTTGCTGATGTAGCAGGTGGTCTGCGCGGCGAAGGCGGCGCGGAAGTCGATCGGTGGCACCTTCCATTCGACGTGGTGGCCCAGTCCTTCGAGGAAGCGGCCGACGCGCTCGAGTTCGGCGACGAAGTGCGGCGTCGCCCGATAGTCGCCCCACTCGTGCGAGAGCGCGATGCGCAAGGGAGGCGGATCGCTCCGGATCAGTTCGGCATACGGGCAGGGCGGACTCCAGAACGGCATGAACTCGCCCGGCGCGCCGCCGCGGCAATGATCGACGAAGGCGGCCGTGTCGCGCACCGTGCGGCTGTGGCAGCCCTGGATCGACACCAGGCCGGAGAGATCCGACAGGCCCGGCGCCAGCGAGAACACGCCGCGCGACACCTTGAGGCCGATGTTGCCGGTCGCGCCCGCCGGGATGCGGATGGAGCCGCCGCCGTCGGTCGCGTGCGCCACCGGCAGCACGCCGGCGGCCACGACGGCCGCCGTGCCCGCGGAGGATCCGTTCGTCGTGTACCCGGTGTCCCAGGGATTGCGCGTGACGTGGAGCGCGTTCTCGGCGGCGCTGCAGACGCCGAACTCGGGCGTGGTCGTGCGGCCCAGGATGTTCAGGCCGGCCTGGCGGATCCGGCGGGTCAGGAAGCTGTCCTCGGCCGGGCGGTGGCCCTGCATCAGCATCGAGCCGAACTCCTGCAGGCGGCCCTTCAGGGTCGGCCCGAGATCCTTCATCAGCCAGGGGACGCCTGCGAACGCGCCATCGGGCCGCATGCCGTCCGCCAGCGGATCGGCGACGACGTCCTCGAACACCTCGACCACCGCGTCCAGCGCAGCGTCGGTGCGCCGGATCGCCGCCGCGGCCTGCGCCGCGAGCTCGGCGGGCGTCACGTCGCCCCGGCGCACCCGCCCGGCGAGTGCGACGGCGTCGTGTCGGGCCCATTCGTCCCAGCTCATGGCGAGCGTCATCCGGATCCTCCTGTTGGATCGACGCTCTGGATCTTACGAGACCGCGGCGGGCCGGCGCCCCGCCGCGTCAGGGCGGCCGCGTCAGGGCAGCGGCCTCAGCAGGAATCCGTGCACTCGCCCGTCACCGAGGCGCACGGCCTCGCCCACGATGACCCCGTCCTCGTTGACCGAGGTCGCCGAGAGCAGCAGCCAGTCACCGAGGTCCTCGACCTCGTCCTCGAGCGAGACGACGGCGCCGTCCGCGAACCGCAGCGCCCGGAAGGCGCCGTCCTCCACGCGGGCGCCGTCGCCCACGATCTCCCCACGATCGTTGATCGCGTTCGCCGACGTGTCGGAGAAGCTCGCCGAGCTGCCGATGTCCCTCATCACGCCCTGCTTCCACGAGAAGGCATGGCTCGCGCCGCCCGGGACGAGGTTCGAGCGGCCGACGATCAGTCCCTTGCCGTTGACCGCCAACGCCCGCGACTCGTCGCCCGCTCCCAGCATGCCGAGGTCGCGCAGCGCGCCGTCGCGCCAGAGGATGGCATGCAGGGGCCCGTCGGCCACGACGTTCGCCTCGCCCACGATGTCACCGCGATCGCCGATGCCGTTGGCCGCGCAGTCGTTGCCTTGCGCGAGCAGGCCCAGGTCGATCGACGTCCCGTCGGGAAGCGTGCGGAAGCAGTGGGTATTGAAGAACTCGTCGGGGGGCGTGAAGCGCCCGGCGACGACGCGGTCGTTCGTGATGCCCGTGGCGGTACCGGACGTCGCATCGCCCGGCAGTGCCAGCGCCCGGCGGCCGCCGGAGCCGGTCCACAGGATCGGCGTGATGCCCTGGTTGCCGACGGCGTCGCCGCGCTCGTTGAGGGCCCGGACGATTCCCGCATGTCCGGAAATCGGCAGGGCGTGCCAGTGGCCATGCCTGAATTCGACGGCCTTGTCGTTCCTGAAGGCGACGACGACGCCGTTCGTGTTGACGTCGAACGGGATCACGTTGTGCCCGAGATCCTCGATCTCGTAGCGGTTGGCGTGTGCAGCCTGCATGGAGAAGGCGACGAGGATCGTCGCCAGGCTGGCAAGGGTCTTCGGTGACATGGACATGGCTCGCTCCCGATGCGGTTCGATGGGCGAGGAGCCCCGGCGCGCGGAGCCCTCGGCACCGCGTGAATCCGGGTGCGGTCCGCGGGCGTTCTGACCCTCGGTCGCGCAGGGTCGGGGTGGCCGCTTTCGAAGCGGGATCTCGATCGCGCGCGATGCGACGGGCGTTCGCGCGCGCACGGATCCCGGCGTCGGTATTCAGGCGAATGCCGGGGTCAGGTCGGAGACCTGACCCCGCAAGCCGATACCCCCCGGCTCCGGCACGAGGATCCCCGAGTCCACGTCCGTCAGCCGCGTATGCCCGCAGAACGCCATCGTGATGTCCAGCTCCTTGTGGATGATCTGCAGCGCCTTCGTCACGCCGGCCTCCCCCATCGCGCCGAGGCCGTAGACCATCGCGCGCCCGATCATCGTGCCGCGCGCGCCGAGGGCCCAGGCCTTGAGCACGTCCTGGCCGCTGCGGATGCCGCCGTCCATCCACACCTCCACGCGCTTGCCCACGGCCTCGACGATGGCGGGCAGCGCGGCGATGCTGGAAGGCGCGCCATCGAGCTGGCGACCGCCATGGTTGCTGACGACGATGGCGTCGGCGCCCGCGTCGGCGGCCAGGCGCGCGTCCTCGGGATCCATGATGCCCTTGAGGATCAGCGGGCCGTCCCAGCGCTGGCGCACCCAGGCCACGTCGGCCCAGCTCAGGCGCGGGTCGAACTGCTCGTTGGTCCACGCCGAGAGCGAGCGCATGTCGCTCACGCCCTGCACGTGGCCGACCAGGTTGCGGAAGGTGCGCCGCTGCGTGCGCATCATGCCGAGGCACCAGCGCGGCTTGGTCGCGAGGTTCGCCAGGTTGCGCAGCGTGGGCCGTGGCGGCGCGGTGAGTCCGTTCTTCAGGTCCTTGTGCCGCTGGCCGATCACCTGCAGGTCGAGCGTGAGCACGAGCGCGCTGCAGCGCGCGGCCTTCGCCCGCTCGATCATGCGCGCCATCGCCTGGCGGTCGCGCATCATGTAGAGCTGGAACCAGAACGGCGCCGAGGTGTTCCCGGCGATGTCCTCGATCGAGCAGATGCTCATCGTCGAGAGCGTGAAGGGGATGCCGAACTTCTCGGCCGCCCGCGCGGCATGGATCTCGCCGTCGGCGTGCTGCATGCCGGTGAGTCCGACGGGAGCGATCGCCACCGGCATCTTCACGGCCTGCCCGGCCATCGTCGTGGCCGTGCTGCGGTTGTCCATGTTCACGGCGACGCGCTGGCGCAGCCGCAGCCGCGCGAAGTCGGTCTCGTTGGCGCGGTAGGTCTGCTCCGTCCACGACCCGGAGTCGGCATAGTCGTAGAACATGCGCGGCACGCGACGCTCGGCCAGGACGCGCAGGTCCTCGATGTGGGTGATGACGGGCATGGGCGCGGGGCCTCCTCGGAACGGGATGGCCGCCATCGTAGGCACGCCCTCGGCGCCCCGCCCGGAAGAAATTTCAGGCGTGACCGGAAATCAGCGCCAGCCCTTCGGCGGCGACGCGCTCGCAGCAGGCCGCCAGCCACTCGGCGAAGGCATCGGCCGCGCGGCCGTGCGCGTGGGGCAGCAGGTGGTATTTCCGCTCGGGCCGCACGGGCAGCGCGAACGGCGCGACCAGGCGGCCCTCGCGCAGCCAGGGCCGCGCGAGCGCGGGCCGGCCGAGGGCGATGCCCTGCCCGGCGGCCGCCGCCTCCAGCGTGAGCCCGAGGTCCACGAGCTTCGGGCCCGCATCGGGCTCGGGCCAGTCCAGCCCCGCGGCACGAAACCAGGGCGTCCAGGGATCGATCGGCGTGCGCAGCAGCGGGGCGCCGCGCAGTCCGGCGGGCGTCGCCGGCGTGCCCAGGCGCTCGAGCAGGGACGGCGCGGCCAGCGGCAGCACGACGTCGTCCATCAGCACGCGGCCGCCCGTCGCCTCCGGGTCGCCGTGCCGCACCTCGACGTCCGCATCGCCCGCGGCCAGCGCGACGTAGGGGATCGAGAGCACGACCTCCAGCTCGACCCACGGGCAGGCCGCCGTGAAGGAGGCCAGCTCTGGGACGAGGATCTGGCGCGCAAAGGTGGGCGGCGCGATCACGCGCAGGCGCTCGATCTCGCGCGCGCGGCGGCGGTGCTGCGGCATCGCCCCGAGCAGCGCGAGCGCCGCGCGCACCTGCTCGAGGTACTCGCGGCCGCCCGCGGTGAGCGCGAGGGTCTTGCCCGTGCGCAGGAACACCGGCGCGCCCAGCAGCGCCTCGATCGCCGCGACGCGCTTGCCGATGGCGCTCGCCGTGACGGCAAGCTCCTCGGCCGCGCGCTCGAAGGTGCCCAGGCGCGCCGCGGCCTCGAACGCGCGCAGGCCCTCGATGGAGGGCAGGCGCAGGTCGGTGGCGGCGGGCATGCGACGAAGGTTACACGAGGGCAACGATGCCCCCCTACCATCGCGCTTCCCGGCCCGCGTGGCCGCTCGTTCCCCGATCGCCAGACATGTCGAACCTCCCTTCGCGAAAGTCCCTCGCCCTCGCCTTCTCCCTCGGCCTGCTCGCCGCCGCCGCGGCGCGGGCGGAAAACGTCCAGGTCAAGCCCGGCCTCTGGGCGCAATCCAACATCACCACCGTCAACGGCAAGCAGATGCAGATGCCGAACCTGGGCGCCGGCGCCCAGGAATACCAGCGCATCCAGCAGGCGGCGAAGCAGATCGGCCTGCCGGAGGGAGGGATTCCGAGCCTGTCCTGCGAGCGCAAGGGCTCGTACGACGCCCGCGAGTTGCTCGCGAAGGAAAAAATGGCATCAGAGTGCAAGTTCGACGTGCTCGACCAGCGCCGTGACGGCGCCCGCTTCTCCCTGCGTTGCCAGATGCCGCAGGGCGGAGTCTCCCAGGGCTCGGGCGAGGTGACGATCCTGAACGGCGGCACCGAGGCCCGCATGACCATGAGCAGCCGCGCCGACATCCAGGGCAAGCCCCTGAACGTGGAAATGAAGAGCGTCAGCAAGTGGATCGGCGCCGACTGCGCCCACCCGCCGGCGGGCATCGATCCGAGCTGGGTCGACCGGGACACCGAAGGCTCGGGCGAGTGAGCCCGAGGGCTGATCGCCGTGCCGGGAGGGCGCGAGGCGATCAGCCCCCTGCATGGGGCCAAGGTCCCATAGGCGCGAGCCGCCGCCGCGCCCACCATGGCAGCGCGTGATCCGTTCACGCAGCGGGCCCGCGCGCAGCGAACGCTCGGCCCTGCCGTGTCATCTCTCCGCCGACGGCCGAGGAGCAGCCCATGAAGGCGAGGATCCCGGAGGCCTCCACCGTGCGCCGCGCCTGTTGCCTCGGTGGCAGGGTCGACGCGTCGACGCCGCGCTGCGGGGTCGTGCACAGCGTGTTCGCGGGCGCGGTGAACCTGCGCTTCGCCGATGGCTGGTGGACGCTGCTGGCGGCGCACCGGCCCGACCAGCCTTCCGGGCTCCGGCTCGCGCCGGAATCCCCCGACCTGCCGCCCATCCGCGCGGGAAGCACGGTGCAGGTGCGTGCGGGGCACGTGCGGGCCGGCGACGTCGTGATCGACTGCCGCGCCGCGACGCGCTGGATGCCCGGCGCCTGGCCGCATGCCGCGCCCGGGTTCGAGGAGCGCTTGCGGTGGCTCGAGGCCGAGGCCGCGCGTCGCGCCTGGACCGGCGCCGCGCCGATGGCACGCGCGCTGTGCGACGCGCTGGATGCCGACGACCTGGCCCTGGCCCAGATCGCCCGGCGCGTCGTCGGTCGCGGCCCGGGCCTCACGCCGAGCGGCGACGATGTCCTCGTCGGCCTGCTGACGGCGCTCGGCATGCGGCGCGTCGCGATGCGCGATCGCCTGGCCCGTGTCGTCGCGTCCGCGCTCTACACGACCACCGATCTGAGCCGGCACATGATCCACGAAGCCGCGCTCGGGCTGCCGGGCCGCGCGTTGCACGAGCTGGGCGCGGCGCTGCTGTCCGGCGCGGGCTTCGCCGGCGCGACGCGACGCGCGCTCGACACCGGCGCCACGTCCGGCGCGGATACCGCCCTCGGGTTGATCGCGGGCTGCCGCCGCGTCTTCCCCGCCGCCGCAAGAGGCCGCGCCTGAGCCCCCGATCGCGCGCCTGACCGCATCCGCGAGGGCTTCAGCCCGCCACCGCGGGGCGCGCGCGCGCCGCTCCCGACTTCGCCCGCGCCCGGCGCTTCAGCACCTCGACGAAGGTCGCCGCCACGTCCGACAGCGCCTCGTCCTTGCGCGTGAGCACGCCGAAGGCCTTCAGCCCTTGGCCGATGACGATGGGCAGGGGGTGCAGAAGGCGCGCCTTGACGTGGTCGCGCACCACCGACTCGGGCAGCATCGCCACCGCGTTGCTCGATTGCACGAGCTGCAGCGTCGCGAAGATGGAGGTGCACTCGATCGCGTCCGCGGGCGTGGGCACGCCCGCCCGCGCGAACTCCTCTTCGAGCAGCACGCGCGCGGGGCTCGCGAGCGTCTGCAGCACCCAGGGCCACTGCACGAGCTCGGGCCACTCGATCTTCCTCTTGCGAGCGAGCGGATGCTGGCGGCGCACCACCGCGCGCATCGGCTCGTCGGCGAGCGGGCTGAAGTCGAACTTGTTGTGCTGCATCGGCTCCGTGAAGCGGCCGACCGCGAGCTCGATCTCGTGGCGCTCCAGCAGCAGGCCGATCTGGTCGCTCGTCTCGCCCAGGATGCGCACGTTCAGGCGCGGCCGCTCGCGCTTGATCTCGGCGACGGCCGAGGCCACGAGATCCGGCGCGGCGCCCATGATCGCGCCGAACACGAGGTGGCCGTGGCCGCCGCGGCGCTTGATCTCGAGCCCCTCGAGGAATCGCTCCAGGCCCGCCTGCGTCTGCCGGGCGTAGGCCACCACCTCGCTGCCCAGCGGCGTCGCGCGCATGCCGCGCGAGTGGCGCTCGAACAGGGGGAAGCCGAAGGCGCTCTCGATGTCGGCCAGCATCTTCGTGGCCGAGGGCTGCGTCACGTTGATGCGCCCGGCGGCCTCGTGCAGCGTGGGCGTCTCGCCGAGGGCGCTGAGCAGCGACCAGTGCTTGAGCTTCAACCGGTTGACGAGGCGGGGGGTGAGGCTCACGACGGGCTCCTGCGCCGATATTCCGAAGTGGAATCGCGGCTTCGATTATTTCGATTGGAATCATATATCGGCCCGTCCTACATTGCGTCCATCCGATCCCGCAATTCCCCAGGAGTCCACGCAATGAAGCTGCTTCGCTTCGGCCCGCCCGGCCAGGAACGCCCCGGCCTGATCGACGCCCAGGGCCGCCTGCGCGACCTCTCGGCGCACGTCGCCGACATCGACGGCGGCACGCTCTCGCCCGCCTCCATCGCGCGCCTCGCCGACATCGACCCCGCGAGCCTCCCGCTCGTCGAGGGCTCGCCGCGCCTCGGCCCCTGCGTCGGCCGCGTGGGCAAGATGATCTGCGTCGGCCTCAACTACTCCGACCACGCCGCCGAATCGGGCATGGCCGTGCCCACGGAGCCCGTGCTGTTCATGAAGGCGACGACCGCGATCTGCGGGCCGGACGACGACGTGGAGATCCCGCCCGGCGCGCAGAAGGTCGACTGGGAAGTGGAGCTCGGCGTGGTGATCGGCAAGACCGCGCGCTACGTCCCGCAGTCGCGGGCGCTGGAGCACGTGGCGGGCTACTGCATCGTCAACGACGTGTCCGAGCGCGAGTACCAGCTCGAGCGCGGCGGCACGTGGGACAAGGGCAAGGGCTGCGACACCTTCGGCCCGACCGGTCCCTGGCTCGTGACGCGCGACGAGATCCCCGACGCGCAGGCGCTTTCCATGTGGCTGGAGGTCGACGGCCGGCGCTTCCAGGACGGCAGCACGCGCACCATGATCTTCGACGTGCCCACGCTCGTCTCCTACATCAGCCGCTTCATGCGGCTGGAGCCGGGCGACATCATCTCCACCGGCACGCCGCCCGGCGTCGGCCTCGGCCAGAAGCCGCCGCTCTACCTGCGCGCGGGCCAGGAGATGCGGCTGGGCATCGAGGGCCTGGGCGAGCAGCGCCAGCGCACCGTGCCGGCCCGCACGGAGGACGCGCGATGAACCAGCTCGACCTGAAGGGCCGCGTCGCGGTCGTCACCGGCGGCGCGCAGGGCATCGGCTACGCGGTGGCCGAGCGCATGCTGCGCTCCGGGGCGACCGTCATCCTGTGGGACATCAACGAGGGCCAGCTCCGCAAGGCGGCCTCCGACCTCGCGGCGCTCGGCCCCGTCGACACCCGGGTGGTGGAGCTGACCGACGACGACGCCGTGCAGGCCGCCGCACGCGCCGCGGTCGACGCGCATGGCCGCATCGACGCGCTCGTGAACAGCGCCGGCATCACCGGCGGCAACGGTCTCCTGTGGGAGCTCGAGCCGGACACCTGGCGCCGCGTCATCGAGGTGAACCTGACCGGCTGCTACCTCACGTGCCGCGCGGTCGTGCCGCAGATGATCGCGCAGAAGTACGGCCGCATCGTCAACATCGCCTCGGTCGCTGGCAAGGAAGGCAACCCCAACGCCTCGCACTACAGCGCCTCGAAGGCCGGGCTGATCGGCCTGACCAAGTCGCTCGGCAAGGAGCTCGCGAAGAGCGGCGTGCTCGTGAACGCCGTGACGCCCGCGGCCGCCAGGACGCCGATCTTCGACTCGATGAAGCAGGAGCACATCGACTTCATGCTCTCGCGGATCCCGATGGCGCGCTTCCTCCAGGTCGACGAGGCGGCCTCGATGATCGCCTGGCTCACGACCGAGGACTGCGCCTTTTCCACGGGCGCGGTGTTCGATCTTTCCGGCGGCCGCGCCACGTACTGACGCCCGAGCGCCGACTCCCAGCGGAGCACCCACCATGAGCACGCCCACGATCCGCCACATCCGCGCCTTCACGCTGCGCGGCGCCGGCGCCGACTACCACGACCAGGCCGGCGGCCACTGGATCGACGACCACATCGCCACGCCGATGGCGAAGTACCCCGAGTACCGCCAGAGTCGACAGAGCTTCGGCCTCAACGTGCTGGGCACGCTGGTCGTCGAAATCGAGGCGAGCGACGGCACGACCGGCTTCGCGGTGACGACGGGCGGCGAGCTCGGCTGCTGGATCGTCGAGAAGCACCTCGCGCGCTTCGTCGAGGGGCAGAAGATCACCGACATCGAGAAGATCTGGGACCAGATGTTCAACGCGACGCTGTTCTACGGCCGCAAGGGCATCGTGCTGAACACGATCTCCGGCGTCGACCTGGCGCTGTGGGACCTGCTCGGGCAGTACCGCAAGGAGCCGGTGCACGCGCTCCTGGGCGGGCCGGTGCGCGACGAGCTCACCTTCTACATGACCGGCGCGCGGCCCGACTTCGCGAAGAGCCAGGGCTTCGTCGGCGGCAAGCTGCCGCTGCACCACGCCCCCGCCGAGCGCGAGGAGGGCCTGCGCAGGAACCTGG
>Ga0209051_1002075_pt1 | contig 15149 bp, 17 predicted proteins | sample AraplaCvi_mMS_r2_2_FD_184286 | JGI IMG/M metagenome (GOLD analysis project Ga0209051, IMG submission 184286) | Arabidopsis root microbial communities from North Carolina, USA - plate scrape MF_Cvi_mMS_r2 (SPAdes) (version 2) | ecosystem: Host-associated > Plants > Roots > Endosphere | place...
GCTGTGGACTCCCCACCGGATGAACTACATCGCCGAGGCGAAGGTACAGGGGGGCTCGGCAGGATCAGCCGGGTCGTCCGAGCCGTTCACCGACATCCCGGCGATGTCCGACGAGGACGGTCTGGTAGTGGCGCGCGGCGAACTCGTCTACGCCGTGCTGAACCTCTACCCGTACAACCCCGGACACCTCATGGTGGTGCCGTACCGCCGGGTCTCCGAACTCGAAGACCTCACCGATGCCGAGAGCGCAGAGCTGATGGCCTTCACCCAGCGCGCCATCCGGGTGATGAAGGCGATCTCGCGCCCGCACGGGTTCAACGTCGGGCTCAACCTCGGTCACTCGGCGGGCGGCAGCCTCGCCGAGCATCTGCACATGCACGTCGTGCCGCGATGGGGCGGGGACGCCAACTTCATCACGATCATCGGGGGCTCCAAGGTCATCCCGCAATTGCTCCGCGACACCCGCCAGTTGCTGGCAGACGAGTGGGCGGCTCAGTCGTGAGCGACTTCTACCTGCTGACCAGGGCGGCCTATGCGAAGCTGAGCCGCCCGGTGGCGAAGGCCTCGCTGCGCTTGGGCCTCACCCCCGACAGCATCACGATCATCGGCACCGCGGGAACCGTCATCGCGGCGCTGACGCTCTTCCCGATCGGGCAGCTGTGGTGGGGCGCGTTCGCGGTGTTCGTCTTCGTCCTGGCCGACATGCTCGACGGCGCGATGGCGCGAGAACGGGGGTTCAGCACCCCCTTCGGCGGCGTCCTCGACGCGACGTGTGACCGCATCGCCGACGGTGCCATCTTCTGTGGCCTGTTGTGGTGGGCCACCTTTGGGGTTCACAGCGCGTCGCTCACGGTGGCGACGATGATCTCGCTGGTCACGTCGCAGGTGATCTCGTACGTCAAGGCCAGGGCCGAGGCGAACGGTCTCAAGGGCGACGGCGGGTTCATCGAACGGCCCGAGCGTCTCATCATCGTGCTGGCCGGTGCCGGCCTCTCCGGGGTGTCGTTCCTGCACGTGCCGTGGTTGCTTCCCGTTGCCATGTGGGCGTTGGCGGTGGCCAGCCTCGTCACGCTGGGCCAGCGACTGCACTCGGTGCGTGTGTCGCCCGGCGCCGCGGAGCCGATCCACACCACCCCACCGCCCAACGATTCTGCGGCGGAGGCGAGCGAGCCGTGAGCACCCCATCGGCTGGGTTGCCGCGGGTGCGGGGGGTCCGGGTTCCCCTCGGGGGCCAACTGTCCGACCTCGGCTACGCCGCCGGTTGGCGGGTGGTGCGCGCGCTCCCGGAGTTCGCCGCGCGCAACGCCTTCGAGGCCGGAGCGCTGTACGCCGCCCGCGGTGGCGGCCCCGAGCAGCTCCGCAAGAATCTGGCCAGGGTGATCGGGGTCGCGCCCGCCGACGTGCCTGCCGACCTGGTCCGGGCGTCGCTGGCGTCCTACGCCCGGTACTGGCGCGAGGCGTTCCGATTGCCGTCGATGGACCACGAGCTCCTGGCCCGCGAACTCGACGAGGCGACCATTGGCGGGGATCACGTCGCGGCGGCCCTCGAGGCCGGTCGCGGCGCCGTCCTGGCGCTGCCGCACAGCGGCAACTGGGACCTGGCCGGAGTGTGGCTCACCAACACCTACGGCCGGTTCGCGACGGTGGCCGAGCGGCTCAAGCCCGAATCGCTGTACAAGCGCTTCCTCGACTACCGGGAGAGCCTGGGGTTCGAGGTCCTGCCCCTCACCGGCGGGTCCCGGCCGCCCTTCGAGATCCTGGCCGAGCGGCTCCGCGGCAACGGTCTGGTCTGTCTGATGTCGGATCGCGACCTGACCAAGGGCGGCGTGCGCGTCGACCTGTTCGGCGAGCCGACGATGCTGCCGGCGGGACCGGCCAAGTTGGCTATGGCGACCGGTGCCGCGCTGCTGCCGGTGCACTCGTACTACACCCCCGACGTTGCCGTCACCGACATCGGCGCCCCGCTGGACACCTCCTCGGGGGACGTCGCCGCCGTCACGCAGACGCTGGCCGACCGGTTCGGCGCCAACATCGCCGCCCACCCCGCCGACTGGCACATGCTGCAACCGCAGTGGATCGCCGACCTGTCCGAGGCCCGTCGCGCCCGGCTCGGGCAGGGCTGACCATGCGGATTGGGATGGTGTGCCCGTACTCGTTCGACGTGCCGGGCGGCGTGCAGGCGCACGTGCTGCAGCTCGCCGAGGTGATGCGCGGCTACGGACACCACGTCAGCGTCTTGGCGCCGTCCTCGCCGGAGGCGCACCTGCCCGACTACGTGGTCTCCGGCGGCAAGGCCATTCCGATCCCGTACAACGGCTCGGTCGCACGGTTGCGCTTCGGTCCGGCCACCCACCGCAAGGTCAAGAGGTGGCTCGTCGAGGGCGACTTCGACGTGCTGCACATCCACGAGCCCAATGCGCCGAGCCTGTCGATGTTGGCGTTGATGATCGCCGAGGGCCCAATCGTCGCGACGTTTCACACGTCGACCACGAAGTCGTTGACGCTCAGCGTCTTTCAAGGCATCTTGCGGCCCTGGCACGAAAAGATCGTCGGGCGCATCGCGGTGTCCGACCTCGCCAGGCGCTGGCAGATGGAGGCGCTCGGCTCCGACGCCGTCGAGATTCCAAACGGCGTCGACGTCGAGTCGTTCGCCACGGCGCCGCTGCTCGACGGATACCCGCGGCCCGGCCGGTCGGTGCTGTTCCTCGGCCGGTTCGACGAACCGCGCAAGGGGATGGCGGTCCTATTGGCCGCGTTGCCCGCCCTGGTCGAGTCGTTCCCCGACGTGGAGATCCTCGTCGTCGGGCGTGGCGACGAGGACGAGCTGGCCGCGGCGGCTGGCGACCTGGCCGGCCACCTGCGCTTCCTGGGGCTGGTCGACGACGCCGGGAAGGCGTCGGCGATGCGCAGCGCCGACGTGTACTGCGCGCCCAACACCGGTGGGGAGAGCTTCGGGATCGTGCTGGTCGAGGCGATGGCCGCCGGCACGGCCGTGGTGGCCGGCGATCTCGACGCGTTCCGCCGGGTGCTCGAGGACGGCACGGCGGGCCGGCTGGTGCCCATCGAAGACCCTGCGGCGTTGGCCGCGGCACTCGTCGAGGTGCTCTCCGACGACACCGCCCGCCGTCGCTACGTCGAGGCTGCGACGAAGGCGGTGCGCCGTTACGACTGGTCGGTGGTCGCGCAGGAGATCTTGCGGGTCTACGAAACGGTCTCGGGGGCCGGCGTGAAGGTCCGGGTCGAGGGCACCACCGGCAACGGGGAGCCGTCCGCCGGCAAGCCGCCCGGCCGTCGAGCGGCCAGGGCGAGCGCGAAGGCCGCCCAACGAGAAGCGGCGAAGGACATGGCGTGATCACCTGGCTGATCGTCGCGGCGCTGGTGTTGCTGGCGGCGGTGCTGCTGGTCGGCGGCATCTGGGCGTTCCAGACTGCCCATCGACTGGACCGCCTCCACGTGCGCTACGACCTGTCGTGGCAGGCGCTCGACGGGATCTTGGCCCGCCGCGCGGTCGTCGCCCGCGCGGTGGCGACCGACGCCTACGGAAACGCCCCGGCCGGCCGCCAACTGGCCGCGCTGGCCGACGCAGCGGAGCGCGCCCCGCGCACCGCCAGAGAGGCCGCCGAGAACGAGCTGTCGAACGCATTGGCCGCGGTCGACCCGACGTCGCTGCCGGTGGCTCTGGTGGCGGAGATGGCCGACGCCGAGGCGCGCGTGCTGCTGGGGCGACGCTTCCACAACGACGCCGTGCGCGACACGCTCGCACTGCGGGAACGACCACTGGTGCGGTGGCTGCACCTCGGCGGAACCGCCCCGATGCCAACCTATTTCGAGATCGCCGAACGCGCCGCCCAACGCTCGTTCGGGCAGCAGGTCTACAAGCGCACGTCGGCCCGCATCGTGCTCCTCGACGAACTCGGGTACGTCCTGTTGTTCTGCGGCTCCGATCCCGCCGCCGAGTCGGCGCCACGCTGGTGGTTCACCGTGGGCGGGGCGGTGGAACCCGGCGAGGATCTGCCCGACGCCGCCGTGCGGGAACTCGCCGAGGAGACCGGTCTGCGCGTCAGCCGGGCCGACCTGATCGGACCGGTGTGGAAGCGGGACGCGGTCTTCGACTTCAACGGTTCGGTGATCCGCAGCGAGGAGATGTTCTTCGTCTACCGCACCCTGCGGTTCGAACCGTCGTCGGCGGGCTTCACCCCCTTGGAGAAGCGCACCATTCACGGGCACCGCTGGTGCGACGAGGCCGCCATCGCGCAGTTGGTCGAGGGCGGGGAGACGGTGTATCCGCTACAGCTCGCGGAGTTGCTCGCCGAGGCCAACGCGCTGGCCGCCCCGGGGTCGACCGGACCGGCACGGCAGCTGCAATCGATCAGGTGACCACCGGAGCCATGTGCGGATCGAACGGATTTGGCCCGGCCACTAGACTGTTTCAGTACTGATGTGGAGGAGATTGACGTGGATTCCCTTGAAACACCCTTGACTGGCACCGCCCGTGTGAAGCGCGGGATGGCCGAGATGCTCAAGGGCGGCGTCATCATGGACGTGGTCACGCCCGAGCAGGCGCGCATTGCCGAGGCCGCCGGCGCGGTGGCGGTGATGGCGCTCGAGCGGGTGCCCGCCGACATCCGCGCTCAGGGTGGGGTGTCGCGGATGAGCGATCCGGACATGATCGAGGGCATCATCGAAGCGGTGACCATTCCGGTCATGGCCAAGGCGCGCATCGGGCACTTCGTCGAGGCGCAGATCCTGCAGAGCCTGGGCGTGGACTACGTCGACGAGTCCGAGGTGCTGACGCCGGCCGACTACGCCAACCACATCGACAAGTGGAAGTTCACCGTGCCGTTCGTGTGCGGCGCCACAAATCTTGGTGAGGCGCTGCGTCGCATCAACGAAGGTGCGGCGATGATCCGCTCGAAGGGCGAGGCGGGCACCGGCGACGTGTCCAACGCGACCACGCACATGCGCAAGATCGGTGGCGAGATTCGCCGGTTGACCTCGCTGTCGGAGGACGAGTTGTTCGTCGCGGCAAAGGAATTGCAGGCGCCCTACGACTTGGTGGTCGAGGTGGCGCGGGCGGGCAAGCTGCCGGTGACGTTGTTCACCGCCGGTGGCATCGCGACCCCGGCGGACGCGGCGATGATGATGCAGTTGGGTGCCGAGGGTGTCTTCGTCGGCTCGGGCATCTTCAAGTCGGGCAACCCCGAGGAGCGCGGTGCGGCGATCGTGAAGGCCACCACCTTCTACGACGACCCCGACGTGCTGGCCAAGGTCTCGCGCGGGTTGGGCGAGGCCATGGTGGGCATCAACGTCGAGGAGATCGCGCAGCCCCACCGGCTCGCCGAACGCGGCTGGTAATTCACGGGTGTCGATCGAAGAGATCCTCGACCTGGAGCAGATCGAGGTCAACATCTACCGCGGGGGAGTGTTCAGCCCCGAATCGGGGTTCCTGCAGCGCACCTTCGGAGGCCACGTCGCCGGGCAGTCGCTGGTGTCGGCCGTCCGCACCGTCGACCCGAAGTTTCAGGTGCACTCGCTGCACGGATACTTCCTCAAGGGCGGCGACGCCCGCTCGCCGACGGTGTACAGCGTCGAACGCATCCGCGACGGCGGCTCGTTCTGCACCCGTCGGGTGAGCGCCATTCAGCACGGCGAGACGATCTTCTCGATGTCGGCGTCGTTCCAGTCCGATCAGAGCGGGATCGAACATCAGGACGCGATGCCCACGGCGCCGCCACCCGACGACATCCCGGACTTCAAGTCGGCCAGCAGGGTGTTCGACGACGCCAGTTTCCGGCAGTTCGACGAGTGGGACGTGCGGATCGTGCCGCGCGACCAAATGAAGTTTTTGCCCGGCAAGGCCTCCCAGCAGCAGGTGTGGTTCCGCCACCGCGACCCGCTCCCCGACGACCCGGTGCTGCACATCTGTGCGCTCGCCTACCTCAGCGATCTGACGCTGCTGGGGTCGGCGCAGGTCAACCATCCCGACGAGCGCAAGCACCTGATGGTCGCCTCACTCGACCACGCCATGTGGTTCATGCGGCAGTTTCGTGCCGACGAGTGGTTGCTCTACGACCAGTCCTCCCCGTCCGCGTGTGGCGGCCGTTCGCTGACGGAGGGCAAGCTCTTCAACCAGTACGGCGAGATGGTCGCCTCGGTCATGCAGGAGGGGCTGACGCGCTACGTTCGCGACTTCACCCCGCCGGCCACGTGACGGTGCGCGTCGGTGTCCTGGCGCTGCAGGGCGACACCAGGGAGCACTTGGCCGCGCTGACCGAGGCCGGCGCCGAGGCGGTCACCGTGCGGCGGCGCACGGAGTTGGACGCCGTCGACGCCCTGGTCATCCCCGGTGGAGAGTCGACGGCGATGAGCAAGCTGCTGCGCGAATTCGAGCTGTTGGAGCCGCTACGGGCCCGACTGGCCGACGGCATGCCCGCATACGGGTCGTGTGCCGGGATGATCCTGCTGGCCAGCGAGATCGTCGACGCCGGAGTTCCCGGCCGGGAGGCCCTTCCCCTCGGTGGGATCGACATGACGGTGCGGCGCAACGCCTTTGGCCGGCAGGTCGACTCGTTCGAGGAGGACGTCGCGTTCGACGGCCTCGACGGGCCGATGCACGCGGTGTTCATCAGGGCGCCGTGGGTCGAGAGGATCGGTCCGGCGGTCGAGGTGCTGGCGAGGGCCGGTGGGCATCCCGTCGCGGTGCGGCAAGGCCGCACGCTCGCCACGGCGTTCCACCCGGAGATGACCGGCGACCGTCGCGTGCACCGCTTGTTCGTCGACTCCCTCTAGCGGTTCGTGCCGGCGTCGTCGGCGGGGAGCGCGGGGACGACGAGCCGTGACGACGAGGCAATGGTGTTCACGCTGCTGGTGCCTACGCTGGCGTGCCGGAACCCCATGATGGCCGGTGTCTTAGGATCCTGATCGTCGCTGGTGACGGTCACCCGGATGCGGTCGCCCGTGGCGAAGCGTCGGGCGTTGGCGACCAACGGAATTCGATAGTGCACGGCCTCGCCAGGGGGCACCGCCGCCGCACTTCGGCACGGTAGCACCGGTGCGCCGGAGGTGCTGGCGGCCTCGTCGACCTCGCGCAGGCTGGCCCGCAGCCAGCCGGCGGTCACGTCGTTCGCGGTCCCGTCGGCCGCGACGTGAGTCAGCGTCACCAACCACGCCGTGTCCACGGCGGTGGCCGACGCGACCAACCGCAGTTCCAGCTCACCCACGACGTCGAGGGTGGCCGGCAACGGGGCGCTGGTCCACGACAGCAGCGCCGGCGGGTCGACGGGACTCGGCTTCACCCGGCCGAGACCGCTGCCGAGCACCATCAACTCCCTGGTCCCGGGGGTGCCCTCGTCGACGGCGAGCACCCCGTCGGCGCGCAACGCCCACTCGGTCAGGGTCGCCTCGGCGGGCGGCCACTGGTCGGCCACGCGCCAGCCGTCCCCACCGGGCAGCACGTACCGGATGGGCGGACCGTCCATGATGCCGGTGTCGTGCCCCTTGAGCCAGTGGTCGTACCAGGCCAGGGCTTCGGTGTGGAGGCTCTCCCACGGCCAGGTCAGGCCGTGTTGACCCAGCAAGCCCATGCGCACGTTCGGGTTGTGCGCCAAAGCCTTCCACGCGACGAACGTCGACGGCAGGTGCAGTGGGACGTTCTCCCAGTCGCAACCCAGGTAGACCGGCACGTCGATTCGTTCGAGGACGCCGGTGAGGTCCCGCTCGTCCCACCAGGCGTCGCGAACCGGGTGCTTCACCATGACATCCAGCCAGAGGTCGTCCCACGGGTGTGGATCGTGGGGCAGCTTGAGCATCTGACGCAGCACGGTCACCGCCGCCTCGCCGTTCATCGTGCCGAACCGGCGGTGCAGCGGAGGAGCGTGCAGCACCTTGCGCGCCAATTCCATTGGGAGACTGCGCCAGAACGCGCTGCTGCGGCCCGAGGTCAGGCCCACCATGGACAGGAACGGGGTGATGAACGACGAGCTGGCCAGTCCGTGATGGGTGGCCGCCTCGTAGAGGTCGGCGGTGACGGCCAGCGGGAAGATCGCCTTGAGGTGTGGTGGCCTCTCGACGGCGGCCTCGAGCTGCGTCATGGCGAAGTAGCTGATGCCCATCATGCCGACGTTGCCGTCGGACCATGATTGGGCGGCGGCCCACTCGACGAGGTCGTACATGTCGCGGCGTTCCTGGGTGTCGAAGAAGCCGAACTCGCCACCCGACCCGCAGGTGCCGCGCAGGTTGACGATGAGGTGCACGTAACCGCGGGTCACCCAGAACTCGGTGTCGCCGGCCTCGACGAATCCCATCGGTGCGCCGAGGTTCTGGATCTGGCGGGGATAGGGGGAGGCGGCGATCAGCACCGGGAAGCGGCCGTCGGCGTCGGGCCGGTGCACGTCGGCCAGAAGGTCGACTCCGTCACGCATCGCAACGGCGATGTCGTAGTCGTGGTGGATTCGGTGCGTCGGTTCGCTGAGGTGGCGATAATCCCGGCCCGTGGTCTGCGGGCCGTTGAGCGTCGTCGATGCCATGAGTTTCACGGTACGTTGAGACATAGTTTCAACGCAAGGGGAAACTCTTGTTAGGCTCGCGGAATGCCGAAGAAGACCCCGCCCGGCCCTCGCGACGAGAGGGGTGTCCTGTCTGGGCGTATCCTGGCTGCCGCCCGCGAGGAGTTCGCCACCCACGGCTGGGCGGGCACCACCCTGCGGGCCATCGCCAGGGCCGCCGACGTCGACCCCGCCCTGATCTACCACTACTTCGGGTCCAAGGAGGGGCTGCTCGACGCCGCGACCACGCCACCACCGCGATGGCTCGACGCCGTCGCGGCGACGTGGACGACGGCGCCCGACGAACTCGGGTCCGCGCTGCTGCGGCTCATGCTGAGTGCATGGGCGGACGACGAGATCGGCCCCGTGCTGCGCGCGGTGCTGCTGACCGCCGCGCACGAGCAGTCCACGCGGGAGAAATTGCGCAGCATCGTCGAGGGCAGCCTGATGGGCGTGTCCCGGCTCGGCGCCGACGACCACGACCGCGCGGTGCGCAGCGGGCTCATCGCCTCGCAGATGATGGGTCTGGCATTGATGCGCTACGTATGGGCAGTGGAACCAATCGCCTCGATGACCGACGACGAACTCGTCCGTGCGGTAGGCCCGAATCTGCAACGCTACGTCGAGGGGGAGCTCGCGGCCGAACCGGCGTCGCAGCACGTAGACTGATCGATCGGACTTCGCCATAGAGCACCAACTTCGCAGTAGAGAAGAAGAGGTAGTACCTGCATGAGCGGCCATTCCAAGTGGGCCACCACCAAGCACCAGAAGGCTGTCAAGGATGCGCGCCGCGGCAAGGAGTTTGCGCGGCTGATCAAGAACATCGAAGTGGCGGCCCGGACCGGTGGCGGTGACCCGGCGGGCAACCCGACGTTGTTCGACGCCATCCAGAAGGCGAAGAAGACCTCGGTCCCCAACGACAACATCGAACGGGCACGCAAGCGCGGCGGCGGCGAAGAGGCAGGGGGCGCCGACTGGCAGCCCATCACCTACGAGGGCTACGGGCCCAACGGCGTCGCCGTGCTGATCGAATGTCTGACCGACAACAAGAACCGCGCGGCCAGCGAGGTGCGCATCGCCATGACCCGCAACGGTGGCAACATGGCCGACCCCGGGTCGGTCTCGTACCTGTTCACCCGCAAGGGCGTGGTGACGCTGGAGAAGAACGGCCTGTCGGAGGACGACGTGTTGACGGCGGTCCTCGAGGCGGGCGCCGAGGACGTCGTCGACCACGGCGAGACCTTCGAGATCGTGTCCGAGCCCACCGACCTGGTGGCGGTCCGCAAGGCGTTGCAGGACGCCGGCATCGAATACGACTCCGCGGATGCGAGCTTCCAGCCCTCGGTGTCGGTGCCCGTCGACGTCGAGGGTGCCCGCAAGGTCCTCAAGCTCGTCGACGCCCTCGAAGACAGCGACGACGTGCAGGATGTCTGGACCAACGTCGAGATCTCCGACGAGGTCGCCGCCCAGCTCGACGAGGACTGACCCGCTACGGCGTCAGCACCGCCACGGCTTCCGCGACGGACATGTCGCCGGAGATGAGTTCGAACGTGACCCCGCCCGTCGCAGGAGCGTCGAGCAGCGCCAACAGCATCGCGGCCACGTCGGCGCGAGGAATCGTGCCGCGTCCCGTCGACTCCGCGACGCGCACCCGGTCCGTGGCGGGCTCGTCGGTCAGGCCCCCGGGTCGCACGATGGTCGTGTTGAGCGTCGAGCGTCCCCGAACCGACTCGTCGGCGGCGGCCTTGGCCGCGAGATATGCGGTGAAGACCGGATCGTCGCCGGTCGCCGGCTCGTCGGCTCCCATCGCGGAGACCATCAGATAACGGCCGACCCCGGCTGCCTCGGCGGCCTCGGCCAGCAAGATGGCGGCGTCGCGGTCGACGGTGGTCTTCCTGTCGACCCCGCTGCCAGGGCCCGCGCCCGCGGCGAAGACCACCGCGTCGGCGCCACGAAGATGACCGGCGACCTCGTCGACGGTGGCGTTCTCCAGGTCGACGACGACCGCCGTGGCGCCCACGGCCTCCAGGTCACCCGCCTGCGCGGGGTTGCGGATGAGGCCGGCCACCGAGTCGCCGCGCTCGGCGAGCAGCTTCTCGAGGATCAGGGCGATCTTGCCGTGTCCGCCTGCGATGACGACGTGCATCAGTTGTTCTCCTCCGTTGCGAAGACCTGGGAATCATCGGCGAATGCCTTGAACTCCAACGCGTTCCCCGCCGGGTCGAGAAGAAACATCGTCCACTGTTCGCCCGGCAGGCCCGCGAAGCGCAGATAGGGCTCGATGACGAACTCGGTCTGGACGTCCCGAAGCCGCGCCGCGAGGCGGTGGAACTCGTCGACCGACAGCAGCAGCCCGAAGTGGGGGACTGGGACGTCGTGTCCGTCGACCGGGTTGTGCGCGCGGGCCGGCCCGCCGGGGGCAAGGTGGGTGACGAGCTGATGGCCGTGCAGATTCCAGTCGACCCAGGACTCCGCGCTGCGACCCTGCTCGAGTCGAAGCACGGCACCGTAGAACTCGCGGGCCGCGTCGAGGTCGTCGACCGGGATGGCCAGATGGAAGCGCGGGATGGGGGAGTCGAGAACGGTCACCACTTCAAGTTAGCCCGAACCCAGGAAGGCGCCGATCGCCCGGGCGGTCCGTTCGGGTTGGTCGAGCATGATCAGCACGTGTGCGTCGTCGACGTAGCGCAGGGTGGCGTTGGTCAGCTCGGTCAACCGGTGGGCATGGCGATCGGGCATCACCGGATTGCGACTCCACAGCACCAGCACGTCGCCGTCGAAGCGGGCCAGGCTCTCGGTGGCCCGCACCAATTCGCTCGTCACGAACCGGGACCTGGCGTACTTGATCAGGTCGCGGCGCAGTGTGGTGTCCCGCAGCGCGTGCGCGAACCAGCGGTCCACGATGGTCTGGGGGATCGGCTTCTTCGCCATCATGCCGAACATCAGGTACCGCCGGCGCAGCCACCCGACGGTCAGGAGTCGCATCGCGATCGACACCGTCAGAGGCGTGCGGGTCACCAACCAGGTGACCTTGCCGGGCAGGCCGGGCGGAAAGTTCTCGAAGGCCTCCGACGGGCAGACGATCATCCGGCCCACCCGGCCGTCTCGACCCATGTCGGTGAGGAACAGTGGCCCGCCCCAGTCGGTGACCACCAGGACGACGTCGGTCAGCTCGAGCGCGTCGAGGAAGTCGGCGAGCAGGTTGACCATGCCTGGCATCGTCAGGTCGGCGTCGGCACGCATCGGCACGCGATGCCCGCCCATCGGCAGCACGGGGAGCAGGTACCGCCGGCCACCGGGCAGCAGTGGCAGCACCAGGTCCCACTGGGCGTCGTTCATCAGGAGTCCGTGGAGCAACACCACCGGCGAACCGGTCGGATCGCCCGCCTCGCGGTACTCGACGGTTCCCGCGGCGACTTCGACGGCTTTCACGTATCGCACCTCCGTTAGAACCATCGTTCTAGAATGTAGGCTCTAGTGTGTCCGGAGGGAGAGGCGTTGGCAAGGACGACCAGGGAGTCGATTCTGACGGCGACGGCGGAGTTGATGCGGGTCAAGGGTTTCGGCGCCGTCGCCATGAAGGACGTCGTCGCGGCGTCGGGAGCACCGATCGGGTCGCTCTACCATCACTTTCCCGGCGGCAAGACGCAGATCGCGCGGGAGGCGCTCCTGAACGCGGGCGCCGCCTACGGGCTACTGATCCCGACGCTGATGGCGCCCCACGACGACCTCGGCGAGGGCGTCGACGCGGTGTTCGCGCAGGCGGCGACCGACATGGCCGAGACCGGGTTCGCGAACATGTGTCCGGTGGGCAGCGTCGCCGCCGAAGTCGCCGACACGGTGGCGGAGCTGCGCGACGCGAGCGCCACCGTCTTCACCGGCTGGGTCGACGGCGGCACCGCCTACTTCGTCGGGCGGGGTCTGGCCGAGGCGACCGCCCGCGAGGTCACGGTCGCGATCGTGGCCGCGCTGGAGGGTGCCTTCGTCGTCGCCAGGACCCTTCGCGACACCGAACCGCTGACGACGGTGGGACGGGCCCTGGCGCGCGGATACGTCGGGGTGCCGTTGGCCGCCGCTGCGGAGTCCGTCGTCTGACGGGTGACGACCGCGTCTGCGTGAATTCGCGAATGCTCCATTGACTCGACGAACTGCGGGCATGTCGTTGCCCGTCATCGGCCGCGGTGCCGTTAAGGTATCGAACAGCTGTTCGTACCCTCGGCAGCGCTTTGTCGGCAAGGAGTCGCAGTGCGGGTGATGGGCGTCGACCCTGGGCTGACGCGATGCGGGCTGTCGGTCATCGAGAGCGGCCGCGGTCGCCAGGTGATCGCCCTGGACGTCGACGTGGTGCGCACCCCGTCCGATCAGCCGCTGCACAAGAGGTTGTTGACCATCAGCGACACCGTCGAGCACTGGCTGGACACTCATCATCCCGACGTGCTCGCGATCGAGCGGGTGTTCGCCAACAACAACGCCAATACGGCGATGGGCACCGCGCAGGCGGGTGGCGTCATCGCCCTCGCCGCCGCCCGGCGCGACATCGACGTGCACTTCCACACGCCCAGTGAGGTTAAGGCGGCCGTCACCGGAAACGGTCGTGCCGACAAGGCGCAGGTCACCGAGATGGTCACCAGAATCCTTGCGCTGCAAGCCAAGCCGACCCCGGCCGACGCCGCCGACGCGCTGGCCCTTGCCATCTGCCACTGCTGGCGGGCGCCGATGATCGCGAGGATGGCCGAGGCGGAGGCGATGGCCGCCGAACAGCGCCGCAAGTACAAGGCCAAGCTGAAGGCCGCCACGTGATCGCCTCGGTGCGGGGCGAGGTCCTCGACGTCGCCCTCGACCACGCGGTCATCGAAGCGGCCGGCGTCGGCTACAAGGTGATGACCACGCCGACCACGTTGGCGACGCTGCGACGCGGCAGCGAGGCCAGGCTGATCACCGCGATGATCGTGCGCGAGGATTCGATGACCCTGTACGGGTTCGCCGACGCCGAGTCGCGAGACCTGTTCACCATCCTGCTCTCGGTCTCGGGAGTGGGGCCCAAGATCGCACTCGCCACGTTGGCCGTCTACGACGCGCAGACCCTGCGCCAGGCGCTGGCCGACGGCGACGTGACCGCGTTGACCCGGGTGCCCGGCATCGGCAAGCGGGGCGCCGAACGCATGGTGCTGGAGTTGAGGGACAAGATCGGGACGGTCGTCACGGCCGGTGGGGTCACCGCCGTCAGCGGGCATGCGATCCGCGGACTCGTCGTGGAAGCCCTTGTCGGACTTGGCTTCCCGATCAAGCAAGCCGAGGAGGCCACCGACAAGGTGCTCGCCGCGGACGCCGACGCCACGACGTCCAGCGCGTTGCGCGCCGCATTGTCGATGCTGGGGAAGAATTAGCCCGTGGGCCGCTTCGACTCCGACGAACACGAGGACACCACCGACCGCGAGGTGTCCGCCGCACTGACGGTCGGCGAGGGCGACGTCGACGCCAGCCTGCGTCCCCGCTCACTCAAGGAGTTCATCGGTCAGCCCCGCGTGCGCGAACAGTTGCAGCTGGTCCTCGAGGGCGCCAAGAATCGCGGTGGCACCCCGGACCACATCCTGCTGTCCGGGCCGCCGGGACTCGGCAAGACGTCGCTAGCCATGATCATCGCGGCCGAGCTCGGTACGTCGCTGCGTCTCACGTCCGGCCCGGCGCTCGAACGTGCCGGGGATCTGGCCGCCATGCTGTCGAACCTGGTCGAGCACGACGTGCTGTTCATCGACGAGATTCACCGGATCGCCCGGCCCGCGGAGGAGATGCTGTACCTCGCGATGGAGGACTTCCGCGTCGACGTCGTCGTGGGGAAGGGACCGGGCGCCACGTCCATTCCGCTCGAGGTGGCACCGTTCACGCTGGTCGGCGCCACCACCCGATCCGGCGCGCTGACCGGCCCGCTGCGCGACCGCTTCGGCTTCACCGCGCACATGGACTTCTACGAACCCGCCGAACTCGAGCGGGTGCTCACGCGGTCGGCGGGCATCCTCGGCATCGACGTCGGCGCGGACGCCGCCGCGGAGATCGCCCGGCGCTCGCGGGGCACGCCACGCATCGCCAACCGCCTGCTGCGACGCGTCCGCGACTACGCCGAGGTCCGCGCCGACGGCGTCATCACTCGCGACGTCGCGAAGGCGGCACTGGCTGTCTACGACGTCGACGAGTTGGGTCTGGACCGACTCGACCGCGCCGTGCTGAGCGCGCTCACCCGGAGCTTCGGCGGTGGCCCGGTGGGGGTGTCGACGCTGGCCGTGGCCGTCGGTGAAGAGGCGACGACCGTCGAAGAGGTGTGCGAGCCGTTCTTGGTGCGCGCGGGCATGATCGCCCGTACCCCGCGTGGCAGGGTCGCGACCGCCCAAGCTTGGATGCATCTGGGCATGACGCCGCCGAGCGGCGTGATGGGCCTCGGGCAACAAGCCCTCTACGACTGACCATCGAACGGAGCGTCGACCCACCATGACCACAGCTGGGGTGATCTTCGCGGCGCTGGCCGCCGCACTACACGTCTACATCTGGATCTTGGAGTCGTTCCGGTGGACCGCCCCGCGGACGCGTGCGGCGTTCGGCACGTCGGCCGAG
>Ga0209051_1002076_pt1 | contig 15146 bp, 15 predicted proteins | sample AraplaCvi_mMS_r2_2_FD_184286 | JGI IMG/M metagenome (GOLD analysis project Ga0209051, IMG submission 184286) | Arabidopsis root microbial communities from North Carolina, USA - plate scrape MF_Cvi_mMS_r2 (SPAdes) (version 2) | ecosystem: Host-associated > Plants > Roots > Endosphere | place...
AAGCCGCTCTCGCCGAAGGCGTAGTCGAAGCCGCCCTGGATGGCGGGCTTGAAGCCCTTGGTCTTGGCGTAGTCGTTCTTCCCGATCATGTCCTGGTCCTGACCGCGGAACTTGTAGTTGCTGGTCACGGAGATATTGGTGGTCAGCGGGAAAGCCGCGGGGGCGGGCGCATCGGCGGCTGGTTGCGCGAGGGCCGCGCCGGGCCGCGCGAGGACGGCGGCGATCAGAACGGGAAGGGCGAGCACCGAGGAGGCGGCGCGGATCGATCTTTGCATCGGGAGGACTCGGGGATGAATGGAGAGCGAAAGCGTAGGAGGGCGCGTATCAAAGCCGTGTAAAGACTGAGGGCCGCTGCGCAAAAAAACTGCAGATGCGGTGTGCGTGCAGAATCCGGATCGCTTCGCCGCGCGCGTCCCGCCCAGGCAACGTCAACCTTCCGCAAACACCATGTCCTTGCCCGAAACTGGCGACCACGACCGCCGACTGGACGAGTCGCTGCTGCGCTCGCTCCATGCGCTGCTGAGCGAGGCCAGCGTGTCGCAGGCCGCGGCAAAGCTGGGCGTCGCGCAGTCTGCGCTGAGCCGCCACCTCAAGGTGCTGCGCCAGCTCACCGGCGACGAACTGCTGGTGCGCGTGGGCAACCGCATGGTGCTCACCGAGCGCGCGCAGGCGCTGGCTGCGCCCACGCGGCGCATCCTCTCCGACATGTCGCTGCTCACTGCCGAGGCCGGGCCCGTCGCGCCGCACGAACTGCGCCAGAGCTTCCGCATCGCAACCTACGACTTCCTGCCGCGGCAGTTCTTTGCCGACATCGCCGAGCGGGTGGCGCGGCAGGCGCCCGAGTGCGACGTGGTCATCCGCGGCCTGGGCTCGCGCTTCGAGCACTACCGCCAGCTCGCGGACGGCGAGGTCGACATGGTCATCACCATCTGGCCCGAGCTGCCCGGGCACCTGCGCGCCGCGAGCCTGCTGACCGAGCCGATGGTCTGCCTGATGCGCGAAGGCCATCCGCTGGCGAAGGCGCCGATGACCCTCGAGGACTACCGCAAGGCGCGGCACCTGTCCTCGCTCGAGCACGTGCCGGGGCAGGGCACCATCATCGACGCGCAGCTCGCTGAACTCGGCGTGTCGGTCCGTACGGCGATGCACACCCAGTTCCTCGGCGTGGCACCGGCCATCCTTGCACGCACCGACCTCGTCTTCACCACCGGCCGCCTGCTGGCCGAGGACTTCGCGCGGCAGTATCCGTTGGCGATCGTGCCGTTCCCCGCAAAGATCAAGCCGCACCGCTACCGCCTCGTGTGGCACGAGCGCACGCACAAGAACCAGGCCATGCGCTGGCTGCGCGGCGAACTGACCGCGGCCGCGCGCGAGCTGGCGCATCGGCCGAGGTCATGACGGCGCTGTCATAACCCGCTGCACAGCGCTGTGCTGGGCGCGGGCGGGGGGCGTCGCTATCGTTTCCGTCCATGTCGAAGCTTTCCTCTCCCGTGCCGGTACGCCCAGACCTGCTCGCCCGCCTGCCGAAGACCGATCTTCACTTCCACATGGCCGGCACGCTGCGTCCGGCCACGCTGGCCGCGCTGGCGCGCCGGTACGACCTGCCGCTGCCGCGCCCGGTCGAGACGCTCTATGCCTATCGCGACTTCTACGACTTCATCGACGTGCTGCGCATCGCCGCGCAGGCGGTGCGCACCAGCGCCGACTTCGAGCGCGTGGCCTACGAGGCCGTGGAGGATGCGGCGCGCGGCAGCAACGCGCGCCATGTCGAGCTGTCGTTCAACCCGCAGTACTTCATGCCTGCCGGCGTGCCGTATCGCGTGCAAATCGAAGGGCTGGCCGCCGGCCTGCACGCCGCGCGCCGCGACTTCGGCTGCTCGGGCCTGCTGATCGCCTCCTTCGACCGCGGCCTTCCGCTCGACAGCGCCGAACGCGCGATGGACGACATCCTCGGACTGCGCTCGGACCTCGTGGTCGGCGTGGGCCTCGACGGCCCCGAGGGCGCAGGCCCCCCGGCGAAGTTCGCCGCCCTGTTCGGGCGCGCCGGCCGGGCCGGCCTGAAGCGCACCGCCCACGTGTGCGAGGACAACCAGACGCTCGACGAGGCGCCGCCTTCCAACGTGGACGACTGCATCCGCCTGCTGGGCTGCGAGCGGCTCGACCACGGCTACAACCTGCTCGCCGGCGAAGGCGACTTGCAACGCGCGCGCGATCGCGGCATCTGGTTCTGCGTCTGCGGCATCACGAGCGTGGTGCGCAACCAGCGGCGGCGTCTCGACAGCGTGAAGCGCATGGTCGAGGCGGGCCTGCCGGTCAGCCTCAACACGGACGATCCCGCCATGTTTCACACCGACCTGACGCACACCTACGCCACCGTGCTCGAGGGCTGCGGTTGGGGCTGGCCGCAGGCGCGTGCCTTCAGCCTCGCGGGCGTGGACGCCTGCTGGCTCGACGATTTCGCCAAGCGGAGCTTGCGCGAGGAGTTCGAGCGGGAGATCGCCGAGCTCGAGCGGGAGCAGGGCGAGCAAGCCGCTTCGCTGGAAACAAACCGCGACTGAAAGCACGACACACCATGTACCTCGACATCGCACGCCGCCGCGCATTGCTTGCCGCACTGGCCTTCGCCTCATGCGCCACCGCCGCCATCGCCGAGCCCGCCTGGCCCGCGCGCCCGATCACCCTGATCGTGCCCTACGGCGCCGGCGGCAACGTCGACGTCATGGCGCGCTGGATCGGTCCCGAGCTGTCGGCCCGCCTGGGGCAGCCGGTGGTGATCGAGAACGTCTCGGGTGCCGGCGGCGTCATCGGCACCGAGAAGGCAGTGCGCGCGAAGCCCGATGGCTACACCCTGCTGCTGTCGGTCGAGAGCACGGTCGTGATCGCGAAGATGGTGACGCCTTCCACCGTGCGCTACGACGGCCTCGCGGACCTCGTGCCCGTCACCCTGCTCGGCTCCCAGCCACTGGCACTGGCGGGCAAGCCCGCACTGCAGCCGAAGACGGCCGAGGCGCTCTATGCCGAGCTGAAGTCGGCGCCCGGGAAGTTCAGCTATGCGAGTTCCGGCGTCGGCACCTCGCTGCACCTGGGCGGTGAACTGCTGAAGCAGCAGGGCGGTGTGGACATGGTCCACGTGCCCTACCGCGCGGGCGTGCAGATCGTCAGCGACCTGAGCGGCAACCAGCTCGACCTCGCGGTGCTGCCCCTGTCGATGGTGATCCAGCAGGCGCGCTCGGGCAAGCTGCGCGTGTATGGCGTGATGTCGGACAAGGCATCGGCCGCCATGCCCGAAGCGTTGCCTCTCGCAGGCGTGCCGGCCTGGCGCGGCGCCGAGGTGTCCGTGTGGCAGGGCATCTTCGCGCCCAAGGGGACGCCGCCCCGGATCGTCGCGCAACTGCACAGCGCACTGGCACAGGTGCTCGCGAACCCGGGCGTGCGGAAGAACTTCGAGGACGGCGGCGTCACGCCGCTGGGAGCCGGGCCGAAGGAGTTCGCCGACTTCCTCCAGGGCGAGGCGGCGAAGTTCAGCGCGATCGTCGCGAAGGGGAACATCCGGGCCGAGTAGAAGCGGGGCGCGAGCCGCCGATTCTCGCCATGGCGCTGCGCGCGGGCACCGTCATCGCGACCACGCCCGCCACGATGCATGCGAGCCCGGCCCACGCGGTGGGCGAGAGCACCTCGCCGAGGAACGCCACGCCGATCATCACGCCGACGGGCACGCGCAGGTACGCTTGCGCGGCGGTCGACATCGGCCCGAGCGTCTTGATCAGCCGGAAGTAGATCGTGAAGGCGAGGGCCGTGGAGAGCACCGCCAGCGCGAGCACGGCGGCCATCGACGCGGCCGAAGGCGCCAGCGTCCACGGCCGGTCGATCGCGAGGCTCGCGGGCAGCAGCATCGCCGCACCGCAGAGCAGCGAGCCCGCGGCCGGCACCATCGGGTCGAGTCCCTTGAACACGCGGCCGAACATCGCCGCGCAGCCATAGCAGACGGCCGCCGCCACCAGCCCGAGCTGCGCGAGCAGCGAATGCCCGAGGCCGTGCAGCGCCTCGAAGCCGACGATCAGGCAGATGCCCGCGAGGCCCGCCGCCACGCCGAAGAGCCGGCGCAGCGTCGGCTTCTCCGCACCGCCCATGCCCAGGCCCAGCAGGAAGATGAAGATCGGCGAGGTCGAGTTGAGGATGGTGGCAAGCCCGGCGTCCACGCTGCGCTCCGCCCACGCGATGAGCGTGAAAGGCAGCACGCTGTTGAGGCAGGCCTGCAGCGCGAAGCGGCGCCACATCGCAGGCTCCCGCGGCAGCCGCACGCCGCGCAGGCGCAGCAGCCCGAGCAGCAGCAAGCCGGCGATCAGGGTGCGCGCCGCGATCAGCGTCACGGGCGGCAGCGTCTGCACGCCGATCTTGATGAAGGTGTACGAGGCACCCCAGCAGGTGGCGAGTACCGCGAGCAGCATCCATTCGAAGGCGATGCGGGGTGGCGGCTTGGCGGCGGCTGCAGCGAGTGTGGTCGTTGGCATGGTGCGCAGATCATCGAGAGTTCGCGGGGCGGACACTTCGGCCTGCAACGAAACGTGCGCGTGGTGACCGCGGCCCCGAATCTGGGTACGCTGCGCACGGCCCCGATCTCTTTGCATTCAACGCACGACCGACTCCCTATGCCTTCGCTCCTGATCCGCAATGTGCGCCCCATGGGTGCTTCCCCCGTCGATGTGCTGGTGCGCGATGGCCGCATCGCAGAAACCGGCGCCGCGTTTCCTGCGCCCGCCGATGCCGCCGTCGAGGAGGGCGGCGGCGCGCTGCTGCTGCCCGGCCTGGTCGAAGGCCACACCCATCTCGACAAGACGCTGTGGGGCATGGACTGGTACCGCAACGAGGTCGGCGCCAATCTCATCGACAAGATCGAGAACGAACGCGCCTTCCGGCATGCGAGCGGACACGACGCGGCCGCGCAGTCGCTGGTGCTGGCCAAGGCTTTTCTCGCGCTCGGCACCACGCGGCTGCGCACGCATGTGGACGTCGACACGCAGGCGGGCCTGCGCCATTTCGAAGGCACGCTGCGCACGCGGCGAGCCCTGCGCGATGTGCAGCAGATCCAGATCGTCGCGTTCCCGCAGTCGGGCCTGCTCGGCCGGCCGGGCACGGCGGACCTGCTCGCGCAGGCACTCGTGCAGGGTGCCGATGTGCTGGGCGGCCTCGACCCCTGCGCGATCGACCGCGACCCGGTGCGCTCGCTCGATGTGCTGTTCGGCATCGCCGACAGGCACCAGCGCCCGCTCGACATCCACCTGCACGAGCCCGGCGCCATGGGCGCGTTCTCGCTCGAGCTGATCCTGCAGCGCACCGAGGCGCTGGGCATGCAGGGCAAGGTCGCGGTGAGCCACGGCTTCTGCCTGGGCGACCTGGGCGAGCGCGAGCGCGACGTGCTGCTCGCGCGCATGGCCAGGCTCGGCGTGGTGCTGGTCACCAGCGCGCCGCCATCGCGCAGCGTGCCGCCGCTCATGGCCTGCCGCAAGGCCGGCGTGACGGTGCTCGGCGGCAACGACGGCATCCGCGACACCTGGTCGCCCTACGGCAAACCCGACATGCTGGAGCGCGCGATGCTGATCGGCATGCGCTACAACCTGCGCCGCGACGACGAGATCGACGTGGCGCTCGACACCGTCACCCACGCCGGCGCGCGCGGCTGCGGCTTCGAGGCCTATGGCCTGGAGGCCGGCTGCCGCGCCGACCTGGTGCTGGTCGATGCGCAGACACCGGCGCAGGCCGTGGTCTCGCGGCCGGTGCGCAGGCTGGTGGTGGCGGGCGGCCGTGTCGTGGCGCGCAACGGCGTGCTGCAGGCCGAGGTGGCGTGCTTGTAGCCCGCGCTGCCATGTGCGCCCTCGGCCTACGCAAAAGTCCGCTGCCGGCTGTAGAGCGCCGGGCCGGCGGCAGGAGAGTCTTCGCCGCAGATTCAATCTTCGAACGAAAGGCTTTCCATGCGCGCCAACGACAATTTGCTGTCCGGACCCATTGCCGATGAACTGACGCCGCTGGAAATTTCCCAGGCCGTCCTCCAGGGCGAAGAAAATCCGAACACCGCGCGGCCGCTCACGCCGCTCGAGCAGGCCGCCACGGGCATCGGAACAGGCAGCGGACAACGCTCGTCGCTAGCCCGCATCCTGTGCAGCCCCGCGGTGGCCTGGGGTGCCGCGGCCATGGCGGGCCTGGGCCTGCTCGCCGCGCTGGCCTATGCGAAGCGGGAGCCCACGCCCAGGCCCTGACGCCGCCGGCGAAGGCGGGCAACCAGAACCCGCCTCACTACACTGCTGCGGATGAGCCTTCCCCCTCCACCGCATCGCGTGCGAGAAGACCACCTCGTTTCCTACTTCCTGAGCGGCAATGCCATGCGCAGCCGCAGCGTGAGCGATGTGGTGCTGTCGGGCAGGGTCGATGTGCCTGCGCCTCCCGCGCGCCTGGTTGCGGATTGGGAGCGCGAGGTTTCCTCGCGGCTGGCGCTGGAGCCCGGCGATGTCGAGCCCTTGCCCCTGGCGCGTGCGCGTGCGCGCTGGCCGGACTACCGGCGCTGCGTGCAGGCCATGTCCGACTGGACCCGCGCCATCGGCGTGCCCGAAGCGCTCCTTGCCTCCAGCGAAGTCGCCCTCATGGCCTGCCGCGGCGCCAGCTACCACCATGACGGCGCGCAATACGGCGCCGCGGCCTTCTGCAATCTGTTCCTCTGCGAAGACAAGGAACTGGATGTGCACTTTCCGTTGACGGGCCACCGGATTCCGCTCGCCCGCGGCACGGTCCTGATGTTCGACACCGGCCAGCCGCACGCCGTCGTCGAGCGTGGCAGCAGCGGCTTCGACGCGGCCCGCTTCGCTCCCGGGCGCGACTGCACCCAGGTGTTCCTGAGTTGGGAGCTTCCGATCGAGGATGTGCATGTCGGGCGCGCGCTTCGCATTGCCTTCGACATCGACGCGCGAACCGCGTCGCAGCTCGCAGACGAGCAGGTCCGCGTCAATGGCGAGCCGGCCAGCCTGTGCCCGGATTCCGGCCGGTGGCGGCGCCCCGGCTGAGCGACAGGCAGGCACGCCGTCATCGCCGCTACATCGCGGTGTCACAGCTCTTTCTTAGGCTGGAGGCCCTCCAACCGCCTCGAGAAAAAAGGAGTGCCTCCATCCATGCATCCACGATTCATCCTGCGCGCGCCGCTCGCGCTGTCGGTACTGGCCCTTGCATTGACCGCCTGTGGCGGCGGTGATGGTGGAGGCGGCGGGGGCTTCAGCGGCGCTGCTGCCACGTCGGGCAATGCGCCTGGCTCGGACCCGACCCCTGCAGGCACGGCCGGCAAGACCGATGCAGCCTCGCCCGGCGCGGGCAACGAACCCAGCGTGAGCTACGCGCCCTGACGCCCCATCGCATTCCGGCATCCTCAAGAATCAAGACGAACCCCGCCATGACCACACGCCGTAAGTTTCTCCAGACCGCCACCGGCTCCGGCATTGCCGCCGCCACGCTGGCCACCTTTCCACCCAGCATCCGCCGCGCGCTGGCCATCCCCGCGCACCATGAGACCGGCACCATCAAGGACGTCAAGCACGTCGTGCTGCTGATGCAGGAGAACCGCTCCTTCGACAGCTATTTCGGCACCTTCAAGGGCGTGCGCGGCTACGGCGACCGCTTTGCCGTGCCGGCACCCAACGGCAAGACCATCTTCCACCAGACCTACACCAAGACCACGCCGCCCAGCACCTACACGCCCTACCGGCTCGACGAAAGCCAGGGCAACGCGCAGCGCGCGGGCAGCACGCCGCACGGCTGGTCCGACTCGCAGGCCGCATGGGACCACGGCCGCATGTTCAAGTGGCCCGACGTCAAGAACCTGCTGTCGATGGGCTACTACGACACCGCCGAGGTGCCGTTCCAGCGCGCGCTGGCCGAGGCCTTCACGCTGTGCGACCACTACCACTGCGGCATGCACACCGGCACCATCGCGAACCGCCTGTTCTACTGGAGCGGCACCAATGGCCCGAACGGCATCAGCCCCGCCGACGGCAGCAAGGTGCAGCTTGCGGTGCTCAACAACCAGTTCAACGCGGGCAACGACATCGGCGCATCCACCGAAGGCTGGACCTGGACCACCTATGCCGACCGGCTCGAGAAGGCCGGTGTGAAATGGAAGGTCTACCAGAGCCTGATCGACAACTTCGGCTGCAACGAGATGATGAGCTTTCGCCACTGGCGCACCGCCATCGAGCAGATGCCGGCGGCGCGCCGCCCCGTCTACGTTCCCGCGACCGACATCACGCAGCCGGTCACCGCGGCCGGGCCGTTCTATGACCCGGCCATCGACGATGCGCTCAGCCCGCTCGCCAAGGGCTTCGGCAACACCATGCCGCAGGGCTTTCTCGAAACCTTCCGCGAGGACATCCGCAACGGCACCTTGCCTGCGGTGTCGTGGATCATTTCGCCGTCGGCCTACAGCGAGCACCCCGGACCATCGAGCCCGGCCAAGGGCGGCTGGTACGTGCAGGAAGTGCTGGACGCGCTGACCTCCAACCCCGAGGTCTGGAGCAAGACCGTGCTGCTCATCAACTTCGACGAGAACGACGGCTTCTTCGACCACCTGCCGTCGCCCGCGGTGCCCTCGCGCAACCCCGACGGCTCGCTGGCCGGCGCCACCACGCTGGCCGAGGCCGACACGGCCGTCGAATACCACAACCACACGCCGGCCACGCCCAAGCAGCCCGCCATGGACGGCCGCCCCTACGGCCCCGGCCCGCGCGTGCCGATGTGGGTGGTCTCGCCCTGGAGCCGCGGCGGCTGGGTCAACTCGCAGGTCTGCGACCACACCTCCACGCTCATGTTTTTGGAGAAGTGCTTCGGCGTGGCCGAGCCGCAGATCAGCAAGTACCGCCGCGCCGTCTGCAGCGACCTCACGAGCGCCTTCAACTTCGGGCGACCCAACGACGAACCGCTGCCCACGCTGGCCGGCCGCAAGACCAAGGCCGAGGCCGATGCGCTGACTGCTGCGCAGGAGGCGCTGCCGAAGATCGTCCCGGCGGCCGACGCCGACCTGCCGGTGCAGGCCACTGGCGTGCGCCCCTCGCGCGCGCTGCCCTACGAGCTGCACACCAGTGCGCGCAGCGATGCGCTCAACGGCCGCGTCCAGCTGCTGTTCGCCAACAGCGGCCGGGCCGCCGCCGTGTTCCACGTCTACGACAAGCTGCACCTGTCGGACCGCCTGCCGCGCCGCTACGTGGTGGAGCCCGGCAAGCAGCTCGACGGTTACTGGAGCGCCATGGCCGACGACGCCGGCCTGTACGACCTGTGGGTGCTCGGCCCCAACGGCTTTCACCGCCAGTTCAAGGGCGACCTGAACCGGCTGCGCGCCGGCAGCGCGTCCGCGCCCGAGATCCGCGTGGGCTACGACGCGCGCCGCGGCGACCTCTACCTGCAGATGCGCAACGATGGCCGGCGCGACTGCCGCTTCACCGTGCAGCCCAACAAGGCCTACCCGCGTCCCGACGCCTACCAGGCCGGCGGCAGGGACCGCAACGGCGGCAACGGGCACGGCAACGATGGACATGGCAGCGACGACAAGGGCACCTACGGCCACAACCCCGACGGCTCGTGGAGCATCCGCGTCAAGGGCGGCGGCGAGACCGGCATGCGCTGGAGCCTCGACGCGAGCGGCCAGTGGTACGACTTCGTCGTGACCTGCGATGCCGATCCTTCCTTCTACCGGCGCCTGGCCGGCCGCATCGAGACCGGGCGGCATTCGGTGAGCGATCCGGCCATGGGCCTGCAGGACCGCTTCTGACCCGGCAGCGGGCTGCTGCTACGGCAGCAGCCTGGCGATCGCATCGGCGAACGACGGAATGTCGGTCTCGGTGTGCGTCGTCGAGTAGGTGGTCTCGGTGATCGACAGGCCCGGGTAGCCTCGGGCCAGAAGCCGCGCGTGCATTCGGCCCACAGGTTCGAAGTTGCACTCGACCGGCTTGTCGCAGCGCGTGAGAACCAGCGTTGCCGGCAAGGGCCGGTCGCCCAGCGCATCGTGCATTCGCTGCTCGAGGTCTTCGTACTCGGCCGTCTGGAAGTCGAACGCGGCTTCGAACGCCAGGAAGTGCGAGAACACCAGGCTGCCTGCCGCCCCCTCGAGGAACAGCGCGATGCCGGCCATGCTCCCGCTCAGCGACAGCCCGGTCAGCAGGCGCTGCCCTGCGTCGGCGCGGTACTTCGACTCGACGAACGGCACCAGTTCGAGCGCGAGGAAGTCGTGGTACGGCACGGCGCCCGGCATCGTGTAGTCCTGCTCGCGGCGCGCCGAGCCGCCGATGCCGACCAGGATCGCTTCGGTGCGGTGCTGCTCGAGGATGTTCCTGAGGTCTGAAAACCGCGTGTTGGGCGGATTGAAGACCCCGTCGGCGTCCATTGCGTAGATGACGGGATAGGCCGCCGAGCCGCCGTCGTAGGAGGCCGGCAGGTAGATCTCGAGTGCTTAGCTTGCGCCTGTCTTGGCCGAGGTGATGGTGTCGGAAACGACGCGGCTGGCGGCGGGCGGCGATTCGGCGGGCGTCGCGGGGGGCTCGGGTACCGGTGCTGGCGCTGGCTCGGGCGGCGCGGCCGGCGTATCGGGCGGCGGGGCAACGGTGGCCACCGGCACGAAGGCGCCACCGCCGCCTCCGCCACCTCCGCCGCAGCTCCACATTCCGAGCGCGAGCGCCCAGCTTCCGGCCCCTACGAACGCACGCATCCTTTGCCCAAGCTGCATCGGAGTTTTCCTCGAACCTGGTGCTTGAAGAGGCGCATCAGGGGCGTCGCGCCAAGGAAAAAAAGCGCCGGCCCGACGCGGACTTTTTCAGGATGCCACGGGAAGCCGTGGCTGCAGCGCTCTTCGGGGTAGCTGGAAAACGAAAAAGTCGTATCCATCCCAGGCGGGCACGAGGGTTGGCGGGCCGCGCGTCATCGGGGAGGCACTTACACTCCGGCCATGAGAAGCGCAAGGGATGTTCAATGCGGCCTGCAGCCCGTGGTGGAGCTGCGGAAAGAGGCTGCGTCGTACGCCTATTCCGTTCGCGCGCCGCGTTCGAAGGGCGTCATCCCGCCCAGCTCGTACAGCAACGGCGGCTTCTCGACGCTCGCCGACTGCCTGCTCGACGTGGCGCGCGCACTCGGTGGGGACTTCAAGCGCATCTACGTGCGCCTGGACGGCTACTGCGTTGGAGAGCGCGATATCGCCGAACTGCGCCATGGGCCGCAAGAGGTCGCGGCCGCCCTGAGGGCTGCCTGCGACGCGATTGCGAGCGCCGCCGAAGCGGGTGCCGCCGCATCGGAAGCCAACGATCCCTGAGCACGGCCCCTGCGCGATGCGAGCTGAACCTGCGGGCCGATCCGGGTGCCTTTCTGCACCGCTTGTCATTCGCGGAAGCTACAGTCAGGTTCCGAACCATGAGGAGGCAGTCGCATGAGCTACGACTTGATGGTGTTTGCAGTGGAAGCCGCGCCCAAGGACCGGGCCGCATTTCTCGAGTGGTATGACGGCCATGCCGAATGGGCGGAAGGGCATTCCTACGACAACCCGGATGTGAGCACGCCTGCATTGAGGGCTTGGTTCCTGGAAATGATCCAGTCCTACCCCGCCATGAATGGCCCGTTTTCGCCCGAAGAGTTTCCGGAGGACGACGCCGCCGTGACCGACTACAGCGTCGGGCGGGAAGTGATCTATGCGGCATTCGCGTGGTCGAAGGCTGAAGCGGCCTATGACGCCGTTGTCGCCGTTGCCGCGAAACACGGGGTCGGGTTCTTCAATGCGAGCTCGGACGGCGCGGAGGTTTGGCTTCCCGACGGCAAGGGCGGCTTGCAACTGGCGCACTCCGCGTGAAGGTCCCGCAGGTTCTCGACGACGACACCAGCCAGACCGCCAATCCCGCCGCCATCAACAGGCGCATATCGCGGGCGTGGCGTCGTCCGGCGCATGGGACGCGATGGCGGCCGAGTTGGCTCGCGAGCCTGTCAGCGGCTATTGCAACGAACTTTGATGCGGTGCGCCGGGGCAGGAGCGATGCGCCTCATCTTGGGATGTTGCTCGGGCGGGCCCCTGCGTCTTCCTCGGATTCCTTCCACGCCGCCCAGCACTGTTGGCTGCAGCATGGCCACCAACCGAGCGGACCGCACTCTGCGGCCTCGCCGCAACCCGTTCGGCACCAGACGGTGTGCCTCCGCGACGCAGGCGCGCTGGCTTGATGCGGCCTTCGGCCCAACTGCCTCACCACCAACGCGAACGGCGTCCCCTCCACGGGCCGGTCCATCACTTGTCGTCCTTGGGATCGCCGGTCTGTTGCCAGTTCGTGTCGCCGAAGGAGCTGTGCTTGATGATCGGCATGATCTCGCCCTTCTCGAAGTAGCGCCGGCTGTCCAACTGGGCCGGGGTGAACCACCAGCCGGCCTGCGGGCAGGGCTCGCCGCCGGGGATGAGCGGCTTCCTTTTCGAGTCAGCACCACGGCCTTCATCGGGCGAGGGCTTGCGGCGCTGTTCGGCACTGGGCCAGTCGCTGTCATCGTCGAAGCGGCGCATCCAGCGCAACGAGCTCTCGTAGCCGAAACGGGGATTCGGGTCGCCGTCCCATGGATCGAGCGTATTGAGGTTCAACGCGTCGCAGCGGATCGGGCGAATCAGGCGGTTCGCCTTGACCAGCACATCGGGCACGCCATCTTCCACCGGGTACAGATCGAGGTTGCCCAACTCGATCCAGAGGCCATTGGCGCCGTCGGGATTGAGCCTGTCTCGCGGGTAGGGAACCGAGGTGATCTTGATGCGCGGGTCGGCCAGTTCGACACGGATCTGATGTTCGGGCTTGCCCAGCTTGCGCTGCCATACAGGCGAGAGCATGAAGGACCAAGTGGGTGGCCGCAGGCCTGCGCCGAGGTCAGAGGGAAGCACGATGCCAGTCTCGTCGGGAACATTGGCATGAAATCCCATCTTGAACGGATGATCAATGTCTAAGCCGTAGAAATAGTCGGCACAGATGCGCTCCAGCACGTCTGACTCGTACGCCCCCATCACGCCTAGACCGCCGTTCCCCACCTCGTAGCCCATGTACGCCTGCTCGGGCCGAAGCGACTTGATGCAGTCGAGCACGAAGTCCCGCCATCGTGCCTGGTTGCCATCCTCGTACCAGTCGTAGCAAAAGACCAGTTTGAGAGTGCTAAAGCACTGCCAGTGGTTATGAGTTACCTGGGCAGAATACGACCACAGCGGTGAAGAATCGGGCGACTCCATGTCAGTGGCCATCAAGAAGAAGGTCTCAAACTCTTCTTGGTGATGCTTTGCTTCGGCCCGAAGATCGGTCGGAAACCGCTTATCTCCTGCGTTGAGCCAAACCTGCGTGCGCGACTTGAACACCTTCTTGATGGGTTCGTCGACGATTCGGCCGAAGCGCTCCCAGATGTCGATGAACTTGTCCGCGACCGCCATGTAATCCTCGGGCCGGTGGTACACATAGAAGGTCACGTACGGGCAGATGCCCAACTCCCGACCTGGGTAGCCATAGAACCACTGCGGAGCGATCTTGCTCTCGCGGACAAATTTCTCTATCTCTTCGGGTTGAAGGAATAGTTCTGCTGTGCTCATCAAATGCCTCGTTTTCTGCTGTGCCGCGACCTACCGCTGGACTTCTCCGATTTCTGTTGCTTCGGCTCTTCCTTTTTCTCGTGCTCCGACGGCGTGTCCGGCTCCTTTTTTCCATGCACTGCAATGTCCTCGGGGTAGCGGAACAGCGACAGCCGGCCGCCCGAGTTCACGGGCTTGTTCTGAAAGCGAATTGCCGCTCTTTCTGTCTTGACAGTAGCGGCTCGTCTGAGCATCTGGTTGTATGCGACGAACTGCGCAGCTTCGATCCGATCCCCCGCAAACTTGATCTCCACAATAGCGAAGATGTTGCCCTTGTCAGGCCGCTGATGCCGGTACTCCGAGATCATGAGGTCAGCCGCAATGCTCCCTTTTCGGTACTGGAACGGGCTGGGATAAAACGGATTGATTTTCCCCAGCCGCTGGAGCTTGGTGGCCCCTTCCACCGGATGATCGTCGAAGGATGGCGGCGGCCCGAAGTTCACCTCGCATTTCAACGGACTGGCCCAGCTCAGGCACTCGTCCACGAACTCGAACAGCAGGTTGACCGCCAGCTGCTTCAACCTGATCACGAAGAACTCCTCGAGCTCCACATCGGTCAACTGCTCGACCGACATCGACAGCAGTTCCTCGATGATCTCGCGCTTGGCCCTGGGCAGATCCTTGATCGATACGCCCTTCTTTTTCCGAAGGCTCAGCACCGGCATGCGGTCGGCCGCGGCGCACACCTGGGTGATGGCATCGCGGAATGGAATCTTCTGCTCGATGGCCGCATTGATGGTGGCATCCGTGGCGCCGCGGCCGGCGGCCTTGCGCGTGTTCTGCCCCTGCGGGTCGGCGGCCTCGAGGGCCAGCAGGATCGCGACTTCCTCCTTCTCCTCGATCTTCTGCGCGATCTCGTCCTGGATGCTCTGGATGACCTTGCGAACCTCCTCCTTGGCCTTGCCGATGTCCTTGCCGTATTTTTCGACCCCTTCGTACAGTTCTTCGGCCAGCTCGCCCAATTCATGAACCGTGATGGCGAGGGCGATCAGCTCGAGCACGCCCCAGACGATGGCGGGTACCGGCATTACGCGGCCTCGCTTCCAGGAGCGCTGCCCGGTGCCGGCGCGCTGCGGGCTTCGGCTTGTCCGGCCCTGGCCTCCAGCACGGACGACCAGTTCTCCACCACCCGCTCGCTCTCGCGCATGATCGACTTGTAGCCTTTCAGGCCGATGGCCATCTCGCTGTTGACCAGGCGGGTCTGGCCGGCCTTGGACGTATCGCCACTCTCCAGCAACTTGCGGTGCTGGTCATGGATTTCGTAGGCGTAGCCCTCGAAGGGGCGGTTGTCGGTCTTGAAGAGTTGGTAGTCGGCCTTGTACGGGCCCAGGTCGAGATTGGGGAGCTTCAGTTCGATCGACGGCACCGGCACGCTCTTCGGCCCCACCATCGAATGCGAAGCCGCATGCGCGCGCCACAGGCCATTGGTGCCGCTCTCGATGCCGCCGGCCGTCCAGCGCGTGTAGCTGGAGCCGCCGTTGACGAGCACCTCCTCCTT
>Ga0209051_1002077_pt1 | contig 15142 bp, 16 predicted proteins | sample AraplaCvi_mMS_r2_2_FD_184286 | JGI IMG/M metagenome (GOLD analysis project Ga0209051, IMG submission 184286) | Arabidopsis root microbial communities from North Carolina, USA - plate scrape MF_Cvi_mMS_r2 (SPAdes) (version 2) | ecosystem: Host-associated > Plants > Roots > Endosphere | place...
AACCCGGGCGCCGCATCGCCTGCCGAGCAGGCCGCCTACGATGCCGCGTTCAAGTCCTTGCGTGGTGGCGACTACGTCACCGCTTCGCGCGGCTTCCGCGACTTCCTCGTGAAGTACCCGGAGAGCCCGCTCGCACCCAACGCCTATTACTGGCTGGGTGAGTCGTACTACGTGACCATGAACTATCAGGTCGCGATCGAGGCGTTCCAGCGCCTGGTGAAGAATTACCCGCAGAGCGACAAGGTCTCCGATGGCCTGCTCAAGGTGGGCTACTGCCAGATCGAACTGAAGCAGCAGGACGCGGCCATCGCGACCCTGAAGCAGGTCTCGGCGAAGTATCCCGGTACCAAGGCCGCAGGCCTCGCACAGGAACGACTGCGCCGCCTGCAGCGCCAGACGGCCAACTAATCCCATGAACGGCAGCACCGCAATTCCGGCGGATGTTTCGCCGGCCGCTCCCGTCCGGGAACGCCTGCGGATCACCGAGATCTTCCACTCCGTGCAGGGCGAGGCCGATGCGATCGGCTGGCCTACGGTGTTCGTGCGCCTCACCGGCTGCCCGCTGCGCTGCGTGTGGTGCGATACCGAATACTCGTTCCACGGCGGCCAGTGGCACGACATCGACGCGATCGTCGCTGAGGTCGCCAGCCATGGTGCGAAGCACGTCTGCGTCACGGGCGGTGAGCCGCTCTCGCAGAAGCGCTGCCACATCCTTCTGCGCAAGCTGTGCGACGCAGGCCACGAAGTATCGCTGGAGACCTCGGGCGCGCTCGATGTCTCCCAGGTCGACCCGCGGGTCCGCAAGGTTATGGACCTCAAGGCGCCGGATTCCGGCGAGAGCGCGCGCAACCTGTGGTCGAACCTCGAGCACCTGCTCCCGCACGACCAGGTCAAGTTCGTGATCGCAAGCCGTGGCGATTTCGAATGGTCGCGCGATGTCGTCCGCGAGCATGGCCTCGATAGCAAGGCCATGGTCCTGTTCTCTCCGGTGTGGGGCAAGGTCGAGCCGCGCGAGCTCGCCGAATGGATCCTCGCCGAACGCTTGCCCGTGCGCTTCCAGCTCCAGCTGCACAAGCTGCTGTGGAACGACGCCCAGGGCCACTGATTCCCGATCAAGGTACCCGCATGAACGCTTCGAACTCCCCCCGCAAGGCCGTCATCCTCGTTTCGGGCGGCATGGATTCCGCCGTCACGATCGCGATGGCCCGCGAACAGGGCTTCGACGTGTATGCGCTTAGCGTGGCTTATGGCCAGCGGCATAGCTCCGAACTGGAAGCGTCCGAGCGCGTCTCAAAGATGCTCGGCGCCGTGGCGCACAAGACCGTGCACGTCGACCTCCGCACCATCGGCGGCTCGGCCCTCACGGCTGATATCGAGGTGCCGGAAGAGGGTGGCGAAGGCATCCCGGTGACCTACGTGCCGGCGCGCAACACCATCATGCTTTCCATCGCGCTGGGCTGGGCCGAAGTGCTCGGCTCCAACGACATCTTCTGCGGCGTGAACGCCGTGGATTACTCCGGCTACCCCGATTGCCGCCCGGCGTTCATCGAAGCCTTCGAAACGCTCGCCAACGTGGCGACCAAGGCAGGCGTTGAAGGCGCCGGCATCCGCATCCACGCCCCGCTCATGCAGATGGGTAAGGGTGACATCGTGACCGAGGGTGTCCGCCTCGGCGTCGATTTCTCGGAAACGGTCAGCTGCTACCAGGCGGATGCCCAGGGCCGTGCGTGCGGCCATTGCGATGCCTGCCGCCTGCGCGCGGAAGGGTTTGCGAAAGCCGGTGTGGCGGATACGACGCGCTACGCGTGATCGTCTTATCCGTGGAATAGCCGATCAGGCAGAGCAAAAGCCAACGATTGATCTGTCGCCCAAGAGAGGAAGAGGGCCATGTACCCCTCTTCTCGAGCCAAGCCATTACGGCGCCTGCGCTACCGTTTATGCGCATGGACGTGAACGGCATCGTCGGCCGATTCCAGCATACTAGTTGTATGCCGACAGTTCGGTATAACCGTCGCATTCGATCAATGCGTAGTAGCCCCTGCTGCCTTCTACATGGAAAGCCTGGCTCCAAAGACGACTACGATCGTCGAGTCGGGGATTGCCATCGAGGATCACGCCCTCGGTGGTCAGATCCTTCGTCTGCTTTACTCCCAGCGGATCGTTCAGGCGCATATGCGCGAGAATGTGGCGCTTGAAGTCGATCGCTTTCCACGAGCGACACTCATCCGTCACTGCGGGTGCCGGACTGCATGAGGGGATAAGAGCCAGCAATATAGCGGTGGCTCCGACGAGCGCGAGACAATTTACCATCTGCTTCCGTTGCCCTCGACTTCCTGCGAGCCAACTACCTCGAGCTGGTTATTGGTGTAGCCAAAAACGAAGACCGGTGGCAGATCTACAGTGGACATACCTCGCCTCCTTTGGTGTTTGACGTGCTGGTCATGCTACGAACGAGCGCCCTGAGCCATAAGAGGCCAAGGGCTATATATGTCGAAGGGCTATGCCGGCAAGGTACGTAGTCCATTCTCCGACTACCCCGATTGCCGTCCAGCGTTCATCGAAGCCTTCGAAACGCTCGCCAACGTGGCGACCAATGCAGGCGCCGAAGGCGCCGGCATCCGTATATACACCCCGCTCATGAAGTTGGGTAAGGGCGATATCGTCACCGAGGGCGTCCGCCTCGGCTTCGATTTCTCGGAAACGATCAGCGGCTACCAGGCGGATGCCCAGGACCGTGCGTGTGGCCATTGCGATGCCTGCCGCCTGCGCGCGGAAGGATTTTGCCAAGGCTGGCGTGCCGGATACGACGAAGTACGTCTGAGGTCGGAGCTCAGCTCGCTCGTAGAGGGCGACCTCGGCAGAGGCCGCCCTCATTCGTGACGCCCACGTACAGCTCTATCGACGACCCGAACGTTGCAGCGGGGTTGGTACAGCCGTCTGTTTCGAGCCTGTGAGCTCCGTGTAACCGTCGCAATCGACTAAAGCTATGTACTTGCCGCTTCCGTGCACGTGGAAGGGCACCCTCCAAAGACGTCCCGCGTCATCCAGAACGGGCTCACCGTCTGAAATGATGTCCTCGGTACGCAATGCTCGCGACGGCTTGGTTCCGATAGGGTCGGTACGACGCAGGTGATCCAGGACGAACTGTCGGAGCCTTGCCGGCGCGAAGGCACGGCATTCCACTGTCACCTCAGCCGAAGAGTGGCAACCGGCGACGGATCCTACCAGCGAGGCTAATAGGGTGATCGCCAGAGTACGACGCGGTATCAACGTACCCCCTCATCGACGTAAGGTTGTGTGCCCACGAACTCAATCTGATAGTCAGTGTGTCCCAATGTGTTTCCAATGCCTTCAAGGAAGCTCGTGAGTGCTTCTTGAGGAAATGGGCGATTGCTCGAGCCTGCGTCGAACGTGTCTGGATTGAGGCTGTAACTTCCCTCGAAACGATAGGTGCCGTTTGTCCTGATCTCGAGACGCCCGACGACATTGCCAGAAACGCGACCGATCAGGCCCGCGGCCCAGACGTTTAGTAGACGGTGACCAAAGAGGTTGACTCCGAACTCGCTGTTGATCTCATAAAGACCGGGGCCTACCGATGGATCGTCCAACAAGCGTTTGACGGGTGCAAAATCACGCCCGACGAGTTGAAGGTTAAGGGAACTAATCCGCGTTCGTCGCGTCTTCCCGCCGCCCGCAACCCAGTAGTAGATTCCGGCCGCGAACATCAAAGGCGTACCCCAGAAGTCATATTCAGGGTTTGCGACCTCGACAGGAGCGTTTCCTGCTCGCGTGACATACAAGCCAGCGAGGGTGGTGATAGCAGCTGGCCCCCCGGGAGCAAGGAGGCCGCCATCATCAGCGGCGATGGGGCGGTTGAAGCCCTCGCTAAGGACAACCTGGAAGTTCTTCCAGATGAACAACTGGCCCAGCACAAAATTCCCGCTACGGGCGCTTAGTCCCTGGAAGAATGCCTCCGCAGTGGCGATTGGATTCCCTGTCTCCGCGGCTGCAAATACCTTGGGGCCATTCGTCATGGCAGCTTTCCCGAAGAACTCGGGGTTCTGTGGGGGGAGGCCCGGCACGCTTGGCGGTGTGACAGGGCCCGGATGGAACAGCGTCCCGTTGTAACTCGCGTTGTCGCCGAGGCCGAAGTACGGATCGTTGGTCAGGCCAAATACCGGAACCGGATCGAGGAGTACTGCTGACATGTCGTGCTTCCTTGTTGTTGAACGTGTCAGTCATCCTAAGAATGAGTCCTAGGGGCGAAAAGAAGCCATCGCGGACCACTTGGGTCAGACGCGCGCCCGTCCTCGTGTAGGAAAAATCTGTTGCTGCGTAGGCAGCGATGAAGAAGGTTCGTGAAGGACGGCGTGCGTCTGAACGTAAAGCTCGCAGGCTGTCAGCCACGGCCAAGTGGGTGCTCGGGCTGCGTGCGTATAGGCCACTGCGATCCCCGCCGCCTACGTGCTGACGGGTTTGCCAAAGCTGGGGTCGCGGACACGACGTGCTACGTCTGATGCCGGGGCTCAGTCCGCCTTTGCGGCGACCATAGTTGAGGTTTGCATGGGAATGGCGGCGAACGCTCAGGGCCGCACATGCGGACATTGGATACGTGCCGCTTGCGAGGCAAAGGGCTTGCCGAGGCTGGCGCGTTACGGATACGACGAAGCACTTCTGATCACTAATCGGCAGCTGCGTTCAGTGCCTTGACGATGACTGGCTGGAGCATCCAGCAAAGAAAACAAATGACTGAAGATAGGGCGGCAACGATGACCTTCGTTAAGGCTCCCTTGGACGCTCGCTGAAGAAGTTGCTCTTCCATGCGAACGACAGACCGACCGGTTGAGTTGACGGTATCTTCAATCCTCACGAATCGATCGTTAATCTCAACGAATTTCTTATCGATGACATCAAATCGCCTTTCGATGCCATCGAATCGTTCGTCAATGCTGTTGAAATGTTCTTCCGTGCGGGCCGCAACGGTGGCGAGTGCAATCTGTGTCTCGGCGATGCGACCATCGAGCCGCGCGCCAAGCTCGTGGAGCTCGGCGCGCGTCGCAAGTCCATTGACCGCTCCGCGCAGATCGCTTGAAGAGACGAGGGATTCTCTGCGATTCATGGGCATCGATGCTGGTCGCTAACCGGCGACGCACGCAGCCGCAGCACGACGTGCCGCACCGGAAATGATCTGAATCCAGGCCGAAATTCCCGCTGCTGTGAATATCGCGAAGACAGTGATGGCTGCACCGCAGAGCAGGTCACCGATTATGGAAAGCGTGGACTTGGGAAAGGAACAAAACGTCATCTGTGAACTCCATCGTCGCGCGGGAGTTCAAAGTAACGCGCAGGCAGGAAAGCATTCCGTCAGCCGCGGCCGTTTCTACTCGTGGGCCGTCGCCCTACAGCCTGTAGGCTAATCGCCAGACTTGGCGATCGGATGATTGGCCGAATAGGTGACGGGCACGAACACGTACGCGGTTCCAGTTGTAGCCTTGCCGATATGGCCGAGGGCCGGGAACGGCAGATGCGAACCGCCGATCAGATAGCCCTGCTTTGCAGCGTTGGCGAGTACGTTCTCGCGCATGATCGTGACCGAAGGCGTCCGCCTCGGCGTCGATTTCTCGGAAACGGTCAGCTGCTACCAGGCGGATGCCCAGGGCCGCGCGTGCGGCCATTGCGATGCCTGCCGCCCGCGCGCGGAAGGGTTCGCCAAGGCTGGCGTGCCGGATACGACGCGCTACGTCTGACCGGCGCGTCTTTCAGGTAAAGGTGCGAAATGAAAGGGCCATCAAGGGCCCTTTACGTTGACGCCGCCCGATGTCACGCACCAGCGATCGGAGTGGTTTGCAGCAGGCGAACTACATATGGTTGAACCGTTGACCACATCGTGGTGATCGTGCCGACCAGAAAAATAATGATCCCGTTGAGCACCCACGACCGCGGCGCACATTGCGAAACCCTTTCTTCAAGCCGTGCAAGCGATTCGACAACGGTGGTGAGCGTTGCATCGATGCGGACAAATCGCGCATCAATACGATCCGACATGGTGTCGACACGTTGCGATACGTCGTCGACGCGCTTCGAGACGTCGTCAATTCGGTTTGATAGGTGCTCGACATCGGCACGGGTCGCATGCCCCAGGCCAGTGCACGCGGGATGGTGAGGTGAGCGGGACGAGTGACGGCGTTTCATTCTGGTCTCCTTGACTCGGAAGTTCAGCCTAGCCGATCGCAAAATGGTGTTGTATGAGACATACGCGCGTCCGTCGTAAGCGCACACCGATACCTCATGTAGGGGCGACCCTATGCACCGGCGCACGCGGGCCAAGCGTGGCGAACCGCGCGAACAATGAGCACGATCCAGGCGAAGATCCCCGCCACCATGAGTGTTGTGACTACGACGATGGCGATTGCGCAGAGCATTTCGCCGATCAGGTTGAAGCAGGATTTAGCAGTCGAGCAGAACGTCATCTGTGAACTCCAGCATCGCGCGGGAGTTCACAGTAAGGCGTAGGCATGCAGGCGGTCCGTAAGCCACCGTCGCGACCGCCTGTAGGTATCTACCCTCGCGTCTGTAGGTCAATCGCCAGACTTCGTGTTCGGTCGGTTCGCTGAATACGAGACCGGCAAGAATACGTACGCCTTGCCGCTCGCCGCCTTCGCGATATGACCCAGTGCGGGGAACGGCAAGTGCGAGCCGCCGACAAGGTAACCCTGTTTCGCCGCATCGGCGAGCACCTTAGCGCGCATACGCTCAGCGGCACGGTCATCGCTATCCCATGCGATACGCACGGTGGGGTCGGCGAACTGAACGTCCGCGGAGTGCACCATATCACCCCAAAGCAGAAGCTTCTCGCCCTTGCTTTCGACGACATAGAAACTGTGGCCCGGCGTGTGTCCAGGCGCGGGCACGGCGCGCACGCCGGGAACGATGGGAGTCTCACCGGCGAACGGCTTGAGCCTAGCCGCCGAGATATACGGCGATATCGCCTTCTGCGCGACCATGAAACTCGCACGGACACCTTCCGGCGCCTGTGCTTCGTTGGCAGGATTCATCCAGTAATCGACGTCGGCCTTCGCGATGCGTAGTTCCGCGTTCGGGAAGACGCGCGCGCCGTCGTGCACGAGGCCGCCAGTGTGGTCCGCATGCATGTGCGTGATCACGACTTCATCCACCTGTTCCGGTGTGTAACCGGCGGCACGGAGATTCGCCAGCGTGTGACCAAGCGTCGGCCCGAAGAAAACGCCCGCGCCCGTGTCGACCAGCACCAGCTTCTGGCCGGTGTTGATCAGGAACTGGTTCATCGAGGTTTCGGCGGGAAGCTTGTCGAACGAGCTTTTGTACGCAGCCCTGATCTGGCCCGGCGCTTCACCGACCAGTAGCGTATCCATGGGGAAATCGATGGTCCCGTCACTCAGCGCGGTGACTTCGGTATCACCCACCATGACTCGGTAGTAACCCGGCGCCTGGCCACCGATCATCGGGGCCGCGGCACGGGCGTCCGGCAGGGTCACGGAGAGCGCCGCACCGACGGCCAGGACGGCGAGGAGCATGGCGCGGGCGCGCAGCGGACCGGATCCGCTCGATGCACAGAGGCCTCGTGGCTCGGGCAATGCGGTCACGCGAGACGCAGCGGTGTTGCTTCGGATGGACATGGCTATCTCCTAAGTCACGTGGCGGATGCCAGTGGGGGAATAGAAGATTAGGTAGCAGCCCGAGGCGTCGGAAGCCGGGACGCGCACATCACGGTGGTGCGCCCGCGGAACCAATGGCAGCAATCTCCGCCAAGCCGCGTGGCGACGTTACAGGGCTACGAAGCGGGTCATGGGAACTGACGTTCCGCGTACAAGAAAGGGCCCGAAGGCCCTTTCTCGTTAGCCACCTTTTGACCTGTTCGACATGCCATCCTCCGGTTGCTGTGTGAAGCTGCGTTGCAGGCTAGCTCGTGGAAACGGCGAACGTCACGTCTTCGGTGGGCGGAACACCCTCGAAGATGCCTAACCGTAAGATTTCCTTGGGCTTAATCTTGATCGTCTTAGGTAGCGTCCGTCCACCAAGCGAGTTGGGCGGAACATGCGGGCTGAGATCGAACTCAGTGGCGGTCAGGTTGGCGAAGGTCACCTCGGCATGATCGATAAATCGGTTGGCACCAAACCAGCATTCGTCGGGAATGATTTGCCAGACTTCGTACGCGTAGTCGTACTCAAGCTGCCCGCCAGGCGGAACGTCGATGTTGATATCAACCTGCGTGAACGGCTCGCTGCGAGTTAGTTTTCTTGGGTGATCTAGCCAGTTCGCTTCCTGTTCGTACACCCCGCTTTCGTTGAACGATCTTGTACGAACAAAGTGGAGCGTGCCCAAGTCTCCCCCCGTGTCGGCAAGCCTATCTGCCGCTACCCGAAGCGGCGTCACCTGGGTATATCGATCAAACCTCATCATGTTTGTAATCGTCATCGAGACTGACACCGACATTCGCAGAATCGACTTCTCCGGATGGAACTCCATGGCGCTGAAGGTCGCTCTGGCCCTTGTGATCATCGCTCCCAAAAGCCGAACCTGGGAGCGGAGGAACAACTCACCTTCGAGGCCGGCTCGCTGTCTCGACGAATAGAGGTAGGCGATGCGTTGATCGAGTGTTTCTTCTTCCGGTCGTCGGAGCGAAAACAAGAAGGTGAACCCGCCAACGGCGATGAAGCCGACCAATCCGGCTAGAACTGCGTCCAGAAGCGCTCTCCATCGCTGCGTCGTCCAGAGGCCGGATGAGCCGTCGCGAGTCGCCAGGATTGCGTAGGCGAACGCGAGCAGGGCGAACGACGCGGCTAGGGCAATCACAAGGCCTCGTCCGGCGCGAATTACGCTCGGTGGCAACCGTGACCGTGAAAGCATGGGTGCTCTCAATGTTTGGCCTCCGTTTCTAGGGAAGCTAAAGGTAGTAAGCGTCATCAAATCCGGCTGTCGGGACTTGCCATCACCTTTTGTCTGGTGGCGCTCGACGTTCTGTGTAGTCGCAGGGCTCATCGATATGCCACGCAAGCGCATCGAGCTCGCGGAGAGACCGGGGAAGGCATGACAGGAGGAGTGCGCGATCGGGAGGCTGTGGCCTCGCGCGTCAGGAGATCTCTGCGCAAATGGTGGGTCGTGACGGATTCGAACCGTCGACCTACGGATTAAAAGTCCGCTGCTCTACCGACTGAGCTAACGACCCATGCGCAAGGAGCCGGCTAGTTTAGTGCCCGGGCCGGGGTGGCACAACCCAAGGGGCGTTCAGGTAGCCAGCACGATGGCTTCGACATCCCGCCCGGCGTCGCGCCAGGCGGTGATTCCACCCGTGAGGGGCCGGACGTTGGCGAAACCCAGCTTGGTCAGGCGCTCGGCCACCTTGGCCGCGGAAACCTCGTTCGGGCATGAGCAATAAATGATCACATTCGTATCGCGGGGCAGGGTCGCCAGGTCGGCGCTGGCCGTTCCCAGGTCGAACAGGCGCGAGCCCGGGATCACGAAGGGGTCGTCGCGGCGGTTGGAGGTGCTGCGCACGTCGACGATCAGGGCACCCGGGTCGTTGGCGAGAAGCACGGCCAGTTCGTCCACCGAAATACGGCTCTTGCGCAGGCGTGCGATCAGCAGCGTGCGGCGGATGTAGCGGAAGGTGATCCACACCACCAGCCCGATCGCCGCGAGGGTGACCAGGCCCACCCCGAATTGCTTCAGCAGGGCGAGTACGGCATCGATCTGCCGGTAGAACAGCATGCCGGCGGAAAGACCCACCGATATCCACAAGGCTGCGCCCGCCAGGTCATACAGGGTGAACCGGCTAAACCGGGTATCGCCCGCACCCGCGATGGGGATGGCGACCAGGGATAGCCCGGGGATGAAACGCGACACGAGCAGCAGCTTCACCCCGCGCTTCTCGAAGAACCCGCTGGCTCGCCGGACGCAGGTATCGGGCGACAGCGAAATGCGGCAGAGGCTATCCAGCACGCGGTAGCCGAAGCGGCGGCCCGTCAGGAACCACGCGGTGTCGCCGGCGAACGCCCCGGCGAGGGCGCCGAGGAAGGTGGCCAGGATAAGCATGGGGCTCTGCGCCAGCACCAGCGTGCTGCCGACCACGATGAGCGTGGGCATGGCCGGTACGGGCAGGCCGATCGCGCCGGCGAATACGCCAAGGAACGCCACTACCGGCGCGGTATCCGACCAGTTGACGCTCGCCACGACCGTATCCCCGGATGCTCGGTTTCAGTGGCGCAAGGGTACGCCGGTCCGCGCTCCGCGCACAGGGGCGCAACCCGCGATTTTCACAATGCGGCGTGGTGGCTCAGCACACTGGCGGGACGGGCTGCGGTCCCGCTCGCCGCACCCTCCAGCTGGACCCAGAACAAGGTGCCGCGACCGGGGCTGGAACGGACGCCGATGCTGCCGCCGAGCAGCTCGGCGATCCGCCGCGCCACGGCCAGGCCGAGACCGTAGCCGGGGTGTCCCGGGAGCCGGGTGAAATCGTCGAACAGGCGCTCCTGCTGGCGTGGCTCGAGGCCCATGCCGTTGTCGCGCACCTCCAGCCGTACGGCATCGCCACGACGGCGCATGGCGACCAGCACACGCCCATGCGGCGTGCTGATCACGGCGTTCGCCACGAGCCGATGGATCAGCTCGGAAAGCAGGTTGGGGTCGCTGCGGACGGGAAGCCGACCGCCGCGCCAGTGGATGTCCACGCTGAGCCGTCCCGCATCGTTCGCGATGGCATCGCGTTCGCGGACGAAAAGGTCGGCCGCGATGACCTCATGAGGTGTGGGTTCGACCGCGCCGCCATCGAAGCGGGCGAGGTCCAGCAGGCCTTCCAGCAATTCGTTCAGGCGGGTCACATTGGTACGCATCTGGCCCTGCACGGCACGCTGGCGCAGGTCGTCGCCGGGCTGCATGCCGCCGACGAACAGCGACAGCGCCTGCAGCGGCTGGCGGAAGTGGTCGCCCAGCTGTTCAATGAAGCGCGTCTGCCGCGCCATCTCCTGCATCCGCTGGCGGAACGCATCGGCCAGCGCGGCATCATGCCGGGCGCGCAATTCGCGCAGGTCACCAATGAGCCTGCCGACAGCCAGGTCCAGCGATTCCGTATCGCCCAGGCCGCGGTCCTTGCGTGCGCGCAATTCGCCATCGATGCGCGCCATGACCACGTCGACTTCGTCGAGCGTATCGGCCAGTTCGCGCGCAACGAGGCGGCGGCTGGCGACGTACACCGCGCCGATGCCGATGGCGAGCAACAGCATCATCAGCATGGCGGCGAGCCGGCGTTCGCGCAGGGCCGAGGTATCGGTAACGGTTTCCAGCTCGCCCAGCGGCGTGGCGACGGAGACGCGCAACTGATGGTTCGCACTCAGCGGACGGCCGCTGTCCAGCGACAGGTCATAACCTTCATTGCGATGGAGGATCACCCGCGCCGTTGGCGAGCTGCGCGATAGCGTGCGCGAAAGGGCGTCACGTGTCGCATCGTCTCCCATGTTGGCTGTCACCACGCCGGCGAGTCGCACGGCCTGGATGCGCGCCACGTTGCGTGCTTCCTGCGTAATCCCGCGCAGGTGCATCACGCCGAGCATCCCCGTCAGCGCGAGCGCGACCGCCACCATCGGCAGCAAGCCCTTGCGGGCTCGCCGCTCGCTGGTCGGCAACGACCGACCGGGCGATGGAATGGACGCGATCATGCTACGGCCTTGGGCTGGGTCTCATGACGAATCTATGAAACAGCCGCGCGTGGCGCGATAGACAAGGGGAGCTAAGCCTTGCGGCGTATGCCTTCCGGCCGATGGCCTATTTGCCACGCAGCCGCGCAACGAGGCCATCGTGGTCGGACTGGATCTTCCTGAACCGCGCCTCGCGCGCGTTTTCACTGACCCACTGCGCGGTGGTCGCGCGGCGCTTCTCCAGCGTGTATTCGATATCGGCGAAGGGTACGAGGCACGCGTTCGTGGCGGGCGCGAAGCCACTGATGTCGTGGATCAGCTTCAGGTTGGCTTCTTCACGCGCGCCGTCCTTGCCCTTGCCGTAGCCCGTAATGAATGCCGCCACCTTTTCCCGCAGCGACGCGGGCAGGTCGTTGCGGATCACGATCACCGCATGGGGGATCAGCGACGACTTCCAGAGAACGCGCAGGCGCGCGTACTGGTCGGGAAAGTGCTGCTGGAACCGTTCCAGGTCGGCGGTGTTGTTGGTCGCGACATCCGCCTCGCCGTTGGCGACGGCCAGCGCATTGTTCTGGTGGTTGTCGACGTGGACCTTGGCGAAGAAGGTGTCGGAGTCCACCCCGCGGGCGGCGAACAGCTGCGTCTCCGGCACGAGGTAGCCCGAGACCGACAATGCCTCGCCGCGCGCGAAGCGCCACGTGCCCGGTTTGGCGAAAAGCTGGTCGAGGCTGGTGATGTGCGAGTCGGTGGCCGTCAGCAGCACGGCGTAGTACCCCTTCGACCCATCGCCGCGGGTGAGCTGGCCGATCACCTGCATGTTCTGGCCCATCACGGCGTCCAGGGCGAGCCGGCCGGAGAGGAAGGCGATATCGACCCGCTGCTCGCTGATCGCCTGCGCGATGCCTTCGTAGGTCGTGACCGACACGGCCCGGACGGGGCGGCCGAGCGCGGTATGGAGGTCATCCAGCATGGGACGCCACGCTTCGAGCGACTCTGCAGGCCCTCCGATGGGGAGGATGCCGAAGGTCAAAGGGGCGTTGGGATCGATGTCGGTACCGGCTGCGCTGGCCATGCCGGGCAGCAGCGTCGCGAAAGCCAGCGTAACGACGGCCAGCCAGCCATGGAGCAGCCGTTTCGTCGTGCCCACCCTGCCTGCCCGCATGCGCCTGCCTCGCGTCGTGTGACGTGCTGTCCCCCCGGCGCTCCCTGCCCACCCGGGCGCCAGCTTACGCCGCGCCCGTGGCAAAAACGTGTCCTGTGTTTCAGTCCCCGAGATGCTGGGCGGCCACGAGGGCCTCGAGGCGGTTGCGCACGTGCAGGGCGCGGAAAATCGCGGCCAGGTGGATCTTCACCGTGCCCTCGCTGATGCCGAGCTCGCGGGCGATCAGCTTGTTCGGCCTGCCCTTGGCGAGCAGCTTGAGCACGTCGATCTGGCGATCCGTGAGGACCGTGGCCAGGCGTTCCTTGGTGGTCAGGCCATCGCCTCCCGCCGTCGCGAACGCCGGGACCATCGGGGTCGCCGACGCCGCTTTCATCGCCTCGGGCGGCACGTAGATGCCGCCGCCCACGACCAGGCGTACCGCGTTCAGGATGACATCGGGCGGCGAGGATTTCGGGATGTAGCCCTGGACGCCGAGGTCCAGCACGTGCCGGATGGCGGCGGGATCCTCGGTGCCGGAGAGGACAATGACCGGGCGCGCGCGATCGGTAGGATCCTCGCCGGGTTCCTTCAGCGCAGCCACGGCATCCTTGATGTGCTCGACGCCGTCGGCACCGGGCATGGCCATGTCGATCAACGCGATATCCGGCAGGGGAGCCCTGCCAAGGTGCGCCTTGAGCTGCGCTACCGTTTCAGCCTCGACGAACTCGACCGCATCACCCAGCTCGCGAAGCTTCAGCTTCACGCCCTCGATGATCAGCCGATGATCGTCCGCGATCAGAACTCGCATGCCACTCCTCCGCCCGCACTGCCACGAGCATCCCCGTTCGAAGGACCATAGCCCTCCCGGATGTCGGCGGCAAGCAGGCCATTCGCCTCAGACGGCCGCATGATGGACAGACCATGCGGAAACCATTACATCGTGGAGCCGTTCGGGGGAAACCGGCTTGTACAGGACCTGCGTGGTGGTCGTATCCACGTTCGCCAGGAAGTCGCTGCGGGTCTCCCCGGTGATCAGGACGCGGGCAAACGGCGGGGGATCCCCCGGCCGGCGGCGGTAGTAGCGGTCGAGCAGGGCCAGCACGTCCAGGCCCGTCCCCTCGCGCAGGCGCAGGTCGGAGATGACCAGGTCGGGCGGCTGCATCCACAGGTGCACCGCTTCCATGGCCTGCTGGGCATCCTCGGCGGTCATCACCTCACAGCCCCAGCTGCCGAGCAGGTAGCTGATGCCGGCCAGGATGCTCGGCTCATCGTCGATCACCAGCACGCGCATGCCAGCCACGTCGCGGGGCATGCCCGGCTCGGGTGCCGCAGCGGGCGGCGCCTCCGGGATCGGGTTGGCGGCCACCTCGGGCAGGGTGATCGAGAACACGCTGCCCTTGCCGGGCTTCGAGATGACCGTGGCCCGGGTGCCAAGCAGCCCGGCCAGGCGTTGCACGGTCGACAGGCCCAGGCCGAGGCCGCGGCGCGTGCCTTCCGGCCGGCCGGCCTCGGGTCCGGCTTCGATGCGGTAGAACTCATCGAAGATGTGCTCGACGTGCTCCCGGGGAATGCCGAGCCCCGTATCCCACACATCGATGCGGATCTTCCCGTCATCCCGCCGGCGGGCGCCGACCAGCACGCCGCCGCAGCGGGTGTAACGCAGGGCGTTGCTCACCAGGTTGTTCAGGATCCGCGCGAGCATCGTGCGGTCGGTCCGCACCCATGCACCCGTGGTGCGCACCACGAGGCGCAGGTCGTGCTGCTCGGCCACCATGCGGAAGTTCACGCTGACTTCCTCGAACACCTCGTCCAGCGCGATATCCCGCGGTGCCGGCTTCATCGCGCCGGTGTCCAGCCGCGAGAGGTCCAGCAGTTCGCTGAACAGGTGATCGAGCGACTCCACGCATTCCTGGATGTGGGCGATGCGATTCAGCCGGACCGGATCGAATTCATCCACGGCCAGGCCGGAGGAAAACAAGGTCAGCGCATACAGCGGCTGGCGAAGATCATGCGACGCGGCGGCAAGGAAACGCGCCTTCGCGACGCTGGCGGCTTCCAGCGCCGCGTTCTTGCGCGCAAGTTCGTCCGTGGCCGTGGCGATCTCGCGTTCCATGCCGATCTGTGCGTGCAGCAGCTTCGATGCCGCGCCGTTGAAACCGCGCTGCAGGTCGCCGATCTCGGTGTCGTCGGTCACCGGCACCACGACCGTGCGGTCGCCCAGGCCGAGCTGGCGCACGGCGATGGCCAGGTTGCGCAACGGCGCGCTCATCCAGCGGGCCGCGGACCAGCCGATCATGATGGCGATCAGCAGGCTCAGCGAGAGCCAGATCAG
>Ga0209051_1002079_pt1 | contig 15131 bp, 29 predicted proteins | sample AraplaCvi_mMS_r2_2_FD_184286 | JGI IMG/M metagenome (GOLD analysis project Ga0209051, IMG submission 184286) | Arabidopsis root microbial communities from North Carolina, USA - plate scrape MF_Cvi_mMS_r2 (SPAdes) (version 2) | ecosystem: Host-associated > Plants > Roots > Endosphere | place...
GGCCCTTCACGGAGAGAGCGCTGGGCGCCGAGCTGGGATTTCACCTGGGCTACCCGAGAGGCGCCGACAAGCCAGAGACGACGAAGACGGCGTTGTGGTGACACGGCAAGAAGACCGGCTTTGGCTGCAGAAGTTCGCGTCCCGCGGTTGCGGGCGCCGGTCAGGATTGACCGGCACGCTTGCCCGTCCTGACCGCCTCGCTGCTCCTGACTAAAAGGCGGCTCCGCAGCGGTTTCTGCCGCTCACGCTGTACCCGCTATGGCTTTGCCCGCGCGTGCACTGAGCCTAAACTCTGCCCCCATGGAGCGCGACCTTGCAGGAGCACGTCTGTCCCCCGCGGACTTCCGCCGGCTGGCAGCGGCGTGTCAACTCGATGTCCATTTTCCCAAGGACTTTCAAACTTGGACCGCCCTGGTCGACGAAGGGACGCGCGCGCTTGCTGAGCAAGGCGCGCAGGTATCCGAAATTTCCTTGAATGTTGACGACTTCGTGGGCTGGTGCCAGCGCGTTGACGTCACTCCATGCTTGGACGCCCTGCGCGCCTATCTCATCCTCATCCATCGCAGGCAGCACATCCCCGGGAAGTCTCCGACAGGTCCTCGCGCCAAGCCTCGGGCATCACAGCGCCGGGAGCCGCCAAAGCGGGGCGAGTTCCGCTCTCAAACGGCGCCGCACGGTCAGCTGGAAGATAGCCTTCTTCCCCTGTCCTGCTCGGTCAGTCGGCTATCCTGGCCGAGCGAGCGCGGCGCGACAGGGCACTGACCATGCTCGCAAAGTCGTGCGTATTTTCGTAGAAGGGATCTCCGCCGAAACCCGCGTAGATGCAGGCCCTTCAGGCGGCCGCGTCACTCAGGTCTTTGAGACACAAACCCTAGTAACAACGCTGTGCGGCGGCCTCGTGATCCGCGCAGAGGCTCGTCGGCCGCGTGGACCATCCAATTATCCTGACCAGCTATAGCACCGCGACGATGTGCCGTCGTGCCGGCTATGCGGACCCCAGAGACGGCTGCGTTTGCATGCCCCCTCAGGAGGGGGATCAGGGCCCCAGGCCTCCGCGAACGGTGTGGAAGCCCCTGATCTCTGTCCACTCATGGACCTCATGGAACACGCCGAAGCTTCAGGAGATCGCATTCACGGCACTCTCCACTGAGGCGAAGGAGTCGCCCCAAGGCATATCGTCGTGCACGCCCGCCGCCAGCGACCGTTGAATCGCCGCTCGACCTTGAAGGTCCCCTGGACTGTCCCTGGTCGGGTAGACATCCTGTCCACCCGGCTCCATGTTGATCGACAGTAACTGACCTCCTGGTCAGGCCATGGCATCAAGAGCTTCCAGTAACCGCCGAACTTCTGGGCTGCTCACCGACGAAGGTGGCGGCTCGTCTTTCGATTCTGGTGGCATCGGCCAAGCCCACAGCACCTGTACGTGGATGGTTCGCCGCTTCCGGTTCCAGAACTCCTCGTGGCCTCCCACCAAGATCCCGCGGTCTTCGATGCGCAAAACTCTCGCGGAAAAGAGCTCCACGATAGGCACGATCCCACCGCTGGGTAGCATCAGAAGACAAATCTGCTTGCCGCGCCCGTCGCGGCCCTGGTACGCGCTCTCGCGTAGCCGAAGCAGACCGGAAAGCGGAACCTCCGAGCGCAGCTCTGCAGCGGAGAGGCGCGTTCCGCAGCGACGAAGTCGAAGTGCCCGAACCAACATGATGAAATGCTGTATATGCATACAGTATAGTCAAGGGCCTCAACTTCGAGGGGCTCGCATGCTGCTGGACCTGAACGACGCGTCGACCATCGTGGAATGGTGGGCGATCTATCCGCAACGCCACGGAGCTCTGCTTGCAGACTGGGCTCATCGCCGGCCAGAGCACCGTGGCGCGATCATGGAGGCTCGACGTCGCATCAAGGCTGACCCCTTGAAGCGACGTCTGCTCGAGAGCACGTATACCGGGCAACTTCAGGGGGAGCAACTGCCTGCGCCTGCCACGCAAGATGAACAGGCGGCTGGCGAAGGCGGCCTAGCCGATGCCGCATGAGACAGCCAGGGTGCCCGAGAGCGGACTCGATCACCGGCGCAACTGCTCGGCTCGAGTTCGAATTCACCCTCCAGGTGGAGTTAGCCGAGTACGACCCACTGCTGGAATCGCTCCTGCAGCGACTCGACGACGCCGGATGTTCGGACACGCTGGTCGGCGCAGGGGCAACATGCTCCGTCGAGCTCCAGTTCATCACATCGGCCAGAACGACTGAGGAGGCCCTGCGTGGCGCGTCGGAGGCCGTTGAGCGGGCCTTCCAAGGTGCGCGGGTCACCCGGATCATTCCAGCGCCGGATACTCCCTCTGCGGCCGTGCCGAGCTGTGCACGAAGAACCCGCATCTAGCTCTCCAGCCATCGGAGCTATCCTCCCTGAATGGCTGGATCAGGGGGCACTGGCATGGACATGTGGGACGCTGACATCGACGTCGAGGCGCTGCCCAGCGGCAAGTATGTTCCGGTCCTTGTGCTCATCCCGCCTGTCTCGGTCGGGCCGCCGCTTCGCCGACGGCTGGAGGGCGAGTACGAGAACGAGGAGCTTGCTCGTCTGGCCGTCCTCGACGCCATGGTTTCCATGACGCACGAGCCACCACATCAGTGAGAGCCACGCAGCGCGGGACGGCACTGTTTGCTCAAAGCAACCACCCGTTGTGGGAGTTATAGCTCCGTAGTCCGTTCCCTAGCCATCAATGGGCCGCCAGCGCTTCCTGCGCCCGCTCCCACGGAGAAGGCAGCAGTGTCGAGGCCCAGTCCTTGGCGGAAATGCAGTTCGGTCCCGACGCGCATCGGGGTCATTTGACTCTGCGCGGTGAGACGGTGAAGAAGGTAGCAGGATACGGATAGCTCACCCTCCAAGGAGCTGCCATGGATCTGCAGGAAGTCCGCTTCGTCGGGCTCGACTTGGCGAAGCGGCTGTTCTCGGTACAACTTCAGTCTGAGGACGGGCGCAATTTGGGAACTCGCAGCCTGACCAGGGATGAGCTTCAACCCTTCTTCGCATCCCTGCCTCCCTCGGTCGTTGCGATGGAGGCCTGTGCTGGAGCGGCGTACTGGTGTGAACTCTTCGCCTCCCAAGGGCACACCCCTCTCCCGTTGCATGCGCGCGCTGTCGCCCGCTTGAGGATGGGGCCCAAGAATGACAAGAAGGATGCCGCGCTGATCCTCCTCGCGGCGCACCTCCCGGGTGCGAGAGCTGTGCTCGTCAAGTCTCGGGATCAGCTTGCGGCGCTCTCGCTGCATCGCATGAGGGAACTTGTCCTGCGGCAGGAGGTCGCCTGCGGCGGCCAGTTGATGGGGTTCCTGTTCGAGATGGGGTGTGTGCGCTGGAAGACCATCGCGGATCTCCGAAGAGCGACCGACGAGGAGTTGGACGAGGAAGTGCGGTCCATGCCATCAGACATGCAGTTCTCCATTCGCTCGAGCTTCGCGCGCTTGCGAGCGGCCCACGCGGAGAACGTTGCCACCTGGAAGGCCCTGCAACGGTGGCATGCCAGTCACCCGCGTAGCTTGGTGTTGGGGGCCATTCCAGGCGTGGGCTTCGGCGCAGCCTCCGCGCTAGCGGCATCTATCCCTGACCCGCCGCCATGGACCTCCGGTCGATCGTTCTCTGCGTATCTCGGCCTGGTGCCATGCCAACGTTCATCGGGCGACATCATCCGGCTCGGGCACATTGGCCGCGGAGGAGATCAATACCTGCGGCGGGCGCTCTTTCTTGCGAGTCGAAGCGCTGCGATGAGATGCTTCCGGATGAAGGAGGGGCCGGCGAGTCTCGTCTCGCTTCTGGACCGGAAGCACTTCTTCGTCGCGGTGACCGCGCACGCCGCTCGCATAGCGCGGACGAGCTGCCAAATGCTGATCGACGGAACAGAGTTTGAGGAAACGGCGGCCTGGCACTCCGCACCGTTCGACGGGAAGCGCCATACTGCGTCTGGAGGCGCGACGAAGCGCTGCACGAAAGTCGATCCCGAGCCGCACATGGAGCCTTGAGTTCGATCCATCGCAGGGGACTGTCGTGCGGAACACCGGCATGGACGCGGGACCTTGAGTCCTTGGGTGGGAAGGAGTCGCGCCTCCTTTGGTAACTCGTCCGCGGAGCGCCGAGGGCGTGTTCAGCCAGTGGCGCTCGGAGGCAGTGTTGAGAGAACACAATGTGCCAGGCGCGAACGCTTACCAAACCCCGCTGCGTATTTCAGCGAACTTGAACGCTGCGTTCGGCGAGGTGAACGGGTTCCGAGGGCACTTGACGGACCGGTCCGGTCTGCAGCGGGAGCGGACGTGGCTCCGACGTGCGGTGATCGACTGCAGTCGGCCAGTAGCGGACATCTGTGGCCGACCGCTTTCAGATAGGCTGGGCGACCATGCACTACAGCAGAGTCGGACACTTCCTCTCGGCCAGCCGGATCACCGGCCCGAAGCACAACATACTGCAGCTTGAGCTCAGTGCGGACGCCGGCGGAATTCCAGCGATTGAACGGCTTGGTCCCTCAGACACAAGTTCGCTCTCAGAGGAGGCGGTTGTGTCCGCCGTGATGGAAGGCGTAGCCGCTGCGAACCACCGCTTCGCGCGGAACTGGACGATCTCACGTATGCGCTACGCGCCCGCCGACAGTGCTCCGGAGGCGGTCTATGCGCACCTCGCATACTCAATCCTGGCGACGTGGGAGGCTGGGGGCTACGGCAACTCTCCAACAGGCATTTCTTCTGCTCAAGATGAGTGATCCTAAAAGCGTTGAGGCCCTGTGCTCAGAGTTAGACGCCATGCCGGAGGATGATGCCCGCGCGCCGCTACTCATTGAATTGCTCGGGCGAGGCGGGCACGAGCGGCATGAAGACATCGTGTTTGAGCTTGGACTGATTGGCGATCCTGCTGCCACGGACGCGATCCTGAAGGCGGCCAAAGAGCCATTCGCGTACCTTGAAGAGTGGGGCAACCTCCACGAGTTCCAGCGAAAGTGCGCCTACGCGCTCGCTCGTATTGGAACCGCCGAATCGCGTACAGCTCTTGAGCAACTGGCGAGCACCAAAGACCCCCACCTGCGCGAATACGGCGAAGAGGGCCTGGAGCATTGGCCCCTGCCTTTCAAGACTCGTTGATCGTCCGCTTTAGAGCGATCCGATCTGCGATCACGATGTCCGCAACGGGTCGAGAGCTGTCCTCGTCTCAAGGCGCCGCGAACGACCGCAATCAGCCTGAAGCCGCCGGCCGCTCAAGGACGACGCGGCTGCCCTACGCGCTGGCAGCAAGCTCTCGGTACTCGACGGGGCTAAGTCCCCGAAGGCCGCCCCGTATTCGGTCGTGGTTGTAGTACCGGATGTACCCGCGTAGTCCGGCCTCGAGCTCATCCAGGCTGCTGAACTTGTTGACGTGGAAGTATTCAGACTTCAGCGTCCCGAAGAAGCTCTCGACCACGGCGTTGTCCAAGCAGTTCCCCTTGCGCGACATGCTCTGCGTGACGGTATTGGCGATGAGACGCTGGCGGTACTGCTCCATCTGATATTGCCAGCCCTGATCGGAATGCAAGATCGGGCGGTCACCCGGGCGGAGCTTCGCAAACGCCCGATTCAGCATGGCGCCGACCATCGTGAACAAGGGGCTTCGCGAGGTAGCGTAGGCGACGATTTCGCCGTTGAACAGGTCCACGACAGGCGACAGGTAGAGCTTCTTGCCATCCACCTTGAATTCGGTCACGTCAGTCGCCCACTTCTGGTTCGGCCCTGACGCCCTGAAGATGCGCTCAAGAAGGTTCGGCGCCGCCTTGCCCACCTGGCCGCGATAGGACCGGTACTTCTTCGGTCGGACGATGGACTTCAGCTGCAGTTCGTCCATGAGCCTCTGCACGGTCTTGTGATTGATGACGGTGCCAAGCCGGCGTAGGGCCGCCGTGATTCGACGATAGCCGTACCTTCCCTTGTGTTGGTCGAAGACGGACTTGATGAGGACCTTGGTGGCGGCGTACTTGTCTCCAGCCACAAGTGCCGCCCGCTGGTAGTAGAAAGTGCTTCTCGGCAAGCTCGATGCACGAAGGAGCGCAGGCAGGGGGAACTTCGGCCTCAGCTCAATCACAACTTGCGCCTTCTGTCTGGCGCTGATGTCGCTTGAGATTGAACCAAGGCCTTCAATTTTTTTAGGTAGGCGTTCTCCGCGCGAAGGACCTCCAGCTCGTCGAGCAATGCTTGTCGGCTCGGTTCCTCCTGGCCGGTGTCCTCGGGTGGCGGTACGGCCGGGACCTCCGGCATCCTGTTAGCCCTGCGTGCGGCGTGATGTGGCATCAGACCAGCGATTCCATCCCTGCTGTACGCGCGCTCCCACTCAGCGATGCTGTTGCAGCGGCGGACGTTGAAGATTGCCCCAGCCTGTCGACACGACAGTCCGTCGGCCTTCATCCGCTGAAGGACGTCGAGCTTGAATCTTAGGTCGTAGGTCTGGCGCCGCTTCTGTTGGATGCCAGCGATGCCGAGCGCCTCGTAGCCAGCAACCCATTTGCGAAGCGACGCGACATCGACGCCGTGAAGCGCGGCTGTCTTCTTAAGGCCGAGCTCGCCGGATCGGTAGGTCTCAACAGCGTCCAGCTTCTGCTGCTCTGTGTATTTGTTCAAGTTGGGGTCTCCGTGGAGTCCAACTTTCTGGGGTCAGTTCAGCAAATAGGTGGACACTAGCTCAGGCAATACCTCGGTATGGAAGTCCAGGATCTCCGCCGCATCGGTCATCACCATCTGCCGCGTTTCGTCGCTGTAACCACCCTGGTGCGGAATCTGCGTCGCGGACCGCAGCGCCCGGAGTACCGCCCGGCGTTCTGCGTCAGTGTTGGCCGAGACGAAAAGAGCCTTCAACAGCTGACCTCGCCCAGGCCCTTGGACGAGCGCGGCTCTTGGGCGGAGTGCCGCGCGACCAAGCGGAGGCTACCCGCCGTGCGAATGGACATCGCGCCCGATGTACCCAGTTCCATCCCGCTGAAAAGATCGGCGAAATGGTCGGAGGAGATCACCGCAAACACAACGCCAGCGAATTGTCCGCCGGGCCGGCGCAGCGACCGGGAGACGCTCACAACCCACTTGCCCGTCAACTTGCTCTGAATCGGCTCGGAGATCACCGTTTCGCTCGTAGTCTTCGCCTTGAGAAAATTGTCTCTGTCCGCGACGTCCATCGGCGGCGCGCCCGCGGCCAGGCCCTGCACCACGCGGCCATCCCGATCGGCGACGCGGAGCGCCTCCACGTGCCTGAGCAGGCTGCGCTGCTTGGTCAGCATGTCGGCAAGCAGCCGACTGGCGGAGCCGAAGTCGTGGACACCGCTGAAGCGGTCGGCGACCGTCTCGAGCGCGTTGTCGATGAGCCGGAACTCGGCGCTCACCTCGCTGCTCATGCTGCCCGCGAGGTTTTGCGCCGTCAGCCGGGCGGCGTTCTCGTCGCCCTGGCGGGCGTTGTCCAGGCTGACCCAAGCAGCGCCGCTGACCACGGCGGCGACCATCACGTTGCCCGCGACCAGCCAGCGCCTGAGGGCGCGCAGCGAGGGCATGGCAAGGGTGTGACGGTGTGGCATGGCGGTGGGTCGGGCCAAGGCGGACAAATCGCTGGGATGGTCGCAGTTGTACCGCCGGTCCAGTCCGACTGCTATACGGCGTCGACTAAATGCCGTGTAGAGCGATGACTGACGCGTGAAGGCGCTGTACGTAGCCGGTAGGCGGACGCAATCGCGGGTGTGGCGCTTGCCCAAGCTTCTCAGTCCAGTGGAGAAGTTGGAAGTGCGAGCACGACTCATGATCGTTGACCCGCTTTGGGAGGCTGCCTTGATGTTGGAGCATTTGGCCCATGCTCAAGGGTGGGAAGTTCGCACCGCCCGGTCGGCCGGCGAGGCACTACGAACAGCAAGCGTCTTTCATCCTCAAGCCGTGCTCATCGCCGTTGACGCTCCTCAGGAGCTGTGGGTGGCACTGGCAAGGCGCCTAAGGGCGGACTTGGCGGGAGCCGCCTACTTGGTCGGACTAAGCCCCAGCCAGCCTCACACCGTTCACGCGGCTTTCCCGGGCGCCTTCGACTTGGTGATGTACGAGCCCATGCAGCCGAGCGACCTCGAGCCGGTGCGCGAGGGGGCGAGCCTGCGCATGCCAGAGCTGGTGTTTGGGCCGTAGTGCCGGTTCGTCCCTTCGGCTGACGGCGATGAGCATCTGGCGCCCAGTACCGCCAGGCACATGCGTGGCCGGCCGCAACTGCTTGAGTTGCCGGGACACGCCGCATAGGCTTGGCAGGGTACGCTGCACGGGAGTTGCGATGGTGTCTTTGATCCTCTTCACGAACGAGAGAGACTCGCCCTCGGTAGAAGAGCAACCCCTCGTGAAGCTGCGCGCCTGGCGCGTCTTTCGATCGGCGCAAGGTGACTTCTTCATCGGTGCTGGGCTCGGCGGCGGGGCGATTCGTCTGACGTCCCCCTTACTTCGCATGGACTTCGTTTCGGGCGTCGCCGTTACGAGTTCCGGGCGCCAGTACGAATTTTTCGAGCCGCCGACAGTGGACCAGGCCGCCCATCAACTGATCACGGCCAATGCGCTGCGGCGGGGCTTGCATGGTTCCGCCGACGTGAGCGACCGTTGGTGGCAAGCGCTCATGCATGGCCTGGATGGGCTGACGCAGGAAGCCCTGGCCAGCGTCCTCATCCCTGCACGAGGCGCGGCGCCAGACGCTGAGCCAGGCATGGACCAAGACCGGCCGAGCTCATCCGGCTGAACTGCAGCTGGAGCAACACTGCCGGCATCTTCGACAATATCGTCCAGGCAACTTGCGGCCGGGGCAGCGTCGGCATGCGTTGCCTTGCCCCGTCTTCCCACCCAGCCGACGCCATGCCCTCGTCATTCACTCGCTCGGCCGTTTCCTGCGACGGCCCGCTTCGACCAAGCCCCAATGCTGAGCCCCTACGAGAACGTCATCATCGGCAACTTCCTCTACGCGTTGGGGCTGGCCATGGGCAGGCAGTCCATGCCGGTGGACGGCTGCGTGAACCTGCTGCAGCAAACGCCCGCAGACCCGGCGCTCGGCGACCTCATGCTTCAGTTCCCCGGGGTGTGGCGACTCATCGAGTTCAAGCGCGAGGGCGGCGACCAGAAGAAGGAGGACCAGAAGCGGTCCATCTTCTTGGCGGCGACGAGCCCAAGGCGCGGCATGGCCTACCTGCGAGAGGTCTCCAAGCAGGTGCACTGGTATGCCGACCCGCAGGAATCGCACGAGCAGTTCAAACTTCGGGTGCGCCCCTACCTGGATCCTCAGGACGACCTTGCCATTCCGATGATGTCCTTCGCGCAAGACATCGTGGAGCAAGCTTGCTCGGGGCGGTTCACCGATGAGGACGAACTTGCTGACTACATGGCGATCATCAAGACGTTCGCGGGCGCTCGGCGCTTCAGCGCAGCGGGACTGCTCGTTGGGATCAGTGCCGCCGCGACCGGATCGAGCGGATCCGGAGCATCGGGTGGGGGCATCACTTATCTGCCCGTCTCTGACTTCACGGATTTGTGCGCGACCGCACGCATGTTTCACGATCGCTACGTCGAGCAACAGCGGCTGCTGAGCGTCGCAAGGCAGCTCGAGGCGGCTCAGCTTCAAGAGGCGTCGCTTGAGCGCGCCGCATCGCACGCGCGCACCCATGGTCGCGGCCGAGGCGGCCCTGATCCGTCCGAAGACCTGGGCTTCTCCCGCTGACCCGTCGCTGCCACCATCCAACCGTCGTTGCTCTCGCGACGTCTTTACCGCCGACTTCCTCACCGATGAACGCACAAGCTCCTAACTCCCCACCGCCGGGCCGACTGCCCAACAGAGACACGGACGTCATCGTGGAGGCTCTGGCCGCCGTCATCGAGCATGCCGGCGACCTTCAGGCCCAGGCCGAAGTCGGCGTGCGAGCTCTGGGCGGCGCAGCCGTTAAGACGTCTCGGGCGGCCGAGAGCCTGGTGGAGGCCGCCCAATCGCTGCAGAGTCAGTTGACCGAAGAGGTGGCGAAGACCGTTGGCGAGCGCTTTGACTCATCGGTGGAGGGCGCCAGCGACACGATCACGCAAGACGTCAAGGCCAAGCTTGAAGGCTTCCTGCGTGAGGTCTCCTCGTTTGAGAAGACGGTGCGCCAAGCTCAGGCCTCGATCGACCGGCAAACACATGAAGTCGCGGACAAGGCGGTCAGGTACATGGCCATGGGTGCTGGTTTAGGCGCGGCCGTGGTGCTGTGCGCCCTGGCTGTGTTCTACGCGATCCGATAGCGCCCACACACCAACTATTAGGTCGCGACTTGGGCTCGTGACAACTAAATCCGCCGCACAACTGCGTTGGTAGTGGCGGTCCGTTGCTCGGCCGCACGTCCGCCTGGGTCGCTGCCGCGCGGCCGCTTGCTTAGCGAATTGAGCCTGCTTAGCTGGCCAGCTAAACAAGTCATTCGAGCTAAACAAACACTGTACGCCGCCAGTTCTGCGCCATCGCGCATGAGAGGCGCTCAACTGACTCAAGCTCCCTGTTGCTCGCTGTCAATGACGGGTTCGTCCGCATCCGGGAGCGGCTGCGGGACGATCCGGCGTTGCTGGAGAAGAACCATGGGCCCGCCGCGGTTCTGGCTCGCTTGCTGGGCAAGCCCAAGATGCGCGCCGATCTGCTCGGGCAGCGGCCTCTGACTACGATCGTCAAGAGCCGCAAAGATCGATCCACGGTAACCAGAGGTCGTGGCTTCAGCAGCATGAACAAGCGGAGCGGCCATATGAAGGCCACCGTGACGAGCTTGGCAATCACGGCGGGGACAGGCCGGCCGTTTCGGGCGGCGTTAGCTCCGATACGCGCACGGCGCTCACGAAGCGTTGCCCACCATCGGGTCGCTTCCTGTTCCGATCCAGCCGAATCACCTTCCTTTCGATGCTCCCGTGTTCTTCACGGCTGCCGTCTGTTGCACCAACTGGTCGACGGCAAGACTGCACGCCACCGTCCGTCACAGGCACGCGGAACTAGACACGATGAAGAAAGAAGACAGCAGCCGAGATTCGACTGCTGCGTGCGACGGCGCACCGACGCCGCGCGCGGAAAGGCGCAGCCTGTGGTCGCCACGAACGTGAATGCGTCCCCCCTCGAAGGGTGAAATTGTCCGCGCCCGCTGCCTCAAACTCATGAAGGACTCGAAATGACGAAGCGTCAACTCGGCAACAAGGAACTGAAGAAGCCCAGGCAACAGAAGCCTCCGGATGCCGATCGTCCCCCGTCTCTGGCGATTCCGGTCGCTCCCGCGGCGCGCCTGCGGGTTGGAAGACGATAGATGGTGGATTCCCCTGCGCATCTGAGCAGTTTTAGCCTTCTGAGGCGTTGCACGGTCACCGGCAGCGACGGAAACATCGGGACCGTACGGCAGGCTCTCATCGATGCCGCCGACTGGAACATCAGCTTCCTTATCTTGGAAACTGGTGCTTGGCTATTTGGCCGCTGGGTCCTAATCCTGCCGTCGTTGCTGCTCCAGCCCATACAACGTGGGAGCATGCACATGGATGTCAACCAGCGCACTGTCAGGACCAGTCCCACCTTGCATCCCCTGCAGGGCGTATCCACGCAACAGACGCGGGCCACCTTGCTCCATTACGGGCAACCGGTCCCAACGTCGAGAGACCTATCCATGGTGTCCGATGAGGAACTGGTGGGGTGCAAGTTGGTTTCGGAGGGCAGAGATATGGGCAGCGTTGTCGATCTCATCTACGACGATGTTGCATGGAAACTCCGCTACCTCTTGGTTGATACGTCTGCTTGGTGGCAAAGCGGGCCCCGTGTGTTGATCAGCCCCCATTGGCTCACCGCGATCGATCCAGTAGCCAAGCAAATTCGACTGACAGTCCAGCACGCGGCCGTTCGGGCCAGCCCACGGTTCCAAGATATCGGCACGATCGATCGGGATTACGAGGCGGCGCTGCACCGTGGATATGGACAGCGCCCTTACTGGCTAGGACCCGTACACGCCGGTTGATCGGTCGTCCGTTTGGCCGCCATTTGTGGTGGTGCGAGCCAAGGGATGGAACTCACATTCACGCGTGCGTGTGACGGCACACAGACGCCGCGACGTCGAAAGAACACGCTCGGACGTGTTGGAAGACCTCGCATGAGGAGCAGAACATGAACCCCCTTTTGATCTTTTCAGTGGCGCCTTTGGCAGTGCTGGGGGCAATACTCGTGGCCACCGGCTGGTTCGGCTGGGGCGTTGCCTTCTGGGTACTGGCGATGGCATTGAGTCAAGCGTCATTCTTGGCCGATGTCTGGGCAGAGTACCGGCAGCAGGGCTCGAACGAGGTGTCCCTCTATGCCGCGTTTGTGACCTGCCTGCGACGAAGCGTGTGACGAAAGCGTGGGATGAATCGCGTACGTGAAAGACCCGCCTTCGCCTCGCAGATCACTTTCGGCGAGCTAGCGGAAGACATATTCACAGGCGAGGGCGAGCGGACGAATTCAAACACCGATGACACGGATCGACCGGGCAAGCTTGCAGTGGTCGATGACTCACCGCTCGCGCTGAACATGAAGGATCTCGACATGCATGAATCAATCCTCGTTCCCATCGACGGAAGCCAAGCCGCTGACGCGGGGCTCGCGTTCGCGCTGGACTTGGCCACGGCACTGAAATCTCGACTTGTCCTCTTGCATGTGGTCGATGTCGAGCCGCTCTTCCTGCAGTCCGCGGGCGACTTCAAGGAGCACCGGGACACTCTTCGCGAGTATGGCAACGAGCTGCTTGCGAAAGCCGCCGTGACCGCTCAGGACCGGGGGCTTGCGGTGTCGTATGCCTTGCACGAGACCATTGAGTCGAACGCCGCCTCGATCATCGTGGCGGAGGCGATCAGTCGCGAATGCTGCTTGATCGTGCTCGGGACGCATGGCCGTCATCCGCTCAGCGAGCTGTTGCTCGGACGAGATGCCGAGCTGGTGCTCCGAGACAGCGCGGTGCCGGTATTGTTTGTCCGTGCAACGCGTGCCTCGGATGCTGCGCCTGGGCTGCACGGATCGTCGTCGCGCCCGATGAGAGACGCCCATGCTTGACCGCGAGACCACACCCATATCCCGGCTGCCGTTGGCACTTGAGTCCGCGACCAACGAACATGCCCGTCTTTCCCAGGAGGAGCGTTGCGCCTGGCTGGCGTTCGTCTGGATTCGGGAAGGCGGCGTTGAGTTTGTGCCGGGCTGGCGCAGATGGGTGATCGCAAGTGAGCTGCTGCGCTGCAGCGCTACACGCCTGTGGGAGCTTCGCATCGAACTACTGATGGACGGAAGAGCCGGGCAGCCCGATTCGCCCCGGCAATGTCCGGCCGGAAACGGTTGCTAGCATGGTCTCAAACTTGCCTTTCCGTGCGGCGGACGACGTCTCGACCGCTAGACGGAGAAGCAATCATGGACTTACCCAGCACCCCGGAATCGACCTCCACATACGAACTCGTTTTTGCGGCGTTGCACCGTGGATCGAGCTTTAGCTTCCCATGCGACTCGCAAGGCGTCGTGGACATGAACGCCCTTAGCGACCGTGTCCGTCACAACTACCTCTTGGCCCGAGCCCTCACGGGCAGCGAGTTCTCCGTTCCGCAGATCCTTAGAACTGACGCACCACCAGCCTGATCCGCACTCGTGGCTACCTCCGATGCGTGGCATCTCGATGTCCGAGATCACTGCGTCAGGAGGGTCGTCCTGGATCAAGCGGAGCGCTTGCTCCCCCGACAACGCCGTCCGCACGCTGAATCCGAGCCCTGCGAGCAGTAAGGCAAGAGACGTCGACATGTCAGGCAAGTCGTCGACCACCAGGACGGACCGCGGAGGCTGTGGGATGGTCATCCGACTTCCTTGTTGAACGTGATACGCCGGATCCCGGGCATGCCGCGACCCTGGTCACCCTGAGACCCCGGGCTGCCCGGGTGCCGGCCGCGTGGTCCTCAGGCGGCCCAAGGTCGGGTCCGCGGCCGCCTTGGGAAGGGCGCCGGAACAGCATGTACCCCGCGCCCATTCAGGCGGCCGCGATTGCCGCATCGATTGCCATCGAGACCGCCCGTATCACGGCTTCGCGCTCGGACTCGTCGTCTGCGCGGTAGGTAGAACCTTCCAACTCGAAGACCTGCTCCGAGCGATTGACCGTTGCGATCCAAACCAGCAGCGCTCCGCTTGCGCTGAAGTCAACGCACGCCTTCGCCAGCCCGGTGGCGGACGCGCTCACACGGCACGCGTGCTGAAAATCCACGGACTTGAAGAGTCGCATCTACTGCTCCTTGGTTGTGGCCCGTCGCATGGTTCCATGCGCATTTCTGCGCTGCGCCGAGCGACTTCGCAGGTGCCAACGGGCCTGCGTCGCCGTGCCGCATCACGCGAACCTTGCGTTCAGCGCCTGACCGATCGACACCACAACAGTCTGGGCATCGGTCTCGCCTTGAGTTCTCTCCACGCATCCCGTCATCTCGAAGAACTGAGGCGCAACGTAAAAGGTGGCGTTCCAACTCAGGAACTTCCCACTCACATCGAAGTCGGCACAGACCTTGATGACACGCCCGCTGAGAAGCATCGTGTGCTTGAAGTCGACAGTCGTGAGCTTGTTCATCAGCGTCTTCCTCACGGCATCCCCGGCGGCGCGGCGAGGGTTGGGGAGATGCTTGGGTCGAGAGGTCGATCGGGCGGCAGGACATCACTTGACCGCGGCCGCCGATGATCGATTCCGCTCACGGCAGCCAATCGTCGGAGTGCCGCAGTGGGTCCAGCACGTCACGGATCCGCTCGATCGTTCCGTGCTTCGGATCTTTGGGCAGGTCGATGAAGAGGGCTCGTCTGGGTTGGGCGTGACGGCGCCTGAAGATCAGTGTTCCCAGCTCGGAGTGGGACGGACAGACGTAGATGACGTCGAAGGATGAAATCTGCAGCCCGCCAATGTGGGCAAGTCCGGCTTTGACGAACATGTCGCGCTTTCGAAAGAGCTCCCTGGCGGAGCGACCTGGTCGTCGGTGTTGGCGGCCACGCAAGCTGGCCGACGCGACGCTGCGCGCATGTCAGTGGTGTGCATTCAAGCACGGATGGCGAGCCGGCGGGAAATATGTTTCCGATCCCGGCCTAGGCTTGGATCGGCACTTGCCACGTT
>Ga0209051_1002083_pt1 | contig 15089 bp, 13 predicted proteins | sample AraplaCvi_mMS_r2_2_FD_184286 | JGI IMG/M metagenome (GOLD analysis project Ga0209051, IMG submission 184286) | Arabidopsis root microbial communities from North Carolina, USA - plate scrape MF_Cvi_mMS_r2 (SPAdes) (version 2) | ecosystem: Host-associated > Plants > Roots > Endosphere | place...
ACCTTGCCCGCCAGCAGGCCGTGGCCGTCGATCTCCTTGGGTGCGACGGAAAGATCCATTAGTGCCGTCTCCTCTTCGCGCAAGCGCTCATCAGCGCCATCTCCTCTTCGCGCAAGCGCTCATCAGCGCCATCTCCTCTTCGCGCAAGCGCTCATCAGCCCCTCGCCTCCCGCGGTAGACCGAGCACACGCTCGGCGATGATGTTGCGCTGGATCTCGTTGGACCCGCCGTAGATGGTGTCCGAGCGAGAGAACAGGAACAGTCGCTGCCATTCGTCGAACTGCCCGCCGTCGAGCAGCAGGCCGGCCTTGCCCTGGACGTCCATCGCGATCTCGCCCAGCTCGCGGTGCCAGTTGGCCCACAACAACTTCGACACGGAATCCTGCCCGGGACGCTCGACGTCCATGGTCGCCATGGCATAGGAGCGCATCGTCTTGAGCCCAACCCAGGAGCGGGTCAGCTTCTCCCGGATCACCGGGTCGTCGACGGCGCCGGACTTCTTGGCCAGATCCACGATGCCGGAAAGCTCTCTGGCGTAGCGAATCTGCTGGCCGAGCGTGGACACCCCGCGCTCGAAGGTCAGCGTGCCCATGGCGACCCGCCACCCGTCGCCCGGCTCGCCCACCACCATGTCGGCGTCGGTGTGGGCGTCGTCGAAGAAGACCTCGTTGAACTCCGAGTCACCGGTGAGCTGGATGATGGGCCGGATCTCGACGCCGGGCTGGTCGAGTGGGACCAGCAGGTAGGACAGGCCGGCGTGGCGCCTGGAGCCCTTCTCACTACGGGCGATGACGAAGCACCACTGCGCCCAGTGCGCCAGCGACGTCCACACCTTCTGCCCGTTGATCACCCACTGCCCACCGTCCAGTTCGGCGGTGGTCGCCACGTTGGCGAGGTCGCTGCCCGCACCTGGCTCGGAGTACCCCTGGCTCCACAGCTCGGTGACGTCGAGGATCTTGGGCAGGAAGCGCTGCTGCTGTTCGGGGGTGCCGTACGCGATGAGCGTCGGACCGACCAGTTCCTCGCCGAGGTGGTTGACCTTGTCGGGTGCGTTGGCGAGTGCGTACTCCTCGTAGAACGCGACGCGGTGCGCGACCGACAACCCGCGACCGCCATGAGCCTCCGGCCATCCGAGACACGTCAGCCCGGCGGCGGCCAAATGCTGGTTCCACGCGCGCCGTTCGTCGAAGGCCTCGTGCTCGCGTCCCGGCCCGCCGAGCCCCTTGAGCGCGGCAAATTCGCCGACGAGGTTGTCGGCGAGCCACTGCCGGACCTCGGCCCGGAACTCCTGGACCTCTATCACCCCTGTAGGCTAACCTACCAAGCACTTGCTTTGTTAGAGGAGTCTCGATGGAGAGCCAGCCGCGGACCGTTCCCGGCGTTCTGGACCGGATCGCGGCCGAGTTCTCCGACCACGAAGCACTGGTCACCGACGATCGGACCTTGACCTACGCCGAGTTGCGAGCCGAGGTCAGACGCGCCGCGGCGGCCATGGTCGACCTCGACGTGAACCCCGGCGACCGAGTGGCCATCTGGTCTCCCAACACGTGGCACTGGGTGGTGGCCTGCCTTGCCGCGCAGTACGTCGGTGCCGTCGTCGTCCCCCTCAACACGCGCTACACCGCCAGCGAGGCCACCGACATCCTGGCCCGCACCGCCGCGCCGCTGCTGATCGGCATGGGCCGATTCCTCGGCGCCGACAAGACCGCCGAACTCGACCGAGGCGCACTACCAGCCCTGCGGCACGTCGTACGGGTGCCGATCGAGCTGGCGGACGGTTCGTGGGACGAATTCGTCTCCCGCGGAGCCGATCTCGACGCCGTGGACGCACGGGCGGCGGCCGTCCGGCCCGACGACGTCTCGGACATCCTGTTCACCTCGGGCACCACCGGTCGCAGCAAGGGCGTCCTGAGCGCGCACCGCCAGTCCCTCGACGCGCCGGCGGCGTGGGCCGCCTGCGGACAGCTCACCAGCGCCGACCGCTATCTCTGCATCAACCCCTTCTTCCACAACTTCGGCTTCAAGGCGGGCATTCTCGCGTGCCTGCAAACCGGGGCGACCCTCATCCCGCAGCTGACATTCGACCCGGAACGCGCGATGAAAGCGGTGCAGAACCAACGGATCACCGTGCTCCCCGGGCCACCGACCATCTACCAGACCCTGCTCGACCATCCACGGCGTGGCGACTACGACCTGTCATCGCTGCGATTCGCCGTCACCGGCGCCGCCGTGGTCCCCGTCGTGCTCATCGAGCGCATGCAGGACGAACTCGACATCGACATCGTCCTGACCGCGTACGGGCTCACGGAGGCAACGGGTTTCGGTACGATGTGCCGCGCCGACGACGACGCCGTCACCGTGGCCACCACGTGCGGCCGCCCGATCGCGGACTTCGAGCTGAGGATCGACGGGGCCGACGGGCACTCCGATGAGGGTGAAGTCCTGCTCCGGGGCCCGAACGTGATGCTCGGCTACCTCGACGACCCGGAGGCCACCGCCGCGGCCGTCGACTCCGACGGCTGGCTGCACACCGGTGACGTCGGAAGACTCGACACAGCAGGCAATCTGCGCATCACCGACCGGTTGAAGGACATGTACATCTGCGGCGGATTCAACGTCTACCCGGCCGAGGTGGAGCAGGTGCTCGCCCGCCTCGACGGCGTCGCCGACAGCGCCGTCATCGGCGTTCCCGACGACCGCCTTGGTGAGGTCGGCAGGGCATACGTCGTCGCCAAGGCGGACCACCAGCTCGACGAGCAGACCGTGATCGCCCACACCCGCCAGCACCTGGCGAACTTCAAGACCCCGCGCTCGGTGGTCTTCGTCGACGTGCTGCCACGCAACCCTGGAGGAAAAGTGGTCAAACCGCTGCTGCGAGAGATGCTCTGATGGACCTCATCGTCGACGACGACACCGAGGCCTTCCGCGCCGAGGTTCGCGAGTTCCTGGCCGCGAACACCGAGCACTTTCCGCGCGTGTCCTATGACCTCGCGGAGGGTTTCGAACAGCATCGCCACTGGGACAAGGTGCTCTTCGACGCGGGTCTGTCGGTGATCGCGTGGCCCAAGGAGTTCGGTGGCCGCGACGCGACACTGCTGCAGTGGATCGTCTACGAGGAGGAGTACTTCCGGGCGGGTGCACCGGGACGTGCCAGTGCCAACGGCACCTCGATGCTGGGCCCGACCCTGTTCGCGCACGGCACCGAGGAACAGCGGCGGCGCGTGCTGCCCAAGATGGCCAGCGGCGAGGAAATCTGGGCGCAGGCGTGGTCGGAGCCCGAATCGGGCAGCGACCTGGCATCGCTGCGGTCGACGGCCACCAAGACCGACGGCGGTTGGCTGCTCAACGGACAGAAGATCTGGAGTTCGCGAGCGCCGTTCGGCGACAGGGCCTTTGGCCTCTTCCGTTCCGATCCGTCGGCGCAACGCCACAAGGGTCTGACCTACGTGATGTTCGACCTGCACGCCGACGGTGTGACCGTGCGACCCATTGCCCAGCTCGGCGGGGCCACCGGCTTCGGCGAGATCTTCCTCGACGACGTGTTCGTCCCCGACGACGACGTCATCGGAGAGGTGGGCGCCGGGTGGGCCGCGGCGATGAGCACCTCGAGCAACGAACGCGGGATGTCGCTGCGTAGCCCGGCGCGCTTCTTGGCGCCGGCCGAACGCCTCGTCGAGGCCTGGGCGGTCGACCGCGACCCCGCCTTCGCCGACCGGGTGGCCGACGCCTGGATCAAGGCGCAGGCATACCGGCTGCACACGTTCGGCACCGTCACGCGATTGGCTGCGGGCGGCGAACTGGGGGCGGAATCCTCGGTCACGAAGGTGTTCTGGTCCGATCTCGACGTCGCTCTGCATCAGAGCGCGCTGGACCTGCGGGGACCGGACGCGGAACTCGCCGGCAACTGGACCGACGGCCTGCTGTTCGCGCTCGGCGGACCGATCTATGCGGGTACCAACGAGATTCAGCGCAACATCATCGCCGAGCGGCTGCTCGGCCTGCCCAGGGAGCCGAAGTGAGATTCGAGCTGGACGATCAGCAGCGCGACTTCGCGGCGAGCATCGACGGCGCCCTGGCCACGGCCGACGTCCCCGGCGCCATCCGTGCGTGGTCGACCGGCGACACCGCTCCTGGCCGCAAGGTGTGGGCGACCCTGGCCGACCTCGGCGTCACGGCGCTGATGGTGGCCGAGGAGTTCGACGGCATTGGCGCTCACCCCGTCGACCTGGTGGTGGCCGTGGAACGGTTGGGGCGCTGGGGTGTTCCCGGGCCCGTGGCCGAGTCGATCGCCGTCGCTCCGCTCCTGCTCGCCGGCGACGAGCGAAGTGCGTCGTTGGCCTCGGGCGAGCTGATCGCCACCGTGGCGATGCCCCCACGCGTCCCCCGCGCTCTCGACGCCGACGTCGCCGGGCTTGCACTCCTGGCCGCCGACGGCCAGGTGCACGGCGCCGACGCGGGTGCCCGGCACGATTCGGTGGACCCGTCCCGGCACCTGTTCGACGCGACCGCGACGGGCGAGGCGTGGGCCGCCGACACGGACCGGGCCTTCGACTTCGGGGCGCTGGCCACCGCCGCCCAGCTGATCGGCGCCGGCCAGGCCATGCTGGACGGCTCGGTCGACTATGCCAAGCAGCGCAGTCAGTTTGGCCGGGTCATCGGCTCCTATCAGGCGATCAAGCACGCGCTGGCAGACGTGCACATCGCCGTCGAATTGGCCCGTCCGTTGGTCTACGGCGCCGCGCTGTCGCTCGCCGACGACTCACCCGATGCCGCCCGGGACGTCAGCGCCGCCAAGGCTGCGGCCGCCGATGCGGCGCTGCTGGCGGCGCGCACGGCGCTGCAGACCCACGGTGCCATCGGCTACACCCAGGAGCACGACTTGTCCCTGTTGATCTTGCGGGTTCAGGCGCTGCACTCCGCCTGGGGAGACCCGACCTGGCACCGCCGCCGCGTCCTCGAGGCACTGGCTGGGAGCCCGTCGTGAACGAGGAACGGGAGATGCTCCGCGACACGGTCGCGGCGATCGTGGCCAAGCACGCCGACTCCGAGAGCGTCCGCCGGGCAATGGACTCCGACCGGGGATACGACGAGTCCCTGTGGACGCTGCTGTGCGAACAGGTCGGCGCGGCCGCGCTGGTGGTCCCGGAGGACCTCGGTGGGGCGGGCGGCGAACTCGGTGACGCCGCCGTGGTCGTCGAGACGCTGGGCCGAAGCCTGGTTCCGACTCCCCTGCTGGGTACCACCCTGGCGGAGCTTGCCCTGCTGGCGGCGGACCAACCCGATGCCGCTGCGCTGGAGGGGTTGGCCGCGGGCACCTCGATCGGCACGGTCGTCTTCGATCCCCGCTACGTCCTCAACGGCGACGTGGCCGACGTGGTGCTGGCGTGCGAGGACGGCCGGGTCGACCGCTGGGCGAGCTTCACCAGCCAGCCGCTGGCCACGATGGATCCCACGCGTCGGCTGGGCAGCGTCGAGGTGGGCGAAGCGGTGACGGTGGGGACGGACCCCGGCCTCGCCGACACCGCGGCAATCCTGTTGGCAGCCGAGCAGATTGGCGCCGCCGACCGCTGCCTCGAACTGACGGTCGCCTACACCAAGGAGCGGGTGCAGTTCGGCAGGCCCATCGGCAGCTTCCAGGCGCTCAAGCATCGGATGGCCGACCTGTACGTGTTGGTGCAGTCGGCGCACGCCCTGGTCGAGGACGCGGTCGCCGACCCGTCGTCGACGGCGGCGGCGCTGGCGCGGGTCGCGGCCACCGAAGCGTTTCAGGCCGTCGCCGGCGAGTCCATTCAGATGCACGGTGGCGTGGGGATCACGTGGGAGTACGACGCACAGTTGTACTTCAAACGGGCCCACGGCAGCGCACAGCTTCTCGGTCCGTCGAGGGACTTCCTTCGGCGGCTCGAGTCAAAGGTGTTGTAGCGCCGGCCTTGTGTCGGTGGGTCGCGGTACAGTCGAACACGTGTTCGATACGACGGTGGATGAGGCGGGGCTGGTCGACCGCATCGCCGAACTCGAACGCGCCAAGTCCACCGCCGCCGCCGAACAAGCCGTCCTGACCGCAACCCTGGATCACGCCCGCCGGGTCCGGGAAGCCGCCGCCGGGATCCCCGCCGCCCAACGCGGCAAGGGTTTGGGCAGTGAGATCGCGTTGGCCCGCCGAGACTCCCCCAACCAAGGGGGGCGCCACCTCGGGTTCGCCCGCGCCCTGGTCCACGAAATGCCCCACACCCTGGCCGCCCTGAAAGCCGGGGCACTCTCGGAATGGCGGGCCACCCTCATCGTCCGCGAATCGGCCTGCCTGAGCATCGAACACCGACGCGCGTTGGACACCCGGATGTGCGCGGATCTGGCAGACCTCGACGGCAAGGGTGATCGGCGGATCACCGCCGACGCCAAGGCCATCGCCTACGAACTGGACCCGCACGCCGTCGTCGACCGGGCCGTGCGCGCCGAAACCGAACGCTCGGTCTGGATCCGCCCCGCCCCCGACGCCATGACGTACGTGACCACCCTGCTCCCGCTGGCCCAGGGCGTCGCGGTCTACAGCGCGCTGCGGCGGGAAGCCGACACCTGCGGTGACGGGCGCACCCGAGGGCAGATCATGGCCGACACCCTCGTCGCACGCGTCACCGGTAGACCCGCCGCGGTCCCCGTCCCCATCGCGGTGAACCTGGTCATCACCGACGACACCCTCCTGGGCGGGGCCACCACCCCCGCGAGGGTGCCCGGCTACGGGCCCATCCCCGCCGCGGTCGCCCGCCGACTGGTCTCCGCGGCCGCGAACGACGCACGATCGACGGCCACGTTGCGGCGGCTCTACCGCCACCCCCGCAGGGGGGCGCTGATCGCGATGGAATCCCGCGCCCGCCGGTTCCCCAAAGGGTTGGCCCGGTTCATCGCCACCCGGGACGACACCTGCCGCACCCCCTACTGCGACGCCCCCATCCGCCACACCGACCACGCCCAACCCCACGCCAACGGTGGGCCGACCACCGCGCTCAACGGGTTGGGTGAATGCGAAGCCTGCAACTACGCCAAGGAAGCCCCCGGCTGGACGGTCACCACCCGCCTCGACCGACACGGCCGCCACACCGCCGAATTCACCACCCCCACCGGAGCCCGCCACCACTCACAAGCACCACCACTACCCGGCCGCGACACCCGCCGCCCCAGTGCCGTCGAACTCGCCTTCGCCGACACACTGGCGTGGCCCGACGCCGCCTGAGCGGCCGCCGACGGACCCGCTAGCCTGGCTTGGATGAGTGATCGCGTCGCGGTGCGAGCTGGCATCGCACCGTTCTACGTCATGGACGTCTGGCTGAGCGCCGCGGAACGGCAACGCACCCATGGCGACCTGGTGAACCTGTCGGCCGGCCAACCCAGCGCGCAGGCACCGGCACCCGTCCGCGCCGCCGCCGTCGACGCCCTCGCCACCCACAATCTCGGTTACACCGTGGCCCTGGGCATTCCGGAGCTACGCGAGGCGATCGCGGCGTCCTACCCTCGGCGTTACGGCATCGACGTCGACCCCGCCCACGTCGTGGTGACGACCGGCTCCACCAACGGATTCCTGCTCGCGTTCCTGGCCTGCTTCGACGTCGGCGATCGCGTCGCCGTCCCCAGCCCCGGTTATCCCTGCTACCGAAACATCCTCTCTGCCTTGGGATGCGAGGTCGTCGAGGTGCCCTGCGGGCCGCAGACCCGGTTTCAACCCACCGTCGAGATGCTCGCCGCCATCGAGCCACCCATCACCGGCGTGATCCTCGCCAGCCCCGCCAACCCGACCGGCACCGTCATCCCGCCCGCGGACCTCGCCGCCATCGCCACCTGGTGCGAAGAATCCGGGGTCCAACTGGTCAGCGACGAGCTCTATCACGGGCTGATCTACGACGGTGCACCCGCGACCAGCTGCGCGTGGGAAACCTCACGGGACGCCATCGTCGTCAACAGCTTCTCGAAGTACTTCGCCATGACGGGCTGGCGGCTTGGGTGGCTGCTGGTGCCACCCGATCTGCACCGCGCCGTCGACCGGTTGGCGGGCAACTTCGCGATCTGTCCCCCCACGCTGCCCCAGCTCGCGGGCGTGGCCGCATTCACGCCGGAGTCCGTCGCCGAAGCCGACGCCCTCGTCGAGGACTACGCCGTCAACCGGCGGATCCTGCTCGACGGTCTACCCGAGATCGGCTTACCACGACTGGCACCGGCCGACGGCGCGTTCTACGTCTACGCCGACGTGTCCGACTACTCGACCGACTCGCTGGACTTTTGCGCCCGGCTCTTGGCCGACACAGGCGTCGCGATTGCGCCGGGCATCGACTTCGACACCGTGCACGGCGGCGGATACGTGCGAATGTCGTTCGCCGGGGCCACCTCCGAGGTCACCGAGGCGCTCACCAGGATGGGCCCCTGGCTCGCCAGGCGGAGATGACTGCCTAGCGCGCGCTCCACCCGCCGTCCATCGTGTAGGAGGCGCCCGTGACCATGCCGGCCTCGTCCGACGCCAGATAACCGACCAGGGACGCCACCTCCTCGGGCTCGACCAGCCTCTTGATCGCGCTCTCCGACAACAGGATTCGCTCGAGCACCTCCTGCTCGTCGATACCGTGGGTGCGAGCCTGGTCCGCGATCTGCTTGGTCACCAGCGGTGTCCGTACGTACCCGGGGTTGACGCAGTTGCTCGTCACCCCATGCGGTCCGCCCTCCAGAGCGGTCACCTTCGACAGTCCCTCCAACGCGTGTTTGGCCGTCACGTAGGCGACCTTGAACTCCGACGCGCGTAACCCGTGCACCGAGGAGACGTTGACGACCCGGCCGAAGCCGGCGTCGTACATGTGTGGCAGGGCGGCGCGAATCAACAGGAACGGCGCCTCGACCATGAGCGCGAGCATCGACCGGAAGCGCTCGGGATCGAACTCGGGGATCGGGTCGATGCTCTGTACGCCCGCGTTGTTGACGAGGACATCGCACTCCAGTCCGAGATTCTCCAGCGCGGCGACGTCGAGAAGATCTATGTCCCAGGGCTTTCCGCCGATCTCCGCGGCGAGGGTCTCGGCTGCGGCGGCGTCGACGTCGGCAATCGTGACGGTGGCTCCGCGGCGGGCCAGTTCGCGGGCGCAGGCCGCGCCGATGCCGCTCGCACCACCGGTGACCAGCGCGGTGCGTCCGTCCAGTCCCGTCATCCGACCGTGGCCTGACGCTCCTCGGCGACCTCGACGGCGTCACGGTCGTCGAGCGACTTGAGATCCACGCCCTTGGTCTCGCGGGTGAACACGACCGCGATCAGCGTGACGGCACAGGCCAGGGCGAGGTAGATCGCGATCGGCACCGACGAGTCGTACACGTCGAGCAACTTGACGGCGATGATCGGCGCCAGCGAGCCGGCGACGATCGAGGTCACCTGATACCCAAGGGAGACACCGGAATACCGCATCCGCGTGGGAAACATCTCGGCCATGATCGCCGGCTGCGGTGCGTACATGACGGCGTGGAACACCAGCCCGATGGTCACTGCGGCGGTGACCACCGCGTAGTTGCCGCTGTTCATCATCGGGAAGGCGAAGAAGCCCCACGTGGCGCCCAGCACGGCACCGGCGAAGTACACCGGACGCCTGCCGAGGCGGTCGGCGAGCTTGCCGACCAAGGGGATCACGGCGAAGTGCACCGCGTGCGCGACGAGCAGGTACCAGAGGATCGAACTGGTGTCGGCGCCGACCTGAACCTTGAGATAGGTGATGGAGAACGTGACCACCAGGTAGTACATGATGTTCTCGCCGAAGCGCAGCCCCATCGCGGTGAAGACGCCCCGCGGATAGCGCTTGAGCACCTCCACGACGCTGAGCGACGTCGCCTTCAGCCGTTCGGCCTCCTGTTGCGCCTCGACGAAGATCGGCGCGTCGGTGACCTTGGTGCGGATGTAGTAGCCGACCAGCACGACCACCGCCGAGAGCCAGAAGGCGACCCGCCAGCCCCACGACAGGAACGCGGCGTCCGACAGCGTCGTCGTCAGCACCAAGAGCACGATGGTCGCCAGCAGATTGCCCGCCGGCACGCCCGCCTGCGGCCAGCTGGCCCAGAAACCGCGCTCCCGGTTGGGGCTGTGCTCGGCGACGAGCAGCACGGCTCCGCCCCACTCCCCGCCGACGGCGAAGCCCTGGATGAAGCGCAGTGTCACCAGTAGCGCCGGCGCCCAATATCCGATCTGGCCGAACGTCGGCAGGCAGCCCATCAGGAACGTCGCCGCACCAACCAGCAACAACGAGAACTGCAGCAGCTTCTTGCGGCCGTACTTGTCGCCGTAGTGGCCGAACACCACCCCGCCGAGTGGCCGGGCGATGAAGCCGACCGCATAGGTCACGAAGGCGGCGAGGATCGCATCCAGATCGCTGGTGGTCGGCGAGAAGAACACCTTGCTGAAGACCAGGGTGGCGGCGGTTCCGTAGAGGAAGAACTCGTACCACTCGACCACCGTGCCCGCCATGGACGCGGCGACCACGCGGCGCAACCCGGTCGGTACTGGCTTGCCCATCTGCATCTCCCACTCTGCTGTGACGCGGCACACACTCGAGCTCTGAGTATTCCTGCACCTCGGCGCCGTCGCAATGCCCATCGATGCAGCCGGCATCTGCAAAAATGCACACGTGGCCGAGTCCAAACGCGCGAGTGCCGACGATCTGCTCATCCTGCTGGCCGTCGGCCGGTCCGGACGCTTCGTCTCCGCCGCCGACGAACTGGGGCTCAACCACACCACGATCTCGCGTCGCATCGCCGCGCTCGAGGAATCCGTCGGCGGCCGCCTGCTGGTCCGCAGCGCCGCCGGCTGGGAGCTGACCGACCTCGGCCGGGAGGCGCTCGCCGCGGCCGAGACCGTCGAATCCGCCATGCGCTCGCTGGCCGGCCCGCGCGGGGACCGCTCCCTCGAGGGTGTGGTGCGCATGTCGGCGACCGACGGGTTCAGCGCCTACATCGCGGCACCGGCCGCGGCCGCCGTCCGACGGCGCCACCCGCTGGTGTCGGTCGAGATCGTCGCCGCCACACGCCGGGTCACTCAACAGCGCTCGGGGCTGGACGTCGAAGTGGTCGTCGGCGAACCGCAGGTGCATCGCGCCGAGGCCACCCGACTCGGGGATTACTGCCTGGGCCTCTACGGATCGCGCGAGTATCTCGCCGCCCACGGGGCCCCGACCACCAGGGCCGGCCTCGCCGACCATGCGCTGGTCTACTTCATCGACTCCATGTTGCAAGTCGACGACCTCGACCTGGCCCGGACGTTCGCCCCCGCCATGCGGGAGTCGGTCACCTCGACCAACGTCTTCGTCCACGTCGAGGCCACGCGAGCGGCCGCCGGGCTCGGGCTGCTGCCGTGCTTCATGGCCGACCGGCACGACGATCTGATCCGCGTGCTCCCCGACGACGTCGCCCTGCTGCTGAGCTACTGGCTGGTGGCCCGGGCCGAGACGCTGCGCCGGCCGGAGGTGGCCGCGTTGGTCGACGCCATCCGCGCCCGCATGGACGACCAGCGCGGCGTGCTCCTCGGCGCGGCTCGGGCAACCGGCTAGAGGTCCATCCTGTCGATCTGCCAGTCGACGGCGTCGAACGGCGGCATCTCCCGCCCGTCATCGACGCCGATCTCGGCCTTGATCGCCAGCTCCAACTTGGCGCTCGACGCCAGCACCAACTCGGCGTTGTCACCCTTGATGGCAGCAAGATTCGTCATCTCAGCGGGGTCATCCCAAAGATCGAACAGCTCGACGTCGTTGAACCGGTACAGGTCGTCGAGATCGGCCGGCGCGTTGCGCTGCGTCGGCGCGAAGTACCGAGTGAACTTGTAGCGACCGTCGAACATCATTCGCAAACTGCCGCGCTTGGTCAGATCCGGACGAAAGCCACTGTCCTGCATCACCTGTCGCGGATCCTTACCCGCAGCCTTCGCCTCGGCGAAGAGCTTGACCGCGGCACTGTCGTTGGTCGCCAGGCCGCTGTAGGTGAACAGCACGCTGTCACGCACCGAATGCACGTCCGCCGTCGCCGCGTCGGCGAGCGCGCCGCTGAAGTCCTTGCCGGGAAGGCGCCGTCCGGCGTACTCGTCGGCTGCGCCCGGCTCGACGCCCGCCATCGCCAGCACGCTGGGGACGAGATCCACGTGGCTAGTGAGCGCGTGAAAGTCCTGCCCGCCCGTCACGTCGGGGTGCACGACGTACATCGGCAGATGCACCGCCTCCTCGTATGCGAACGGGCCCTTGCCCCGAAGGTTGTGCGCGCCAGCCATTTCGCCGTGATCGGAGGTGAACACGACGATCGTCTGGTCGTCGAGGGCCAGGTTCTCGAGTTCGTCGAGCAGCGTCGAGACCTGTTCATCGGCGGAGCGGATGCTGTTGAGGTAGAAGTCGTTGAAGCGTTGCCAGCGATCAGGTTCGGGCGGTATAGAGCCCAGGGTGTATCCCCAGGCCTTCTCGAACTCGCCGTGCGCGGCGGGACGACCCGCTTCGTCGAAGGGCTGCCCGAGACTGGCCGGCAGAGTGGTGTTCCACGTCCGTTGGTAGATCGCCTGCTTCGGAGCCCGGGCCGGCTGCATCAGCAGTGCGCCGGTGTCCTGAACCCTCTCACCCGGCATGTCGGTGTTGAAGTACATGATGTCGTGTGGGTTGATGAGGCTGACGAAGAGTGCCCAGGGTTCGCCGTCGTCGGCCATCGGTCGTCCGACGTCGCGCAACCACGATTGCGCGCCCGCGGCGATCATGGAATCCGTGGTGTACCCGCCCAATTCGTGGGCCAGGGAGTCGACGGGCAATCCGAAGTCCGAGAAGCCGTACTCGTTCATCCGGTCGGTGAGCACCTCGCGAACCGGCTCTCGGTCGAAGGCGGCGTCGAGGTGCCACTTACCCTTGTACGCGGTGTAATAGCCCGCCCTGCGCAGCATGTGTCCGATGGTCGGGACGTCGGTGCTCATGGCGTTCACGTACGGCAGGTCGGCGTTCTCGAACATCCCGTTGTCCGGGGTCTGCACGCCGGTCAACATCACCGCACGCGAACTGGTGCACATGACCGCCGGACCGTAGTGGTTGTGGAAGGTGACGCCTCTCTCGGCGAGGCGCTCTCGCGCGGGCAGCACGAGTCCCGCCGGCCAGGAGGCGAAATAGCGTTCCTGGTCGGTGAATACGAAGACGATGTTCGGCCGACCGCCCCGGGGCGGCAGCGCCGGCTTCGTCGGCGTGCCGGCCGCCGGACCGGTCCGATCGCGAGTCGTGTCGCACGTCGAATTCATCGATGGTCCTTCGGGGCTTGTCTCTGTAGTGATCGCTACGGTAGTGTAGTGATCACTACATGGTCAAGGAATTGGTGAGCACGCGCGTGGAATCCAAGCGGCGCCGTCGACCGGACGGCCAGATCTCGCGCGACCGCATCCTCGACGCGGCCACGTCGGTCGCCGCCGAACGGGGATACGACGGCACCACCATCGCCGCGGTGAGCAAGGCGTGCGGGTTGCCCGCCAGTTCCATCTATTGGCACTTCACGAACAAGGACGACCTGATCGCCGCGGTCATCGAACGCAGCTTCGTCCAGTGGCTCCAGGTCTGGCAGCTACCCGACGCCTTGAGCGCGCGCGACCTGCTGGTGGAGGTGGCGGCACGGACTGCGACGGCGGTCAAGGCCTCCCCCGATTTCCTGCGGCTGGGCCTGATGCTCGGCCTCGAGCGCCGACCCATGGAACCGCGGGCCAGAGCGACCTTCGTCAGAGTCAGGGGCGAGGCCTTCGCCGCGCTTGCCGGCAGTTTTCGCCAACTGATACCCGAACTCTCCGACGAGCAGATCGCACAGTTGGCCACGTACGCCATCGCCGGGGCGGATGGAATATTCATCGCCGGAGAAATCGGTGGCGACGACGTCGACCTGGCCGCGCTCTTCGACATCCATGGCCGCGCTCTCTTCGACACGGCGATGCGGATGGTCGCCGAGAACCGGCCCGACGGACGACGCGGCTGATCCACCCCGAGGCGACCGGCGCCCCATCACCTCGAGACCGACGCCGCCCGTGCGTCGACGCGAAACCCCAACGCGGCCAACTGAGCACGCATCAACTTCTGCTGCTTGGCCGACGGCAGCCGCTTGGGGAACAACTCCGCGTGCACCGAGATGCCGTCGATGACGGCGATGAGCAGTTCGGCGACGTCGGCGTCGGACAGATCGCTGTCGAGCCGACCAGCCCGGCGGACGTCGGTGACGAGATTGCGGAGCTTGGTGAGCAATTCACTGGCCGCCTCGCGCTGAAACTCCCGCAACGCCGGATTGGACAACGCGCGAGGCCAGAACGTGATCTCCATCAGCGTCTCGACGCGACGCTCGCCGTCGAGCGGGAGGTTCTCGGTCAACATCGCCCACAACTGGCCGAACTCATCCTTGCCACTCATGCTGTGGGCCAGCCGATCCATGAACTCGCGGTGGGTCTTCACCAGGATCGACTGCAGGATGTGGTCCTTGTCCTGAAAGTAGTGGCTGAGGACACCGTTGGAGTATCCGGACTCGTGGGCGATGGCCCGCGTCGTCGTGTGGTCGAGGCCGACGTCGACGATGACCCGGATGGCCGCGCTCAGGATCTCCTCGCGACGTTCGTCGTGGTCGACGATCTTCGGCATGGTGTCCCCTCGAGTCTTGGCTGCGCCCCGAGTGTATTGGCGGACCGAATTCAGCGACCGTAGGACAGCCGCATCGACTGCTCGACCACCTCGCGCAGATCGTCCTCGTCCAGCAGCGCCGGCGCGCCCAGGCTGCTCGCCGCCAGATGAACGTCGCACAGCCACTCGATCAAGCACGCGTGCTCGACGGCCTCGGCGACCGACCCCGCCGTGCTGGTGGCGCCGTGGTTGCGCATGAGGACGGTGCCGAACCCCTCGGCGATCCGGTCACCGACGGCGGCGGCGAGTTCGTCGGATCCGAAGAGGAGGTAGGGCACGGTCGGAATCGCTCCTCCCAACCGCGCGAGGTTGTAGTGCACCAACGGCATTCGATCGCAGACCAGACCCACGGCCACCGAACTTCGGCCGTGGGTGTGCACGGCTGCCCGCGCCGACGATCGCCGGTACACCCCGAGG
>Ga0209051_1002084_pt1 | contig 15081 bp, 10 predicted proteins | sample AraplaCvi_mMS_r2_2_FD_184286 | JGI IMG/M metagenome (GOLD analysis project Ga0209051, IMG submission 184286) | Arabidopsis root microbial communities from North Carolina, USA - plate scrape MF_Cvi_mMS_r2 (SPAdes) (version 2) | ecosystem: Host-associated > Plants > Roots > Endosphere | place...
CCATCAACCGCCACGGGCAGATCACGGGCGAGGCCTCCACGACGCCCGGCGGGCCCGTGCACGCCTTCCTCTTCCAGGATGGCCGGTTCGAGGACCTGGGCGTCCTGCCGCAGGGCGACTCCTCCGAAGGGCTCGCCATCAACCGCCATGGCGACGTCGCGGGCCTCGCCAGCGTGCCGCCGCTGGACGGCATGCACCATCACGCGACCGCGTGGCGGGGCGGCCGGATCGTCGACCTCGATCCGGACAGCGAGATCGATCAATCGTTCGCCACCGGCATCAACGATCGCGGCGACATCGTCGGCACCATCACGATCGACGACGCGTTCACGCAGCGCGGCGTGCGATTCACCGATGCCGGCATCGTGCGATTGGACCGCGAAGTTCGAAACCTCGGGCGCTGGCACGTGATCCAGGCGCAGGGCGTGAACCAGCGGGGCGACATCGTGGGCGTCGGGCTCGGGCCGAACGGCCACGCCCACGGCGTGCTGCTGAAGCTCGAGACGGCCGACTGAAGGCGGCCCGCCCCTCAGCCGACCACGACTTCGCTGATCTGGATCACCGGCTGCAGGTCGGTGTAGTTCGGGATGTCGCCGAGGATCTCCTTCGCGTGCGGCCCGAAGCCGGCCTGGAACGCCTCGACCGAGTCGCAGAAGATGTGGCACATGCCGACGTAGGTGGCCGGCTCGCCCGGCGCGCCGCCGGCCAAGCCCTTGTCGACCGTGTAGGAGCGGCAGGAGTCTCCCATGCGCTGCTTCAGCAACGGCATGTGCTTGTCGCGGTAGTACGCGTGGTCGAACCGCGCGCCGGGCTTGTTGGGATACATCACGCTGACCTTGATCATGGACGTTTCTCCTTGGTGGAAGCGGCGGCCATCATGCCACCTGGCGGGCTCGAGCTGCCAGAGTGCATCCCCCATCGGGATGGCGCCGAGGCCGGGTGCGCGCGCCTCGCGCCCGCAGGCGCTAAGCTGTCCGGCAACGTTCGCCTCGTTCAGCCGACATGTCCTGGAACGCCCCGACCCATCCCACCCTGGCTTCAGTGGCCCCCCGGGCCTCGACCATCCTCGCCGGCACCGCCGTCCTGGCGCTCCTGTACTTCGGCCGCGAAATCCTGGTGCCGATCACGCTGGCCGCGATCCTGAGCCTGATCCTCGCGCCCGTGGCGCGAGGCCTGAAGCGCCTCGGGATGCGGCAGACGCCGGCCATGCTGACCGCCGTGATCGCGGTATGCGTGCTGCTGGCGGGCGTGGCCGGGATGATCGCGACCCAGGTCGTCGCGATGGCGGCCAGCCTGCCGCAGTACGAATCGACCATCCGGGACAAGATGAGGGTGATCGAGGCCTCGACGATCGGCCGCATGGAGGCGATGGAGGGCGAGGCGGGGCGGATGATCGGCCGCCTGCACGAAGCACCCGCGACGCCGGCGCCGGCCCCGACCGGCGCCGGGCTCTCGCACGTGACGCTGACGCCGACCGGCGCGGTGCCCGTGGAAGTGCACGAGCGCCCGCGCACGTCGTTCGAGCTCGTGCGCCAGGTGGCGGCGTCGGTGTGGGGCCCGCTCGGCACCGCGGGCATCGTGCTCGTCGTCCTCGCGTTCGCCTTGCTGGAGCACGAGTCGCTGCGCGACCGCTTCATCCGCCTGGCCGGCAGCGGCGACCTGCGCGCGACCACGCACGCGCTCGATGACGCGGGCAAGCGCCTCTCCAGGTTCTTCGTCTCGCAGCTGGCGGTCAACGTCGGTGTCGGCGTCCTCATCGGCATCGGACTCGCGGTGATCGGCGTTCCCCAGGCCCCGCTGTGGGCCACGCTGACCGCCGTGCTGCGCTTCGTGCCGTACGTCGGGATCGTGGTGGGGGCGCTCAGCACGGGCCTGATCGCGGCGGCCGTCGACCCGGGGTGGACGCCCGTGCTTCTCACGCTCGGCCTCTTCGCCGTGGTCGAGGTCTTCGCGGCGCAGGCCGTCGAGCCGCTGCTCTATGGCCACAGCACCGGCCTGTCGCCGCTGTCGATCGTCATCGCGGCCATCTTCTGGAGCTGGATCTGGGGGCCGGTGGGACTGCTGTTGTCGACGCCCCTGACCCTGTGCCTCGTCGTCGCCGGCCGCCACGTGAAGGCGCTGGCCTTCCTCGACATCCTCTTCGGCAACTCGCCGGCGCTGACGCTCTCGCAGAACTTCTACCAGCGCGCCCTCGCCAGCGATGCCGACGAGATCGTCGCGGCCGCGCGCGAGTACCTGAAGCGCCACTCGTTCGCGCGCTATTGCGACGACATCCTGATGCCGGCGCTGCGGCTCATGGTCATCGACCTGGGGGACGGCAGCATCGGCCCCGAGCAACTGCAGCGCGTGCGAGCGACGGTCGCGACCGCGATCGAGGCGCTCGGACCCGGAGCACGAAACGGCTGGCGGCGCAAGACCCGCACCACGCTGCTCGACGAGCCCAGTGTCGGCATCCACCTTCGCCACCTGCGCGAGGCCGCGATGGGCCGCTGGCAGGGCCCGCTCGAGGTGCCCGCGGGCTCGGTCGCCCTGTGCGTCGGTCTGGGCACGATCCGCGACGACCTGATCACGGAGATCCTCGTCCGCGTCCTGCGCGAGCGCGACCTCGATGCGCGCCACATCTCCGTGGAAGACGTGGCCAACGGCCCGCCGCCGGGGGCGCACCCCGAGAGCGTGGCGATGGTCTATCTCGTGACCATGTACCCGGCCGACGAGTGGACGCGCGCGGCCGACCTCGCCGCCACCTTGCACGGACGCTTCCCGGGCGCGACGTTCATCGGCCTGATGCCGGACGATCCGCTGCCGGAAGCCGAGGCGCGCAACGTCGGGGCGAGCGTCGACGTGGTCGTGCACTCGTTCGAGGATGCGGCGCAGCAGGCGCTGGGGCGCATTCCTGCGCGGCCGCGGCCGACCGCCGGCAGCTTCCAGGACGCGCGCGCGCGTTGACGCGAGTAACCGCCTGCCTCGCCTCGAGGCGACGCTTCGCTTCCGGCCCCATCTCCCGACGGCGCGGCGCCTTCCGATCAGGAGGGCGCCGCTTCTGCGATCAAGGATCGATACGAAATTCCGGAGAACCCGCTGGGGCGATCACCAGCAGCGCAGCGTGAACGTGGGGCAGCGCGCCGTGGTGGGCGGCATCGCACCGAAGACGAGCTCGAGCTCTTCTTCGGCGATCTCGGTCACACCGGCCGGGTGATCGGGACAGGAGGCCGCTTCGACGGCCGGCGCATTGCCGCGGGATTTCGGATCTTTCCAGTTGCGAATGATCTCGGAATATTCCATGACATATCTCCTTCGGAATGTCCGCCATGATGAATCGGTCGACCGGAGCGGACGAAAGCCGGCCTACTTCTTATGACGTCAACCGAGCTCGAAATCGGACGCGATTCCGTTCGTCAATGCTCGAAGATGGCGTCGGGGCGAGCGCATCGATCTCGCACGACCCGCAGCTCTCCGTCACGCAGTTCGACAACCCGGTCGGCGCTCGCGATGGTCTGCGGCCGATGCGCGACGACGATGCGGGTGATGCCCATCGCGCGAAGTGCATCGACGATGCGCGATTCGCCGGCCAGGTCCAGATGGCTCGTCGCTTCGTCGAGCATCAAAAGGCGGGGCTTGCGATAGAGAGCCCGGGCCAGGAGCAGGCGCTGGCGCTGGCCGCCTGAGAGCACATTGCCCATGTCGCCGACCCGCGTGCGGTAGGCCATCGGCATGGCGAGAACCTCGTCGTGGATGCCGGCGGTTCGCGCGCAAGCCTCGATCGCTTCCACGTCGGGACGGGACTCGAAGAAGCAGATGTTCTGCGCGATGGTGCCGCTGAAGAGGATGTCGTCCTGCATGACGGTGCCTACGTGCCGCCGCCACGCGATGGGGTCGATGTCCCGAAGCGCCGCGCCTCCGACGAACACCTCCCCGGATTCCGGTTCGAGCAATCCGAGCATGAGCTTGAGGACCGTCGTCTTGCCTCCGCCCGAGGCACCGACGATGGCCACGCATTCGCCCTCCGCCACCTGCAGGCGAGCGCCCGCGATGACCGGGCGCTCCGTCGACGCATAGCGAAACGACACATCCCGCAGCTCGATGCTCCATGCCCTCGGGACTGCCGCGCGCGTCGCACATCCGGGCGACTCGGGCGCCGCGGCGGTGATGTCGGTCAATCGGCGGGCATGCACGCCCATGAGGGGGATCTCGATGATCTGGTCCAGGAGGGTGTGCAGTCGCTGGCCGAACTGGAGCTTGTAGCCCGTGAACGCCATGAGGGTGCCCAGCGTCATCGCCTGGCCCTCGGGTGTCGGCTGCATCACCAGCGCGGCGCCCAACGACAGCGTGACGACGTTCTCCAGGCCGGAGAGGATGCCGTCAGCCGCCTGTCCAAGCAGGCGCAGGCGCTCGGCCTTGAATCCACAATTGAATTGCTCGATCGCCAGGTGATTTGCAGTCTCGCTGCGTCGCGCTTCGTGACCGAACAGCTTCACGGTCTGGATTCCGCGCACCGATTCGACGAAGTGGGTCATGCGCCGCGCCTCGTGGACCGCGAATTCCTCGGCAGCGGAGCGCGAACGACCGACCAGCGCCAAGCGTGCGGCGCTGCAGGCCGCGGCGCCGGCGAGCGCGACGACGGCAAGCATCGGGCTGAGGCAGGACATCATCGCCGCGCAGAGCAGCACCTGACCGGCATCGACCAGTCCCTCGATCAGGCCGACCGTCAACGTGCGCTGGATGGCCTGGATCGATTCCAGCCGCGACAAGACGTCTCCGACGCTGCGCTTCTGGAACCAGGGCATGGGCAGGCGCAGCAGACGTGCCGTGACGGATGAGAACAGGGCGAGGTTCATGCGCGCGCCCGCCACGGCCATCAGCCAGCCGCGCATCGCACCGAGCAGGCCCTGCAGGACGACGATGCCGGCAAAGCCCGCGGCCAGCGCAAGCACCCAGCCGCTGTCGCGCTCACCGAGGAGGTCATCCACCAGCCACCGCAGGTGCAGCGGGCCGGCCAGCGCCAGCGTCTGAAGCGCGAGGGTCAGCACGAGCAGACGCCCTGACATGGCCCGCGCCGCGGCCAGTGCGGGACGGAGAGACGTCCACGGCCGGACATCGGCAGGACCGTGCGCCGCGAGGTCCCGAAGCGGATGCAATTCGAGCACCGCACCGGTGAAATGACGCGAGACCTCGTCCAGCCGCAGCTTTCGAAGACCGCGCGCCGGATCATGCAAGGTCACCGCCTCTCGTTCCACGCGCGTGAGCACGACGAAGTGCTCGAAGTCCCAGTGGAGGACGCAAGGCAGACGAACCTGTTGCAGGCTCTCCAGCTCGACACGCAGCGGACGGGGCTCCAGGCCCACTTGCCGGGCCATGCGGGTCAATTGCGCCAGATTGACGCCGCGCGCCGATATCTCGATGCGGTTGCGCGCGGCCGTCAGGTCGATCCGGCTGCCGTGGAAGCGGGCGATCATGACCAGGCAGACAAGCCCGCACTCGGCCACCTCGCTCTGCAGGATCAGCGGCGTGCGGGAACGCCGGCACGAGCGCCGCAGTCGCACCCACCATCGGGCGCATGCGCCTTTCACGGGCCCTCCTCCGCGTCACCGGTGCGAGACAGGGCAGCGACGATCGAGCTCGCGGAGACCGGGGTGAGTGCGATGCGCGCCTTCACCGGCGAGCCCGCGACTGGCACGGAATCTCCGGCGCGCCACGCGATGATCTCCACCGTGACGACGACGCGCCGAGGCTCCAGGGGTGTCCGACGCGCTTGCGGGCGCACCTCCACGACCGTGCCTGTGAATGTGCGCGCGGCCGAGGGCTCGGCGGAGAGCGTCACCCGGTTGCCCACCTCGACCTCGGCGCGCGGATGGCGCGGCAGGGACAAGTGCGCGCGGACGTGTCCGGATACGAGCGGCAGCCAGGTGCCTTCGGCAGACTGCATGGGGGTGTACGCCCACCACGCCAGCAGCGGCGTGGCGAGCATCAGCACCGCGCATGCATGGACGGCGAGCTTGACAAGGCGTGGCAAGCTCTCTTCGAGGGTCGCGCATGTCGCGCCTTCGGTCGCGGCGCGCAAGGCCTCCTCGCGAAAAGGGCGCGCGCGTCTAGCGCGCTCGACCCGCCCGTCCGCCTCGGCGTCATGCATGACCGGATCGCCGCGGGAGTGATTCACGGCACCTCCCGCAGCGCGTCGGGCGGCTCGAGCAACAGCAGCGCGGGGACCTGGTCGGGCATGGCCGCCCGAAGCAGACCGTAGCCAATGCCCGCAAGCCCGGTCATCAAGCCCGGCGCCTCGACCTGACGGGGCGTGCCGCAGATCCAGCCGTGCGCGCGAATGCCGGCGAGCACCGCATGCAGCTCACGATCGACCTGTGCGCTCCAGCGCGTGCCGGCGGGCAAGCGGCGTTCGGCCTGCAACAAGGTCTCGAGATTGCCCAGGTCGCCATGACACATGCAGTGGCTGCCACCGAAGCCGCGGCGTCGCGTGGACCGCAAGGCCGACGCCAGGTCCCGACGGATCCGTGCATCCCCTTCCCCGCCGGCCTGCTTCGGCAAGCCCAGGCGGGCGAGCGCAATGCCCGGTGCGCCGTGGCACCAGCTTCCCGCCCGCTCCTCGTCGGCCGGGCCCTCGAGCCGGCCCGCGCCACGCATGTCCCGCCAATGATCACCGCCCGGCACGCGCAGGGAACGATCATAGGCAAGGGCCTCGTGGGCTGCTCTCATGAACCGGGACTGGCCGCTGGCCACGGCCAGCCTGGCGAGGGCCCATCCGATTCCAGCGGCGCCGTGCGAGAAGCCTCCGAGGGCCCGATGAGAGAACGCCGCCGCCGGCCAGCCCCAACCCGCGGATTGCGACACGGCGCTCGCGAGCAGATGATCTCCGCAGGCCACGGCGACCTGTATCGCCCGCGCCGACCCATTCGCCGTGTGCAGTGAGAGCAGCGCGGCGATCGCACCGGCCGCGCCCGAGATGAGGTCGAACTGCTGGTCTCGTTCGACGTTCGCCTCGAGCTCGGTGATCAGTGCCTCGGCCTGCAACCACAGCTCGGGCCGCCGCCACAGGCGACCCAGATGGGTCAACGTGTAGACCAATCCACCGATTCCCGTGAAGGCACCGATGTCCCGCGGCCGCTCGCCGGCGGACAGGGCCGATTGCCACGTGGCCATGCAAGCCTGCGCGAGGGCGCTGTGAGCCTGTCGGCCTGTCGCACGCGCGAGATGGGCCAGGAACAGGAGGATGCCCGCAAGGCCATCGTACAGATCCACCTGCAGGACTCGCAGCTCGATGGCGGAGCGCGGTGTCTCCTGCAGTCCCAGCCAGGTGGCTCCGTCCGCCCCCTTGAAGGCGCTGCCATCCAGGTGATCGGCGACGTCGCAGGCTGCGGCCAGCGCGGCCTGGCGCAGCGCCTGGCGCGAAAGAGATCCTGCTTGCACTCGCGGAGAATGCGTCGCGGAAATCGTCGCGTGGCTCGCAGGGCTGGGGCGTGCCGTCGACGCGGCCAGCGAAAGGCGAAGCAACCAGGTCTGGAATGCCAGGTCTCGGGCTCCGAGCCGTGTCAGGTTTTCCCGCACCGCCTCGAAGGCGCTGCGTTGCAGCAGTCCGCGGATCTTCCTACCCCCGGTGTCTTCAACCTCCAGCCCGTCCACGCGAGTCCAGAAGATCGGGATGTCGTCCCGGGCGAGGTCCTCCTGTTCGGCAGCGCCGATGCGGCGCAGCGCATCGACCTCGTCGTCCGTGCCCCGCGTGCAGCGGATGCGCAGGCGCGCCATGAACGCGCGCCGCGCGCCGTCGTCGCGCAGAAGATCGGGATGCGAACCCGCTTCCAGCATCCGGCCGTACACCTGGGTGCTGCGAAGGATGAACCGGACCTTGTCACGACGGAAGGCCTGAAGCGGGCCGTCGTCCGCCATCAGGTCGTCTCGCGTCCGCTCCAGCAGGCCGTACATCCGGACGAAGCCTTCCTCCAGTTCCCTCGCGTGCTCGAGGTGGTCGGGCCGTCGCCCATCGGGCAGAGCCACCCGGTGTCGATGCGCCCCGTAGGAGACCCGTTCCGACACCATCGACATGCGATCGGTTGCCGCCGCGACGATGCTGAGGACCGGTGTCGCCGACATCTGCCGCACCGGGGCGCTGATACCGCCCAGGTCCGCGCCCCCCGAACCGCCTCCCGATCGAGGCAGGGACGGCAGCAGGCCGACGTTGAGCACCGTGCGCTGCAACTCGCGGTTCGCCCTTGCGGCAGCCGAGTCCATGTCCGACATGGGCAGGGGCGCATGGAAGAGGCCCTCGAGATCGACGAGCACGGGCCAGGGGCCTTCGGCGATGATGTTCTCGAAGTGGAAATCGCAAGCGTCGATCGCGTACAGCAGCGCCAGGTATTCGCCCTGGCGGCGATAGAAGCTTCGCGCGTCCTCTTCGCCCGCACAAGCGCGGTGCTCGATGACCTCGCACCAGCCGTGATGCGCGCCGGCGACCACGGCCGGTGTCCGGAACTGGAAAGAATCATCGCGCGCACTGATCCACGACAGGAGGCGCCTGAAGTGCAGGTCGACCTGCGAAGGCCGCGGCTTGTAGAGGACTTGCCGGCCCGACGCGAATTGCGCGAGAAGCACGGATCGTCCGTGGTTGTGCCGATCGCCGCCGTCGTGAGCGTAGAGGGCAACCAGACGGTCGCGGGCAAGGTGAACGTTCAGGCTCGCCGCCAGCGATGGCGCATCGTCGCGCATGTGGATCAGCGCTTCGATCGAACAACGTCCCGCGCTCTGCACCTCACGCGCGATCTGACAGCCAAGGACACCGTATTCGCCCAGGAATGCTTTCAGCCTGTCGGGTTCCGAGAGCAACTCGAAGAAGCGGTGAAAGCGTCCAAGGGAATCGTCACCGGCCAATTCGCCTTGCAGGCGCGCGACGTTCAGCTCGAGTATGACCGTGCGCAACGACAGCCTGGTCAGCCGCGCGACCAATCCCTCCTGCCATTTCTCGGCAACACGCGCCGTATCCAGCCAGGCAGGCGCCGCGCCGCCGAACGCCCGAGCGACATCGTGGACATATCGCTCCGTGGCCTCGCTTACAAGCGCGCCGAAGGCGGTGCCCACGCCTCGATGAAGCTCGTGCCATGCGACGGCCTCGGACGCCGCGATGGGTGCGGTGTCCTCGGTCATGCCGCTTCCGAGCTGACCAGGTGGTCGGCAGCCTCACGGCAGGACGCCTCGTCGACGGGATCGGACACGGCCACTCTCCTCGGAGTACGGGTCGCGATGGCGACCGCCTTCCCACTGACAGACGCAATCCCTCGGCGGAAGCAGACACCCCCCTCACTGAATTCCCTTGCGATCTGATGTCCGACTTTTCCTGGAATCGTCGTCTGGTAAATGGAGGGGGTTGAACGTCAGCCTTGCTCACTCGAGGCGCGATCCATCGGGAGCGGGATGGCCCATCGACGATTCAATTGCTCTCGCAAACGATGGAACCATCACATGATCAACGCCATTCGACTCTCGATGATCGCGGGACTTGGGGCAGCCGCCCTGACGGCTAACGCGGCCGGGATCTTCTCAGCTCAAAGCGCCAACCACACGTCCCTGTCGCCGTCCGGCGGCGTGGAGACCACCGTGGTCCAAGTGTCCGTGCCCCCAGGCACATGGACGGTCATCGCCAACGCGAGTTTCGTCAACTGGGGCAACAAGGACTACGACCGTTGCCACGTCATTGCAGGGGATGCCCCGATGTACGGCGCCACGACCATGACTGGCGAGCTCGACGGACAGCCCGCCGTGGCCACGGTGACGAACCTGGGCGTCGTCACGACCTTCGCGCGCGAGACGTTCAAGCTGAACTGCTGGCATGACTGGAACGTGCCGAACCAGCTCGTCGACCCCGGCGCCACGCTGGTCGTGTCACGCTCGCCCAAATAGGGTGGAAGATGACAACGCAAGGTTTGGGTGCCAAGGTGCTGCTCTCGTTGGCAGCAGTGCTCTTTCTCGGATCGGCTCTGGCGGGCGATCAGCACCTGGGATCGTCTTCATTGACGCCTGTCCCGAGGTGCCAGAGTCGAACAGCGTGCGAGGCGGACTGCGTCAAGGCCACGCGAGGCATGGGGAGGTGTGATCTCGAATGCAAGAGGGCGTTTGAATCCTGCTCGTTGAAGAGGGATTCGGCGATCTCTCGACAGAGGCAGGCGCTCCGTCCCGCGCTGCCACCTTCGGCCCCCACCTACCAAACACCCAACTACGGCTCGGCAGCGTCGCAAGCCACTCAATAGCGAGCCGCCGCCCCACCAACGGAAAACGGGCTAGACGCTTGCACGTCTAGCCCGTTGATTCTCTTCTTGCTTTGGTGCGGCTGGCAGGATTCGAACCCACGACCCCTTGGTTCGTAGCCCGCTGCGCCAAACGATTTTCGTTTGAAATCAACGACTTAGCGGCGCCCACATCTCCGAAAAGTCACCCAGGTACCGGGGATCAAAAACAGAAGTCACCCAAAAGTCACCCAGCTCATCTACGGTCATCTCCTGAGTCCGCCACTGCGAAGATGGGGGCTATCCCTGCGAAGCCGGAAAGTTCAACCGATGGTCGGAGCCCACTGCCCGAAGCATCGTCGTCGACGCCCTGGATCTCAGATGGGGAGTCCGATCGACCGCTGTCGATCTGATCGCACTCAGCGCGCTCAGAAGTTGTGAACGACACCGAAATCGAATGATTTCGAACCGGTACCGTCCTCTGTCGCGTTGCCTACGGTGTAGGTAGCACCATTGCGGTTGGTGATGTGCGCGAACGATGTGTAGATGGACGTTCGCTTCGACAGGGGATACAGGTAGCCGACGCCGATCTGGGAGGCATCGCGGTCCAAGACGGTCTTGTCGTTCTTGTAGATGTAGGATGCTATGACCGAGCCGCCCGCCACGGGAACCGTCAAGCCTGCCAACCAGTTGTCGTTGTTCAACTCGGCTCCGCCCGTGGGCTGGCCCTCGGTGCGCTGGTACAGCCCGTTCACCTTGACGACACCGAAGTCATAGGTTCCGCCGACCAGGATGTTTCGCTTGGCCAGCCCTCCTCCCTTCGCGTTGTTGATGTCGTAGACGCCGGCGCCGGCGTAGATCGGACCGTTCGCGTAGGTGACCAGCGCCCCATACTCGCGTCCTGCTTCCCAGTTGCCGGTCTGCTCGCCGAAGGCGATCTCCCCACCCGCAGACAAGCCTGAGAGAACGATCGGCGTCGTGTAGCGGAACGAGTTGTTGAGTCGCGAGCCGGAGTTGTCGATGAGGTTCGTGGCGTCTCCTGCAAATCCGACACCGAACGGATCGAGAAGAACCAGGTTCGTGTAGGCAAGGCTGTACTGCCGCCCGGCCGACATCGTACCGAACGGCCCGCTCAGGTCACCGTGCGCCTGGCGGCCCATGAAGTTGGTGCCGGTACAAAAATTCGGCGCGCCAGCGGCGCTGTCGGCGCAAAAGCCAGTCTCGATCTGGAAGGCGGCCTTGTAGCCGCTGCCCAGATCTTCAACCCCTTTGAAACCGAGTCTCGATCCTCCGGTCACTCCGGAGGAGATTCGCACGGATTTTCCAGAACTGGATCCACTGTCGAACACGAGCCCCAAGTCGACCTTTCCGTAGATCGTGACGCTGGACTGCGCGAACGACGGTCCTGCGAATCCGACCAGGACGGTCACGGCGATAACTGACCTTTTCATGTCTCATCCTCATTGTTGACTCGAACCATGGAACCAGCCTCTCGGCGCGAGCCGAGGTGCGGGCATCGGAAACTGACGGGCTTTGCGCAGCCTCTGCCGCGAAGCGCACGCCATGCGCTCTTGACAACGTCGCACACGCTCAATTCGTCAGTCGGGCCTGCCGTACGACGCGTGTCCACCGGACCAATTCGCTCTTCACCAACGCGCTGAGCTGCCCCGGCATGCTCCCCTGCATGTCCGCGCCATGGGCCTGCATGCGCTCGATGACCTCCGCGTCGCCGAGCACTTGGTTCAGCGCCGCGTTGAGCCGTTCGACGATGGGCCCTGGAGTGCTGGCCGGTGCAAATAGCCCATACCACTGCGTCACGTCCACGCCCTCGACACCTGCTTCCTTCAGCGTCGGCACATCGGGCAGGCTCGCAACCCGCCTGGGTCCCGCGATGGCCATCGCGCGCAGCTTGCCCGCCTTGATATAGGGATAGGCGGTAAACAGGCTCGGGAACATGAGCTGCGTCTGCCCGGCGATCGTGTCGTTCACCGCCTGCATCGCGCCCATGTGGGGCACGCCCGGCAGGACGGTCGTGGAGTAGAGCCTGAACAGCTCGGCCGCGAAGTGCGGCGCCGTGCCGTTGCCGGCGGACGCATAGCTGTACTTGCCCGGCATGGCCTTCAGCTGCGCCACGAGGTCCCGGACATCCGTCACCGGGACATTCATGTTGGCCACCATTACCGTCGGCGAGTAGCCGACCAGGCAGATGGACTGGAAGTCGCTTCCCGGGTCGTAGCGCAGCTTCTGCAGGGCGGGGCTCATGCCATGCGTGCCGATGTACCCAAGCATCAAGGTGTGACCATCTCCCGATGCGCGCGCCACGTATTCGCTGGCAATGGACCCGTCGGCACCCGCACGGTTGTCGACGATGATTGGCTGCCCGAGAAGCGGCCCCAGCTTGGCGGCGATCGTGCGTGCCATCACGTCGTTGCCTCCACCGGCCGGGGTCGGAACAACGATCGTGACCGGCCTGTTCGGGTAGGCCGCCATCGAAGATGCCGCCGCCGCTGCCACTGGCGCGCCCGCCCCATTCATGCCGTCGCGGTCGACGGGTTTCGAAAACACGTAGTCGGGAAGGTGCAGGTCCCCTTGCAGGATCTTGCGCGCGGTGCGTACGAGGGCGGCGCGCTGGATTCGGGCTTCGTCGCCATGGCCCTCGACGACGACATCGACGTCGATACGGCCTTGCGGGTGCAAGACCGCGATGGCGCGCGCTCCCCCCTCGGACGCTGGCCCGCTGGCGACCGTGCCGGGAAGCGCAAAGGCGGTCGCCACGCCGATCGCCCCGGTGACGGCATGCGACGCATGACAGCGTCGCGGCGTGAAGTAGCGCGACGTGATGCTGTCGCCATCCTCGCCGGCGCTGACCAGGACGGGCTTGGGGATGACGCTGTTCGAGACGTCACCCAGGCCCATCAGCTCTCCAGCGACACGGCGTAGCTTCTCGAGGCGATCCAGCAGGTCTGCGTTGGCGTCCAGTTCGATGGGTGACTCGCCCCCGCTCACACCCAGGTCGCCGGCCCGCACGATCATCAGCGGCATCGCGGCGTCGATGCAGGTCACTTCGACGCCGCCCACCCGATCGATGCGCCGGCCGGTCGGGAATACTGAGCCCGTGACGGCGCCCCACGCATCCAGGAAGTCGAGCCGGATGGGAGCAGCCGTGCCGGCGACGCCGTCGATTCGCGTGCTGCCCTCGTACGTCACACGGCGCGCGGGCGTCATGACCGTGACATCGATGCGCGACTTCGTGTTCACGTTGAACACGCGCACCGTCGTCTCGCCATCGACCGCGTCGACGAGACCCTGCTCGATCGCGAATGGGGCCACTCCCGACAGCATGTTTCCGCAATTGGGCCGCGTGTCCACCGACCGCTGACCAACTCCGACCTGTGCGAACAAGTAGTCCACCTCGCATCCCGGCTCATTCGAGCGCGACACGATCGCCACCTTGCTCGTCAAGGTGCTGCCGCCGCCCACGCCGTCAAGCTGCAGGAGATCCGAGGCACCGATGGCACCGATCAAGGTCTCGTCGCGACTCACCTCGTCTTGCGGCAGCCAATCGCGCCGAAAGAAGGGGCCGCGCGAAGTGCCAGCACGCATCAGGACACAGGGGATGGTTCGGTTCATGGAGGGGATGATCGGCATCGTGGACCCGTCTGTGAATTGCATTGTTGGTAACGAATGATCCAGAATCGGCATCAGTGAAACGAGCCAGCGGGAGCTCCACGATGGCCATCAACTTCGACTTGAACGACTTGCTTGCCTTCCGTGCGGTGGCCGAACTGAGCAACTTCCGCAAGGCCGCCGAGGAGGTCCACATCTCGCAGCCCGCCTTCAGCCGCCGCATCGACAAGCTCGAACAGGCCCTCGGCGTGCGACTGCTGGAGCGCACCACTCGGCGGGTCACGCTCACCGCTGTAGGTCGCGATTTCGCTCGCAAGGTCAATCAATTGCTCGAAGACCTCGACAACACCTTGCTCGGCATTCGGGGCGTGGCCGCCACGCGCATGGGGGAAGTGGCGATCGCCTGCGTGCCGTCCACCGTCTACTACTTCCTCTCGCACGTCATCCGCCGCTACCACGAGCGCTACCCGAAGATCCGCGTCAAGGTCCTGGACGCCGGTGCCAACGAGGTGCTGGCCCAAGTCGCGAGCGGCGAGGTCGACTTCGGGCTCAACTTCATCGGCGGGGCGGAGTCCGACATCGAGATGAAGCCGCTTCTCGAAGATCGCTTCGTCGCGGCTTGCCGCCGGGACCATCCGCTCGCGCGCAAGCGCTCGGCGACCTGGAGCGACCTGGCGCAGTACGACTACATCTCGGTGAGCAAGTCCTCGGGCAATCGGCTGCTGCTCGATCAAGCCCTGGCCCATGTGACCGGCCGGCCGCAGGCCATCTACGAGGCCCAACACGTGACGACCATGATTGGCCTCGTGGAGGCAGGCCTCGGCGTTGCCGCCGTGCCGTCGCTGGCGATGCCGGCCGCCGACCATCCGTTGCTGGTCAGCGTCCCGCTCACGGATCCCGTGGTCACGCGACAAGTCGGACTAATCCGGCGCAAGGGCCGCACGCTATCGCCCTCGGCCCAGCAGCTTTACGACTTCCTGCTCGAGATGAAGCCCGCGCGCCGGAAGGCCGTCTCGTCGCGTCCCGCTCAGTGAATCTGGGCGACTTGAGGCACTTGCGTGGCGCCCACGGGGCTGAGGGCGGGCAGGTCCTCACCGGCCTCAAGCGCCCGCTCGGCCTTGTTATAGCCCTGCTGCAGCTCGCTAATCAGCACTTCGTGATCGCAGGCCTTTTCCCACTTCGAGACCACGATGCAGGCCACCGCATTGCTGATGGTGCTGGTCAGCGCCCGTGA
>Ga0209051_1002087_pt1 | contig 15061 bp, 21 predicted proteins | sample AraplaCvi_mMS_r2_2_FD_184286 | JGI IMG/M metagenome (GOLD analysis project Ga0209051, IMG submission 184286) | Arabidopsis root microbial communities from North Carolina, USA - plate scrape MF_Cvi_mMS_r2 (SPAdes) (version 2) | ecosystem: Host-associated > Plants > Roots > Endosphere | place...
AGAAGCCGTACGGGCGTCGCCCTGCCAAGGCAAACCGCTGGAATTCCGCGTGGGCGTTGCTGACGCGGTGCCGAAAACCATCGCTTGCCGGCTGATCGAACCGGCGACGCAATTGCCTGGACCCGTCCGCATTGTGTGCCGCGAATGGAAGCTCGAACTGTTGCTTGCCGAACTGGCCCTTCACCGCATCGATCTCGTCATCGCCGATGCGCCGATTCCTTCGGCGGTCAGCATACGCGCCTTCAATCACCGGCTCGGCGGCTCGGGGATCAGCTTCTTTGCCGCCCCGGCGCTGCACGACCTCTGCAAGCAGCCCTTCCCTGCGTGTCTCGACGGGGCGCCAATGCTCATGCCCGCTGAGGATTCCGCGGTTGGGCAGCGACTGCGGCAGTGGCTGCAGTCGCTGTCGCTAACCCCGCGCATCGTTGGCGAATGCGATGACAGCGCACTCGCCAAGGAATTTGGCCGTCGCGGGCTCGGCATCTTTATCGGACCCACCGTGCTGGAGCAAGACATCGAAAACCAGTTCGGTGCGCGCGCACTCGGTGCGACCTCGGAAGTTGCAGAAGAGTTCTTTGCCATCTCCGTTGAACGCCGCATCACGCATCCATGCGTGACAGCGATTACCGCGTCCGCGCGTAACGAACTGTTTGCGAGGACAGCACGAGATCGACGGTCACGTCGCCCCGGCACCTGAACCCGATTCGTACACGGGTTTCGATTGTCTACGACGGAGGGCGTAACGGCAGCAGACGATGGTCGCACCACCCGGCGCTTCCCCTGCAAAAATACTGCGTCGAAGCGCATGTTTTGCGCGCGCAATCCGCTTTGGGAATGCTAGGCTGAAGCCCTTTTGCAAGCTGGGCACCGACTCTGCGGTTGCCATTTCTCAAGGAGCTTAAGCATGACGACTCAACCAGGTTCGCCCGAAAAGAAAACCGCCTACTGGGGCGTTCCGTGGGAAGACGCCTATGGCTATGCGCAAGCGGTGCAGGTAGGTAACGACATCTACGTGTCCGGTCAACTCAGCCACGACAGCCATGGCAATCTGATCGCGCCAGCCGCGCTTGACGCGAACGGCAAGCCGAGCGACTTCTCCACCATGGAAGCCCAGATGCGTGCCACCTACGAGAACCTCGCCACCCTTCTCGGTCGATTCGGCGCAACGCTGGACAATGTCGTGGAAGAGACCGTCTACGTTCTCGATGTCGACGCGGCCTTCGCCGTGGCAGGCAAGGTCCGCAAGGCGGCATACGGCACAGAGCGCCCGCAATGTGCCAGCAACCTGATCGGCGTCTCCCGACTGGCCATGCCGCCGCAGTTGATCGAAATTGCCTGCAAGGCCGTGCTGAGTCCGACAGCAACGGCCTGAGGTCAGCGCCCGCGTGTGGTGACGTCGGGCAGCGGACGGCAATCGCTGCCATTCCAGCTCACTGGAGATAGCGATACGCCGCCGCTTCTTCCCCAAGCACCGAAATAGGGCGTGCAGCGGCGCGCGGGGTCCAGCGGCACGAACACTGCGGTGTCATCGTCGTAGATCTCCGCAACGAGACAATCCGACGGCGAGCCGGGATCGCAGGCGAGCGCCCCGCATTCGAGCACATGGCCGACGTGGTATGCCAGGCCTGCATCAATGCCGCGCCGGATCATGTCAGACACCCTGCGTTCAGTGCGCGGCAGCTTCTCCTGCACCAATGCCGGTTTCCGAGCGCAGTTCCTGCGCCTCGAATCCAGCCTTGTCGAGCAGCGCGCGCTTGGACCTGTCAGTGACCGAGAACAGCCAGATGCCGACGAATCCGATCGTCATCGAGAACAGTGCCGGCGAGGTGTAGGGGAACGGCGCGCTCTTGAAGTGGAACACGTCGACCCACACTGCCTGCGACAGTACGGTGAGTACCACCGCCGACAACAGGCCCAGGAAGCCACCGATCATCGCACCGCGTGTGGTGCAGCCCTTCCACAACACCGAGAGAAAGAGCACGGGGAAGTTGGCCGATGCCGCTACCGCGAACGCCAGTGACACCATGAACGCGATGTTCTGCTTCTCGAACACGATGCCCAGCACCACGGCAATGACGCCGAGCACAACCGTGGTGATCTTGGACACGCGCAACTCCATGGCACTGGTTGCCTTGCCGTGCTTGAAGACGGTCTGGTAGAGGTCGTGGGACACCGCCGAGGCGCCCGCCAGCGTCAGCCCTGCCACAACGGCCAGGATGGTCGCGAATGCCACGGCCGAGATAAAGCCCAGGAAGACGTTGCCACCCACCGCATTGGCCAGGTGAACGGCCGCCATGTTGACGCCGCCCAACAGCTTGCCGCTGCCATCCTGAAAACTGGCATTGGTACTCACCAGCACGATCGCGCCAAAGCCGATGATGAACGTGAGGATGTAGAAATAGCCAATCCAGGTGGTCGCCCAGAACACCGACTTGCGGGCTTCCTTGGCATTGGGCACCGTGAAAAAGCGCATCAGGATGTGCGGCAGGCCGGCAGTGCCGAACATCAGCGCAATCCCGAACGAGATGGCCGATATCGGATCCTTGATGAAGTTGCCCGGACTCATGATGGAGTCCTTCTTCGCATGCACTTCTACCGCCTTGGCAAACAGCGCCTCAGGGCTGAAATGAAACTGGGCCAGCACCATGAACGCCATGAACGACGCGCCGCCCAGCAGCAGGCATGCCTTGATGATCTGTACCCATGTGGTGGTGATTCGGGGTAAACGCCTAACGGCATAGTGGACGGATACGCCCAGCGACACCTTTGTCATTGCGGTCTGACTGACAAGTCACCACAGATGGCGTGATCCCTCAGCACTTGTCGCGGATGAACCTTCAGGAAAATGCGTGACGATGTCGAGAACAGAAGTGCCAGCGACCTAGTGCGACATCAGCACGGGCACGGTCATCGAGCGCAGCAGCGCCGCCGTGACGCCACCAAGCATCAGTTCACGCATCCGGCTGTGGCCATACGCCCCCATCACCAGCAGGTCAGCATCGAGATCGGCCGCGTGCGACAGCAGCAGCTCTCCAGTTTCGTCGCCGTGGTCAATGGTGGCTTCTCTGAGGCGCGCCTGCACGCCATGGTCCTGCAGCCACGTTTGCGCATAACGTCCCGGCGAAGCCCAGGGGTCAGTCATCTGGTCTGGGTTCACGTATTCGGTGATCTCCACAGACGCCGCGCTGCGCAAGATCGGCAATGCATCGTGGATGGCGCGGGCACTCTCCGCCCCACCGTTCCACGCTATCAGCACGCGGCGCCCCACGCTGGGGAACGCACCCGTATGAGGCACGATCATCGCCGGGCGTCCACTGCGCATGATCATCTGATCGACAAAATGGCCATCGGTCATCGTCAGTGGATCGGCGGGATCAGCCTTCCCCAGTATCGTCAGGTCTGCCATACGCGTCTCGACAACCACCGCAGATGGCGTGCCCCAGTCCACTTCGCGCCATTGCGTGCGAATATCGACGCCCGCCGTTGCGCCCTCGAATGCCAGTTTCGCCCCCCTGCGCGCCTGGTCTTGCCACCGATTGAACGAAGCGACATAGCGGTCGCCATTCAACACGCCCTGAATCGCATTCGGATCGGGCCGGCCAGCGGCAAACAGGCCGATCAGCTTTGCGCTGTGAGCCAATGCAATCTGAGTGGCCAGATGCAGGCGTTGATGCAGTTGCCTGCTGCCATCCAGATGAACAAGGATGGTGGCGTAATTCATGGCGAAGCCTCCCCGAATACAGTTCGGCAGGAAACCCTTACGTCTGGCGGACGCGTGCGGACGTGGCCGCACTGCCCGCTTCGGCACCCTGCCCGTTCAGCATGAAGGCCATGCGGCCCAACTGGTCGTAGAACTCGTTGAACGCGGTCGATATGCCGTTCAGGCCGTTATTGATGACTGCGTTTGCTGGCAGCGGCTGTTTCTGGTCGATGGCGAGCCATTGGTCGCCGCACGCGCGACACTGTTCGAGCCATCCTCCCATGCCCTCGGTCATCAGCCGCGCATACTCGCCGATCAGCGCGCCTTGGTGCGCTGCGCTCTCGGACGCCACGCAGACCATTGACTCCTGCAAGGTCTGCCAGTCCTTCGCAGCAGAGACCTTGACCAACATGGCGCGGCATGTCTTCAACTGCTCCTCCATCGCCTTGACATGGGACTTCAGTACGTCACGGCGCGCCTCGCCCAGCGCAGCGGACAGGCGGAAGGTATTTCCGAGCAGCGTTTGCATGGGGCCGAGCATGGGGTCGGCTTTTGATGCGGTATCCGTCATGACGTGCTCCTTCAGGCGGTAGGCGGTTGTTGTGTGCACGTGCTCCAGCCAAAGAGCCGGTACAGCGGGCAGTAACCGGCCAGGCCGGTCAGGAGCGGCACGACACCAATCCATCCCCATGGCGGGATGGTGCCACTCGCAGCCAACAGCAAGAGCACGATGCCGACCAGCATGCGCAGTGCGCGATCCACATTGCCTTCGTTCCGTTTCATGACACTCCTCCGTGAATGACCTTGTCTTCCCGCTGCGCCATGGCGCACGTTACTTGGACTGACTCTCGGTATAGGGCTCGAACTTGCTGGCGCGCGCCACATCGTCGGGCTGCGGACGTTCGTCGGGAAACTTCCCGGCGTCGGCCCGCCGCGGGAAGCTGCGTGGGCGCCACCATAGAGGTCGCCGCTCTCGGTGTTGTTCTTCTGTGCCGTGACGGACGATGCCGTCTACACCGCAACGGCAGCGAATATCATTGGTCCCAGTGCTTGCCTGCGCTTCATTTGCTCCCGCATCGGTACGTTTTAAGACTAGGACTACTTCCCGAATCAGGCTTGACGCATGTCAAGCTAAGGCAGCCGATCGGCGCAAAGTCTCACACGTTCGCGAAACCGACCGCCCCCTGACCGAGCGATGCAGCAAGCCGGAGTGGCGCCTCTACCGGCTCGCCCGGCGCGCTGGCCATGTCGACAAGCCGCGCCGTACCGCGCGTAAGCGTGCCGGTCTTGTCAAAAAACAGGATGCTGGCACGCGCCAGCCACTCCATGGCACCTCCGCCCTTCACGAGCACGCCGTGGCTCGCGCAACGCGACAGTCCAGCCACCACGGCAACCGGTACGCCCAGAATCAGCGGACATGGTGTGGCCACGACCAGTACGGCCAGCACGCGCAAGGCGTCGCCGCTCCATAGCCAACTGGCACCCGCGACGGCCAGCGCCACAACGATGAAGAACAAGGCATAACGATCGGCGAGGCGCGTCAGCGGGCTGCGTTTGGCCTGTGCTGCCGCCACCATGCGCAGAATTCCGGAAAACGTACTGTCCGACTCCGTCGCAAGCGCAACCATCTCCAGCACGGACCCGGCATTCAGTACACCGCTGCAAACGGCTTCCCCCGCAGCCCGCCGCCGGATTGTGGCTTCTCCGGTGAGCGCAGACTCATCAAGATCGCCAGCGCAGGCCAACACGCCGTCGACGGGAAGCACATCTCCATGCCGCACCATGAGCCGGTCGCCTGGGCTAACCTCACTCACGCCCACGCACACCCAGTTACCCTGCTCCTGTCGAATCGCCTGGCGAGGTGCATGCCTGAGCAGTGCGGTCATCTCCCGTTGCGCGCGGAACTGCGCGTAGTCCTCCAGCGCACGGCCACTCGCCAGCATCAGCGAGATAACGGCCGCCACGAGAAACTCTCCAAGACTCAGCGCAACCACCACCGATGCCAGGGCCAGCAGATCCACGCCGGCTTGCTTGCGAAACACGGACTTGACGCTTGTGACGGTATGCGCGATGACGTTGGGCAACACCCCGAGCAGCCAGATGCCGTCAGCGACGGCGTCCCCGAACCACGCCCGCGCGGCAAATCCGCCCGCAAGCGTGACGGCCGAAATCACTGTTCCGGCGCTATTGAGCATTCTGGCACCCGGCATCCTGGTCGTGCCCCCTTTACATGACAGCTCGCACCTCCCTCAGCGCGGATCGACTGGACTAACCTCCGTGTCGACAGTCTGAAAACCAGGCGTGACCGCAGCTATACGCCCTCCCCCTGTCGATGCCAGCCTACTTCTTACTCTGTCCTTCCGAATACGGATCGAACTTCCCGGATCTCGCCACGTCATCGGGTTGCGGGCGTTCGTCAGGGAATTTTTTCGCGCCGGAAGATGCTGCCTGCTCATGTATGCCGTCAGTGTAGGGATCGAACTTCCCGGAGCGTTGTGTCGATGACTTCCTGGCGTCCTTTGACGGTGCGGCCTTGCCCGTTGCCGCGCGCGCACCGCCATAAAGATCCCCGCCATCGGTGTAGTTCTTCTGCGCATACGCAGCGGATACGGCCAACGCACTCATGACCACCGCAGCCATCGTACTCGGTGCAAGTTTTCGTTTCATTGCAGCTCCTTCACAAGACAGTCCGTTCCTGCATTCAGCGTAGGAATTCTGACCGTCGGGACCTTGACGCATATCAAGCGAGGAGAATCCGAGCAGCCTAGCCTTGAGTTGGGAAGACTTGCATCCCAACGATCTTAACTACCCGTCACGCGCCATGAACGACATTGCTGTGATTTTCTACTCTCGTAGCGGCACCACGCGGCTGGCTGCCCAAATGCTGGCCGATCGTCTGGACTGCCCCCTCTTTGAAGTCGAGGATGCAGTCAGTCGCGCTGGCTTCCGGGGTGACCTTCGATGCGTCTTCGACAACCTTCTGCGTCGGCATGTGCCCTATCGCTACGCTGGCCCACCCTTGTCCGAGTACGCCAACCTGGTCTTCATGGCGCCCGTCTGGGTCGGTCATCTCGCCGCACCGATGCGCAGCTTCCTGAGGGATCAGCGCCCATTCACGCCGGGTGTGGCCGCCGCCGCGGTGATGGCTGCGCGAGGCGGGTTCCGCGCAGCCGAGGAGATTGCCGAGGCGCTGGGTCGTCCACCGCATCCCGTGATAGTGTTGTTGCAGCGTGACGTCGTCAGCGGAGACGCACGAGCCGACATCGATGCGTTTGCAGCAGCTCTAATTTCGCAGCCGACAACCGATCCCGGCGTCTCTCCGCGCCCCGCGTGGCTCTCGCCAAACGAAGCCTAGCTTGCATGCCGCTGCGGGCGCGCAGTACTGAGCAAGCCGCTGCCTTCCCGCCGCCGATGGGTTGATTTGTGCCACGTCAAGGGCCAGATCCCCGGGTCTTCTAGATTGCAACATGCAAGGCCATCTTTCGATGACCCTGCATGACCGAGGTAGGAGGATGGAATGAAAACTGACATGGAACTCAAGCAGGTTATCGATGAAGAGCTCGACTGGGATCCCCGCGTTGATGCCGCCGGTATCGGCGTCGAAGTGCACCAGGGAGTCGTGACGCTCTCCGGCCACGTTGGCACGTACGCGGAGAAGGTCTCCGCGGAAAATGCCGCTGGGCGCATCAGCGGTGTGAAAGGTGTCGTGGTCAAACTTGAAGTGACGCCGAAGTCAATGCTGGGCGACGAAGCTGTGGCGCTGGCCGCGCGCAACGCGTTGCAATGGTATGTGCATGTGCCGGCAGACAATCTGCAAGTGGAAATCGAAAAGGGCTGGATCACGCTCCGTGGCACCGTCCAATGGGGCTTTCAGCGACGTGCGGCAGAGAGCGCGGTCAGCCATATCCGCGGCGTGGTGGGTGTGTCTAACCTGATCCGTGTCGTGCCGAAGATCGTGCCCGAGGCCATTGAAGGAAAGATCGAATCCGCGCTCCGGCGCCATGCGGAACGCGAAGCTCATCACATCTCCATCAAGGCAGACGCCGGGGTCGTCACGCTGGAAGGAACCGTCGACTCACTGGCCGAGCGCCGAGCCGCTGCCGGCGCCGCATGGTCTGCGCCGGGCGTTTCCGAAGTGGTCAACAACCTCCGCATCCGATAACCGAAATGGCATACGTCAACGCCTCTCTCGAAGAGCGAATGCGCGCGTGTGCCTACATGTTCTGGTTCGAGTCCTATCTTGGTGCGCCCGAGTTTCCTGCGTCCGAAGGGCTGATTCCATTGGATCCGATGCTGCGTCAGCGATACATCGCCTATCAGGACCGCTGTTATCGCCGGTGGCTGCAGCACGCGCTCAGCCTTGAGGGGAACGTCAAGGCATTCGAGGCCGCCTGCATCGCCGTGCGCGCGGGCTGGTTCGGCAAGTGCGACATACTGATGCGGGTTCGCGGATGGGCAAGCGCCATCTCTGAGCCACTGCAGACCGAACACCCGGCTGGGCCGCCACGTGCTACAGCCCGGTCATAATTCGATTAACATCGATATCAAACGGATATCACACGGGCCGCTGCGCCAGCAAAAAACTAGTCTGGCGCGGCTCAGATCAATGGGTCTCATGCAGCAGCAAACCGACGGTCATCGCGACGCTTCCGCCAGCGCCTCGTCGGGAGCAATCCCATGCGTGCGCGGCTCCTCCCTGACCAGAAGCACCGGCACGGCGGAGGCTCGCGCCAATGATTCGGCAACGCTTCCTAGAAATACGCGCTTCAGTCCGTGACGCCCGTGGGTGCCCACCACGACCACGTCGGCATGGGAGGTGTTGATGCGCTCCAGGATCTGCCCGGCGACATCACCCAGACCGATGATGTTATCGACTAATGTCGTCGTGCACTTTACGCCGGCCTGTTCGGCCGCGCCTGAAGCGTCGCGCAAGAGATTCTTACCGTACTCCAACAGTTCCGGAATGATATCCGCTCGGACACCGTAACCGCTGTCGTACTGCAAGAACGAGTAGTCAATTACGTGCACGACTTCCAGTTGCGCGCGGCATGCCGCCGCGAGCCGGATCGCCTCAGTCAGCGCACGCAAGGCGCAGGCGCCACCGTCAACAGCGACAAGAACATGGTGATACATCAACCGTCTCCTGATCCATTCGCCCGACAAGCTTTCCATCAGATGCAGCGTGTCTCCGGTGGCGCCGCACCATCGCTGGCAACGGCATCAACGAAGGTGATGAAGGTTTGCGTCGAATTCCGCTGAGGTCTGCGTGCAATAGCGGCGCATGCCCGGCAGACCACGGGGTTGTAAAGCTGTCCTCCGTAAGGCCCGGATGTTGGCGGGCCACGTCTTCGGTGACACTCAGCGCCAATACCTGTGGAGCACGTCTTGCTGCTCCTTCGTCAGCACCGCCTCCATGCGCTTGTGTGCATCGACTGTCGAGTCATACATTTGGCTGCGCAGCTTGCCGATGGTCTTGTAGGCGTCGTCGATGGCGGCCTCGTCCGGCTTTTGTGCGCCGTAAAGGTCGCGCAGCCGCGCCTGCTGATCCATCATGGCGCCTACGGTAGTCCAATGCGCCTTACGCGTGTCGTCGGCGATGCGATTGATCTTCGCGCGCTGTTCGTCAGACAGGTTCATGCCCGGAATGCGCGTCCAGTGCTGCGCACCCATGCCCATCCCGTGGCCCTCACCATAGCCCCCCATCATGCCGGGACCCATACCTCCCCCTATCATGTCGGGGCCCATGCCGTAACGGCCATGCATCCCATAGCCGGGCCCACGCGTGCAGTCGTTCGTGCCGCGCGCTGCCGGAGCGGGCGGCGCCGCCATCGCCACGATGGCAATCGACGTGAGACAAAGGCCAACGGCCTGCCGGATAGCGGACTTCGATGTGTAATGCTTGGACATGACGTCTCCTAGCGTTGGCAATTGCGGTCACCGACTGGCCGCCCGGCGTTGGCGCCCGCATAAGGCAACCCCGCTTCGATGGGCAAGGTCATGTCCCTCGACCACTCGTTCCACGATCCAAGATAGAGGCGTACGTCCTGTATGCCGGCCTCTTCCAGCGCCACGAAGGTGTTCGACGCACGAGCGCCTTTGAAGCAGAACACAACAACGGGCGTATCGCGGCGAATTCCCACCGTGGCGCATTCGGCCAGGATTTCCTCGGCCGACTTGAACCGCGGCCCCGTGGCAGACGGCTTCATCATGCGATACCACTCGATCCAGACGGAATGCGGGATGCGACCTTTGCGGGGACAGAAGTCTTTGCCGTACGGCGAGGAACTCGCGCCGATCCACTCGTCGACATCACGCACGTCGAGCTTCACGATGCGCGGGTCGTCGACGATGCGCTTCATTTCCGCCAAATCCACGAGCAGACCGGTGTCGTCGTCCGTGATGGGAAAGGTCGCCCTGACAGGTGTGAAAACCTCGGTCGTGCTCGGCAGGCCTTCCGCACTCCACGCCTGGTAGCCACCATGCAGTACCTTGATCTTGTCGCGCGGATAACCCAGATATCTGAGCAGGATGTATCCGCGGCACGATTGGCCGAACCCCGTGGCCATCGCTTGCTCGTAGACGACGGCTGTTTCATTGCCTGACAAGCCCGCTTTGCCGAAGGCCGCCGCAAAGGTAGCGCGCAGCGCCCTGAGGCCTTCGGGTGTGGTGGTTGCAAGATAGGTGAATATTTCGTGGATGCTCACCGCGCCCGGCAAATGCGCCTCCGCATAATGGGCCGCATCTCGGGTATCGATTAGCACAACCGCCTCCGATCGAAGTGCTTCGTCGAGTTCGGCAGGAGAAATGAGTACGCTGTCACGCATGGTGGGATCCCTTCTTCGGTATGGGGACGCGACGTCCGTACGGCCGGGAACCGTACCGTGTAGGAATGGCTTGACGGCCAAGGCTTTGCGTAGCGACCTGTCAGTTCCGATTCTGGGATAGCAGGCAGGCCTGTGGTTGATTTGTGTCAACCCAAGCTCGACCTATGATCAGCCCACGCTCAAACGCTCGCCACACCCGATTTCGCCTGTTCGATCAGCTCGAACACCATCATGCCTGCGAGCATGGCAAGGACGAAACCAGCGGCCTTCGGATATCCCGCACCCAACGCCACCAATGCGGGCCCCGGGCAGAAGCCCGCCACTCCCCAGCCGATTCCGAAGGTGGCACTGCCGAGGATCAGGCGCCATGTGATCGACGTGTTGGAGGGCCACTGCATCGGCAGCCCGAGCCAACAACGTGTGCGGCGCCGGGCGAAAAAAAACCCCAGCGAGGCCAGCACGATCGCGCCGAGCATGACAAAAGCGAGCGAAGGGTCCCACACGCCGGCAAGGTCCAGAAACGCCAGGACCTTGGCAGGGTTCGCCATGCCCGACATCATCAGACCGAGTCCGAATACCAGTCCGGCTATCCACGCAGTGATCATGCCCATCTCAGGCTCCCAGTAGATGACGTTTTACGAAAACGGTCAGGAGGCCCGCTGCCATGAAGGTGAGCGTGCCGACAATTGATCGCGCCGAACCGCGCGAGATGCCGCACACGCCATGCCCGCTTGTACATCCGCTTGCGTATCGCGTGCCGATGCCTACGAGAAAGCCGGCCACCAGAACTTGGAGCCAGCCAGCCTCGATGTCGGCAACGGGAGGATGACCCGCAAAACGGCCCAGTATGGGTGCGCTCAGCAGCCCAGCAAGGAAAGCAATACGCCACCCCATGTCACGGCGCGTCACGCCCAGCAATCCGCCCAGGATACCGCTAATGCCGGCAATGCGGCCGTTGAAGAGAATCAGCACCGTGGCCGCCAAGCCGATAAGCAGGCCGCCGCCGAACGACAGTAACGGAGTGAAATGATCAAGATCCAGCGTCATGATTTCCCGAATCGGTAATTCGCCCCTGCGCTGCGGCATATCAAGAAGCACGAGCGGTTACCGCAGGCGCAATCGGCTCGTGTCGAGGTGCGACCTCCCAGGCGCCAAGAATATACAGCAGCGTCGATTACCGCTGCCAGATGCGTCCGGCAGGACCGCGAATTGGCTTTACAGCCGAGACCCAGGCATATGTCACCGGCCGTGCGCGGATTCGCCCTTCACCAGAATGACGGGGCACGGTGCATGGGCGATGACACGGCCCGCCACGGAGCCGACGATGGCATCGAAAAATGCTCCCCGGCCGTGGGTGCCCATCACAATGGCTGACGCATCGACGGAACGTGCTAGCTCGACGATGCGGTCGGGCGCGAAGCCGGTCAGCGCGTGCTGCTCGAACGATACGCCGCCGAGGTTGAGGATATCGGCGGCCGAGCGCAAAGTCCGGCTGCTTTCGTCCGCGTGCCATGCGGCCAGCTCGGTGGCGCTAATGTATGACTTCACCTCACCCGACACGTCCGGCATGCAATGAACCAAGTGGACAAGCAATGGACCCTTGAGCAATTCTCCGGCGGCCACAAAGTGCGCCGCCGCATCGCTGTACGTTGACCCATCAGCGGCAAGTACGATGGATTGCATGGCAGGCTCCTTGAGTCGAGAACGGCAACGTGCCGCACTTCACTGAGAATGGGGTGTTGTCGCGACACGGTGATTCTTTGGTCCGTCGCGTCGGTCCCGTGTTGAACAGATAGGTGACGAATTCTGCCGGAATTTGGTCTGGATTAAGGGATACGTGGTCTTCGTGTGGTCCAGGGTAGCGGTGTCGTTCCGATCGTCGGATCATCGGCATGCCGGAATGGATGCGACCAAGAGCAATTTCAAGGGACAGGAGGATCATCCTTCATCCCGACCAGAGAATGCCGGCGAAGGATACCTTGGTCGTCGAAGACCAGGACCAAGCTGTACTTAGCGGTCGATGCGGCTTCCCTGCGCCGCATCGGCACATAACCCTGCTTATTGCGGTCGACTTGATAGATCATGACGCGACCACCTTCCCACACCGCGCTTGGCTCGGCCAGTTTCATGTACACGTCCTCCCGGGTTGTCACGCCGTCCTGCAGGAACGTCAGAAGCTGTGGATCGCCTGGCGGATAGCTAGCGCAAGCGGCGAGTATCGCCAATAGGATCACGATGGCACTTCGACTGGCCCAGATCGTTTTCATCATCAATCATCTCTTTTCAAAGCGTCCGGCACCGCAAACTGTGCCGCCTCGCCGCAATCCTCGTGTCACTCAAAGCTACATACCGAATCGAAAGTGCCCACTGTGCAGCAGAACGTTGTATGCCCCGGTCATCTCGAACAGGCCACGGGCCATCGTCTCGATGGCCCCCCTGTGCTTTTGATAGGCCACGAACAAGTCTTCCGGTCGACATGATCGCGCGCCGAAGTGGTCCTCCAGGGCTTCGGCGGTAATGCCATAACACGCTTGCGCGCCATTTACGCGCGCTTGGCACTGAAGGCTGGGGCCTGCCGAGCAGTAAGTCGGCAACATTCCTGAAAACTCGATTGCGCTCATGATGTGTTCGGCGATACGTAGCCGTACCCGGAGACGTCACCTTACCTAGCCTAGGCGTTAGCCCAATCGGTGATTTGATTCATCGCAAGGGCGCATGGATCGCGCCACGCCACGCGAGGGTTGCGCGTCTTTGTCTCGTGGTGAGCAGCATCGACCCCGCAACTGATACCGTTGGCGACAGTCCTTCGTGCCTCCGAACGTTGCACGGCAATCGCTTTGCGTTGCGTCAACGGCCACCGCCCACGCGGACATAAAGTGAGAATTAACGCGGCAACGCAATCACATAGCGGAATCGATCATGAGCTTCCTCGGCACTCGCCGCTCCTGGGTCAAGATCACGATCCTCGCTGCCTCTACCGCATTGGCTGGCCCGGCCTGCGCTCAAGCGTCGACAAGTACGCCCAAGGCCGCTCCGCAGCAGGGCGCCACCAGCATTCCTTACCTCTCGGGGGGCATCGGCGCCGACGATGTGGCGCGCATGCGCTCGCTTGCGCCGCAGTTCAATGTGCACCTGCGATTCCAGGATCGATCGGATGGCGCATCGCTTTCGGACGTCAAGGTGCTGCTACTCAATGCGCGACACGAACGCGTCCTGCGCGTGGTGAGCGAGGGACCGCTGCTGTATATGCGGGTGCCGCCCGGCCAATACTATCTGGCGGCGGTGTACCAGGGCATCATCCAAGAACTCGCGTTGATCGTCGGCCGCAAACCGATAGACCTGACCATCTCGTTCACGATGAATAGCGAAGAAGGCACCTGGCAGTACTGCATGGGCCAAGCAGATCTGTGCGAAAGCACCGTACTTTAAGTGCGCGGCTGATCAAAGACGACAAATAGGGCGAACAACAGGGGTGGCCAAGGCTTGGGATTGATCAACGAAACAACACGTTCGGCATCACTCCTTGACGGGCCACTGCGCCGGCGTCATGGATCGCGCCCGGCTGCGGTACCAGACGATGAACTCAGAGATGGAACTGCAAAGGCTGGGTTTAGCGATGACCTGGAATGCGACCCGCTGTCATGACGCGTGCGATCGGCGAGTCTCCGACGCGGGGGCACCCGCTTACATGTTGGGAAGCCTGGAGTGGGACGGGGCGAGGTCAGTCACGTAGCGTCGTCGATGCCTTCACAATTGATCGTCGTCAAACAGTTATGGGTTTTAGCGCACTAACTATTTCCCAGTGGCTATCTTCACAAGGCAAAAGACGAGACGCACAAAGTTGCCGCTGCCAAGGGGAGACATGCCATGTTGAGTGCCCATGAAATTGCTGCGTTGATGGTGCTGGGATCGCTGGGGTCGTGCCGCGATATCGACCCGCACGATCTGGCCGCGCTTGCCACCTGTCGTTTGATCAACATGGCCAACGCACGGTCGACAGCATCTCCCACAGTGCACGTTACCCCGGCCGGCTACCGAGTGCTGGGCGCCGTTCACCGCGCCTCATCGGTGCGAGTCAGGCAACCCTGACAGCGGCGCCGGCAAACCTGACGCACCGCACAGCCCCTTTCCCACGTCCCACATGGCAATTGGGCGACGCGTTTGCCGGCATCCGCTGATAGTTGCATGAGTCCCGCATGACCAATACTCCAGCCACACCCCGGCAACGCCGCGCGCGAAGTTCATAAAGCAACAGGCCGCACGCGTCCGTGCCATCGGTGCCAACCGGCGGGAGATGAAAATGAACAATCTGGGCATGGCAATGGGGCCAGCGGCAACCCACCGGGCGCCGCAGGCGCTTCACGAAGGCACGCACGTTATCACGCCGCGACGCTGGTACTGTCATCATGGCATTTACATCGGCAACGGACAGGTAGTGCATTACGCGGGATTCAAGTCACTGCTGCGCCGAGGCCCCGTGGAGTGCACCACGCTCGACACTTTTGCCGACGGCCACGGAATCGAAGTTGGCACCGTG
>Ga0209051_1002088_pt1 | contig 15057 bp, 14 predicted proteins | sample AraplaCvi_mMS_r2_2_FD_184286 | JGI IMG/M metagenome (GOLD analysis project Ga0209051, IMG submission 184286) | Arabidopsis root microbial communities from North Carolina, USA - plate scrape MF_Cvi_mMS_r2 (SPAdes) (version 2) | ecosystem: Host-associated > Plants > Roots > Endosphere | place...
GGCCGCGGCGGGCCTCTTCGTCATACGCAATTGTCTTGGCCATTGCGAAGTGTTCCTCCGGATTGGGGATGGCACGTATTTCGGTCGGGCTCAGTGCCCGCGACGGACGACTGGAGTGTGCGACCGCAGTTGCGGCCCCAGTCTCACCGTCCCGACCTAGCACTCGCCGATCGCGAGTGCCAACGTCATTTTTAGCACTCGGCCATGGCGAGTGCAAGGCTCGCTCAGGCGCGTAGACCGTCGACGACGACGTCGACGACCCGGTTTGCGACCCCGTCGCCGTACTCCGCGTTCGACTTGCACATCACCAGGAGTGCCTTGACCTCCGGCACGCCGACGTCCGCCCGCACCGTGCCGGCTCCCCGTGCGGCTTCCAGTAGTTCTTCGAGCACGCCGAGGAACTCCTTCTCGGCACCCGTGGTGGCGGCCTCGACGTCGAAGCCGTAACTGGCCAGTGCGTCGAACAACCCGTGGTCGACGGCGCTGGACCGAGACATGCCCCGCATGAACTCGTACAGCGCCTCGCCGGGCCCCTTGGTCGTGATCAACGCTCGCGCGTCCTCGACGATGCGGCGCACCCGGTCTTCGAACACGGCTTGGAAGAGAGCTTCCTTGGTCGGGAAGTGCCGGTACACCGTGCCTGCGCCGACGCCGGCACGACGGGCGATCTCGTCGATGGGGACGGCCACCCCCTCGGCGGCGAAGGTTTCGTAGGCCACTTCGAGCACCCGCGCACGATTGCGGGCGGCGTCGGCACGCAGCGGCCGAAGAGATTCGGTCACGATGCCTCCTAAGGGTTGACAAAACGGAGTCAGCGTTCCGTATAGTCGAGACAACCGGAGCGCACGTTCCGCTTCGATCTTACCCAGGAGGCAGACATGAGTTGGACCACTATCGACATTCCGGATCAAACCGGTCGGACCGCCGTCGTCACGGGAGCCAACACGGGCCTGGGCTACGAGACCGCTGCCGCACTCGCCGCCAAGGGAGCCCACGTCGTGCTGGCCGTCCGCAACCTGGACAAGGGCAAGGCCGCCGCCGACCTGATCACCAGGCGCACCCCCGGCGCCGACGTCACCCTGCAGCAGCTCGATCTCACCTCGCTCGACTCGGTGCGCGAGGCGTCCGATCAACTGCACAACGCGCTCGACCGCGTCGACCTGCTCGTCAACAATGCGGGCGTCATGTTCACGCCGAAGGCGACGACGAAGGACGGCTTCGAGCTGCAGTTCGGCACCAACCACCTGGGCCACTTCGCGCTCACCGGCCGACTGCTGGACCTGTTGACGGGCACCCCCGACTCCCGCGTCGTCACCGTCAGCAGCATCGGCCACCGCTTCGGCCGGATCCGCTTCGACGATCTGCAGTCGGAGCGTCGGTACAACCGCTTCCTCGCCTACGGTCAGGCCAAGCTGGCCAACCTGCTGTTCACCTACGAACTGCAACGCCGGCTGACCGGCACCGACACCGTCGCGGTCGCGGCCCACCCCGGCGGCTCGAGTTCGGAGCTCGACCGCTACCTGCCCGCCCCGCTGAAGATCGCCTTCGCGGCGATGTCCCAGGACACCGAGACCGGCGCACTGCCGACTCTTCGGGCGGCTACCGACGTCACCGTCGCCGGCGGGCAGTACGTCGGCCCCGGCGGGTTCCTGGAGATGCGCGGCAACCCGAGGGTGGTTGCGTCGAACCGGCGCTCCCACGACCCGGCCGTGCAGCGGCGACTCTGGACGGTGTCCGAGGAGCTGACCGGGGTGGTCTTCGACCTGCCGTCCGCGTCCTGAACAGTCCCCATCCTTCGACCACAGAGGTACTCGTGAGCAACTGGACCACCGCCGACATCCCCGACCAATCCGGCCGCGTCGCCGTCGTCACCGGAGCCAACACCGGGCTGGGTTACGAGACCGCCGCGGCACTCGCCGGCCGGGGCGCGCACGTCGTCCTCGCCGTGCGCAACGTCGAGAAGGGCAAGCAGGCCGCCGCCCGCATCGGCGGTGACGTCTCGGTCGTCGAGCTCGACCTGACGTCGCTGGCCGGTATCCGGATCGCCGCCGAGGAACTGAAGTCCCGGTTCGACCACCTCGACCTGCTGATCAACAACGCCGGGGTGATGACGACCCCCAAGTCCACCACCGCCGATGGTTTCGAGCTTCAGTTCGGCACCAACCACCTGGGCCACTTCGCCTTCACCGGGCTGCTGGTCGACCACGTCGCCGACGTGCCGGGAGCACGCGTCGTCACCGTCAGCAGCAACGGCCACAAGCTGCTCGCCGACATCCACTTCGACGACCTGCAGTGGGAGCGCGGCTACAACCGGCTGCGCGCCTACAGCCAGTCCAAGCTCGCCAATCTGCTCTTCACCTACGAACTGCAGCGCAGGCTGGCCGACGGACACGCCGCGGTCGCCGTCGCCGCGCATCCCGGCTCCTCCAACACCGAGTTGTCTCGCCATCTGCCCGAAGTCGTTCTGCCGGCGACCCGCGCACTGACCCCGCTGCTGGCCCAAAGCGCCGCGATGGGGGCGCTACCGACCCTGCGCGCCGCCACCGATCCCGGCGTGCTCGGCGGCCAGTACTTCGGTCCCGGCGGCTTCGGGGAAATCCGTGGCTATCCGAAGGTGGTGGCGTCGAGCGAGAAGTCGCACGACCTCGCCCTGCAGCGCCGGCTGTGGGCGGTGTCCGAAGAGCTGACGGGCGTGACGTTCCCCGTCTAGCGGGCTACAGCTTGCGCAGCAGCGCCGCGGCGCGCACGTCGTCGCCAACGCTCAAGCCGATGTGCACGTCGTCACCGCGTCGCACGTAGCCGATGGTCACGTCCTCCCCGTACTGAATGGGTCGGCGGTATTCGACCACCGCCCGGTAGGGCGGGACGCAGACGTCGGGCTCCATGGCCATCACCTCGTGGATGGCGTGCCAATACGCGGTGTTGGTGACGTGCTGGAAGACGTCGACGTCGGTGCGGCGCAGCGGGAACGCCGTGGTGACGTCGACCTGGTCGGGGTCGGCGAGCCACTTCACCCACTTCAGCCGGTGCTCGGTGGTCGTCGAGGCGAACTTCTCGATCAGCGAGTCGGAGACCCGCAGCGGCGTGAGGGTCTTCTCGTTGATGGCGATCCAGAACCCCTCGGTCTCGATCCGCCCTCCCTCGGCTCCGACGAGGTCGACGCGCATCGTGCACCACCGCGACGACAGCGCCGAACACCACCGCCGCAGCGTGACCTCGGTGGGCCACTCGATCGCCTCGTGAACGTCGATGACGGTGCGGTTGACGATCCAATGCGGGTGGGCTTCGGCCTCCCCGGCGTCGACGAGATTCTCCGCGCCGGCTTCCTGTATGTAGCGGGCGACCCCGTCCAGGCGGAGCGTCAGCTGACCGTCGACGTCACCCGTCGCCACGGGCCACGACGTTTGGTAGACGTACCCGGTGGCGGGAAGCGGGCTCAGCGGTCGTTCGGCGTTGGTCATCGGGTCCTGTCTACCGTCCCGAGATGGGGGTGGTGTACGCGGTCCAGGCGATAGCAGACTGGGGGCGTGTCGCTGATCGTGCCGCCGTATCCGCCAGACCGCTACACCGGGGACGAGCCGGAGGTCTCGGCGTCGCTACGGCGGGCCGACCAACCCGCCGATTACGACTCCTTTGGTCTGGTTCAGTACCACTATCTCGCCGACCAGACGAAGACCGACGGCGACTACGGGCTCTATCGCGTCGACCTTGCGGCCAAGGCGGGGGGACCGGGCCCGCACTTCCACCGCGCCATGTCCGAGTCCTTCTTCGTCCTCTCGGGTCGCATGCGCCTGCATGACGGCCGGGAGTGGGTCGACGGCAGCCAGGGCGACTACCTCTACGTGCCGCCCGGGGGCATCCACGGCTTCCGCAACGAGGCCGACGAGCCCGCGTCGATCCTGATGCTGTTCGCCCCTGGCGCACCCCGAGAGCACTACTTCGAGGGATTGGCGCACCTCGGCGACCTGACCGACGAGGAACGCGCGGCCTGGTTCTTCGCCAACGACAACCACTTCGTCTGAGCGGTCAGGCGAGCGACTGGCCGGCCACCGGGACGAACTGCCAACCCGCCGCCAGCATCGCCGGAACCGCGGCGGCGACGCCTGCGCCGGTGCCCGAGCGGGGGTGGTTCATGTGGGCCAGCACGATCGAACCCGGAGCGGCGTGCGTGATCGCGGCGGTCACCGCGGCGGCCGGCGCCGTCGCGCCGGCGTCGGCGTTGACGGAGAAGCCGACCGGGGTGAGGCCCAGATCGTGCACGATTTGGACGGCGACGTCGTCGTAGTGCGCGGTGCCGGTCCGGAAGAAGGCCGGCGCCTTGCCCGTCAGCGCCGTCAGCCGGGCCTGTTCGCCCGACACCTCGTCGACCACCTCGCTCGCGGACGTGGTGCCCGCGATGCCGTAGGCCGACCGCCCGGTCACCGACAGCGGAACGTGCCGCGTGCCGTGGTTCCCGACGTCGAACAGCGGGTTCGCCGACAGCTGTTCCGTCCGGCCGGGGTTGGCGTCGATCCACTTCGAGCACACGAAGAGCAGGGCCGGGACGCCGTTGCGCTCGAGGGTGTCGAGCAAGGCGTCGTCACAGGCCCGGTCGCAGGCGTCGAAGGTCAGCGCGATCTGCCGCCCCGACGGGGCGAACCTCGACACGATCCCCGGTAGCGCCATGCCCCACTGCGTGGGTTGGCGGGCGAGGTCCGCGGCGGGCACCGCACCGGACGCGGCCGACGCCGCAGGCATCCGGGCACCGGCGCCCAGCACGACTGCGGTGCCGGTCAGAGCCGTCAAGAACGCTCGGCGGGTGGGCATGGGCGAACCGTAGGTGGGCAGCCTGGGCCCCCGATGCCAGCGGGGTGGCAAATCCCTGAGGGGCGGTCCTGCACCGTGGTCGACCAGGACACGCTGACGCCGGCGAGGGACACGCCCTGCGGGAATGCGAACGCGGAACCCCTTGCCCTAGACTGCTCTTCGATCAGTGAGGAGTCTCCGGGTGCAGGGTTACGTCTCGCCCAGCACCCAAGCGTTGCGGGGCTGGCAACGTCGGGCCATGGTGAAGTATCTGACGGCTGCGCCGCGGGACTTCCTGGCCGTGGCAACCCCTGGGGCAGGCAAGACGACCTTTGCGCTGCGCATCGCCGGGGAGCTGCTCGGCGACGGCACGGTCGAACGCATCACGATCGTGGTGCCCACCGAACACCTCAAGATCCAGTGGGCGAAGTCGGCCGCCGCGCTCGGCATCTCCCTGGACCCCAAGTTCAGCAACAGCTCCGCCCAGAACTCCGACGAGTATCACGGGGTGGTCGTCACCTATGCCCAGGTGGCCAGCCATCCGGGGCGCCATCGGGTGCGTACCGAGAACCGCAAGACCCTCGTCGTGTTCGACGAGATCCACCACGGTGGCGACGCCAAGAGCTGGGGCGAGGCGATCCGCGAGGCGTTCGACGACGCCACCCGGAGGCTGTCGCTGACCGGCACGCCGTTCCGCAGCGACGACAGCCCCATTCCGTTCGTCAGCTACGAGCGCGGTCCCGACGGCCTGGACCGCTCGCGCGCCGACCACGTCTACGGCTACGCCGATGCGCTCGCCGACGGCGTGGTGCGGCCGGTCGTGTTCCTGGCCTACTCGGGTGAGTCGAGGTGGCGCGACAGCGCGGGCGAGGAGCACTCCGCCCGTCTCGGCGAACCGCTCAACGCCGAACAGACCGCCCGCGCCTGGCGCACGGTGCTGAACCCGGCCGGCGAGTGGATGCCCGCCGTCATCGCCGCCGCCGACAAGCGACTCCAGCAGAAGCGTCAGCACGTGCCCGACGCCGGCGGCATGATCATCGCCTCCGACCAGACGGCGGCCAGGGCCTATGCCGCGCTGCTCACCACGATCACCGGCGAAGCGCCGACGGTCGTGCTCTCCGACGACCCCGGCTCCTCGGATCGCATCACGGCGTACTCGCAGGGCACCAGCCGCTGGCTGGTCGCGGTGCGCATGGTCTCCGAGGGCGTCGACGTGCCCCGCCTCGCGGTCGGCGTCTACGCGACCAGCGCGTCGACTCCCCTGTTCTTCGCCCAGGCCATCGGCCGGTACGTGCGCTCCCGTCGTCCTGGCGAGACCGCCAGCATCTTCCTGCCGTCGGTGCCCAATCTGCTGCAGCTGGCCAGCGAGATGGAGGCGCAGCGAAACCACGTGCTCGGCAAGCCGCACCGCGAATCCCAGGGCGACGAGTGGGACGAGGGCTACGACGAGAAGCAGAAGAACGAGCCGAGCGAGCTGGACAACGGCTTCGAAATGCTGGGCGCCGACGCCGAATTGGACCAGGTCATCTTCGACGGCTCGTCGTTCGGGACGGCGACGCCCTCGGGCAGCGACGAAGAGGCCGACTACCTCGGCATCCCCGGGCTGCTGGACTCCGCGCAGATGCGAGACTTGTTGCGGCGCAGGCAAGAAGAGCAACTCGACAAGCGGACGGCCGCCGGCGGTACGGTCCCCGTGAGGTCGACGACCCACGGTCAGCTGCGCGATCTGCGTCGTGAACTCAACGCCCTGGTGACCCTCGCCCATCACCGCACCGGCAAGCCACACGGCTGGATCCACAACGAACTGCGCCGAATCTGCGGCGGGCCGGTGCTGGCGGCGGCCAACTCCGACCAGATCACGGCGCGCATCGAAGCGGTCCGCTCACTTCGGGCCTAGGGTTCGACGATGGCAGCTGACAGCCCGACCATCCTGGCCACCAGCGGCGGGCTGCGCGACGGGGTGCGAACCCGCTATGAATTCAGCCCCCTCACCGAGTTGGCGGTGGATCTGGCGGGGGTGACGGGTCGCACGCCCCGCGTCTGCTTCCTCGCCACCGCCCAGGGCGACGACCCCGCGGTGCTTCACGGCCTCTACTCCGCCGCCCAGGCCCGCGGGTTCGCCGCGAGCCACGTCTCGCTGGTGCCGATGCCGAACGTCTCCGACGTCGAGGGGCACCTGCTGGCGCAGGACGTCGTGTGGGTCTACGGCGGCAGCGTCGCGGCGCTGCTGGCGCTCTGGCGCCTGCACGGCGTGGACCGGGCGATGCGGGCGGCGTGGGCGGCGGGGGTCGTGTTGACCGGAGTGTCCGCGGGATCGATCTGCTGGCACACCGGCGGGACCACCGATTCCTTTGGCCCCGAGCTACGTCCGGTCACCGACGGCCTCGCGTTGGTGCCATTTGCCAATGGCGTGCACTACGACTCGGAACCGCTGCGGCGCCCAATGTTTCAACGACTGGTCGGCGACGGCGTCATCGACGCCGGATACGCGACCGACGACGGCGCGGGCGTGCTGTACCGCGGCACCGAGTACGCCGGGTCCTTTGCCGAGAATGATTCCGCCGCAACCTACTTCGTGACGAGGAACGGATCGGACGGCGTGGCCGAGACACGGCTGGACGTCGAACGTCTGTAGCCGAGTTCGAAATTGCCTTGACAGGGCCGCCGGCATGCGTCTCACTTGAACCCAAGGGCGCCAACCCGGATGGGTTTGGCGACGGATGGGCGCACGCAGCAGGGGGTTGCGATGGGCACGTTGGTGACGCTCGACGAGTACTCGCGGCTGGTCTCGGCAATCCACGACGCCGCGGTCACGCCGGACCACTGGAACGCCGCGATGACGGCCGTGCGAGCTTGCCTGGGAGGCATCAGCGCCGCCCTGGTCATCGCCGAGAACGGAAGCCGCGACATCAAGAGCGCGAATCTGGCACCCGACGCCCGCCAGACCTACCTCGACTACTACCGCGAGTTCGACTACGTCCTCGCCGCAGTCGAACACGGGCCCGTCGGCGCGACGCACACCGGGGACGCCCTCATCGCGCTCAATCCGCGGTCGGAGTTCAACAACGACTGGATGCGACCGCACCACATGGACGACGGCCTCTTCGTCCGGCTCACCGACGGCCCGCCGCCCACGTGCTTCCTGGTCGCCTCACCAAAGCAGGATGATTCCTTCGCCACCCGGGAGCGGGTCGACGTCGTCAACGCCCTCGTCCCCCATCTGCAACAGGCGCTGCGCACCCAGGATCACCTCAGCGGGCTCGTGCACAGCGCCCGTGACGTCGCCGAGGCCGTCGACGGCATGCGGCACGGGGTGTTCGTCGTCGGACCGTCCGCCGCCGTGGCCCACGCCAACCGGGCCGCCGAGGAGATCGTCGCGATCGGAGACGGTCCCGTGGTGCGGTGGGGCCGGATCGGGCTCACAGTGCCGTCGGTCGACGCGAGACTTCAGGGCTGCATCGCAGATGCGCTCGGCGGCAACGACTCCGGTGCCCGTCATGGCAACTCCCTGCTGTGTCCCCGCGCCGAGGACCGGCGGCCCTACGTCATCCACGTCGTCCCCTTCACGTCGGTGCCGCCGGACCGGCGTCAACCCCGGGCGCTGGTGATCGTCGTCGACCCCGAGCGGCAGGCCGAACCGCACCGAGACCTGTTGATCCGCCTCTTCGGGTTGACCCGGGCGGAGGCCGAGGTGGCGCTGCGCGTCCTCCGGGGCGACGGTCTCAGGCCCATCTCCGACGAACTGACCCTGTCCCTCGCGACGGTCAAGACCCATCTTCAACGCGTCTTCGTGAAGACGGGCACGCACCGGCAGGCCGAATTGGTCAGGCTGCTGCTGGCGGTCACGCCGTGAGTCATCTCCTCGCCGCCAGTGCCGGGTGCGCCCGCTGCCGGCGGGACGCCCGCGCGACGTGGGCGACGAAGTTCGGCCTGAGGAGTCGCGCAGGTGTCGTCAGCATTCCGGTCACCCTCAGGAACTCCTGGGCGACGAACGGATCCGATTCCGCGGCCGCGAGCACCCGGCCCACGTAGGCATTGGTGAGTCGCGTGGTCATCGGTCGCGGTCCGGGGATCTCCGGCAACGCGAGGTCCGAACCGACGGCCGTCTGCCACGCCACCCGGATCTTCTTCGCCGACGCCCGGTGGAAGCGCTGGGGCAGGTCCTGGTCGCCGTCGCGTAGACAGGCGCGCAGCACGAGCGCCTCCATCGATGCGATCGTCATGCCCTGGCCGTAGATCGGGTTGAAGCTGCACACCGCGTCGCCGAGGACCAGCAGCCCGTCGGGCATCCGATCCATCCTGTCGTACCGTCGCCACCGGTTGGCGGGGAAGCGATGCATGCACACCTCACCCAACGGCTCGGCCGCCCGAACCGCCTCCAGCGCATGCGGGGGCGCCCAGTCGGCGCCGAAGTCGACGATCTCGGCCAGGGTGGTCGGCGGGTCGACCGACCCCAGCGTGCCGACGGCGACGATCCACCTCTCGCCCTCTGCGCGGAACATCACGAATCCGTGGGGGCGGCCCGGCTCGAACAACCGGGCAAAGGTGTGCTCCCGCAGCGTGCCATCGGGAATGCGCACCGGCACACTGGAATACGTGACGTGTACGGTCAGTTCCTGCTCCGCGGGCCGGCCGTACCCGAGCCGCTGCAGCACGGCGGGGGTGCGAGATCCGCGGCCCGTCGCATCGACGACCACGTCCGCCTCCAGGCTCACCGCCTGGCGATCCGCGTGCCGGTGGAGCAGCACCCCCGTGATCCGGCCGTCGGACGCGACGAGGTCGACGATGTCGTGCCGGTCGAGCACCGAGACGTTCGGGACGCGCCGCAACCGGCGCCGGACGTGGCATTCGATGAACGGCCTGCTGGCGTGGTGGGTGATCAGCGATTCGGGATTCGGGATCGTGCCGGTCCGTGTGACGAGGTGCCCGCCGAAGAAGACGTGGAATCGCGACAGGTCGCCGTCCTTCCAGCAGTGCGCGCCGTCGGCGACGAGTTCGTCGAGCAGGCCGGGAAACAACTCTTCGGCGATCTCACCACAGCGCGACAGCAGCACGTGGGGCTGACGGCTTTGCGGAACCCCCCGCCTCGGCACCGCCTCGTCGGACAGCTCGTCGCGTTCCACCACCGACACCCGGTCGTAGAAGTCGCTCAGCACGCGGGCGGCCAGCAGCCCGCCCATGCTCGCACCGAGGACCACCGCGTGTTCTCCGCGTCTTCCCATTGCATCGCTCCCCATGTCGAGGCCAAACCCCCCGGTTGGCCTGCGTTCAACCAACCAGTCTCAGGAGAGCGAAACGTCATCCAAACGGATGATGTTGACGCGATGGGCGGTACGGGCTACAGGCCGAGCAACTCCGGAAGATCGGCCACCGAGTCGATGACGTAGTTGGGTTGCATGGCGAATTCGTCTGCGGCCCATCGATCCAACGTGTCCTGTCGGAACTTGCCGGTGCGCACCAGCACACCGGCCATGCCGACGACCTGCCCGGCGAGGACGTCGTTGTTGAGATCGTCACCGACGACGTACATCTCCTCGGGCTCGACGCCGAGCCGGCCCGCCGCGGCGAGGAAGCCCTCCGGGGCGGGCTTGCCGACGGCGGTGGCCTTGCGGCCGGAGGTCTGCTCCATGCCGATGAGATACATGCCGGTGTCGACGCGCAACCCCTCGGTGGTGTTCCACGCCGTGCTGCGGTGCATCGCCACGACCGGAACGCCCTTGGCCATCCAGTCGTAGACCCGGCTGAGGGTGACGTGGTCGTATTCCGATCCCGCCCCGCCGAGCAGGACCACGTCGGGGGTGTCGGCGTCGGAGCCGCTCGCGTCCTGGGGGTAGACGACGTCGATGCCGTGCATGTCCTCGGCGATCCGGCCGCTGTTGACCAGGAAGCATCTGGCCTCGGGGTAGCGGTCGCGGACGTAGTTGGCGGTCAGGACGGCAGCGGTGATGACCTCGTCGGCACTGACCTCCATCCCGGCGTCGGACAGCAATTGGGCGATCTGCGCGCGGGTCTTGGTGGTGGTGTTGGTGAGGTACGCCCGGGCGATCTGATGATCGGCGAGCACGCGCAGGGTGTCCGCCGCACCGGCAATGGGCTCCCAGGACGTCACCAGAACGCCGTCGATGTCGAAGAGCACTCCACCGATAGCCATGGTGCCGAGGTTAAACGGCAAACGAGTCAGCGCAACTCGGGCCCCGTCACTCGTGAGCCCAGTCATTCTCGACGAGCCATGGTGACGCCGACGCCGCCACCGACCACGCCACCTCGGCGGGAACGTCGAGCACCCGGTATCCCTTCACGCCCGCCGCGGTCGCCGCCACCAACGTCGCCACGCCTGCGCGCCGCTGGAAGAAGGTCTGACGCACCGTCCAGCCGATGATGCCGGCCGCCTCGATGCAGTCGCGGCGACGCTCGAGGCTGCCGGCTTGCGCGACCAACCAGCCGTCACCGGTGCGGTGCCCAAGCGCTCGCGACCGATCGGCGGCGAGCAACCCGGCCACCACCACTGTGAGCCCCCACACCAGCCACGCCACCGCCGGGACCGCGACGACGAAGGTCGCCCCGGCCATGGCGAGGCCCAGGACGAGCGGAAGCGCCAGCGCCCGGGTCCAGCGCCTCCGGGTCGCGGTCGGGCCGTGCCCGCGCAGGTCGCCGCCGACGACGTCGGGCCGCCCGATCAGTTCGGCGAGGACCCGCCGGACCGTGCCCGACGGGCAGGGCGGCAGCAGCAGCGACGCCTCGCCCGATCCGTTGACACCGGTCATCACCGCGTCCAGTCGGGCACCCCCGAACATCCGCACCAGCAGCGGCTCCCTAATCGTTCCCCCGCGCAACCTGCGCACGTCGAAGGTGCTCTCGCGCGCACGCAGCAGACCGTGCTCGAGGTGCAGGACACCCGCCCCGCCGTCGTCCTCGCGCCGCGACAACACCAGGTTGCCGAACGTCACCAGGGACCGGACGACGGACAGCACCACCGAGGCCACCAGCACCGCCCCGACGCCGAAGGTCACCGTCACCACGAGTCCGAACCGCTCGGCGGCGTCGACTCCCTCGCGGGCCAACGTCGAATCCTGCAGGGCCACAGCCGCTCCCGTCTGGTACACCAGACCGACGGCAGCGACGATCATCGCGAGACCGGTGAAGCTCAGCGGGCTGTATCGCAGCCACGACGGTTGCCAGCGGGCGATCACCCGGTCGCGGGGCGGCCCCTCCTGCGCCTCGGCCATAAGCGAGTCGGCCAGCAGGATTGCCCGCAGCCCGGGCACGTCGCTCGACCGCACCGCGTCGAGGGTGAACTCCGCGTCCCCCGTGACCTCCCGGCCGGTGCTCACCTTGACCACCGTCAGCCCGAGCAGCCGGTGCAGCAACCGCGCGTCGGTCGACACCGAACGAATCCTGTTGCGCGGCAGCGACGACACCGTCCGCTGCAGTACTCCCTCACGGCGCTGGATCTGCTCGCCGTCGATGCGGTAGGTGGTGGTGAACCAGCGGGCCACACCGAAGACGACCAGCAGCACCAGCACGGCGACCGACCACGTCTGGTTGCCCGTCGCCGACCCGAGCACCACCGAGCCGATCAACAGCGGCAGCTGTCGCAACAGCTCGTGCGCCGGGTGGACGAGCAGCATGCGGGGGCTGAGCCTGCGCCACTGGATCTCCGGAGCGCTCACGTCGCGTCCCGGTCCCCGATCGCGGCCACGTCGGTCAGCTGCGCGACGATCCGGTCGGCGACCTCGGAGTCGAGCGCGACGATGCGCACCGCCCCCGCCGACGACGCCGTCGTCACGGTCACGTTGGCGAGCCCGAAGATCCGGTCGAGGGGCCCGCGGTGGACGTCGACGGTCTGCACCCGGGAGATCGGCGCGATGCGGCGCTCCTGCACCAGCCAACCGGTCCTGGTGAAGACCGCGGGCGTCGCCGAACCCAGGGAGACGTCCCAGCGGTGGACGCGGTAGCGCCACAGCGGGGCGATCACCACGAACGTCAGCACCCCGACCACGGTGAGCGCGGCCGCGGCGGCGTGCGCCCAGCCGGGGCTCCGCCCGTCGAGCACGAGCCACACCACCTGCGCCACCGCGAGCACCGTCCACGGAATCGCCGCGGCCAGTGCCCACACCAGCGGTGCCTTGCGGCTCGGCGGGTTGGCGGGGTCGACGAGTGTCACCATCACCGGTGAGTATGGTCTGCCCATGAGCTCGCACGCCAAGTGGACGGCCGCCGACGTACCCGATCAGAGCGGCCGCGTCGCCGTCGTGACCGGCTCCAACACGGGTCTGGGCTACGAGACGGCGCTGGTGCTCGCGAGCCGAGGCGCGCACGTCGTGATGGCGGTGCGCGACGTCGACAAGGGCAAGGCCGCGGCGGCCCGGTTGCAGGCGCAGGCGCCGCGCGCGGACGTCACCGTGCAACGGCTCGACGTGGGGTCGCTGGACTCGGTGCGGGCGGCGGCCGACGCGCTCAAGGACGCCTACCCGCGCATCGACCTGCTGATCAACAACGCCGGGGTGATGTACCCGCCGAAGCAGGTGACCGCCGACGGTTTCGAGCTGCAGTTCGGGACCAACCACCTCGGTGCGTTCGCCCTGACCGGTCTGCTGCTGGAGAACCTGCTGCCCGTCGAGGGATCCCGCGTCGTGGCGGTCGCGAGCATCGCGCACACCATCCAGGCCGCCATCCACTTCGACGATCTGCAGTGGGAGCGCAAGTACAACCGCGTCGCGGCCTACGGGCAGTCGAAACTGGCCAACCTGATGTTCACCTACGAGTTGAACCGGCGGCTCGCGGCGAAGGACGAGTCGACGATCGCCGTGGCCGCGCACCCGGGCATCTCCAACACCGAACTGATGCGGCACGTCCCGGGTTCCGGTCTGCCCGGCTTCGGCGCGCTGGCCGGTTTGGTCACCAACAGTGCGGAGGTGGGCGCACTGGCCACGCTGCGGGCGGCCACCGACGAAGGCGTGCGGGGCGCCGAGTACTACGGTCCCGACGGGATCCGCGAACTACGGGGCCACCCGAAACGGGTCGAGTCGAGCAAGCAGTCGCACGATCGGGACGTCCAGGGTCGCCTGTGGACGGTGTCCGAACAGCTCACCGGCGTCACGTATCCCGTATGAGGTCCGTCGACGAACACCAGCGGGTCGTCGCCAGCCTGATCACGGCGCGGGCCCCGGTCGACGTCGCCATCGGCGACGCGCTCGGCCTCGTCCTGGCCGCGGACGTCGTGGCGCCGCTCGCACTTCCTGGTTTCGACAACTCGGCGATGGACGGCTATGCCGTCGTCGCCGAGGACGTGGCCACGGCGAGCGAGGAGGTGCCCGTCGAACTGGTTGTCGCCGAGGACATTCCGGCTGGCCGCACCGATTCGTTGACGCTGGAGCCCGGCACCGCCCACCGGATCATGACGGGTGCGCCGTTGCCAGCCGGGGCGACCGCGGTGGTCCCCGTCGAGGCCACCGACGGCTCCACGGAGACCGTGTCGATCCGGTCGAGCGTGCAGCCGGGACAGCACGTGCGGCGCGCCGGCGAGGACGTCACCCCGGGCACGACGGTGTTGCGCGCCGGTCAGGTGCTCACCCCCGCCGCCCTCGGACTCGCCGCCGCACTCGGATTGGGATCGCTGAGAGTCGTTCCGCGGCAACGTGTTCTGGTGATGTCGACGGGTTCGGAATTGGTGGCCCCCGGCACGCCCCTGCAGCCCGGCCAGATCTACGAGTCCAACGCCGTCATGCTCGCGGCCGCCGTCCGTGACGCGGGGGCCGACGTGGTGACGTCGTCGATGACCGAGGACGACGTCGACCTGTTCCGCGCCGAACTTCACCGGCATGCCCGCGACGCCGATCTGATCATCACCACCGGCGGCGTCAGCGCCGGCGCATACGAGGTCGTCAAGGATTCCCTGGCCGACGAGGTCGAGTTCGTCAAGGTCGCGATGCAGCCGGGCATGCCGCAGGGCTCCGGGGTCGTCTGGGGTACGCCGATCGTCACGCTGCCGGGCAACCCGGTCAGCGCCCTGGTCTCGTTCGAGGTGTTCGTCCGCACGCCGCTGCGCGCGGCGATGGGGTTGCCGCACCCGCGCCGGCCCCACCTCTCGGTGACCCTGTCCGAGGCGCTGACGTCCCCGCCAGGGCGACGGCAGTTCCGCCGGGGCGTGCTCGACGCACACGGAGGGGCGGTCACCACCTACGGACCACCCGCGTCCCACCATCTGCGCTGGCTGGCGTCGGCGGATTGCCTGCTGGAGATCGGTGAGGACGTCGCCGAACTGCCGGCCGG
>Ga0209051_1002089_pt1 | contig 15055 bp, 16 predicted proteins | sample AraplaCvi_mMS_r2_2_FD_184286 | JGI IMG/M metagenome (GOLD analysis project Ga0209051, IMG submission 184286) | Arabidopsis root microbial communities from North Carolina, USA - plate scrape MF_Cvi_mMS_r2 (SPAdes) (version 2) | ecosystem: Host-associated > Plants > Roots > Endosphere | place...
GGACGTGCGGGTGTTCAACACCTCCGACGTCGCCGGTCTGGCCGATCAGACCGCCACCCGGCTGCGCGACGCCGAATGGAACGTGACCGAGACCGGGAACCTCACCCTGGAGGGCCTCAACGGCACGACCGTGTACTTCGGCGAGGCGCCGGGGGAGAAGGAAGCCGCCGACGAGATCGGCGCCCTGCTGGGCGCGGCCGTGGAACCGCGGACACCCGCGGTCGCAGAGCAACCGCCCGGCGTGATCGTGGCGGTCACCGGTTAGGCTTTCCGGCATGCCGATCCCTGCCCCGCTTCGCCTTCTCGCCGCCGCGGCACTCGTCGTCCCCATCGCGGCCGCATGCTCCCCGTACGAGCCGGTCGCCACCCAGCCTGGTACCACCCCACCCGTGTGGACCGGTTCGCCGCCTCCGTCGGCCGCCGGTGAGGCAGGCCAGGGCGCCGAAGCCGCCACGACCACGGCCGGCGAGACGCTCACCGCCGATCTGAAGACCGCCGACGGCACCTCGGTGGCAACCGCGGAGTTCGTGTTCTCGGGCGGCTTCGCCACCGTCACCGTCAAGACCACCGCGTCGGGCCAGCTGACGCCCGGCTTCCACGGCATGCACATCCACTCGGTGGGCAAGTGCGAGCCGGCCTCGGTCGCACCCACCGGCGGAGCACCCGGCGACTTCAACTCCGCAGGCGCTCACTTCCAGGTCGGCGGTCACTCCGGACACCCGGCCAGTGGTGACCTCTCGTCGCTGCAGGTGCGGGCCGACGGTTCGGCGATGTCGGTGACGACCACGGATGCCTTCACCGCGGCGGATCTGGAGGCCGGCACCAAGACGGCCATCATCATCCACGAGAAGGCGGACAACTTCGCCAACATCCCGCCGGAGCGCTACCAGCAGGTGAACGGCACCCCCGGCCCCGACGAGACGACGATGGCCACCGGCGATGCCGGTAAGCGGGTGGCGTGCGGTGTCATTTCCCCCGAGTGAGTCGTCGGTCGGTCCGCGACCCCAACGAATCGACTTCAAGGGATCGGTCCGGCCGACCATCGGGGTCGAGTGGGAGTTCGCACTCGTCGACCCCGAGACACGTGAGCTGAGCAACGAGGCAGCCGCGGTCATCGCCGAGATCGGCGAAAGCCCGCACGTGCACAAGGAATTGCTGCGCAACACCGTCGAAGTCGTCACCGGCATCTGCGACAACGCGAGCGAGGCGATGGACGACCTGCGGGCCACCCTCGCGCCGGCCCGCCGGATCGTCCGGGCCCGCGGGATGGAGCTGTTCTGCGCGGGCACCCACCCCTTCGCGAAGTGGTCGGCGGAGCAGTTGACCGATGCGCCGCGCTATGCCGAGCTGATCAAGCGCACCCAGTGGTGGGGCAGGCAGATGTTGATCTGGGGCGTGCACGTGCACGTCGGGGTCTCGTCGGCCCACAAGGTCATGCCGATCATCACCTCGCTGCTCAACCACTACCCGCACCTGCTGGCGCTGTCGGCCTCGTCGCCGTACTGGGACGGCGGCGACACCGGATACGCCAGCAACCGGGCGATGATGTTCCAGCAGCTGCCGACGGCGGGCCTGCCCTTCCACTTCCAGGAGTGGTCGCAGTTCGAGCAGTTCGTGCACGACCAGAAGAAGACCGGCATCATCGACCACATGAACGAAATCCGTTGGGACATACGGCCTTCGCCTCATCTGGGCACCATCGAAGTACGGATCTTCGACGGCATCTCCAACATCGACGAGCTCGGTGCGCTGGTGGCGCTGACCCACTGCCTGATCGTCGACCTGGACCGCCGTCTCGACGCCGGCGAGCACCTGCCGACCATGCCGCCGTGGCACGTGCAGGAGAACAAGTGGCGGGCGGCGCGATACGGTCTCGACGCGGTGATCATCCTCGACGAGGACAGCAACGAACGGCTGGTGACCGAGGACCTCGACGACCTGCTGAACAAGCTGGAACCGGTCGCGACGTCGCTGGGGTGCGCCGACGACTTGGCGCGGGTGTCCAGCATCTACCAGACCGGCGCGTCCTACCAGCGGCAGCGCCGGGTCGCCGAGGACAACGACGGTGATCTGCGGCCCGTCGTCGACGCGCTGATCGCCGAGCTGGTTCTGTAGGGCGCCGGGCGGGTAGGTCATCTCGATGACGATCAGGCCGATGTTTCCGCTGGAATCCGTTCGACTGCCGGGCGAGGGCCTACCGCTGCGGATCTTCGAACCCCGCTACGGCGCCTTGGTGCGCGAATGCCTGAGCGATGCACGGGAGTTCGGTGTCGTGCTGATTGCCGCCGGGCGCGAAGTCGGTGGCGAGGACGTCCGGTGCGACGTGGGTTCGATGGCGCACATCGTGGAGTACCAGGACCTCGGCGAGGGCCGTTACCTGTTGGAATGTGAGATGCGCGAACGGATTCGCGTGACGTCGTGGCTCGAGGACGACCCGTACCCGCGGGCCGACGTGGAGCCGTGGCCCGACGAGTCGGGGCCGGCCGTCACCGGTGACGACATCGCCGTCGTGGAGGATCGCCTGATGTCGATCTTCGAACGGGTCGCCGCCGCGCAGGAGACGACACTTCCGTCGCGCTCCGAGCTGCTTGGTGAGCCGGAACCGGGAGACGACGCCGGAAAGCGGTTGTACGCGTTGTCGTCCCGCGTGCCCATGGGGCAGGCCGACCGGTACACAGTGCTCGAGGCTCCCTCGGCGGCGGCGCGGCTGGACGCGCTGCGCGACGCCGTCGAGACCGTGGCCGCGATGATCGAGTTCCAGCTCGCCGACGGGGAATAGTCCCACGTCACCGTGGGTCTGGCAGCTAATTGCCAGCAATCTCCCGGCAAACTGACTGGTCCGAGGTGAGAGGCTTTTTGGGTTGCTGCGGGAAGGAGCAAGCCGATGGTCGAGCACAGTCTGGAAGTCGACGTGACGCATCTGCATGCCGGTGCAGACCGGTGCGTCGACGCGGCCGGGATCGCATTGTCGGGCGCCGGGAATCTCGAATCCAAGAGCCCAGCCGCGGGGATGTTCGGTGACTTTCCCGCAGCCCATTCATTCCACGGGGCACTCGCGACGGCTTACCAGTCGCACGTCGAGCAGTTGCAAGGACACCACCGGTCGCTGACTGGCATCAGTGACAAGAGTCGTTCTGCGGCAGACGAATTCACTGCTCGCGACGCCTCTGGAGCCGAGTCCCTTCGGGAGGCCGAAGCTCGCATCGACTCGGTCTGATGCCGCAGCCAACGGGATTCGTCAACTTCTCCGCCGGTGAACTGACCGGTGAGGCCGGCGGTGATCCGTGGCAGGTGAACGATGAACTTCAAGCCGGTGACGCAGGTGCGATCAACGCACAGGCCGACGCCTATCACGCCGCTGCAGGTTGTGTTGCGGAGGTCGAAGACGATTTCGTATCTGCCAAACAACGTTTCGAGAAGGGGTGGCGGCGCAACGGGGCCGAGCATCCGATCAACGACTCCCCCGAGGCAAACCAGGCTGCCGCAACCATGAACCTGCAAAAGCCGCAACTGGCGAAGATCGCAGTCGACTTGGAGAACGTCGCGGCGGCGTTGGCGACGGCGCAGCGGACCTCCGACGGTGACATCGCCGGGCTAGACAACCTGCTGCACGGAATCGACGACGCAATCAGCCGGGCGAAGGCCGATGAACAGGACCCTCAGCATTTGCACGATACTGCGGTCGCCGCGGTGCGGACGACGTTGGGCTCCGTGCAAGGCATACGCAACACCTATGTGGGCGCGATGGCTTCGGCCGAGGCGGCAATGAACGCCGTGACGGGTCAAACGCCGGCTGCCGTGCCCGGTGACGAGCCGGACGCAGGCAAACCATCTGAGGAGGGCAAGCCTCCGACTGTGACGAAGGGAGACGTCGCGGTCGCGGCCGCGGGTGCAGTGGCAGGAGGCACCGCGGACGGCGTCCGTCAGACGACACTGCGGCTGATCGACCAGTCGCCCGGAACAGGACCCGGCAAAGCCGACCCGGGATTGCTGAAGTGGCTCGAGGATCCGCAGATCGGCGGCGTCGAGCTGAAGGGCTTCTCGCGCGTGGGCGGATTGGCTGCAGTGGCAGGCGCCGTACCCGCGGTGTTGTCCGACGTCCACGACGGCAACTCGGTGCCCGAGGCTGTGACGCGGGAGGGTGCCGGGACCGCCGCGGGTCTATACGCGGGTGCAGTGGGCGGTGGCTTCGTGGCGGATCTCGTCGCGGGTGGGGCAATCGGATCGGTGATCCCGGGGGCTGGAACAGCGGTTGGTTTGGTCGTGGGCGCCGGGGTCGGGGCGGCGACGGCCTTGGGTGCGTCCAAGGCGGTCGAGTGGGCCTGGAACCCTGTCTCGGACGCCGTGGGCAGCGCCGTCCACGGCGTGGAATCACTGTTCGGGTCCGGCTAGGCGCGGGCCAATGCGATTCGACGAGTTCATGCACGAGTCCGGCGTCGGCGTGCACCCGGCGGACGTGCTCCCCGGTTTCGTCGTCGATGTCGGAGCGCAACCGGGTTGGGCACTGTTGAACTCCGCTGTCGGGCTCCGGGTCTGGATTTGCCGTACCGATCCGTGCTTCGACGAGTTCTGCGCCAACGCGGTGCTAACGATGCATCGCGTCGAGGCGGTGTTGGATGCGGGTGAGGTGTTCGGCATGCTCGTCGACCAGCAGGTGCAGGGAGTGCCAGGATGTCGTGAGGTATTCCGCGGGCTAGTAGCGGCTACCGAGGGTCCTGGCGTCGTGGGTTCGCTCGTCATGGAGATCACACACGAACGCGGCACCATCGACGGCTTGTCCACGACCCGGATCGTCACGACCGAACAGGAGACGCACATCGCGCAGCTCACGGTGACCGCCCTTCGCCGTTCACCAATGGAGCGGGACGGCGTCTGGCTGACGGTTCGAACTGGCGTTCCGCCGGATCGCGTGCGCGAGGTCAGCGATGTCGGGTAGCAAGTCGAAGGGCCGTATGGGGCGGGTGGCACGATTCGCCGTCGGTGGTGTCACGGGTCTGCTCGCGGTGGTGGCAACGGCCACTGGGATTCAGTGGTACTGGTCTGCGATCGTGTTCAGTGCGGCGATCGTCATCATGTTGGGCAGGCGGCGGGTCTTCCGCGCAGGTGTCACCCGAAGGCCGGACGAACTCGTCTGCCGATACATCCCCTGGTTCGAGTCGAACGCATTGTTCGGTTTCGTGTTGCTCCCACTGATTGGAATCTCTGCTTTCGCGGCGGGGAACGCTCCGGACAACCCAACGTGGGTGCGCTACGTCGGCTTGGCGTTGCTGGCCGTCACGCCGGTGATCATGTTTAGCGTCGTCAGTATGTGGCGGCGGTGCATCCTGTGCATCGCCCCGTCGGCGTTGACGATTCGCACGGCCGCTCCCAAGGACGTACTGACCGAGGTTCCGCGCCACCGTGTCCGATCCGTCGCGCCCAAGGTGGTCCCCAATGGGGTCAGCGGCGAGTCCTTGCAAGTCGAGATCGTCTACGAGACATCGGATTCGAACCCCGACACCAAGACGGTTCTGCTGGGTCTGCAACTGTCCGTGCAGCCACAGAACCTTCTCGACGCGCTCGTCGCGTGGAAGGACGCCACCGGCGACGACCCAAACGAGCTCTTGGATCGGATCGAGGGGATCCTCCGAGGTTGCTCGCCAGCTGCCGTTTGACGGTGCGCGTGCCCTACGCCACCTGGCCGGTGGGCGGCGCCGGTCCGCCAGGTTCGTCGGGTTCGTCGTTTTGCCACGGTGTTTCCGCATCGTCGGCCGGGTAGAGCAGCCGTTCGGGGCGATGGTAGTGGTTGATCCGCGCCTGACCGGTGTCCAACTGCGGCGGCGGCGCCCACTCGACGTCGCCACGGGCGTTGACCGTGGTGGTCCAACCGCCCTTGGCCTCGACCAGGCGGTTGTCGGGTCCGCAGGCCAGGGCCAGATCGTCGACGTTGGTGAGGCCGCCGGCCGCCCAGTCGCGCCGGGCGTGATGGATCTGCGAGCCATACGCGCCGACCGTGCAGCACGGTTTGGTGCAGCCGCCGTCGCGGGCGATCAGCATGATGCGCTGCGCCGCGGACGCCACCCGTCGGGTGCGAAACAGATCCAGGGCCGATCCGGTGGCGCCGTCGAACACCGCCAGGTAGTGGTTGGCATGGCCGGCGAGCCGGACGACGTCGCCGATCGGCACGACCGTGCCGCCGCCCGTCACGCCCACCCCGGCGCGGGACTCCAGGTCTTGCAACGTCGTCCGGATGATCACCGACACCGGCAGCCCGTTGAGCCGGCCGAGATTGCCACTCATCAAGGCGATGCGGCCGACGGCGACCATCGCGTCGTGCTGACGTTGGGCGAGGCTGCGGTGGTCGTCGTCGATCTGCTCCTGTGACGGCGTCCCGGAGGTGCAGGGTTCGGCGTCGGCGGGATTGCACATCCCGGGTGCGGCGTACTTCGCGAAGATCACTTCCCAAACGGCCCATGCCTCGGGGGTGAGGTTGGCGGCGATCGGTGTCATTCCGTCGTGACGCTGGGTGCCCTTCGAAATCCCGCGCCTGCGGTCGCGCTCCGTCTCGTCGGGTGGGGGACCGTCCTGGTCGAGCAGGAACAGCGTCAGATCGGCGGAGTCCTTCAACGCCTTGGGGCCGACCCTCGCGGCCGTGCGAACCAGGTCCACTTCGATCTGCCCGCGGGTGAGCGGGTCGACGAAGCCCGGCATTCGTGCCATCGCCTTGCGGATCACCTCCACGTGCTCGCCGTTGAGAACCCCCAGCGACTGTCCCTTCGCGGTCGCGGGCAGCGCAGGCTCGAGCGGCTCACCGCTCACTGCGCCCCGAGGCCCCAGCAGCGCGGCATCGGTCAGTCGGCGGCCGGCCTCGGCGCTCGAGATGCGCCACCGGATCGCAAGCGCGTCCCGCCAGGACTTCGCGCCCAGTTCCTTCGCCGTCGTCTCCAGCTGGAGCCTGGCCAACAGTCGATGGGACTGGGTGGGCAGCTGGCAGGTCAGCGTCTCGAGCTCGTCGAGGGTCTCCAGCAGCTCCTGGCGGGTGAGCAGGTCGACGTCGCAGGCCGCCAGCGCGTCGTAGGCCACGCGCAACGTCGCCAACGCCTCTCGAACTGCCGCCCCGGACATGATTCGAACATACATTCGACCACCGACACGTGGTCAGTCCTCGGTGCGGTCCGCCATGTCGTCCTTGGTCAGCAGGTCGTCGCGGAAGCTCTGCTCCCGGTACGCGAGTTGGCCGACCCGGTTGGCCACCACCGGCGCGGTGATGAGGGTGAAGAGCCCGGCCAGGATCAACATCCCGACGTCCGGGTGGCCGCGCAGCCGCAGGGCCGCTCCCATCAGCACCAGCAACAGCCCGAGCACCTGCGGCTTGGTGGCGGCGTGCATGCGGGACAGGGTGTCGGGGAACCGCACCACGCCGATCGCCGCGGTCAGGGCCAGCGTCGAACCGGCCAGCACCAGGATGCTGGCGAGGACGTCGAGGACGCCGCTCATTGAGGCTCCCCGTCCGCCCGGTCGGTGTCTCGCACGCGGAAGCGCGCCACGCTCACCGAGCCCACGAAGCTGATCAGCGCCAGCGCGGTCAGGCTGTAGGTCACCGTGGTGTCCAGGCTGTAGGCCGCCCACGTGCCGATGGAGCACATGGTGACGGCGACGAAGGTGTCCAGCGCGACCAGACGGTCTAGCGTTCCCGGGCCGGCGAGCAGCCGGAACATGGTGATCACGATGGCGGCGATCAGCATCACCGCCGAGATGGTCCACACGGTGTTCATGCGGCGGGGTCCTCCCTCTCCGCGCTCGGCTGCCAGTCCGCGTCCTTCTCGAAGGCTGCGATCATCAAGCGCTCGATGTCGGCGACCTGGCGGTAGAAGCGGGCAACGGCCTTCTCGGTGCCCGCGTCGATCACGTGCACGTAGATCATGCGGCGGGTCTGGTCGATCTCCAGCACGATGCCACCGGGAATGAGGTTGAGCACGCTGACCGTCAGCGCCAGCACCAAGTCGGACTTGATCGCCACGTGCGCGCGCAGCACGGCACTGTGCGGGGGCGGTCCCGGCTTGACGGCGAGCCAGGCCACCTGAACCGACGACAGCACCAGGTAATAGGCGATCAAGACGACCAACCGAAGCAGCGACAGCGGATGCAGCTTGCCCTCGACGGGCACCGGCGGCAGCGGCAACAGCAGCGTGATCACCAACGCGACGGCGACGCCACCCAGCACGTTGGCGGCGGAGACGTTGCCCCACAACAGGATCCACACCAGCGTCAGCCAGCACACCACCCAGGCTCGCAACAGGACGGTTCGAGGGTTCGTCATGGCGTCAACACCGCCGACACGTACTGGCCGCGGTCGACGACCTCCGCCGCGGCTCGCTCGCTGAACGCGAAGATCGGACCGGCGAACACCGTCAGCGCCAGCCCGACCGCGATCAGCGCCGCGGTGGGCACCAGCATGCCGACCGGCATGCGTCCGACGTCGTCGCGATCGGCGTGGTCGATGTCCACCTCGGAGTCGTCGATCAGAGACGACGGCGACACGTCGGCGAGGTTGCCCTCGGGGGCGTCGGCGCGGGCCCGCCAGAACGCCTTGGTCCACACGCGGGCCATCACGTAGAGCGTCAACAGGCTCGTCACGACGCTGCCCCCCACCAGGATCCACGCCAACACCGAGGCGTCCTGAGTGCCTGCCTCCAGCAGCGCGACCTTTCCGATGAAGCCCGAGAACGGCGGGATGCCACCCAGGTTGAGCGCTGGGATGAAGAAGACGAGCGCCAGGAGCGGGCTGGCCGCAGCCAAGCCGCCTAGCCGCTGCAGCGTCGACGCCCCGGCCTGACGCTCGATCAGGCCGACGACGAGGAACAGCGTCGTCTGCACGACGATGTGGTGCGCGACGTAGTAGATGGCCCCGGACATTCCCAGTTCGCTGCCCAGCGCGATGCCGAACACCATGTACCCGATGTGACTGACCAGGGTGAACGACAGCAGACGCTTGATGTCGCTTTGCGCGATGGCACCGAAGATGCCGACCAACATGGTCACCAGCGCCGCCACCATCAGCACGTTGTCGAGCGCGCCGCCGGGGAACAGCAGGGAGTGCGCCCGGATGATCGCGTAGACGCCCACCTTCGTCAGCAAGCCCGCGAAGACGGCGGTGACCGGCGCGGGCGCGGTCGGATAGGAGTCGGGCAACCACGTCGACAGCGGGAACACCGCGGCCTTGATGCCGAACGCGACCATCAACACGGCGAACATCGCACCGCGGGTGCCGGACGGAATGTCCTCCAGCCGGACCGACAGCTCGGCCATGTTCAGGGTGCCGGTCGCCGCGTAGATCATCGCCAGGCCGATCAGGAAGATGAGCGACGAGACCATCGACACCATCACGTAGGCGATGCCGGCTCTCACCCGGTCGGTGCTGGCGCCGATGGTCAGTAGCACGAAGCTCGCGGACAGCAGCACCTCGAAGCCGACGAACAGGTTGAAGAGGTCACCGGCGAGGAACGCGGTGCACACGCCCGCCGACAGCACGAGGTAGGTCGGCAAGAAGATCGACACCGGTTGGCGCTCGTCGCCGTCTCGAATGCCCTGCCCGATGGCGTAGAACACCACGGCCAGCAGCACGATCGCCGACACCAGCAGCATCAGCGACGAGAGCCGGTCCACCACCAGGGTGATGCCCAACGGGCCCATGCCCGGTACCGACTGACCCCACCCGCCGACGTGCAGGGCAATGGTGCCGTCACGGTCGGCCAGGTAGACCAGCACCGCGCAGACCGCGACCACGGCGGACAACGCCGCCACCGCGATGGAGCGCTGCAGCCGCGGCGTGCGGCCCGCGAACAGCGTGACCGCCGCGGCGAGGGTGGGGATGAGGACGGGAAGCGGGGTGAGTACCGCGGACAGATTCATCGCGAGCCCTCGTGCCCCGGCAGCGCGTCCAGTTCGTCGGGGGCGTCGGTGTCGCGCTGCGGGTCGTGGGTGACGAGGTCTTCGTCGATGGCGCCGGCAGACTTGTCGGACAGCTCGGAGACCCTGGTGTCCTCGGGGTCGTTGGCGATCTCCTCGGCGCGCGACAGCCGGTAGGACCGGTAGGTCAGGGCGAGCACGAACGCCGCGATGCCCATCGAGATGACGATCGCGGTCAGGATCATGCCCTGCGCCAAGGGGTCCGCGGTGGCGGTCTCGCCGTTGGTGGTGCGTCCACGAATGGGCGGATTGCCCGACGGGCCGCCGACGGTCAGGATCAGGATGTTGACGGCGTTTCCAACCAGCAGCAGCCCCAACAGCATTCGAGTCAGGTTGCGTTCCAGCAGGAGGTAGACCCCTGCGGTGGTGAGTCCGCCGATCAGGATCAGGGGCACGACGTCGACGACCGTGGCGCTCATCGGGAGGCCGCCTGATTCTGTTCGGCCATCTCCACGTCGACGCGCGCGCCGAGGCTGCGCAGGACGTCGAGGACCAGGCCGACGACGATCAGGTAGACGCCGAGGTCGAAGAACAGGGCCGTGACGAGCTTGATGTGCCCGAGCACGGGCACGTCGAATTCGAAGACGGCCGAGGACAACACCGGCGCACCCAGGAACAGCGAGGTGACCGCCGTGCCCGCCGACAGGGCTAGGCCGACCCCGAGAACCTTGCCGGCGTCGACGGGAAGCGCCTCACCGAGTTCGAAGCGGCCGCCGGCCAGGTACCGCAGCACCAGTGCGAGGCCGGCGGTCAATCCGCCGGCGAAGCCGCCGCCGGGCGTGTTGTGGCCGGCGAAGAAGAAGTAGAACGACAGAACCATGATGAGCGGGAAGATGATTCGCGTCGCGACCTCGAGCACCAGCGATCGGTAACGGGGGTCGCGGAGTTCGCTGCCCCGCAGCCAGGTGATGTCGCCGACGGCCGGGCTGGTCGGCAGCACCGGGATGCGGCCGATGTCGGGCTGGCCGGCGTCGCGAAGATCCCTCGGCACCCTGGGTGCGCTGCCGAACCGCCTGTTGCGGAACACCATCGACGCCACACCGGTGGCCGCCACCAGGAGCACCGAGATCTCACCCATGGTGTCCCAGGCGCGGATGTCGACCAGCAGCACGTTCACGGTGTTGGAGCCCTGGCCGCGGTAGTACGCGGCGTCGGGCAGCAGGTCGGCGATCGGCCGGGTGGTCCGGGCGGCCATGGCGAACACCGCAAGCGCGCTGACGGTGGCTCCGACCGCGAGCGACAGCGCCAGTCGGGGCAACCGGTGCCGGTTGATGTTGGCCTGGTCGGCCTCCGCGGGCAGGGTGCGCAGCACCAGGACGAAGATGACCAACGTCAGCGTCTCCACCAGGAACTGGGTGAGGGCGAGGTCGGGTGCTCCGTGGAAGACGAAGATCGCGCCGCAGCCGTATCCCGTCACGCCGACGACCAGCACGGCGGCGAGGCGGTTGCGGAGCACGGTCGCGCTGATGGCCGCGGCCAGGATGATGAGGCCGACGACCGCCTGCAGCGGCGAGTCCCACAACTTCAACTCGGGGCGGTTTCGCGCGCCGAGCACCAGCATGGCCGTGGGCAGCAGCACCAGCGTGGAGAGGATGACGGCCTGCGTGGCGGGGATCGACCCGCGCTGGGTGAGTGCGGTGAGCCGGACTGCGAACACGTCGGTGCCGCGGATCACCGAGTCGTAGATGCGGTCGGCGTTGCCCAGCGGCAGGTATCCCAACCGGGCGCGGCGCAGTCGATTGCGACCGAAGAACGCCACGACGCCGGCGGCCAGCACGAGGATCGACAGCAGCAGCGGCAAATTCACGCCATGCCACAGCGCAAGGTGGTAGTCGGCCTCCCGGGACAGGTCGTCCGCGTACTCGGCCAGCACGTGATCCAGCCCCGTCGGCCACACGCCGAACACCAGTCCGGCGAGCGCGAGGATGGCCGGCGGGACGAGGAACGTGATTGGCGGACGGTGCATTTCGACGACGCGCTGACTTGGTTCGGACCTACCCTTGCGGGCGAACGCGCCGTAGATGAAGCGCAAGCTGTAGATGGTGGTGAACACCGATCCGAACACCACACCGGCGAGCACCCACGGTGCCGCCGCGCCCAGTGACGCGCTGTCCGCCAACGTCGCGAGGTCGGCCTCCTTGGCGACGAAGCCGAGGAACGGAGGCAGCGCCGCCATGCTCGCGGTCGCGCAGATCGCGACGATCAGCAACGGTCGATGGCGGTCGCCGAGCCAGGCCAGGCGGCGGATGTCGCGCGTGCCCGTGGCGTGGTCGACGATGCCCACGACCATGAACAGGGCCGCCTTGAACATGGCGTGGGCGCACAGCATCGCCAGCCCGGCGAGCATCACGTCGCGGCCGCCGACACCGACCATCAGCGTGATCAGACCCAGCTGACTGACGGTGCCGAAGGCGAGGATCAGCTTCAGGTCGTACTCCCGCACCGCCCGCCAGCCGGCGAGCAGCATCGTGCCCAGACCGAGGGTCACGATGATCGGCCGCCAGGCGGGCGAGTCGGCAAAGCCGGGGGTCAGGCGCGCGACGAGGTAGACGCCGGCCTTGACCATCGCCGCGGCGTGCAGGTAGGCGCTGACCGGGGTGGGTGCGGCCATCGCGCCGGGAAGCCAGAAGTGGAACGGCACCAGGGCCGACTTCGACACCGCGCCGATCAGCACCAGGACGATCGCGACGCTGGAGGCCAGTCCGGTGGGCGGCGCGGCGACGAGTTCGGACAGCCGGTAGGTACCGGCCAACTCGCCGAGCATGATGATGCCGACGAGCATGGCCAGGCCGCCCGCGGTCGTGACCAGCAGGGCCTGCGTGGCGGCCCGGCGACTGGTGGCGCGTTCGGCGTAGTGACCGACCAACAGGAAGGACAGCACCGTCGTCAGCTCCCAGAACAGGTACAGCATCAGGGTGTTGTCGCTGATGACGAGCCCGAACATGGCGCCAGAGAACGCGACCAGTTCGGCGGCGAAGCTGGGCAGCCGGCGTTCGGTGTGGCCGTCGTGGTGGTGGAAGTACTCGGCGCAGTAGAACAGCACCAGCGCGCCGACGCCGAGGACGAGCACGCTCATGATCGCGGCCAGCGCGTCGAAGCGGAACGTGATGTCCATGGACAGCTCGGGCACCCACTCGAGGTGGACGGTCCCCTCGCCAGAAACGTGGGAGCCCGGCCAGTTCAGCGCGACCCATGGCAGTGAACCGAGCGGTACCAACGCCAGGGCGTAGAAGGCGCGTCGTCCCCAACGGTGCACGAGGACCGGCGCCACCAGGGCAGCCGCCGCGTGGGCGTAGAGAATGGCGAGCATGGCACTCCGGTTCTGGTCGAGCGCTGGAGGGCGCGTCAGCCAAGTGGGGTGTCAGCCGTCTAAGGCTATGTCTTCACCTAGTTTACGTGGGCGGTGCTCCCGTCCGACCCGGTGTTCGCGTGCAGCGACCGCAGGTGGACGTGCTAAGGGAATGGTCGCGAAAACCGGTCTGACGGAAACTTCGAATGATCGTGCAAAAGTTCAACGCCCGGCCGACGTGGTGATCATGCTGAGAACAGCAGGAATACCGCTCTGTCGGGACGAGGCACTGACATGACCGTAGACGAAGGCAAGCTGAACGACTTCCTCGGCAAGGCGGTGGGTGATCTGGGCGCGGCGATGAGCGCGACCCTGATCCTCGTCGGCGACCGCCTCGGCTTGTACCGCGAGCTGGCAAAGGGCGGGCTGACTCCGGCCGAGCTGGCGGAGCGCACCGGCACCAACGAGCGCTACGTCCGCGAATGGCTCGGCAACCAGGGCGCCGGCGGATACGTGCAGTTCGACGCCTCATCCGGGCTGTGGTCTCTGAGCCCCGAGCAGGCGCTGTGCCTGACCGACCCGAACGGCCCGGTCGACATGCCCGGCGCCTACAACATCGTCGAGGCGACGTTCCACGCACTCGGGCACACGCTCGAGAACTTCACGTCCGGAAGCGGCATGGAGTGGGGCGAGCATCATCCCTGCCTGTTCGAGGGGACCGAGCGGTTCTTCCGTGCCGGCTACAACGCCCACCTGATCGAATCGTGGCTCCCTGCGCTGGACGGCGTCGTCGACAAGTTGCAGAGCGGCGCGAAGGTGGCCGACGTGGGCTGCGGACACGGTGCCAGCACCATCTTGATGGCGGGGACCTACCCGAACTCGGAGTTCATCGGTTACGACTACCACGCGGAGTCGGTCCGCGTCGCCTCCGAGAAGGCTGCGGCGGCGGGGGCCACCAACGCGCGGTTCGAGGTCGCGGACGCAAGCAGTTACGAGGGCGACGGGTTCGACCTAATCGCGTTCTTCGACTGCCTGCACGACATGGGTGATCCGATCGGCGTGTCCAGGCACGCCCGCCAAGCAATCACCGACGACGGCACGGCGATGATCGTGGAACCCTTCGCGAACGACCAGGTGCAGGACAACCTGAACCCGGTTGGCCGGGTGCTGTACGGCGCGTCGGCACAGATCTGCGTCCCCGTGTCCCTGGCCCGTAACGGGCCCGCGCTCGGAGCTCAGGCAGGTGAGGCGCGGCTGCGGAGCGTCGTCGTCGACGGAGGCGGTTTCACCCGGTTCCGCAGGGCTACCGAGACGCCGTTCAACCTCGTGCTCGAGGCCAGGCCCTGATTGAATGGGGTCATGGAGACCGACGACAAGGTGGCCAGCGCGACCCTGGAGGTCGCCGCGCCGGTCGACCGCATCTTCGAGTTGATCGCCGACCCGGCGCGGCAGCCGCAATGGGACGGCAACGACAACCTCGCCGAGGCAGCCGAGGGGCAACGCGTGCACGGCGTCGGGGACGTGTTCCTGACGACGATCTGCCAGGGCGGCGTCCGGGAGAACCACGTCGAGGAGTTCGAGGAGGACAGGCTGATCGCCTGGCGACCCTCCGAACCCGGCTCGCCGCCGCCCGGCCACCTCTGGCGCTGGGAGCTGAGCCCCGTGGACGACGCGCACACCCGTGTCACCCATACCTACGACTGGTCGCGATTGACCGACGAGAAGCGCATGGTGCGCGCCCGCGCGACGGGCTCGGACGCGTTGATGTCGTCGCTGACCCGGCTCCGCGATCTGGCGGAACGGCGCTGAGTCAGGCCC
>Ga0209051_1002091_pt1 | contig 15051 bp, 9 predicted proteins | sample AraplaCvi_mMS_r2_2_FD_184286 | JGI IMG/M metagenome (GOLD analysis project Ga0209051, IMG submission 184286) | Arabidopsis root microbial communities from North Carolina, USA - plate scrape MF_Cvi_mMS_r2 (SPAdes) (version 2) | ecosystem: Host-associated > Plants > Roots > Endosphere | place: USA...
AGGTCTCCGCGCTGCTGCAGCACATGACCGGCACCTGGGAGGTGCGCCAGCGCATGTGGCCCGGGCCGGACGCGGCGCCGGTGACGCTGCCGGTGGCCGCGGCACGGCGCGAGCTGGTGCAGGGCAAGTTCCTGGAGGAGGTGATGGAACCGGTGGTCGCGGCCGCCGCGCCGGCGCCCGAGTTCCGGCGCCACGCCTTGCTGAACTGGAACCCGGTGGCGCATCGCTACGAGTACACCTCGCTCGACACGCGCGCGCCGCAGCTGATGACCGAGTTCGGCGCCACGCGCGGCTCGCCGCGGCTGGACGGCCAGGCGCTGGAGCTGCAGGGCGGCCGCTTCGTCGCCTCCGCCTGGGGCGACGCACGCGACGTGCCCTTCACCTACCGCCTCACCATCGGCCCGGTGCGCGACGACGAGCAGATCGTCCTGCTATACCTCACCCCGTTGGCGGTGATGAAGAAGCGGGAGTTCCTCGCGTTCGAATACGTCTACCACCGGCGCGCCCCTTGAGGCGGCGGTCGGGGATGATGCGGGCGATGGCGATGGCGATGGCGCAGGCGGGGCCGGAGCCAGCACGGGCCTATCCTCAGGAGGCCTCAGGAGTCCTCAGGAGGCCTCAGGAGGCGGGCATCTCAAGTCGACGAACGGGGCACCGGTGCGACACCTCTTCAGGCCAGATCGTCCCGCCGGGCCTTCAGCGCCGCGATCTGGTCCTTCACTTCCTGGATCACGGCCGGGTCGTTGCCCCACATGTCGAGGAAGCCCCATTCGTTGCCGGGCGGCGCGATGAAGTTCTCGAGGATGGCGATGGCGCGCTCCAGCAGCGGCTTCAGGCGCGACAGCTGGTCGGCAGGCCACACGTAGGCGATGCCCAGGGTCTGCAGCAGGTAGGCCGCCGCGCGCAAGCGCTCGTAGCGTTCGGCACGCGGGTCGAAGCCCTCGATCTCCTGCACCAGCAGCGAGATGTCCTTGCCCTTCCAGAAGCGCGCGAACCAGTCGGCCGCTTCGTCGGTGCCCCAGGGTTTGAAGCTCCAATCGCCCATCTCGTGCTCCTTGGTGTTCATCCGCAGTCGCCCGGCGGCGCGCCGAAGCGCGACGGCTGCGTGCGTTCGCTCTCGAGCCACTGCTCGTCGTGGAAATTGTCGCGCGTGCCCGGTGGCGCGCGCAGGTTGGACGTCGTGCCGCCATCGCCGGCGCGGCCGCCGTTGCGGACGATCTCGCTCGCCTCGACATCGTAGATCTGCTGCTCGGACATGCCGTCCATGTTGTAGGTCTGCACGGTGCCCACGTTCTCCGGCGGGAGCTTGCCGCTGGCCATGTGCTGGCTCAGGCGCGCGGAGAAGTCCTGGTCGGTTGTCGAGCCGACGTAGGTCTTGCCGGTCTTGTCGGTGAACCGGTAGACGCCGACCGAATTGGCGTCGTCGCCCAGCTGCGACAGCAGCGCCGGGTTGAGCCCCAGCGGGTCGATCCAGTCAACCGGCTCGGATGCCCAGGCATAGACGTTGTCGCCGCCCATCAGGCCGATCGGGTCCTGGGTCACGAAGCGGCCGCTGCGCGGGTCGTAGTAGCGCTGGAAGTTGTAGTGCAGGCCGGTCTCGGCGTCCTCGTACTGGCCCTGCAGTCGCAGCGGATTGTCGATCTCGTCGACGTCCGCGAGCGCGAGGGCGCCCCAGGCCCGGTAGCGGCCCGACCAGACGATGCGGCCGTCGGCGTCGGTCATCTCTCGCGGCGTGCCGAGATGATCGAGGTGATAGTGGTAGACCGCGCTGCGGGCGGGCGCCGCGGGCTCGCCCGCCGCCGCGGCCACGCGGGCGCGGCTGGTGCGCGCGCTGCGCTGCACACAGGCGAGCGGCCGGTACGACGCCGGCTCGTAGACGTACCAGCGCGAGAAGGCGTCGCCGTCGCCGGCCAGCTCGCCCAGCAACACGGCGCCGTCCCACACGAACAGGGTCTCGCCCTCCGGCGTGGCCTTGCCGATGCGGCGGCCCAGGGCGTCGTAGCGGTAACGGGTCCTGCCCTTCGGGGTGTGCGCGGCCACGAGCCTCTGCGCGTCGTCGTACTCGTAGCGCGTGACCAGGCGGCCGCCGGTGCCCCGGCGCTCCTCGATGCGGTTGCCGGCGGCGTCGTAGCGGTAATGGCGGTCACCCTGCATCAGGAGGCGGTCGCCTTCCGCGACGCCGGGGCCGTCGACGAACAAGTTGCCAGCCGGGTCGTGCACGAAGCGCTCCGGCGTGACGCCGTGCGCCTCGAGCAGCTGGCCCGCCGGGTCGTAGACGTAGCGGCTCGGGCCCTGGCGCAGGTCGTCGATGGCCGCGATGCGGCCGGCGGCATCGCGCCGGTAGTCGCGCCCGATCACGACGTGCGTGCGCTCGGCGTCGGTGACCGACTGCGTCGCCAGCCGGCCCGCGGGGTCGTAGTCGAAGCGGGTGGTCAGCGCGCCCTGGTCGCGCTCGGCTTCCTGCGCGAACTCGTTCCAGCGGTGGCGGCTGAGGGGCCGGCCGTCGAGGGTGACCTCCTCGACCCGGCCGAAGCGGCTCCAGCCGTAACCGAGGACCTGCCCGTCGGGCAGACGCGTCGCTACCCGGCGCCCGAGCGCGTCGCGCCGGTGCTCGACGACCCGTTCGCCCTGCTGCTCCTGGCGGACGCGACCCAGGACATCGTAGGCGAAACGCACCTCGTGCTCGTCCGTCGATGCGGCCAGCAGCGCGCCCGTCGCGTCGTACTCGAAGCGGTGCTCGGTGCCGTCGGGGAAGGCTTTCGCAAGCAGGCGCCCGATCGGATCGCGCTCGAAGCGGGTGACGCGCCAGCGCGGTGATTCGCCGTCCCAGCCCACCGCCTCGGCCTTGGCCGCCAGGCGGCCGGCGGCGTCGTAGTCGTAGCGGCGCGTCCGGCCGTCGAACCCGACCTGGCCCACGAGCCGCCCGTCCAGGTCCCAGGCGAGCTGGTAGCGTTCGCCCTTCGGGTTGGTGAGCGCGACCAGGTGGCGCTCGGTGTCGTAGTGGTAGCGCAGCACTCGCCCGAGCGGGTCGATGCGCTCCGACGGCTGCGAGAGACCTTCCCGGTACCGGTACTCGGTGGTGTGGCCCTGCGGGTCCGTCCAGTGGGTGAGGCGTCCGCGCGCGTTGTAGCGCAGCCGGACCTGCTCTCCCACCTCGTTGGTGTGCGCGACCATGCGCCCGACCGGATCCCACTCGAAGCGGCGCGTGCGCTTCTCCTGCGTCGTGACGGCATCGATGCGGTCGGCGGCGTCGTGGTGGAAGTAGCGCCGCCGGCCGTCGAAGCCCACCTCCGCGACGAGGCGCGCCTGCTCGTCCCACCACAGCAGGCGCACCTGGCCGACCGGGTTGGTGGTCTGCGCGAGCAGGCCCTGGGGGTTGTAGCGCCAGGTGGTGACGCCGCCGGCGGCGTCGATCACCCGCAGCAGTCGGCCCTCGTCGTCGTACTGCCAACGCGTCTCGTGGCCCAGCGGGTCGCGCACGGCGGCCAGGCGGCCGCGCGCGTCGTACGCGAGCCCGTGCACCGCGCCGGCGGCGTCGCGCACCTCGACGACCCGGCCTTCGTCGTCGTGCACGTGGGCGACCAGCGTCCCCAGCGGGCCGGCGACTTCCGCCAGCAGGCCGCGCTCGTCGTAGCGCAGCGTGCGCGTCAGGCCCTCGGGGCTGGTGATGCGCATCAGGCGCCCGCCGGCGTCGTGCACGTAGTCGGTCATGCCGCCGCGCGAATCGATCGCGCGGCTCCAGCCGCGCTCGGGCTGCCACTCGAAGCGGTAGTCGTAGATGCCTTCGTCGCCCCAGTTGCGGCTGCAGCGGGCGCCCGGTCCTTCGCCATCCCACTCGTAGCGGAAACTGAAGCCGGTGGCCAGCGTGCGGCGCGTGACCAGGTGGCGGGCATAGGCGTATCGCTCGCCCTGGTCGAGCGCGTCCGACGCGCCGACCAGGTCGCCGGCGGCATCGTAGGAATAGCGCACGTGCGGCGGACCCGCAGGCTCCAGGCCGCTCGGCGTGGCGCGCGCCGGAACGAGGGCGGCGATGCGATGCCCCGCGCGCTCGACCAGCAACGCCTTGCCCCAGCTCGCTCGCAGCACCGTGGCACGGCCCTCGGCGTCGCGCTCGATGTCGATCTGGTGGCCGGCGCGCCGCCACGCCGACAGCGGCCGCCGCCCCGGGCCGAGTTCGAACAGACGGTCGGGTTCGTGCTCGCCACGCACGCGCAGGTGCGTGGCCGTGCGCTCGACTCGCAGGCGCTCGGCGACGTTGACGCCGTGGCCGCCCACCTCGGGCAGCGGCAGCGCGATGCGGCGGCCTTCCCGGTCGTGGTACTCCAGGCCGCCATCGGGACGCAGCTCGATCCATTCGTCGAGCGGCGTCAGCCAGCCGTGGCCCAGCTGCAGGTCGCACCCGATCTGGGCGGTGCGATAGAAGCGCCGCCAGACCAGCGCCAGCGGCCCCTGCCAAGTGAAGTCCTCCAGCGTCAGCAGCTCCTCGCCGGTGTGCATGCTGATCGGGCAGCCGTTGGTGCAGACCTCGCGCGAGCCGGGCGTCGGCACCCCTTCGGGATTGGTGCCGAAGCCTTCGTAGGCCTTGGTGGCGGCCGTCCCGCCGAGCAGCCCGCCGAGGAAGCCGCCGCCGACCTCCATGGCGCGCTGGCCCGCCTCGGAGAGCCCGAGCGCCTGGCCGAGGGCCCGGCCGCCCATCGACCCGAGCTCGCCGCCCACGATGCCGCCCACGAGCCCGGCGGTGGCGGCGCCGAAGCCGACGGCCACCACGGCCGCACCGAAGCCGACGATGAGGGCGCCGACCGCGACGACCTGCAGGGTCGTGTTGAGCCACTCGGGCACCTCGGGCGAGATGTCGAGCGTCTGCACCGTCTTGTCGTCGTAGAAGACGTCGGACGAGCCCTGGATGATCTGGGCGCTGCAGACCAGCTTGTCGTTCTTGCGCGCCGCCGGCATCCCGTTGATGAACACGGTCGCCGCGCCCTGCGCGATGGGTTGCGGCACCCCGTATTCCTTGGCGCAGATCGCCAGCGCGATGTTGGTCATCGCGGCGGGGCGCCCGTTGACCATCACGTTGGGCGAACCGATCGTGATCGCGCCTGTGGGCGGGCCCATCGAGGCGGCGCCGATGTATTCGCCCGCGAGGGCGCCGCCGGCGAGGCCGCCCGCGATCATCGCGCCAGCCGCGACGGCGGCCAGGCCGCCGGTGGCCACGACGGCCACGGCCAGGGCAGCGCCGACCGCGGCCCCGATCAGCAGGCCCAGCATGGCGTTGGTGTGGGCGACCTCATCCCCCACTCGGGCAGCAGGCAGTCCCATGTCGTCAGTTCCGGTCCGCGCGGGCCCGGGTCGGAATCGGCATCGTCATTCCGGAAGCTCCCATGATGTCTTGTCGCGGGTCGTCGCCCGAGAATCTACCCGGCGGGCAGCTCGCGGGACGGCGTTTCATTGCCGCCGCAAACAACCCGTAACACTCAAACGCCGGAACTGTAGGAAATGACCTACGACCAGGCGACCGCGGCAGGGCTGCGGTGCCGGTTCTGACATCCGGTCGACCGGCACCATCACGGTCGATCTGTTCCAGCGCCAGCGCCAGAACCTGCCGGTCACGCTCGCGAACGGCACCCATTCGCGCGATGGTGCCCTGCAGGCCCCCGGCTTGCCCGCGTCTTCGGGCATGCATGCATCGGCCACACCCAGCCTCCCTCCCGGCGCCGTCCCGGCCCGCACCGATCGAGCGCGATGACCACGATCCTGATCGTCGATGACGTCGAGGACACCGCCGAGTCGCTGGCCGAGCTCTGCGAGGCCATGGGCCACGAGGCCCACGTCGCCCGCGACGGTGCCCAGGCGGTCGCGCTCGCCGCCGAGACCACCCCGCTCATCGTCCTGCTCGACCTGCGCATGCCGGACATCGACGGCTTCGAGACCGCCCGCCGCCTGCGGGAGGCGCCGGGCGGCTCCGGGATGTTCATCGTCGCCCTGACCGGCATCTCGGGGCCCGGCATCGCGCGTCGCACCAAGGCCGCCGGCTTCGACTTCCACCTGACCAGGCCGCTCGACACCAACGCGCTGCTCACGCTGATCGAAGATCTCTCGGCGCGACGGCGTCCTTGACGCGACGCGGCGTCCTCTCGCACTCCGGGAAAGCGCTGGGGCGCCCGCGCGGGCGACGCGCCTCGTTTGAGGGATGATGCGCGCCTTGATCCGAGGAGTTCGCTTGAAAGCCGCCACCGTCCCCTCCACCAACGAGCTGACCCTGCGCGGGGTCGTGCTCGGGTTCCTGATCACGCTGCTGTTCACGGCGGCCAACGTCTACTTCGGCCTCAAGGCGGGTCTCACCTTCGCCACCTCGATCCCGGCGGCGGTCATCTCCATGGCGCTGCTGCGCTACGCGCGCGGCACGACCATCCAGGAGAACAACATCGTGCAGACCGTGGCCTCGGCCGCCGGCGCGATCTCCTCCATCATCTTCGTGCTGCCGGGGCTGGTGATGATCGGCTGGTGGACGGGCTTCCCGTACTTCACCTGCGTGATCATCTGCGCGCTGGGCGGCGTGCTCGGCGTGACCTACTCGATCCCGCTGCGCCGCGCGCTCGTGACCACCTCCGACCTGCCCTACCCCGAGGGCGTGGCCTGCGCCGAGGTGCTCAAGGTCGGCGCCGCGGGCGGCGCGGGCGCGGCGGCGGAGAACCGTGCCGGGCTGCTCGCCATCGTCTGGGGCGGCATCGCGTCCGCCGCGTTCCAGCTGGTCGTCGCGACGCAGCTCTTCGCCGCCGACGTCGTGGGCTACTTCCGCCTGAGCCGCAGCAGCAACGCGGCCTCGGGCGTCGACGTCAGCCTCTCGCTGGCGCTGGTGGCGGTCGGCCACCTCGTCGGCCTGTGGGTCGGCGTGGCCATCCTCGTGGGCCTGCTCATCGCCTGGGCCGGGGGCGTGCCCTACCTCACCGGGCTGCTGCCCTTCGATGGCGGCACCGACGTGGCCGCCTACGCGACCAAGACCTGGGCCAAGCAGGTGCGATTCATCGGCGCGGGCGCGATCGCCGTCGCCGCCGTGTGGACGCTGGTCAAGCTCGTGAAGCCGGTCGGTGCCGGCCTGGCCTCGGCCATGGCCGCCTCGCGCGTGCGCAAGGCCGGCCAGGGCGCCTCGCTGCCGCGCACGGAGCAGGACCTGCCGATCGGCTGGGTCGCCGGCGTCACCCTCGCCTGCCTCGTGCCGATCGGCTGGCTGCTGGCCAACCTGAGCAACGGCGCAGGCCTGGGCTCGGCCACGACCCTCCTCGTCGTCGGCGGCATCGCCTTCATCGCGCTGATGAGCTTCTTCGTCGCCGCCGTCTGCGGCTACATGGCCGGCCTGATCGGCTCCAGCAACAGCCCGCTCTCGGGCGTGGGGATCATCGTCGTCATCAGCGCGGCCCTGCTCATCGCCATCGTCGTCAAGCCCCTGCTGCCCGCAGGCGCCTCGCAGGCGCTGGTCGCCTTCACGCTGTTCGTCACCGCGGTCATCATCGCCGCGGCCACCGTCGCCAACGACAACCTGCAGGATCTCAAGACCGGCCAGCTCGTCGACGCGACGCCCTGGCGCCAGCAGGTGGCGCTCGCCATCGGCACCGTCGCCGGCGCGCTCGTCATCCCCCCGGTGCTCGACCTGCTGCAGAAGGCCTACGGCTTCGCCGGCGCGCCGGGCGTAAACGAAGCCAAGGCCCTCGCCGCCCCGCAGGCCGCGCTCATCTCGGCGCTCGCCAAGGGCGTGCTGCAGGGCGACCTCGACTGGAACCTCCTCGGCAAGGGCGCGCTCCTGGGCGTCGTGCTGGTGGTCGTCGACGAGGCGATCAAGCGGCTGCGCAAGCCCGGCAGCCACGCGCAGCTCCCGCCGCTGGCCGTGGGACTGGGCATCTACCTGCCCATGGGGACGACGCTGACCGTGGTCATCGGCGCCTTCGTAGGCTGGGCCTGGGACCGCAGCGCCGAGCGCCGCGCCCGGCCGGCCTCGGCGAAGCAGCTGGGCGTGCTCCTGGCGAGCGGCATGATCGTGGGCGAAGGCCTCTTCGGCGTGGCCATCGCGGCGCTGACCGTCTTCAGCGGCAAGGACACGCCCCTGGCGCTCGTGGGCGGCAGCTTCGCCGACGCGGCGCTGTGGCTGGGCGGCGTCGGCTTCGTGCTGGCGACCGGGCTGCTGTATCGATGGCTCGGGCGGGTCAGCGACCGGGTGGCGGCGTAGGCGCCGGATCCCCGCCCCCACCTGGAAGGCAGGCGTCGCGATGGACACCCCTGGATCGCTTTCCCTGGCACTGCCCGACGGCACCACCGTCTCCGCGCTCCTCCAGGGGCCGGACGACGCGCGCGCCCTCTACGTCTTCGCGCACGGCGCCGGGGCGGGCATGCAGCACGCCGGCATGACGTCGGTGGCGGATGCGCTGGCGGCCGCGGGCGTGGCGACCCTGCGCTACCAGTTCCCCTACATGGAGCGCGGCTCCCGGCGGGTGGATGCGCCGGCCGTGGCGCACGCCGCCGTGCGGGCCGCGGTCGCCGAGGCGCGGCGCCGGCGGCCGGAGCTGCCGCTCTTCGCCGGCGGGCGTTCGTTCGGCGGGCGCATGACCTCGCAGGCGCAGGCCCTCGCCCCGCTGGAGGGCGTGCGCGGGCTCGCCTTCGTCGCCTTCCCCCTGCATCCGGCGGGCAAGCCGGGGATCGAGCGGGCGCAGCACCTCGCGGACGTCGCCGTCCCGATGCTGTTCCTCCAGGGCTCGCGCGACGAGCTGGCCGAGCTCGGCCTGCTGCGGTCGGTCGTCGAGCCCTTGGGCGAACGGGCGACCTTGCACGTGGTGGAGCACGCGGACCATTCGTTCCACGTCCGGGCGTCGTCCGGGCGCAAGGATGCGGACGTCGTCCTGGAGCTGGCGCGGACGATGGCGGACTGGTTCGGCGCCGCCCGCTGAGAAGCGGGGACGGCTTCCGGCCGGCAGGGCCAGGAAAGCCTGCTGCGGGCCCGGCAGCACCGCGCGCTCCGCCGGGTAGCATCCGGCGCCACCGCCGAGCTGGACGCGGGGCGGACGGGGCGGGTGGCTTAAAGTCGGCCCCTCGTGCCATTCGCTGTCCTTGCGCGGCAGCCGTCATCGTGCTCAAGAAGATCACCCGGCAACAATGGGTCACCGCGGGATGGGTGACCGGATTCGTGTTCCTCGCCATCGTCGTGGCCCTCGCCACGGCGGCCGTGGTCGTCAGCGCGCAGCTGCCCGAACTCGACGAGATCACCCACTACCAGCCGCGCCAGCCGCTGGAGATCCTCACGCGCGACGGCGTCGAGCTCGCGCAGTTCGGCCCCGAGCGGCGCCGCTTCGTGCCGCTCGCGCAGTTCCCCAAGGTGCTGCAGCAGGCGCTGCTGGCCACCGAGGACGCGGACTTCTACTCGCACAGCGGCGTCAGCCTGAAGGGCATCGCGCGCGCCTTCGTCAGCAACCTGGTGCACCGCCACAAGCAGGGCGCGTCGACGATCACGCAGCAGGTGGCGCGCAACTTCTTCCTGAGTCGCAAGCAGTCGTACTCGCGCAAGTTCGCCGAGGCGCTGCTGGCGCTGAAGATCGAGCGCGCGCTGACGAAGGACCAGATCCTCGAGCTGTACATGAACCAGATCTACCTGGGGCAGCACGCGTACGGCTTCGAGGCGGCCTCGCTCACCTACTTCGGCAAGCCCTCGTCGCAGCTCACCGTGGCCGAGGCCGCGATGCTGGCCGGCCTGCCCAAGAACCCCGGCGGCGCCGACCCGGCCGAGCATTTCGAGAAGGCGCGCGCGCGCCAGGCGGTGGTCCTGCAGCGCATGCGCGAGGTGGGAGTGCTCGACGACGCGCAGCTCGCGCAGGCCAAGGCGCAGCCGCTGAAGATCACCGGCCACTGGACGCCGCCCGTCACCGCCGAATACCTCGCGGAGATGGTGCGCCAGTCGGTGGTGCAGCGCTTCGGCGAGGCGGCCTACTCGCAGGGCCTGCGGGTGACGACGTCCATCGTCGCCGCCGACCAGGACGCCGCGCGCGCCGCCGTGCGCCGCGGCGTGATCGACTACGAGCGCCGCCAGGCGTACCGCGGACCGGAGGACAACGAGGACCTGCCCGACGACGACAAGGACATCGAGCAGGCCGCCGCCGCCGCGCTGCACGACCACCCCGACGACGACGACCTGCGCGTGGCCGTGGTCACGCACGCGAGCCCGAAGGAGCTCGACGCCATCCTCGCCAGCGGCGAGTCGGTGCGCCTGGCCGGCGACGCGCTGCGCAACGTGCAGGCCGCGCTCAAGCCGCGCGCGGCCGCCGACCTGAAGATCGAGCGCGGCGCCATCATCCGCCTCATGCGCACCGGCGACGCCGCGCCCAAGGCCGAATGGCGCATCACGCAATGGCCGAGCGCGGAGTCGGCGCTCGTCTCGCTCGACTCGCAGACGGGCCAGGTGCGCGCGCTGGTGGGCGGCTTCGACTTCTCGCACAGCCAGTTCAACCACGCCACCAGCGCATGGCGCCAGCCGGGCTCGAGCTTCAAGCCCTTCATCTACTCGGCGGCCCTGGAGCACGCCGTGCAGCCGGCCTCGCTGATCAACGACGCGCCGCTCGTCTTCGACTTCAACGGCCAGCACTGGGAGCCCAAGGACGACGACAACACCTTCGACGGCCCGATGACGATGCGCGCGGCGCTCGCCAAGTCGAAGAACCTGGTCAGCATCCGCCTGGTGCAGATGATGGGCGTCGACACCGTGCGCGAATGGGCGAGCCACTTCGGCTTCGCGCCCGAGAAGCATCCCGACAACCTGACCATCTCGCTGGGCGCGGGCAGCGTCACGCCCATGCAGATGGCGCGCGCCTACGCGGCCTTCGCCAACGGCGGCTACGGCGTCACGCCGCGCTTCATCGAGAAGATCACCGACGCCCGCGGCAAGGTGCTGTTCCAGGCGCCGCCGCTGCCCGAGCGACCGACGGAAGACCAGCGCATCATCCCCGCGCGCAACGCCTTCGTGATGGCCAGCCTGCTGCAGGAGGTCACGCGCACGGGCACCGCCGCCAAGGCGCAGGCGACGCTCAAGCGCTCCGACATCTACGGCAAGACCGGCACCACCAACGACGCCGTCGACACGTGGTTCGCCGGCTTCCAGCCCGCCGTGACCACCGTCGTCTGGATGGGCCATGACGACAACTCGAGCCTCGGCACGCGCGAGTTCGGCGCCACGCTCGCGCTGCCGATCTGGATCGACTACATGCGCCCGCTGCTGAAGAACCTGCCCGTGACCGCCCTGCCCACGCCCGAGGGCGTGCAGGACGTGCAGGGCGACTGGCGCTACGACGAATTCGTCGACGGCGGCTTCGCCGCGCAGATCGGCATGGATCCGGGCAACACACCCTCCGTGACGATGGCGCCGCTGCCCGGCGAAGGCCCGCCCCCGCCGGCCGACGCGCCGGTGCAGGCCTCGCCCGGCGCGACGCTGCTGCCACCGGCGCCCGCGCCCGCCGCCACGCCCGCGCAGGAACAGGGTGGCATCCCCATCCACCCGGCCTACGTGCCGCCGCCGCACGTCGTGCCCAGCGGACCGGCGAAGACCCCCGAGCCGCTGGAACGGCTGCCGCCCGCCCTTCGATGAGCCCCGTGCGAAGCACGCCGACACCGCGATGACCCTGTACCTGGCCATCAAGGCGTTCCACGTCCTCGCCGCCGTGGTGCTGGTGGGCGCGGGCATCGGCTGCGCCTTCTTCCTGCACTTCGCGTCCCGTGCGGACGCCGCGGGCCGGCTGCGCGAGGACGCCGGCGCGCGCGCCCTCGCCTGCCGCGTGGCCTTCCTGGCCGACCTGGGCCTCGCGCTGCCGGCCGGCATCGCGACGCCCGCGTCGGGCTTCGTGCTGCTCAAGATCGGCCACTGGCCCTTCGACGCGCCCTGGGTCGCGGCCTCGCTCGCGCTCTACGCGCTCGCCACCTGCCTGGCGCTGCCCGCCTTCGTGCTGCACGCGCGCCTGGCCAAGGCCGCCGCCGCGGGCCGGGCGTCCGACGAGGCGTGGCGGCGCGACGCGCGCGCCTGGGGTCGGCTCGCGCTGCCGCTGTTTGCGGCGCTGGCGGCGATCATCGTGCTCATGACGGCCAAGCCCTGACGGTGAAAAGCCGCACGCACCTCAGGGCTAGGCGCTCGAACGGCCGGCCTCGATCGCCTTGACCAACGCCCACAGCGTCCGGTTGACCGGCGTCGGCACGCCCAGCCGCTCGCCCTCGCGCGCGACGAAGCCGTTGAGGTGGTCGATCTCGCTGGCCTTGCCGCGGCGCAGGTCCTGCGCGGTCGACGAGACCTGGCCCGGCATGGTGGCTGCGATGCGGTCGACCGCCGCGAAGACGTCGCCCGGGATCGTCACCCCGCTCGCCGCCGCGACGGCCAGGCATTCGTCCACGGCGTCGCGCATCGCGGGCGCGATACCCGGCTGACGTACCAGCCGTCCATAGGGCAGGTCGGCGATCGCCGAGGCCGCGTTGTAGGCGCAATTCAGCACGAGCTTGGCCCACAGCGCGCCCGGCACGTTGCCGGACAGCTCGACGCGCACGCCGGCGCGTGCGAACAGCGCGACGATGTCCTGCGCCGCCAGCGCCCCGTCGAGCGACTCCGGGATCACCAGCTCTCCGCGCCCCATGTGGCGCACGTGGCCCGGCCCGGCCATCTCGCTCGCGACGTAGACCACGGCGGGCGCCACCGGACGGCCCAGCGCCGCCGCCAGCCGCGGCGCGTTGTCGACGCCGTTCTGCAGGCTCAGCACCACGGCGCCGGACGCGACGTGCGGCGCAAGCTGGACGCCGGTGGCGTCGGTGTCGGTCGACTTGACGCACACCAGCACGAGGCCGGCGCCGGCGACGGCCGCGAGCTCGGTGTCGGCCTCGACGCGCACGTGCTCGTCGTAGCCGGCGCCCTGCAGCCGCAGGCCGTCGCGGCGCATGGCCTCGACGTGCTGCGGCCGGCCGACCAGCGTGACGGGCACCCCCGCGCGCGCGAGCATGCCGCCGTACCAGCAGCCCACGGCGCCGGCGCCGACGACCGCGACGCGGACCGGCTCGCTCACCGCGCGCCCTCGCGATGCGGCGGCGCGATCTGTTCCGCGTAGTCGTAGAGCGCGCCCAGGATCTCCTGGCCGCGCTCGTCGGCGCCTTCGTTGAGCTCGTCGATGCGATCGAAGAAGGCGGTGAGCGTGGTGCTCCCGCCCTCGCCCTCGTGCAGGCGCGCGCTGCAGTGGTCGAGCCAGCGTTCGCGCTCGTCGGGGGCCAGCGTGTCGGGGAAGTTGCGCGCGCGGTAGCGGAACAGCAGCTCGGCCAGGCGCTCGTCCTCGAAGGCCGCGCGCTGCGCCGCGAGCTGCTCGCCCGTCATGCGGCGCAGCCGCTCGAGGCGGCGGCGATCCTCGTTGCCGACGAAGCCGCCGTAGAGATCCTCGTCGACGTCCGCCGCGGTCTCGGGGGGCGGACGGCGATAGACCTCCGCCCACGCGCCCTGCATGCGCTCGCCGACGCCCACGGCGAGCTCGGCGTGGCGCAGCGCGCGCGCGACGTCGATGCCGTGGCGCTCGGCCGCCTCCGGCCCCAGGGTCTTGAGGTTGCCGATCACGATGGGCGACTTGTTGACGTGCACGCTCTTGATCGGCAGGCGCTCGACGCCCTCGGGCAGCTCGGCCGACCGCGTGAACAGGCGCAGCCGCAGCTGCTCCGCGTCCAGCCCCTCGAGCTCCTGCGGGTCGCGCGAGAGATCCCACACGAGCAGCTCGTTCTTGTTGGTCGGGTGCGGCGCCAGCGGCCAGACGACCGCGAGGCAGCCGCTCTCCGGGCCGTACATGCCCGACAGGTGCAGGAAGGGCCGGCCGCTGCCGATCTCGGCCCACACGGCCTCCTTGCGGCGCAGGCGCAGGCAGAACTCCCACAGGCGCGGCTGGCGCGTCTTGATCAGGCGGGCCAGCGCGATGGTCGCGCGCACGTCGGACAGCGCGTCGTGCGCGGCCTCGTGCACGATGTCGTTGGCGACGGTGAGATGCTCGAGCTTGAAGGACTGGCGGCCGTCCTCGTGGGTCGGCCACTGCAGGCCCTCGGGGCGCAGCGACCAGGTGGCGCGCACCACGTCGAGCAGGTCCCAGCGGCCGCACTCGTTCTGCCATTCGCGCGCGTAGGGGTCGATCAGGTTGCGCCAGAACAGGTGGCGCGTGACCTCGTCGTCGAAGCGGATGGTGTTGTAGCCCACACCGATGGTGCCCGGCTGCGCCAGCGCGCCCTCGACCTCGGCCGCGAACCTGTGCTCCGGCAGGCCGCGCTCGAGGCAGGTCTGCGGGGTGATGCCGGTCAGCAGGCAGGACTCGGGATCGGGGAGGATGTCGGGGGTCGGCCGGCAGTATTCCATCACCGGGCGGCCGATCTCGTTCAGGTCGGCGTCGGTGCGGATGCCGGCGAACTGCGCCGGGCGGTCGCGGCGCGGCACGCGGCCGAAGGTCTCGTAGTCGTGCCAGAAGAAGCTGAAGGCGGTCATGGGACGGACCATACCTGACATCCGGCCTGTCGCCGACCGCCGGGGCCCGGGTTTGCGCCCCGGAAAGGGCCCGGCGCCCGCCCTCTCCCGCTCAGCGCGCGGAGACCGGCGCCGGCGCCACCGGCAGCAGCCGCCCCCCAAGCCACAGCGCCACGGTCTTCCACGCGAGCACGGCGACGATCACGTTGGCGAGCACGAAGGACGGCAGCGCGACCTGGGCGACCACGTCGGTGGCGCCGCGTTCAACCATGCGCATCGCGAGGGTGGGCAGCGCCGCGACGCCGAAGCTGAAGCCCCAGTAGCCGGGCGTGAAGGCCTGCGCGCGGATCCAGGGCAGCAGGCGCGCGAGTTGCAGCGCCTGGAAGAGGCCGTAGCCGAGCAGCGCATGGGCGAACAGGTCGGGCGCGCCGCTGGTGAGGGCGAGGTAGCTCACGCCGCCGACGACGGGCGGCGCCAGCTGGATGCCGAGGCTAGGGCGCAGCGCCGGGGCCATCGGGTCGCCGGCCGAAGCGCGTTGCAGCAGCACCGACTCGATCGCCAGC
>Ga0209051_1002093_pt1 | contig 15039 bp, 13 predicted proteins | sample AraplaCvi_mMS_r2_2_FD_184286 | JGI IMG/M metagenome (GOLD analysis project Ga0209051, IMG submission 184286) | Arabidopsis root microbial communities from North Carolina, USA - plate scrape MF_Cvi_mMS_r2 (SPAdes) (version 2) | ecosystem: Host-associated > Plants > Roots > Endosphere | place...
TCGCCCGGCCAGAAGTCGTTCCCCGGCACGCCGGAAGAACTGCCGATCAGCATCCGCAGCACCAACTACACCATCAATCGCAATGGCGCGATCGCATCGCTGTCGTGGGACTTCGGCGCGCATCACGTCGAAGGCGGCGTGTGGTACGAACAGAACGACCACCACGTCGAGCGCAACTTCTACTGGATCGATGGCCCGGTCAGCGACAACTATTACCTGAAGAACCCGGATCGCCGCCTGTTCGCGCAGGATTACACCATCACCACGAAGCAGGCGTACATCCAGGACAGCTTCAAGGCGTTCGATGATCGCCTTTCGGTGGATGTCGGCGTGAAGAGCCCGCACACCACGATGAAGGCGGTGGAGCTGCCGGGCGTGGAAAGCCCGTACGCCACCGGCACGCTGAAGGCACAGAAGGCCCTGCTGCCACAGGCCGGCCTGGCGTGGAAGCTCGCGGAGGGCCAGGAAGTCTTCCTTTCCTATGCGAAGAACATCGCTTCGTTCCAGGGCGGCGGCGCGGGCGGCCCGCAGTCGGTATCGCAGGCCGCATTCAACGGCACCCGGAGCAACCTGAAGCCGGAGCAGTCGCGCAGCATCGACGGTGGTTTCCGCAGCATGGGTGCCGCCTACGAGGCGTCGGTGGCCTTGTACGACGTGAAGTTCGACAACCGCTTGCTCTCGCTCAACCCGTGCCCGAGCATCGAAGTGGGCACGCGCCCCGAGTGCAACACGGCCTTCGTCAACGTCGGCTCGGTCAGCAGCCGCGGTGCGGAGTTCACCTTCATCTGGAAGCCGATCCAGGGCTTCCAGTGGTACAACTCGGCATCGTTCAACCGTTCGAAGTACGATGACAATTACGTCGCCAATGGCGTGCCGGTCCCGGTGAAGGGCAAGACCACGGTGGATACGCCCAAGCGCATGTTCGCGAGCGAGGTGAGCTACACCACGGGCCCGTGGACGGCGAGCCTGCGTGGCAAGTACACCGGCAAGCGCTACTACACGTACACCAACGACCAGAGCGTCGCAGGTGCCACCTCGTTCGATGTCGGCGCGAGCTACGACTTCGGCGCGATCGGCCAGCTGAAGGCACTCACCCTGGCCCTGAACATCACCAACCTCACCGACCACCGCTACGCCACCAACCTCACGGCGTTCGCCGCGACGGATCCGCAGGGCCGCGCCCTCGCGTTCCATGCCAGCGCACCGCGGCAGAGCTTCGTGACCCTTTCGGCGGATTTTTGATGATGAAGACGGCGCTATCCTTTGGCCTCCTTGCCCTCATGTGCGGAGCCTTGCCGATGACCGTGGAAGCCATGGATGCCCGTCCCATCGCCGCGAAAGTGCTGGTGATCGGCCACCGCGGGGCCAGCGCCCTGCGGCCCGAGCACACCCTGGCTTCGTATGCCGTCGCCATCCGCGATGGCGCCGACTTCGTCGAGCCCGACCTGGTCTCGACGAAGGATGGCGTGCTGGTGGTGCGGCATGAGAACGAGATCGGCGGTACCACGGACGTGGCCGCCCATCCCGAGTTCGCCAGCCGCAAGACCACCAAGACCGTGGATGGCGTGCAGATCACCGGCTGGTTCACCGAAGACTTCACCCTCGCCGAGCTGAAGACGCTGCATGCCCGCGAGCGGCTGGCCGATATCCGCAAGGCCAACACGGCCTACGATGGCGAGTTCACGGTGCCCACCTTCGACGAGATGATCGAGTTCGTCGCCGCCGAGGCCTCGGCGCGCGACAAGGTCCTCGGGATCATCCCGGAGATCAAGCATTCCACTTACTTCCGCGGCATCGGCCTGCCGATGGAAGACAAGGTGCTGGCGACCCTGGCCGCCCATGCCTATACCCGTACGGCTCCGGTGGAGATCCAGTCGTTCGAGGTGGACAACCTGAAGTACCTGTGCGGCAAGCTGGGCAAGGATCATCCGAACATCCGCCTGCTCCAGCTGATGGAGGCGGGCGACGAGCACCCGGCCGACCAGCCCTCGCTGACCTACGCGGCCATGATGACCCCGGCCGGGCTGAAGGCGGTGCGTGACTACGCCGACGCCATCGGCCCCTCGATCCGCAGCATCATCCCGCTGGCGGCCGACGGGAAGCTGGCGCCCGTGGCGCCTCTGGTCCACGACGCCCACGCCGTGGGCCTCGAGGTCCATCCGTACACCTTCCGGCCGGAGAATCACTTCCTGGCGGCGAATTTCCGTAACGGCGCCGGCGATGCGGCCCGCAACGAGGACGGCTCGGTGGCGGAAATCCGCGCCTACCTGGCCACCGGCATCGATGCCTTCTTTACCGACGACCCGGCCCTGGGCCGAAAAGCCGTAGACCACCGCTAAAGCCGTCGTGGGAGCGCGCTTGCGCGCGATGGGGCTTGCGGCGAGCACCCATCGCGCGCAAGCGCGCTCCCACAACGACCGGGCTTGCTGCACCCGCTCGGCGACACGCGCCCTCCCGGCCCGCTATGATCCCCGGTCATTTGCCACACCGCGGGTCGCCCCATGTCGCTAGCCAGGTTCCTTCGCCATAAGTCCGTCGAGCAGTTGCAGGCGGAGGTCGGCAAGCGCTCGGATTTCCGCCGCGTCCTCGGCCTGTGGCAGCTCACCGCCATCGGTATCGGCGGCATCATCGGCGTCGGCATCTTCGTGCTGGCCGGCCAGCAGGCCGCCCTGAACGCCGGCCCGGCCGTGGCGCTGAGCTTCATCATCGCGGGCCTGGGCAGCGCCTGTGCCGCCCTGTGCTATGCCGAGTTCGCCGGGCTTATCCCGGTCACCGGCAGTGCGTACACCTACGGCTACGCGGTGCTCGGCGAGGGCGCGGCCTGGATCATCGGCTGGGATCTCCTGCTCGAATACGCCCTGGTGGTGGCGGTGGTCGCCATCGGCTGGTCGGGCTACGTGCAGGTGCTGCTCGCCACCGCGGGCGTGCACTTGCCGGAATGGGCGCAGAAGAGCATGAGCGCCGACACCATGAAGTTCTACTGGCAGCATGCCGTCGGTTCGCTGGGCGTCACCTTCGCGGAGCCGGTCGCCGCACCGACGGACGGCCACCGCTTCAACATCATCGCCGCCGGCATCTCGCTGCTCGTCGCGATCATGCTTTCCGTGCGCACCGAGTGGGGCGCACGCCTCAACACGCTGATCGTCACGATCAAGGTCATCGGCGTGGCGCTCGTGATCGGCGTCGGCGCGTTCTATATCAATACGGCGAACTGGCATCCCTTCATCCCTGAGCGCATGTTCGACGCCAAGGGCGTGAGCCACTTCGGCTGGCACGGCGTACTCACCGGCGCATCGGTCGTGTTCTTCGCGGTCTTCGGTTACGACACCCTGACCACGGCCGCGGAAGAAGCGAAAAATCCCCAGCGCGACCTGCCGCGCGCCGTGCTGCTCTCGCTCGCCGTCGCCATGGTCCTGTACATCGCCGTGTCGCTGGTGCTCACCGGCATCGTCCCGTACAGTTCGCTGAGCGGCGAAGCCTCCGTGTCCGATGCGTTCAACGCGATCGGCCTGCCGTGGATCAGCAACATCATCGCCATCGCTGCCGTCATCGGCGTCATCAGCGTGCTGTTCGCCTTCATGCTCGGCGCCGCGCGCATCTGGTTCGCGCTCTCCCGCGACGGCTTGCTGCCTTCGTGGTTCTCGAAGGTGCACCCGCGCTTCGGTACGCCGGCACGTCCGACCATGATCCTCGGCATCTTCACCGCCGTCGTCGCCGGCCTGCTGCCGATCGGCGAAGTGGCGGAGCTGGTGAACATCGGTACGCTGAGCGCGTTCATCCTGATCTGCGCGTCCGTGCTCGTCCTGCGCGTGCGCAAGCCCGATCTGCAGCGCAACTTCCGCACGCCGGCCGTGTGGTTCACTGCGCCGCTCGGCATCCTGTTCTCGCTGGCCCTGATCTATGGCCTGCCGTGGATCACGTTCGAGCGGTTTGCGATCTGGATGGCGATTGGCCTGGTGGTTTACTTTGCCTACGGCGCGCGGCACAGCAAGCTCAATCGCGAGTGATTGCGTGGGTTTGGATCGCGCGCAATCGCGCTCCTACAGGGCTGCGGCCATTTCCGTCAGTTTCGCTACCGTGTTGATGTTGCGGGCGGTGCCGGCCTTTGCGGCGGGGATCACCAGCTTTGACGACGCCATGCCGTCGTCGTAACGGACGTAGATCTCGCGTTTGCCGAGGCGGATCTCCTCGCTGGCCTGGTGGCGGACCGCGGCGAGGGTGTCCTTCGGCGGGGCGCTGTCGAGGAAGATGGCGACGACGCGGTTGCCCGGGGCACCGGGAAAGGGATTGGCGGCAAGGACGGCCGCCATTTCGGCCGCGGTCCGGACCATGACCCCGACGGGCTTCCCCGCGTAATCGGCGAGGCGCGCTTCGAGGGCGGCCTTCACCGCTTTCTCCTTTAGCCGCGAGGTGAAGACCACATTGCCGCTGGCGATGTAGGTCTTTACGCCCTCAAAGCCTTCCGCTTCGCACATGGCCTTCAGCTCGGTCATCGGCAGCTTGCCAGTGCCGCCCACGTTCACGGCGCGGAGGAGGGCGATATACGCGGTCATGGCGGGCTCCGTGGCAGGCTCGGCCGAGTGTAAGCCGAAGGGTGCCCGGCGGGGCAGCGGTTGAATCGGCCCCTCCCGCCCCCTACCTTCGAAGACCTGACCCTCGCCCACCACAGGATGCGCTCCCATGGCCGACCTTTCCGATTTCCCGATTACCTCTCGCTGGCCGGCGCAGCATCCCGACCGCATCCAGCTCTATTCACTGCCCACGCCGAACGGGGTGAAGGCTTCCATCATGCTGGAGGAGGTCGGCCTGCCGTACGAGGTGCACCTCGTCGACATCATGAAGAACGAGAGCAAGCTGCCGGAGTTCGAATCACTGAACCCGAACGGCAAGATCCCGGCGATGGTCGATCCGAACGGTCCGGACGGTAAGCCGATCGGCCTGTTCGAATCCGGCGCCATCCTGCTCTACCTCGCCGAGAAGACTGGCAAGTTCCTCCCGAAGGATCCGCAGAAGAAGTGGGAGACCATCCAGTGGGTGTTCTTCCAGATGGCGAGCATCGGCCCGATGTTTGGCCAGGTCGGTTTCTTCCACAAGTTCGCCGGGCGCGAATGGGAAGACAAGCGGCCGCTGCAGCGTTACGTGGATGAGGCAAAGCGTTTGCTTGGCGTGCTCGACAAGCAGCTCGCTGGCAAGGAGTGGATCGTGGGCGATGAGTACACGATCGCCGATATCGCGACGCTTGGCTGGGTGAATAACCTGGTTACGTTCTACGGCGCGCGTGAACTGGTGGAGTTCGACCAGTTCGAGAATGTCATCGCTTGGCTGGAGCGTGGTACGTCGCGGCCGGGTGTGGAGCGTGGGTTGAAGATTCCGGCACGCACCTGATCGAAGTTGTGCCGCCAGGGGGCGCAGGTGGCCCCCTGGCTTTCCCTGCTGATCATTGCTTCTCTTACTTTCCGTGGATCTCTCGAATCTCTACCTCAGTCGTGCAGTTAAACGAAGCCGCGTCCAGCGAAAACTTGTAGGTCTTCCATTCGTTGCCCGGGACTTCAAACGCGTGCACCGGATGTGAGTCAAGACGCACGGAGCCCGTGCTCCCGCCTCGCGAGCGTGCCTCGATCGTCGTGCCCGCGGCGAACTGCGAATTGCTGCCGGATGGATACACCGTATAGGACCCATGCTTGCCTTCGATGTAGCGGTGATTGTTCGTGCTACGCAGGCTAACCTTATCGCCCAATCCGTCTACCCGAACGTGCGTTGTCGTCAGCTTCTCTGCGCCAACATCATCGAATGTCTCCGTGAATGCCGCCATGATTCAACTCTCCTTGTAGTTACTATCGATAGCCCGCGGGAAAGCGCGGGTCCGGTCGGATGACCGGCGGAGCGAAGCTCTCACTTCGCCGGAGCGCGAGGCGATATGCCATTCGTTGTAGTCCACGGCAATCAGGCAGATCGTGCTCCGGCGGTGTGAAACATTGCCGAAATGACGCAGCGCGGTGGAAGCCCTGGTAACCACGTGGGTGACAAGGGCTGCGCATAAAGCGATTGGTAGGGTTCGCGCACTCGGAAAAAAGAAACGGCCGGGATGCGGCCGTTTCAGCGCTTGCGCGGCACGCAGGGAATTACCAGAAGCGATATTCAGCCGCGAGGCCGGTCACGCCGACATTCACCGTGCGCTTGTCGCTGGTGATGTCCTCCGCCTTCAGGGCGTAGTGGTCGTACGTCACCGTGATGCCGAAGTTCTCGTTGAAGTCATAGCCGAAACCGAGGCCGCCATAGATGCCGTTGTCATTGGACTGGCCCCGGTAGTGGAACTCCGGGTTGCCGCAGCAGGCGGACGTCTCGAAGTAATCTTCGTTGTATTTGCTGCGCGAATGCGCGAAGCCGGCGCGTGCCGTGATCGTGAAGCCGTGCGGAAGATCCCACTTGCCATTGGCACCGACAAGGAGTGCCTCGCCCTTGAACTTGGCGCGGTAGTCCACGTCGTAGACGCTGGAAGTATAGGTCTCCGAGCCCTTCATGTTGCCGAGATCGACATAGCCGACTTCGACGCCGAGCGAGAACGGACGATCCACGACCCAGCGGTAGCCGGCGACAACGCCGACGGCGGTGTCGTTGTGGTCGCTGAATGAGGAGTGGCTGATGTCGTAGTGCGACTGGCCACCGGAGACGCCGATGAATGCGCCGTTCTGGGTCACGGCAGCGGCGGAGAACGAAGCGAGGGAGAGTGCGGCGGCGGTGGCCACCGAAAGCAGAACCTTTTGCATGATGAAGTCCCTGATCCTTGTAAGTCCGTCGACTCCGTTGCCGACGAGCCCGTGGGGCGCGGCTATCTTACGAGGCTTTCCAATTGGCTGCCATGACAGCTGATCGTGACCTGCGTCACAGATCGCTGCCATGGCCGCCAGGCCGCTATCAGAAGCGGTATTCCAGCATGCCGCCGAACACGCCGACGTTCACGGTGCGCTTGTCACCGGTGATGTCTTCGGCCTTCAGGGCGTAGTGGTCGTATACGACTGTGATGCCGAAATGCTCGTTGAAGTCATAGCCAAAGCCGAGGCCGGCGTAGATGGCGTTGTCGTGCGAGGTTTCGTCAAGCAGGTTGTAGGTCTTGTCGAAACCTGGGCTCGTGTCGCGTTCACGGATCGAGTAATCCATCTGCGAATGCGCGAGACCGGCGTGGGCGGTGATGGTGAAACCGTTCGGAAGATCCCACTTGCCGTTCGCACCGATCAGCACGGACTTGCCCTTGAACTTGTAGCTCAACGTATCGTGGATCCCGTATGCCGGGACGACCCAGTAGTCTTCGGTCGAAGTCATCTTTCCGAGATCGACGTACCCCGCTTCCACGCCGATCGAGAACGGGCGATCCACGACCCAACGGTAACCGGCCAGGGCACCGACCGAGCTGTCTTTCTTGTCGTCGAAGTTGGCGTGGCTCACGTCATACCGCGAGCTGCCGCCGGTGACGCTGATGAATGCACCATCGTGCGTGGCGGCGCTAGCCGCGAACGAGGCAAACGAAAGAGCGGCGGCCGCGGCCACCGAGAGCAGAACCTTTTGCATGTTTAGTCCCTGAATCCTTGAAAGTTTGCACCAGCCCCTTCGCCGGTGGGCCCCCTGTGGGCGGGCGGATTTTACGTTGTTTTAACTTGCGATGCCATGACAGGTATTCCGGGCCGCCCCCGTGACCTCTGGCATAGGGAGCACCCACCCCCCGCCCTTTAGCATCGGTGACTTGCGCGGACCGCAGGGGACCGCGCCGACCCACTCGCAGGCAGGACGGCCCGGCGATCCACATGCTCCACGGGAGAATCTTTTGAAATCCACCCTTCTTGCTTCCGCGCTGCTGGCCGCCCTGGCCGGTATCGGCGCCACGGCCGCCTTCGCCGCGGATGACGTCCCTGCCATCAAGGACGGCCCGTTCAACGGCACCGTGAAGGTCGTCGTCGATGCCACCGATACCGACCACCGCATCTTCCGCGTCAAGGAAACGGTCCCCGCCCAGCCGGGCAAGCTGACCCTCCTGTTCCCGGAATGGATCCCCGGCCACCACTCGCCGACCGGCCCGATCGACCAGTTCGCCGGCCTCATCGTGAAGGCCAATGGCCAGCGCCTCGAGTGGACCCGTGACGAATACAACGTCTACGCCTTCCACGTGGACGTCCCGGCCGGCGCCTCGTCGGTCGACCTGGAATTCCAGACCCTGACCCCGCAGGACACGCGCCAGGGCCGCATCGTGATGACCCCGGACATCGTCAACGTCCAGTGGAACCAGGTGGCCCTGTACCCGGCCGGCTATCGCGCCGACCAGGTCCAGTTCGAGCCCTCGGTGAAGCTGCCGGCCGGTTTCCAGTTCGGTACCGCGCTGGAGCAGGCGAGCAAGGATGGCGATACCGTCACCTTCAAGAACATCAACTTCGATGACCTGGTCGATTCGCCGATCTTCGCCGGCCGCTACTTCAAGCGCGTCGACCTGGATCCGAACGGCCGCTCGCCGGTGCACCTGAATATCGTGGCCGACAGCGCGAAGTCGCTGGAGATCAAGCCGGAAGCGCTCGAGATCCACCGCAACCTCGTCAAGCAGATGGACAAGCTGTACGGCGCGCGCCACTACAACCATTACGACTTCCTGCTTGCGCTGACCGAAAAGCTCGGCGGCATCGGCCTCGAGCACCACCGCTCGTCGGAAAACAGCGCGCAGCCGAACTACTTCACCGAGTGGGACAAGAGCTGGCTCGGCCGTGACCTGCTGGCGCACGAATACAACCACTCGTGGGACGGCAAGTACCGCCGCGGCGCCGACCTCGCCACGCCGAGCTTCAACGTTCCGATGGGCGACAGCCTGCTGTGGGTGTACGAAGGCCAGACCCAGTTCTGGGGCAATGTGGTCGCCGCACGTTCGGGCCTCGTCTCGCAGGACCAGGCGCGTGACCTGCTCGCGCTCGTCGCCGCCACCTACGACAAGGGCCGCCCGGGCCTGTCCTGGCGCAACATCCAGGATACGACCAACGACCCGACCATCGCCCAGCGTCGCCCGCTCTCGTACCGCAACTACCAGATGAGCGAGGACTACTATTCGGGCGGCCAGATGATCTGGCTGGACGTCGACACCAAGCTGCGCGAACTCACCAAGAACAAGCGTTCGCTGGATGATTTCGCCAAGGCCTTCTTCGGCATGAAGGACGGTGACTGGAAGGTCAACCCGTACACCTTCGACGAAGTCGCCTCGACGCTGAACTCGATCACCCCGTACGACTGGGCGAAGTACCTGCGTGACCGCGTCGACGGCCACAAGGGCGACCTCGAAGGCATCGAGCGCGGTGGCTGGAAGCTGGTCTACAACGAAAAGCCGTCGGAAGCCGTGAAGGCCTTCGAAGCCCGCCGCCACTACACCGACCTGACCTACTCGGCCGGCTTCGGCGTGTCGTCGAAGGGCGATATCTCCGACGTGCGCTGGGATAGCCCGGCCTTCAACGCCGGCCTCTCGCCGGGCATGCACATCGTCGCCGTGAACGGCAAGGAATTCGACGGCGATGCGCTGAAGGATGCCGTGACCGCCGCGAAGGGCACCTCCGCCCCGATCGAGCTGCTGGTGAAGAACTTCGACCAGTACAAGACCATCAAGATCGAATACCACGATGGCCTGAAGTACCCGCACCTCGAGCGCGACAGCAGCAAGCCGGACTGGCTGACGCAGCTGTACAAGGCGAAGTAAGAAAAAAGGGCCCGCAAGGGCCCTTTTTTTGGGCTTGCCCGGGCCATCGCGCGCAAACGCGCTCCCACAGTGGGGGCCGCAGACCTTGTGTGGGAGCGCGCTTGCGCGCGATGCGCCACGCAACGTCATACACTGCGCTCATGGAACCTGCGCTCACGCCTCCTGGCCACGATATCGACGCCGCCCGCCGCCGGCGGCGCTGGCTGATGTTCCTGTTGTGGGCGGTGATCTTCGGCACCGCGGCAATCAGCAACGTGCTTACGTCGCGCATCGATGCCGATCGTTACCACGTGCCGTACGCCACCTGGCACATCGTCATCAACGAAGTCAGCAGCCCTTTCGTGTCCCTGCTGCTCCTCCCGTTCCTGCTCATTGCCTGCGAACGCTGGCCCTTGCATGCGGATACCTGGCGGCGCTACGTGCCGTACTACATCGTGGGCAGCGTGCTGTGGTGCGTGCTCCACATCACCGGCATGGATCTTCTCAGGCTGCTCGGCTACCGACTTGGCGGCGACAGCTATGATCCTGGCAACCTCGGCCTGCAGTTCATCTACGAATACCTGAAGGATGTCCGCACGTTCTTCTACATCGTGGTGTTCATCCACGCCGTGGAGTGGTTCGGAAGGCGAAGCACGGGCGAAGCCAGCCTGCTCGCGGCGCCCGATGACGAGGCTGCACCGATCGAACCCGTCGACCGCCCCGAGCGCTTCCTCGTCCGCAAGCTGGGCCGCGACTTCCTCGTGGCCACCGCCGATATCGAATGGGCGCAGGCCGCCGGTAACTACGTGAACCTGCGCGTGCGTGGCCGTGACTACCCGTTGCGCAGCACGCTGGCCGCCCTTGAGGCGCGGCTCGACCCGGCCGTCTTCGTGCGGGCCCACCGCAGCTACCTGGTGCAGCTGGCGCAGGTCACCTCGATCGAGCCCCTCGACGCCGGCGAAGCCCGCCTGCACATGGCCGACGGCACCGTGCTGCCGTGCAGCCGCCGCTACCGCGAGGCCCTGCGCGCCGTGGCGGCCGGCGCGGAACCCACCGCGGCCCGGGCCTGACGCCGAGGCTAGGCCGGGAGGGGCATTCCCGCTACAATGCCCGACCGCTCAGGTACGCGCCCGTAGCTCAGCCGGATAGAGTAGTGGCTTCCGAAGCCATTGGTCGGGGGTTCGAATCCCTCCGGGCGCGCCATTCCTCCCCATGCGGTTCCCAAGGCGAGGAACGATTTACGTTCCCACGCGCGGCTTCGAAGCACGATGGTCGTCACACCCTTCCCGGTGGCGCCTTGCTGCACCTATTAGATCGTGTTAAACCGAATGCCCAGCCAGATCGGGGGTGCGGTCCTAGCGATGGATGTGATCGGATGGCTATATGGCCAGGTGCTCGATTTCTTCGGGCTCGGCCCGCTGCTTGAGCTGATCGCCAAAGGCGACTACCGCGCGCTGCTCACGGTGGATGGCTTCGGTGCCGCGCTCGGCCCGATCCTTCCCCTCCTGCTTGTTTTCGAGCTGGTGCGCAGCGTCGCCCAGAAGACCTTCCGGCGCGAGCACTACCAGGTGCCCTTGCTGGTGATGGTGCTCAACCGGTTCATCGGCAGCTTCATCACCATCGCCATGGTCACGCTGTGCATCGGCCTGTTCCAGCGCTTCGCGCTCTTCCAGGCTGGCCTGACGTGGTACGGCGTGCTCTACGGCTATGTCGCCTGGGAGCTTTCCCATTTCGTCTATCACTTCTTCGCGCACAAGGTGCGGATCCTGTGGTGCCTGCATTCCACGCATCACGCCCCGGTGGCGATGAACATGAGCGTGAACTACTCGCACATCTTCCTGGAAGCCGCCTACGCCGACTTCGTGCGAACCAGCATCTGCATGGTGCTTGGCGTGAGCCCGCCGCTGCTCGTGCTGATCATGATCATCGATGGCTTCTGGGGCAGCTTCATCCACGTTGGCGAAGGCGTGCTGAAGAACGGCAGGCTCGGCGTGTTGAACCGCATCATCCTGACTCCCTCGCACCACCGCGTGCACCACGCGCGTAACGTGGTCTACATGGACACCAACTTCTGCAACCTGTTGCCGATCTGGGATCGGGTATTCGGCACGTACATCGAAGAGCGCGACGACGTGACGATCGAGTACGGCATCACCCGCCCGATGAAACCATACAGCGTGACCGATGCGTACCTGGGTGAGTTCTACCTGCTCGGCAAGGATGTCTGGCACGCGCCTGGCCTGCGCAACAAGTTCATGTATCTCGTGATGCCACCGGGCTGGAGCCACGACGGCCATCACAAGACGGCCAGGGTCGCCAAACAGGAGCTGGCCGGAATGGATCCGAAGCACCCGCCTTCGTCGCAAACGGTTCAGGGAGTTCGCTCATGAAGGCATTTGCATGCCTCGTCGTTGCCGGCCTGCTCGGCTTGCCCATGGCATCCCATGCGGCGCACGTCGATCTCGCGCTGGGCAAGTCCGTCACCGGGTCGCCCATCTGCAAACCTGGCGAGGAAGCGGTGAAGGCGGTGAACGGCAAGCTGGCCAGCAAGACCCAGGATAAGTTCTGCACGAAGGAGGTCCCCAGCTGGCTCCGGATCGACCTCGGGAAGGTGGAGCAGGTGTCGGGCTTCACGATCAGGCATGCGGGTGCGGGCGACGAGCCTGCAGAGATGAACACACGGGCGTTTACCGTGCGCGTGTCAGCGGACGGCAAGGACTGGAAGCCGGTGGTGGACGTGACGGCGAATACCGCCAGCGTCACCGAGCACCGCATCGCGCCGGTGCAGGCACGCTACGTGGAGCTCGACGTGACCAGGCCTACACAGACGGATGATCCCGCCACGCGGATCTACGAAGTGGAAGTCTGGTAGCTGCGCGCACCTCGGCACGACACATGTCCCCCGGTTCCCTGGCGTTGTTCCACCGCTACGAAGGTGTCTTGCGAGACGCCGCGCTTGATTTTTCCGCGCATCAGCCGTTGCCGGATGCGTTGCGGATGGAGGTCGATGCGCGTTATGCGGTGTATTACGCGCCCTTCGACCATCTGAACGCAGCGGCGCCGCTCGTGCTGGTCGGGCTCTCGCCTGGCCGCTACCAGGCACTTGTTGCGCTGGAGACTGCGCGAAGCGAATTGCTGGCAGGCCACAGTGCGGCCGTGGCGGCTGCCGCGGCGAAAAGCGCCGCCAGCTGGTCCGGCCCGATCCGCGGCCACCTCGTGCGCATGCTGGATTTCCTCGGCGTCGCCGAGCGGCTGGGCATTGCGTCGACGGCGGAGCTGTGGACCACGCGGACCGACCTCGTGCAGTTCTCAGCGGCGCTCCGCTACCCGGTATTCGCTGGCGGCAAGAACTACAACGGCGGCGGCGTCGCGAGGAGCGCCTTGCTTCTCGACCAGATCGATACCTATTTCGCCGCGGAATGCGCTGCGCTCACGCACGCGCTGTTCATCCCGCTGGGCGCCACCGCACAGTTCGCCTGCGATCGCATGGCCGCCAGCGGCCGGCTTGACGCTGGCCGGATCGTGGCAGGCCTGCCGCACCCTTCCGGCGCCAATGCCGAGCGGGTTGCTTACTTCCTCGGGCAAAAGCCACGCGAGGCCTTGTCGGCCGTGACGCGGCCGGAACCCATCGACGCCGCGCGTGAGGCGGCGCTACGCCACGTCGCCGCCTGGCGGCCCTGATCGGGTCAAGCCGCCGCCAGCGGTAGCCGCACGCGGAAGCATGCCCCGCCGTGCTCGGCATCGATCACGTCGATGCTTCCGCCATGGCGTTCCACCACCTGTCGCGCGAGATGCAGGCCGAGCCCCGTGCCCGTGCTGCTGGGGCGCGTCCGGTAGAACGGCTCGAAGATGCGGTCGCGTTCTCCGAGGGGAACGCCACGTCCTTCATCCGTTACCGAGAGCTCGCCGAACGTATTCACCGCGACGCTGATGGTTCCTTCGTCGCCTGCGTGCATCATCGCGTTCTGGATCAGGTTCATCAGCACGCGTGACAGCGCGAGGGCGTCGCCCTGCACCCAGACAGGTGCGCCCGGCCCGTCGAAGGCGATGTCGTTGCCCGACTCCAGCGCGACCGGCGCGATATCGCCGACCGTATCGACAGCGAGCTTCGCTAGATCGAGGCGTTGGCAGGCAGCGGCGTCGCCGTTGAAGCGCTGCAGGTCCAGCAGCTGCTCGGCCAGGTTCCATAGCCGCGCGACGTCGCCGATGAGACGCGTGCGCTCGGGGCCCGGATCCATCGCCTCGATGCGCGTGCGCAGGATCGCGATGGGTGCGCGCAGCTCGTGCGCGGCGCTTGCGAGGAAGCGATCGCGTACGTCATAGCCTTCGCTGACGCGGGTCAACGCGGCGTTGAAGCCGCGCACCAGCGGCTGGATCTCATAGGGTACGGTCTGGTCGGCGAGTTTCGCGCCGCGCTTCTCGACGTCGATCGCGTCGGCGTGCCGCGCCACCTCGCGCACGCTCTTCATGGAGCGGCGCACGATGATCGGCACGATGATCAGGGTCGCCAGCACCGTGGGGAGCAACAGTCGCCACGTCAGGTAATCCGCGACCATCGTGGTGAGTCCGCCGGCGGATGTCGTCGAGGCGCCGCCCATCATGAAGTGCACCTTGCGGAACTTCCATTCGACCAGACGGATTGCGGCGGTATCGGTGAACGGTGCACGCGAGCCGTGGATGTCGGAAGCGGCGAGGCGATCCAGGCGGTCGATCAGCGGCGCGAGGCTCGCAGGCGGCGTGCCCTGCCGGTACGCATGGCCTGCTTCATCACGAGCCACGATCCAGAGATCGGGGTAATCGTGCATCGCCTGGCGCAGTGCTTTTGTCGGCGAGAGGGTGATGCCGCCGTCATGCGCCGGTACCAGCGAATCCTGCACTTCTTCGACCAGCTTCGGATCCACATAGGACACGCTGTCCCGGTGGATCTGGTAACCCAGGATCAGGAACGCGGCCATCATGATCAGGCCCTGGGGGAGGACGATGCGCAGCGTGAGCTGCCATGCCAGCGACCTACCGTGCCTTGCCATGCACCTTGCTCCGCAACAGGTAACCGACGCCACGAATGACGTGGATGTCTACATCCGCACCGGCATCATCCAGCGAGCGGCGTAGCTTGGAGATGTGCGCGTCCAGCGCGTTCGACTGGATCTCGTCATCGAAGTCGTACACGGCTTCGAGCAGGTCGTTGCGTGACACCGTGCGGCCGTGGCGCAGGCAGAGCGCCTCGAGGACGAGCAGCTGGCGCCGCGGCAAGCGCAGCGGGGTGGGACCGATAAAAGCTTCATGCGCGCCGAAGTCGAACGACAGGTTGCCCACGGTGGCACGGGGGATATCGCGCGGCG
>Ga0209051_1002094_pt1 | contig 15026 bp, 11 predicted proteins | sample AraplaCvi_mMS_r2_2_FD_184286 | JGI IMG/M metagenome (GOLD analysis project Ga0209051, IMG submission 184286) | Arabidopsis root microbial communities from North Carolina, USA - plate scrape MF_Cvi_mMS_r2 (SPAdes) (version 2) | ecosystem: Host-associated > Plants > Roots > Endosphere | place...
AACTCGAGCGAATGAATGATGGCGCCAAAGCCCATCGGCGCCATAATCAGCGACATGCCCCTGAACATTTTGTCCGACAGAAGAGCCTTCGTTTCGCCCGTCATGGGAATTTTACCCCCGAGCGAGACGATCCCCGTGTCTTCGAGGCGCGCTTCCGGCAGACGTTGCTTGCGCAAAGTCGAACTCGTGCCGTCCGCCCCCACAAGGACATCACCTGTCGCGAGGCTTCCATCCTGAAAACGAGCGGTAACCGATCCGTCGGCATTATTTGTGTAAGCTTGAAACGTCTTCCCGAAGAATACCTCTGCTTCAAGTCCCCTGAGCAGAACCCGTCGCAGCGTCTTTCGAATGACGTTCCGTTCGCCATCCAGAGCATTCGGGCCTGCATCTCCGATATCGAAGCTCAGTACTTCGCCGAACTGTTCGGTCAGCATGTTGAAATAGCGCGGCGACCTGGCGCAGGTAGCGACATAGAGATCGTAGAGTTCGTCGGGGACACAGGCTTTCAGCGCGCGGCTTCCAGCCGGGCTGATGCCGACGCGATACCCGCCGGTGTCGGCGTTCGGTGCGCGGTCTCGCTCGTACACCGCAACGCTGATGCCGGCCCCCTTGAGCAGATGAGCGAGCGCCAGACCGCCAGTCCCGGCGCCGATAATCAAAATCTTCATGGTCCTAGTCCTGGTCGCGTTTAGGGTCGATGGTGAATTGGGTGGCGATCTGCCTCAGCCACTCTTCCGTCCAGGTGATGCGCTGGGCGCGCAGGTCCGCGACAACGCTGGTGACCCAGGACAATTCGGTTGCGTGAAGCGCTCGGAGATATTCCATCTCGAGCAGGAAGAGCCTTGGAACGGCCTGCGCTTCGTGCAGAGTTTCGTCGATCCGGCGAAGCTCCGCCTCAATGGCTCTTGCTCTGAGCTCAAGCTGGCTTGCCACATCGTCAGGCGAAAGCAGCGGAAGAAATGATATGGCTGCAGGGAATTCCGGATATTCCCGCGTCGGGGTCGACAAGATCGCCCGCATCCAGTCCACCGCGACGTCGCGGCCTTTCCTGGTTATCTCGTACACCGTCCGCTCGGGACGCTTGTCATCCCGGATTGTTTTGCGTGGGGTGATCAAGGCTTCGCGCTCAAGCCGCTGGATCGTCTGATAAAGGCTCGCCCTCTGCGTGACATTGATCACCTCGTCCTTGCCGCGCTCCTTGATGAGTTGCTGCATTCGGTAAGGATGCAGCGGCTCTTCCATGAGCATTGCAAGGACGGCGAGGGCGATTGGAGAACGTTTGATCGATGTCATAGTCATAATAATACTAGTAAGATTATGACTGGTCAAGGCGGCAGCGCAGAACTGCCGGCGCCTGGGCAAATGCCGAGCCGCATCGGTGACCATGGATGAGCGAGCGAGGCATGCGACAATTTCCAACGTTGTCCAACGAAGTGTTGGCAAGGTCTAAGGGTGAGAACGGTCACGCTGTCGGAAATGGTGGAAGGTCGTCTTCGCGTCCGTGGCGATGGCCACGTCGGATGCCGCCAGTCCTGCTGGCTTTACGGAAAGCGGCAGGATTACCAGCCGCCTCAGGTTCTTGCCGCCTGAAGGCAGTATTCCCATTTTTCGCCGGACCTCGGAATGCCCGATGACGCAAGACCTCTCGGCACTTTTGCGGGAATTGCTTCAGTCGCCGATCAACGAAATAAGCTGGGATTTCGGAGCGGTGGCGGAAGGTGTTGCCCCAACCGCTTTCCCGCCTTCCATCTTCACCTTGCCTTCCGCAAAGAGACGGAGAGCCTGCGGGTAAAGCTGGTGCTCGATGGTCAGCACGCGTCCCGCCAACGCTTCGGCAGTGTCGCCCGCAAGCACAGGCACGGCGGCCTGGCCGATGACCGGTCCCTCATCCATGCCTTCGGTAACGAAATGCACCGTGCAACCGGCAATGCGCATGCCGGCATCAATCGCCCGCTGATGCGTATGCAGTCCCGGAAAGAGCGGCAGAAGAGAAGGATGAATATTGATGATCCGGCCTTCATGGCGCTGGATGAACGCGCCCGAAAGCAGCCGCATATAGCCGGCAAGGCAGATGATGTCAGGCGAAAGCTCGTCAAGTGCGGCAAGGATCGCCGCCTCGTGCGCGTCCTTGCTCGCATAGTCCTTGCGCACGAAGGCAAAGGTCGCAATGCCCTCGGCGGCCGCCTTGGCAAGCCCGCCGGCATCGGCCTTGTCGGAGATCACGCCGACGATCTCTGCCGGATAGTCAGTCGATTTTGCCGCCTGCACCAAGGCCATCATGTTGGAGCCGCCGCCGGAAATGAAGACGACGATGCGTTTGCGCGGTGAGCTCATAGGGCGAGCGTACCCTTGTAGATCGTGCCGGCTTCGCCTTCCGCTCTGGCGACCATACGGCCGAGCGTGATCACCTTCTCGCCTTCGGCCTCGAGCGCCTTGGAAACGGCGGCGACATTCTCCTGCGCAACGACGACGATCATGCCGATGCCGCAATTGAAGGTGCGCAGCATTTCCTTGGCTTCGACGCCGCCCGTTCTGGCAAGCCACGAGAAGACCGGCGGCACCTTGACGGCGGCGAGGTCGATCTCGGCGGCGAGATGCTTCGGCAGCACGCGCGGAATATTTTCAGGGAAACCGCCGCCGGTAATGTGCGCGAGCGCCTTCAGCGCGCCCGTCTCGCGGATCGCCTTCAGGAGCGGCTTCACATAGATACGGGTCGGCGTCAGCAGCGCCTCGCCGAGCTTCTTGCCCTCGGCAAAGGGTGCCGGCGCATCCCAGTCGAGCCCGGAAAGCGAAACGATCTTGCGCACCAGCGAGAAGCCGTTGGAATGGACGCCCGATGAGGAGAGGCCAAGAATGACGTCGCCTTCGGCAATATCGCCCGCCGGCAGCAGCTTGCCGCGTTCGGCGGCGCCAACGGCAAAACCGGCCAGGTCATAATCGCCGGAGGAATACATGCCCGGCATTTCGGCCGTTTCGCCGCCGATCAGTGCGCAGCCCGCCTCGCGGCAGCCGGCAGCAATGCCGCCAACGATCGCCGCACCCTGGTCGGGGTCGAGCTTGCCGGTCGCGAAATAGTCGAGAAAGAAGAGGGGCTCGGCACCCTGGACGACGAGATCGTTGACGCACATGGCGACGAGGTCGATGCCGACGGTTTCGTGATAGTCCGCGTCGATCGCGATCTTCAGCTTGGTGCCGACGCCGTCATTGGCGGCAACCAGGACCGGGTCGGTGAAACCTGCGGCCTTGAGGTCGAAGAGGCCGCCGAAGCCGCCGATCTCGCCGTCGGCGCCCGGACGGCGCGTGGAGCGCACGGCCGGCTTGATCTTCTCCACCATCAGGTTACCGGCATCGATGTCGACGCCTGCATCGCTATAGGTCAGACCGTTTTTTCCAGACTGGCTCATGGTGATCTCCGGAGGATTTAAAGCTGCGGACAGGGGACCGCGTCACATGCCGGTCGCAATTGCATGAGAGTGCGCTTTATGCAAGCGTTGCAAGGGAAAAGCCCCCATTTTCCAGCTAATCCCTGTGCGCTTTCCGGATTTGGTGCAACAGGGTTGACCATCTTTGCGCCTCCATCCTATGTGCTCAAACGGCTGGGGCCGTTGGAAAGCGGTGCGGGCGGGGCGTGCAATCAGCGGGGAAGCGATGCCACAACAAGTCAGCGGAACGATACTGAAGCGCCAGATCATCTTCTGGGTGGCGGTTCTGCTCATCTTCATCGCCTTCCTCTATATTTTCAGTTCGATCCTGTTGCCCTTCATTGCCGGCATGTCGATCGCCTATTTCCTCGATCCTGTCGCAGACAGGTTGGAGCGGCTGGGCCTGAGCCGCCTGATGGCGACCATTGTCATTCTAGTGGCCTTCGTCATCGTCTTCGCGCTGGCACTGGTGATCCTGATCCCCGTCCTCATCAACCAGTTCAACGATTTTGCCCAGCGCGTGCCGGGCTATATCAGCCAGCTGCAGCAATTCATCGCCAACTATCAGGATTCCGTCCTGCCTGGCTGGATCAGAAGCCAGCTCGGGACCATCAAGGACAATCTATCCGGTATCCTTTCGGAAGGCATGGGCTTTCTGACGGGTCTCTTCGCGCAGATCTGGAATTCCGGCAAGGCGATCGTCGATGTCATCTCGCTTCTCGTCGTCACACCGGTCGTCGCCTTCTACATTCTGCTCGATTGGGATCGCATGGTCGCCAAGGTCGATCAGTGGGTGCCGCGCGACTATGTGAGCGACGTGCGCCAGATCGCCACGGAAGTGGATCAGGCGATTGCCGGCTTCATCCGCGGGCAGGGCTCGCTCTGCCTCATCCTGGGCATCTACTACGCCCTGGGCCTCTCGATTGTCGGCCTGAACTTCGGCCTGCTCATCGGGCTTTTCGCCGGCATGATCAGCTTCATTCCCTATGTCGGGTCGCTGGTTGGCCTCGTCATTGCCATTGGCGTGGCGATCGTCCAGTTCTGGCCCGATTATATCTGGATTATCGCCGTCCTGGCGGTCTTCTTCTCCGGCCAGTTCCTGGAAGGCAATATCCTGCAGCCGAAGCTCGTCGGCTCCAGTGTCGGCCTGCATCCCGTCTGGCTGATGTTTGCGCTCTTTGCCTTCGGTGCACTGTTCGGTTTCGTCGGCCTGCTGGTCGCGGTGCCGGCCGCTGCCGCCGTCGGCGTCCTTGTCCGCTTTGCGCTTTCGCGCTACCTTCAAAGCGATCTCTACTATGGCGGGTCGCCGGGCGGCCGGGCCCGGAAGACGAAATCTGTTTCCGATGAATGACGTGAAGAACGCTGATCCGAAGCGCAAGGCCGGAGAGCAGCTTCCCTTGGCCTTTTCGCACGACGCCGCCGCCGGGCGCGACGACCTCCTTGTCTCGGAGCGTCTCGCGGCCGCCGTTTCGATCGTCGATGCCTGGCCGAACTGGCCGTCACCGGTCGTCATCCTTGCCGGTCCGGTCGGTTCCGGCAAATCGCATCTCGCCGGCATCTGGAAGGAGCTGAGCGGAGCGAAGGCGATCCATCCCAACGTTGATTCCGATGCCGCGATCACGGCCGCCAATGGTCCGGTGCTTTTTGAGGATGCCGACCGCGTGGGCTTTGATGACGTCAAGCTCTTTCACGTCATCAACAGCGTGCGGGAAAACGGCACCAGCCTTTTGATGACCAGCCGCCTCTGGCCCATGTCCTGGCCGGTCACGCTGCCTGATCTGCGTTCCCGCCTGAAGGCCGCGACGGTCGTGGAGATCGGCGAGCCGGACGAGGAACTGCTGTCCCAGGTCATCGTCAAGCTCTTTGCCGACCGGCAGCTTTATATAGATGACAAACTCGTCCTTTATATCGTCAATCGCATGGAGCGGTCGCTCAACGCCGCCCAGACGATTGTCGAAAGGCTCGATCGGCTGGCGCTTTCCAGAGGCACGGGCATTACCCGTTCGCTTGCCGCTGAAGTATTGAATGAATTGGGCAATTCCGGCTCGGGCGATTGACTGTCACAGTTCCGTCGTGAAACTGATATATTCGCCGAAGCGGATAAGAGCAGGGTGAGTGGACCATGGATAGTGCATATCAGGAACATCAGGAATCCACCCCGAACAACAGCACAGACCTGCCGCCGCTGGAGCAGCTGCTGTCGAGCCCCGAGCGCTTCATCAACCGCGAATTCTCCTGGCTGCAGTTCAACCGTCGTGTCCTCGAGGAGACGCTGAACACCGAGCATCCGTTGCTGGAACGCGTGCGCTTCCTGTCGATCTCGGCCGCCAACCTCGACGAATTCTTCATGGTGCGCGTCGCCGGCCTCGAAGGCCAGGTACGGCAGAGCATCGTCGTCAAGAGCCCCGATGGCCGCACACCCGCCGAACAGCTCGATTCGATCCTGAGCGAGATCGATCATCTGCAGATGGAGCAGCAGGCCTCGCTTGCCGTCCTGCAGCAGTACCTCGCCAAGGAAGACATTCTGATCGTGCGTCCGGGTGCGCTGAGCGACGCCGATCGCCAATGGCTGGCAAACGAGTTCGAGCAGGCGATCTTCCCGGTTCTGACGCCGCTGTCGATCGATCCGGCTCATCCGTTCCCGTTCATTCCGAACCTCGGCTTCTCGATCGGCCTGCAGCTCGTCAGCCGCAGCGGCCGCGAGCCGATGACGGCGTTGCTGCGCCTGCCGCCGGCGCTCGACCGTTTCGTCCGCCTGCCCGACGATCGCAACACGATCCGCTACATCACCCTGGAAGACGTCGCCAACATCTTCATTCACCGGCTCTATCCCGGCTACGAGGTACAGGGCTCGGGTACGTTCCGCGTCATCAGAGACAGTGATATCGAAGTCGAGGAAGAAGCCGAGGATCTCGTGCGCTTCTTCGAAACCGCGCTGAAGCGCCGCCGCCGCGGCAAGGTCATCCGCATCGAGACGGATTCCGAAATGCCGGCCTCGCTGCGCCAGTTCGTGGTCCAGGCACTCAGTATTCCCGAGAATCGCGTTGCCGTTCTGCCGGGCCTGCTGGCGCTCAACACGCTCTCCGAAATCACCAAGGCGCCGCGCGACGACCTGCGCTTTCCGCCCTACAATGCGCGATTTCCCGAACGTGTCCGTGAACACGCCGGTGATTGCTTCGCCGCCATCCGAGAAAAGGACATGGTGGTTCACCACCCATATGAATCTTTCGACGTGGTGGTTCAATTCCTTATCCAGGCTGCGCATGATCCTGACGTTCTGGCGATAAAGCAGACGCTCTACCGTACATCCAATGACAGCCCGATCGTTCGCGCTCTGGTGGATGCCGCCGAAGCCGGCAAGTCGGTGACGGCGCTGGTCGAACTCAAGGCTCGCTTCGACGAAGAGGCGAATATCCGCTGGGCACGCGACCTGGAGCGCGCCGGCGTGCAGGTCGTCTTCGGTTTCATCGAACTCAAGACCCACGCCAAGATGTCGCTCGTCGTTCGCCGCGAGGAAGGCAAGCTGCGCACCTACTGCCATCTCGGCACCGGCAACTACCATCCGATCACGGCGAAGATCTATACGGACCTCTCCTTCTTCACCTGCAACCCCGTGATCGCCCACGACATGGCGAACATCTTCAACTTCATCACCGGATACGGTGAGCCGGAAGAGGGGATGCAGCTCGCCGTTTCGCCTTATACGCTGCGTCCGCGCATCATTCGCCACATCAACGAAGAGATCGAGCATGCCCGCGCCGGCCGCCCGGCAGCGATCTGGATGAAGATGAATTCGTTGGTCGACCCCGATATCATCGACGCGCTCTATACGGCGAGCCGCGCCGGCGTCGAGATCGATCTCGTCGTACGCGGCATCTGCTGCTTGCGTCCGCAGGTGCCGGGCTTGTCGGACAATATCCGGGTCAAATCGATCGTCGGACGTTTCCTGGAACACAGCCGCATCTTCTGTTTCGGCAATGGTTACGGCCTGCCATCCGACAAGGCGCTTGTCTATATCGGCTCGGCCGACATGATGCCGAGAAACCTCGATCGCCGCGTCGAAACGATGGTTCCGCTGACAAATCCGACCGTTCACGAGCAGGTTTTGTCACAGATTATGCTCGGCAACGTGATTGACAATCAACAAAGCTACGAGATATTGCCCGACGGTACGTCACGGCGCATGGAAGTGCGCAAGGGCGAGGAACCGTTCAATGCGCAGCAGTATTTCATGACCAATCCCAGCCTGTCGGGCCGCGGTGAAGCTCTGAAATCGAGTGCGCCGAAGCTGATCGCCGGTCTGCTTGCCGGCCGGAACAACAAGTAAACTGGACCTAATGGTTGAATCTGAAGCCCAGGGGCGACTTCCGGGTATCGCCCCGGTCTCCGTTGTCGATATCGGATCGAATTCTATCCGTCTGGTCGTCTACGAAGGCTTGTCGCGTTCGCCCACCATCCTGTTCAACGAAAAGGTTCTCTGTGGCCTCGGCAAGGGCATAGCCCTGACCGGCAAGATGGACGAGGAAAGCGTCGCACGCGCGCTTCAGGCTCTTCATCGTTTCAAGGCTCTCTCCGATCAGGCACGCGCGGCCACCATGTATGTGCTGGCCACGGCGGCCGCGCGCGAGGCAAGCAACGGTCCTGATTTCATCCATCAGGCCGAGACGATCCTGCAACGGCACGTCCGTATATTGTCGGGTGAGGAAGAGGCACGCTTTGCCTCGCTCGGCATCATCAGCGGCTTCTACAATCCCGATGGCATCGCAGGCGACCTCGGCGGCGGTTCTCTGGAACTGATCGATATCAGGGGCAAGGATGTCAGCGGCGGCATTACCCTGCCGCTCGGCGGTCTGCGCCTCTCCGAATATGCCGGCGGGTCGCTCGCCAAGGCGCGCGCCTTTGCCCGCAAGCAGGTCAAGACTGCCAAGCTTCTCTCCAAGGGGGAAGGGCGCACCTTCTATGCCGTTGGCGGCACCTGGCGAAACATTGCCAAGCTGCACATGGAGATCACTCGTTATCCACTGCACATGATGCAGGGCTACGAGGTGTCTCTCGAAGGCATGACGCAGTTCCTGGATCAGGTCGTCACCGCCAAGGATTCCAAGGAGCCGGCTCTGCAGGCGGTTTCCAAGCACCGCCGTTCACTGCTGCCCTTCGGCGCCATCGCCATGAAGGAAGTGCTGAACGCGATGAAGCCTTCGGTGATCTCCTTCTCCGCGCAGGGCGTGCGTGAAGGTTATCTCTTTTCGCTGCTGTCCGAATCCGAACGCCGCGCCGATCCGCTGCTGGCTGCCGCCGGCGAGCTTGCGATCCTGCGTGCCCGTTCGCCGGAACATGCCCGCGAGCTGGCCGATTGGACCGGCCGCATGATGCCGTATTTCGGCGTTCAGGAAACCGACGAGGAAAGCCGGTATCGTCAGGCCGCCTGCCTGCTGGCCGATATCAGCTGGCGCGCGCATCCTGATTATCGCGGCGCTCAGGCGCTGAACGTGATTGCTCACTCCTCATTCGTCGGCATCAGCCATCCCGGCCGCGCCTTCATCGCGCTGACCAACTACTACCGCTTCGAAGGTCTGCATGACGACGGCTCCACGGCACCGCTTGCGACGATCGCCGGTCCTGCCTTCATCGACCGCGCAAAGCTGCTCGGCGGCATGTTGCGCGTCGTCTACCTCTTCTCGGCTTCCATGCCGGGCATTGTGCGCAATCTGAGATTCCGCAAAGCTTCCACCCCCGATCTCGATCTGGAATTCGTGGTTCCGCACGAATACCGCGATTTCGCCGGAGAACGACTGGACGGCCGCCTGCAGCAATTGTCGCGGCTGACGAACAAGCGGCTGGCCTTCCGCTTCGAGTAGACAGGTCGGGCAGGCTGCCTGACCGTTCAGCCCCAGCGCCAATGGCCAAGCAAAAGGGCGGCACTTTCGCGCCGCCCTCTCAATCTCGTACTAAATTGCGGATTACTTCGCGTTCAGGAACTCGCCGACTTCGAGAATGCTGAACTCGTTATTGTCAGCCTTGTCGACAGCGCGGCCGGCCGAGAAGGGCAGGTTGTTGTCGTTGCCGATGATGATGTGCGTGGCGTCGACACGGTCGACGTTTTCGATCGTCACGAAGGGCATGTTGTAGACGCCGGGGATATCGCCGGCCTTCTTCTTGTTGTCCGGATCCTGGATGTTCAGGAGATCGATATAGCCGATCTTGCGAACGGCCTTGCCGACGTTGGCGTCGTTGAACTCGATCTTGTAGACGCGCTTCAGCTCGGCCGGAGCTTCAAAGCAATCCGGCTTCGGCTGCTTGGGATCGGCGCAAGCCTTGTCCTTCGTGCCGGCGCCATTGTCGCGCTCGATCACGAGAGCGGTGGTCTCGTCGAGCATGTTGAAGTCGCCGATCGAAGCACCCTTGTCTTCGAACGGGTAGAGCCAGCTGCGGCCGGTCCACTTCTTGGAAGCGACGTCGAACTCGATGACGCGGATGGCGGTGTGGCCGTCAGCGGTTTCCATCTGGCCGTCGACATAGATGGCGCCTTCCAGCAGACCGTAGAGCTTGGAGCCGTCCTTCGACATGGCGAGGCCCTCGAAGCCGCCGGAGCGCTTCAGGTTGAAGGCCGGCATCTTGGCGGCCGGGTTGGCCGGCAGCTGGATCAACGGGTTGTCGGGGGACAGGACCGGTTTGCCATCGAGCGTCGTCGGGATGACGTCCGTCAGGCGGCCTTCAGTGTCGAATTTCAGGAGGTAGGGGCCGAATTCGTCGCCGAGCCAGAAGCCGTCGGCAACCGGCTGTACGGATTCGATGTCGAAATCGGCACCGGTCAGGTAACGCGTATCCGAGGCTTCCGTGACGATCGGGAACGGAGCGATCTTGTTCGGGTCGGACAGGAAGAGGTTCTTGACGACGTCAACCTTGTTGGCGTTCCAGTCGAACTTCAGCTGATGCAGGAACAGCATGGAGTCAGACGAGGTGAACTTCGAGCCGAAGCCGTTGTCGGAGAGCGTCCAGAAGGTGCCGTCGGCCATGGTCTTGATGCCGGAAAAACCCTGGATCGGCTGGCCGTCGAGCGGCAGCTTGACGTCGGTGACGCGGGCGCCGTCCTTGCCGTCGATGGTGCCGAGCTTCTCGGTGCGCTTGCGGTCAGGGGTCGTGAACTTGCCCGAGGTCTTGAGGAAAGCCGGCGCATCGGCCGGAGCCGGGACGACCGTGTTGGCAGGCAGGATCGCCTGGCTGGTCAGCTTTGCCGGGAAGAGTTGCTGGTCGGCGGAGGCGGAGCCTGCGACGAGCATGAAAAGTGATACGGAAGCGAAAAGAGCGTTCTTCATGATGTCCCCATAGAACGGAGTGCAAAAGCGCCATCCGCTTAGCAGGGCATTCATGTCGGCACATTGACGGTTGGGTGAAGCTTTGGTGACGTGTGCGGAAAGCTACGGCTCAACCGCGCCGCAGGGTCGCGGGCTGATTGAGGACGGTCACGGCGCGCGAGGAAAGGGCGATGACATCCAGCCCCTGGCCACGGCCGCGCACAGCGTGATTGCCGAGGTTCTCGCCGACAATCTCCTCAGGCAACGTCATGCGCTTGGCGAGCTCGGCGGAGATCAGCACCGGCCGGTTCAATGTTCGGCAGAGCGATTCCAGCCGCGAAGTGGTATTCACCGTATCACCGAAGAAGCTGATCTTATGATGGTCAACGCCGACCTCAGCCGTAATGACGCTGCCGCCGTGAAGGGCGGCCCTGAGCTTCGGCACATGGCCGTAGCTCTTCTTCCAGCTTGCGGCATTGGCTTCGATATCGGCAAGGATATCGAAAAGGCAGCGCACGCAACGCGCATCTTTGACGCCGCGCGCCAGTGGCCAGGTGATGATAGCCGCATCGCCAACATAGTCGTTGATCAGGCCCTTGTTGCGCCGCACAGGCTCGGCGAAGGCGGCAAATAGCGAGCTCAGAAGCTGTTGCGCGCGCAGGTCCCCGTGCTTTTCGGCAAAGGCCGTGGATTCGGCGAGATCGATGAACAGGAAGACCCGCTCTTCCTTCATCGGTCTGCGATAGCGGCTGATCAGCATGCTGATGAAGACCTCGCGCCCGAGCAGTTCCCGCACCCGGAGCAGGAAGATCAATGTTGCGCAGACGGCAAGCGCGTAGATAAAGATGTCGAACGGCATGATCAGCACGTCGATCATCTTCGGCGGATTCAGAACGCCAAGCAGAGTAAGGAGGAAACCGGCAGCGGCAAAGCCGATGCTCATCAGGATTTCATAGATGACGAGCTCGGAGATGATGAAGAGGAGGGTCGGCAGTCTTTGTATGCGCCGGTAAAGGCCGCGCAACAGCGCCTTGCGTTCGAAGGCGAGGATCGGCATGCCGATGAAAAGCGCGAAGATCGCTCCGATGATGGGCGTCTGACCGGCAAAGAAGTACAGATCGTAGACCACGCCGCTGAGTCCAAGGACGAGCGCAATCAGAATCCAGTTCTGCGTCGGGGATATCTCTCTCATGCCGCCCTTTCGCCGAAGCACTTCATTCGGCTATTGTTTCCGGCGCAGTGCTATGGTCAAGATATTTCGAATTTAAGGCAGCGCGCACAAAGGTACGAAGCAATTTTTGCGCTGACGACACACGTCAAGCAACGAGTGAAACGCGACAGCCGGGCCGAAGGCCCCTGCCACGATCTACGCTGGGAGCGCGACGGTTTCGACCTTGCGGCCAACGAAGCGCAGAGCAATTTCGCCACGGATGAGCTGCAGCGCCGGCTCGCCGAACAGATCGCGCCGCCATCCATGCATGGCCGCGACATCTGCCGTTTCGCCCTCAGCCGCGATCCTGTCGAGGTCGTCGCTGTTGGCGATTACCTTCGGCGCCACGCCGTGCTTTTCGGAAATCAGCTTGAGCAGCACCTTGAGAAGCTCGACGGCCGCCGCCGCACCTTCCGGCGGCTGTGCCTGGCGCGGCACATGCGGCATTTCGGAACGTGGCAGCGCAAGCGCTGTATTGACCGCTTCCAGCACCGCAGCACCCGTGGCCGAGCGCTCCCAGCCCTTCGGAATTGTGCGCAGGCGCCCGAGGGCCTCGGCGTCCTTCGGCTGCTGCTGGGCGATCTCGTAGATCGCATCGTCCTTCAGCACCCGCGAACGCGGCACGTTGCGCGACCGCGCCTCGCGCTCCCGCCAGGCGGCGACATATTTCAGGATCGCCAGCTCCTGCGGCTTGCGCAGGCGAAGCTTCAGCCGCTGCCACGCATCGTCAGGGTGGATATCGTAGGTCTCGCGCGATTCCAGAATGTCCATTTCCTCGCGCAGCCAGGAAGCGCGGGCTTCGCGCTCCAGTTCGGCCTTGAGGTAGAGATAGGCGTCGCGCAGATGGGTAACGTCAGCCAGCGCATATTCGAGCTGCTTGTCGGAGAGCGGCCGGCGGCTCCAGTCCGTAAAGCGCGAGGACTTGTCGATATGAACGTTCTTCGTGCGGCTGATGAGCTGGTCGTAGGAAACACTGTCGCCGAAGCCGCAGACCATGGCGGCTACCTGCGTATCGAAGATCGGGTGAGGGATCAGGTTGCCACGATTGAAAATGATTTCAATATCCTGCCGCGCCGCGTGAAACACCTTCAGCACATCAGGATTGGCCATCAGCTCGAAGAAGGGCGAAAGATCGATGTCTTTCGCCAGAGGATCGACCAGCACCTCCACCGTTGGGCTCGCCATCTGGATCAGGCACAGTTCCGGCCAGAAGGTCGTCTCACGCAGGAATTCAGTATCGATGGTAATGAAATCGGACTTGGCCAGCTCTTTGCAGGCGGCCGCCAGATCGGCGGTGGTTTCGATCATATCAATTCATTCGCAAGGAAGAGGTCAGTTAAACCTTCCTTCCCCTTTCGAAGAGATATGTCAATATGGTCAGCGGGCTTCACCTTTATGAAGTCTTATTCGCCATGATGCATGTGATGTTTTCTGTGGCTGCTGTGTCGCCAAGGCGATAACCACGGCACAATATCAGGCCACGCGAAGATAGCTCGTCATGCCTGTCTTCTGATGCTCGATGATGTGGCAATGCAATAGCCAGTCACCCGGATTGTCGGCGACGAAGGCGAGCTGTACCTTTTCGTCCGGCTGAATGAGATAGGTGTCGGAGACGAGTGGCATCACCTCCCGCGTCGAGGACGAGATGACGGTGAAGCTCATGCCGTGCAGATGGATCGGATGCGTATGCGGCGTGACGTTTTCCAGGTTGAAGACGTAGCTCTTGCCGAGCTTCAGCTCAGCGAGCGGTGCGGTCGGATCGGGCGTGTCGCCCGGCCACGGCACCTTGTTGATGGCCCAGAAGCTGTAGCCGAGCGTGCCGCAGATGCTTTCGACGGCGGCATTCTCTGCGGTCGCGGACAAGACAAGTGGAATTGTCTCTGCGGAAGAAAGATCGGCCTTCGCCACCGGGTTTTCTGCAAGCGCGCCGAGATCGCCGATATTGCGCTTCAGTGACTGCCCGGTGGCGCTGAAGCGCGCGATCACCTTCGGCGTCGTACCGCGAATATCTTCCAGCGTGGCCACCGCCCCCTCGCTATCCGGCATGCGAACGGCAAGGTCGAGCCGCTGTCCTGGTCCGATCTGCAGGAGATCGAGCGGGAAGCGCTTCGGTACCGGGTTGCCGTCGATAGCGATAACCGTGGCATCTGCACCCTCCATCTTGAGCGAGAAGATGCGAGTCACGTCGGTGACGGCGATACGCAGGCGCACGAGCCCGCCCGCCGGTGCATCATATTTCGGCTCCTGGTGCCAGTTGGCGGTCCGCACCGTTCCATAGGTGCCGGCCTTTGCTGCATCACGCGGGCGGAACGGCGCGATGAACTGACCATCGCCACCAAGCCGCCAGTCGCGCAGGTTGAGCACGATTTCGGCATCGAAGACGGGATCGGCGGGATCTTCCACGACGAGCACGCCGGTCATGCCGTGGCCCATCTGGGTCAGTGTGTTGCAGTGGGGGTGATACCAGAAGGTTCCGGCATCCGGCGGCGTGAAGAGATAGTCGAAGCTGTCGTTCGTATAGACGTAGGGCTGCGTCATGAAGGGCACGCCGTCCATCTTGTTGTCGATGCGCAGTCCGTGCCAGTGGATTGTCGTCGGTTCGTCCAGGCTGTTCGTCAGGCGCGCCGCATAGGCTTTGCCGCGCGGCATGCGCAGCACCGGCGGCAGGCCCTCGTCTCCCCATGTCATGATATCCCGCGTCGGTGCGGCATCCATGATCTGTGCCTCGGTCCTGCGTGCCGTCAGGATGCGCGGCTCGGGGGCGGCCTCCGCCAGTCCGAAGCGCCCGGCAATCGCCATGCCCGCGCCATAGGCGCCGGCGACGGCGGAAGCCTTGAGCAGATTGCGGCGGGTGAGGAGGGGCATCGGCAGGTTCCGTCTTGAATGATGCCTCCTTTTAAAGTTGACTATCCTTTTCATCAATACGCAGCCTTCAGCCAAACTGCCGCAGCGCAAGTGTCCTGGCTCATTCGGAAACGAGGGAGCAAACGGCCCGCCGGCCGCGCCAAGTCTTGACAAATCAGAGCGTCCATGCGCTTGTCCGCCCGATTTTCTTGTCGGCGTGAAGGTCCTGAGGGCCATGCCGCCGTCTTAAGCCAA
>Ga0209051_1002100_pt1 | contig 14975 bp, 16 predicted proteins | sample AraplaCvi_mMS_r2_2_FD_184286 | JGI IMG/M metagenome (GOLD analysis project Ga0209051, IMG submission 184286) | Arabidopsis root microbial communities from North Carolina, USA - plate scrape MF_Cvi_mMS_r2 (SPAdes) (version 2) | ecosystem: Host-associated > Plants > Roots > Endosphere | place...
CGAACGCCTCGAGACCTGGGTCCAGGCTGGCCGGCAGCCCGACCTGACGCTGTGGTTCGACGTCCCTCCGGCCGAGGCCGCGCGCCGCCGCGCCGCCGCGCGCGCGGCCGACCGGCTCGAGCGCGAGGACGAGGCGTTCTTCGCGCGCGTGCGCGACGGCTACGCGCGCCGCGCCGAGGCCGACCCCGGACGCTTCGTCCGCATCGATTCGGCGCAGCCGCTGGAAGCCGTGCGCGCCGAGGCGATCGCGGCGCTCGCGGCGCGCGGGTGGTTCGAGCGATGACCGCCGCGAGCCCGATGCCCGAGCTCCCCTGGGTCGCGGCCCCGGCCGCGGAGATCGCGCGGCGCCAGCGCGGCCATGCCCTGCTGCTGCAGGGACATCCCGGTGCGGGCGTGTTCGAGCTCGCGCTGCGCGTCGCGCGCACCTGGCTGTGCGAGGGCACGCCCGCGCCGTGCGGCCACTGCGCGGCCTGCCACTTGTTCGCCACCAACAGCCATCCCGATTTCCGCGCGCTGCTGCCCGAGCTCACGCAGGTCGAGCTGGGATGGACCACGGGCGCGGCCGAAGGCGCGGAAGGCGGCGACGAGGAAGGCAAGGGCGGCAAGCGCAAGCCCAGCAAGGAGATCCGCGTCGAGGCGGTGCGCGACGCGATCTCGTGGACGCAGACCAGTTCCTCGCGGGGGCGCGCGAAGGTGCTGCTGCTGTTCCCCGCGGATGCGATGAACCTGATCTCGGCCAACGCGCTGCTGAAGACGCTCGAGGAGCCGCCGCCCGGCGTGCGCGTGGTGCTCGTCGCGGAAGACGCGGAGCGCCTGCTGCCCACGCTGCGCAGCCGCTGCCAGCGCGCTTCCTTCGCCGGCCCCGCGCCGGCCGAGGCGCTGGCGTGGCTGGAGGGCGAGGGCGTGGCGGAGGCCGGCGTGATGCTCGCGGCCGCCGGCGGCCATCCGCTGGCGGCGCGCCGCCTGTCGGCGGAGGGTTTCGACGCCGACGCCTGGCGCGCGCTCCCGCAGCGCGTCGCGCGCGGCCAGTGGGTGCCGCCCCCTGGCGTCGCGCTGCCGCGCCTGCGCGAGGTGATGCAGAAGCTCTGTCACGACGCGATGGCGCAGGCGGCAGGCTCCGTGCCGCGCTTCTTCCCCCCGCAGAGCATGCCGCCGGCGCCGGAGTGGCCGCGCCTGTCCACCTGGTCGCAATCGCTCGCGCGCCTCGCGCGCAACGACGAGCATCCGTTCAACGCGCCGCTCGCCACGGAAAGCCTGCTGGCGGAGGCCCGGGACGTCTGGGGCAAGGCCCGCGGGCGCTAGCGCCCTGGCACCCGACAGTCGCGCGACCTGTGCCAACCTGTGCCAACCTGTGCCAACCTGTGCAATAGGCGGCCGAATCCACCGGTTTGGCGCGGCTGGGCCTCGCGGAAGCCGGCTACACTGACCCGATATGTCCGACGATTCCTCCTCCCTGCTGAGCAATCCGCCGGCGGCTTCCGGCCGTCCGAGCGTCATCCAGCTCGTGTTCCGCGAGAAGGGCGCGCTGTACGCCGCGTACATGCCGATCTTCGCGGAGGGAGGCCTCTTCGTCCCCACGAACCGCGATTACCAGCTCGGCGACGACATCTACCTGCTGCTCACGCTGCCGGGCGATGGCCAGCGCTATCCGGTGGCGGGCAAGGTGGGCTGGATCACGCCGGCCAACGCGCCCGGCGGCCGCACCCAGGGCGTCGGCGTCCGCTTCCCGCAGGACGAGAAGACCCGCGGCCTCAAGCTGAAGATCGAGGAGATCCTCGGCACGTCGATCTCGTCCTCGAAGCCGACGCAGACCATCTGACGTCCTCGGGGTCAGGTCTTCGACCTGACCCCGGCATTCCCTCGGGCGTCCAGAATGCCGTGGTCAGGTCGAAGACCTGACCCCGAATGCCCACGGCACAATCCCGACGCATGTACGTCGATTCCCACTGCCACCTGTCCTTCCCCGAACTGCGCGAGCGCCTCGACGGGATCCTCGCCGACATGCGCGCCGCCGAGGTCTCGGGCGCCCTGTGCATCTGCACCGCGATGGAAGAGTTCGAGCTCGTGCGCGAGCTGGCCGATGCGCATCCCAACCTCTGGGCGAGCGTCGGCGTGCACCCCGACACCGAAGGCATGACGGAGCCCGCACTCGAGGATCTGCTCGAGCGGGCGCGCCACCCGCGCGTGATCGCGATCGGCGAGACGGGCCTCGACTACTACCGCCTGGAAGGCCGCAGCGTCGCCGACATGGCCTGGCAGCGCGATCGCTTCCGCGTGCACATCCGCGCCGGCCGCGAGCTCGACCTGCCCCTCGTCATCCACACGCGCAGCGCGAGCGACGATACCCTGTCCATCCTGCGGGAGGAGGGCGCCGGCGCCTCGCGCGGCGTGTTCCACTGCTTCACCGAGACGATGGCCGTGGCCCGCGCCGCGCTCGATCTCGGCTTCCACATCTCGTTCTCCGGCATCCTCACGTTCAAGACGGCGGCCGAGCTGCGCGAGGTCGCGCGCTTCGTCCCGCTCGACCGCTGCCTGATCGAGACCGACAGCCCCTATCTCGCGCCCGTGCCGCACCGCGGCAAGACCAACACGCCGGCCTGGGTGCCGCTGGTCGCGCGGCAGATCGCGGAGCTCAAGGGCATGGCGCCCGAGGCCGTCGGCGAGGCGACGCGCGAGAATTTCGAGAATCTCTTCGGAGTCCAGGTGCCGGCGCTCGCCTGAAGACGCGCGCGATGAAAGAGTCCCCCATGCATGTCCTTCGATCCGTTCCCGCCCGCGCCGCCGTGCTCTTCGCCGCGCTCTTCCTGGCGTCGGCAACCCCGCTGGCCCTGGCGGCCACGCCGCAGCCGCCCGCGTCCGCGGCCAGTGCCCGAGAGTCCGATGTCGTCGACTTCTTCCGCTGGATCGACATCGACAACGACCGCGGCGTGGCGCAGCTTCTCAAGCAGGGGTTCGACCCGAACACGCGCGATGCCAAGGGGCAGGTCGCGCTGTTCGTCGCGCTGCGGGCGCAGTCGCTCAAGGTCGCCAGGGTGCTCTGGGAAGCTCCGGGCATCGAGATCGACGCGCGCAACAAGGCCGACGAGACGCCCCTGATGATGGCGGCCATGCGCGGCGAGGCCGAGGCCGTGCAGGGCCTGCTGGCGCACGGCGCCTCTCCCGTGAAGGACGGCTGGTCGCCCCTGCACTACGCCGCCACCGGCGGCAACGCGGCCGTGGTGAAGGTCCTGCTCGCCCGCGGCGCGCCGATCGAGGCGCGCTCGCCCAACGGCAGCACGCCCCTGATGCTGGCCGCGAAGTACGCCTCGGAGGAGGCCGTCGACGCCCTCCTCGCGGCCGGCGCCGACCGCAGCGCGAAGAACGAGCTGGGCATGGATGCCTCCGCCTTCGCCGCCAGCGCGGGGCGCGACAGGTTGGCGGCGCGGCTGCGCGCCGATGCGCCGTCGCGCTGAGCACCCCGATCGCCCCCCGTTTGTAAGAAGAAGCCTGACACCGCCTTTGGCGGGGCCCCGACTACAGCGTAAAACAGGCGAGCCTCACAATTCGACACATGGAACGACGCCGGTTCGCGGTGGCGTCCAAGGAATCGGAAGGAAAGGTTCTTCATGCCCCGCCAGTCCACCCTCGTCGCCCATCCGTTCGTCATGCTGACCGACCCGGTCGCCATCCTGCAGGCGGTGGAGCGCTCCGAGCGTCTGAACGGGCTGCAGCGGCGCGTGTGCCGACCGCTCGATCGTCCGCTGATCCCGAAGACCGGCGACGCGCTCGAGCAGGATCTCGAACTCGACGACGGCGAAACCGAAGGCTTCTGATCCGCCTGCGATCCGGTATCCGGCTGTTCGGAGTCACGTCTCCGACGTGACGACGGCATTCCGGCCGGATACGACACGAATGCCGTTGCCAGGTCGGTGACCTGGCACCGAGGCCAAGGTCAGTGAACCGTCATCGCGCGGCAAGCCGCCGCGCATTCGCGGCACACCCGCGCGCAGCGCTGGCAGTGGTCGTGCGCATGCTTCTGGCATTCGTCGGCGCAGGCGGTGCACACCTCGGCGCACAGCGCGCAGACCGACGCGCCCAGCGTGCTGCCACGTTGCAGGGTGGCGGCCGCGAACTGGCAGGCGGCTGCGCAGTCGGCGTCGAGCGCGATGCAGCGCGCCATCGCGCCCACGTCGCGCTCGTGGAGGCAGGCGGCGAAGCACTGGTTGCAGGCATCGGCGCACTCCATGCAGGCAGCGATGCAGGCGCTGAAATCGCGGTCGTCGTTCATGACGGGGGTCTCCTTGTGCGGCGTCGCCGTCACGGGGTCGGGTCTTCGACCTGACTCCCCAGCAAGGCGCGCGCCCGTGTCTCTCCCAGCGGATCAGAGATCCGCGAGCGGAATCCGCGCCCCGCGCTCGTCCGCATCGAGCGCGACGATCAACGCCCCGAGATCCTCCTGCAGCCGCTCGAGCGTCGTGGCGTCGAGCGAGCGCAGCGCCGCGGGCAGCAGGCCCGCCGCGAAGGGGGCCGGCACGTGCTTCAAGAGCTTCGTCCCCGCGGGGAGGACGCGCAGCTGCACGGCGCGCCGGTCGGCATCGTCCTTGGCGGCGGCGACCAGCCCGCGCTCGACGAGCGTCCTGACGAGATTGCTGGCGGTGGACTGGTGGATGTCCATCGTGCGGGCGAGGGCGCCGATGCCCACGCCCGGGTTGTCGCGCACGACGCTCAGCGCCCAGACCTGCGCGCCGCCCAGGCCCACCGAGCGCTCGACCTGCTGGAAGTGCGCCTTGACGGCATTGAAGACCTGGCGGAACTGGCGCAGGACCTGCGTCGCGGCGTCGTCCTGCGGCGCGCGGCGCCCGCGCGGGGCGGCAGCGGCAGTCCGGGTGCGGGAGGGCATGGTCGGATGATAGTTCGCGGAGGCCGCGAGCAATGCAAGGTCGGGGCAAGCCCGGCGTGGAAGAAACCGCCGGCCGGGCACCAAAAAAAATGGCACCGTCGTCCGGTGCCAGGCTTGAAGCCGAATCCAGGCTCACCGTGGCGCGCGCCCCGCGGGGGCACGCGCGACATGTGTGGCTCAGCGCGACGGATAGGCGATGTCGGCGCGACGGTTCTGCGCCCACGAGGCCTCGTCGTGGCCGGCGGCCTTCGGCTTTTCCTCGCCGAAGCTGACGGCCTCGACCTGCTCGTCCTTCACGCCCAGGATCTTCAGGGCCGACTTGACGGACTCCGAGCGGCGCTGGCCGAGCGCGAGGTTGTACTCGGTGCCGCCGCGCTCGTCGGTGTTGCCCTCGACCTTCACGTGCACGTTCGGGTGCTTGGCCAGGTATCCGCCGTGCAGCTCGATGACGGCCTTGTCCTCGGCGTGGTACGTCGACTGGTCGAAGTCGAAGTACACGCTGCGCTTCTGCGAGAGCGGGTTGTTCGGGTCGAGGTAGTCCGGCACCGGCGCGGGAGCGGGCGCAGCCACGGGCGCGGGGGCGGGCGCCGGGGCGGGCGCGGCCACGGGGGCCGGCGGCGGGGGCGGCGGCTCGACGGGCTTGCTTGCGCAGGCGGCGAGCACGACGGGCAGCGCGATGACGGCTGCGCGTGCGAACAGGGTTTGCAGATGGGCGCGGGACGCGGCTGTCAGGGTGGTCATTTTGCTTGGGGCCGGCTTGAGGCGGCATGAGTCGATCGAGATCGGCAAGTTTAGCGTATACATTTGGACAAATACTCGATTTCGGCGGACACCTGGCCGGCACCCCGCTCCCGGCGTCGCGCGAACGCCACCTTGCGTGGGACGCGCGCACCGCGGAAGGGCACGGCGATTGCCGCCGACGCCCCATGCCCGAGCGCGAACCCGTCCCCGCCCGGATGTCCACCGACTGCTGCATCGCCGGCGGAGGCCCGGCGGGCATGCTCCTCGGCCTGCTGCTCGCCCGTGAAGGCGTCGACGTCGTCGTGCTCGAGAAGCACGCCGACTTCCTGCGCGACTTCCGCGGCGACACCATCCACCCCTCGACCCTGGAGATCCTGCTCGAGCTCGGCCTCCTCGACGAGTTCCTGCAGCGCCCGCACCAGGAACTGCGCGACGTCGCCGCGCGCATCGGCGATCGGGAAGTGCGCATCGCCGATTTCCGCCACGTGCCCACGCACTGCAAGTTCCTCGCGATGATGCCGCAGTGGGACTTCCTCGATTTCCTCGCGGGTCACGCCCGGCGGCTGCCGAACTTCCACCTGCTCATGCAGACCGAGGCGGTGGCCCTGTCCGTGGAGCACGGCCGCGTGGTCGGGGTGCAGGCCCGCGCGCAGGGCGGCAGGCTCGACCTGCGCGCGGCCGTGACCGTCGGCGCCGACGGGCGCCACTCGCTCATCCGCCGCGAGGCGGGCCTCGCCGTCGAGGATCTCGGCGCGCCGATGGACGTGCTGTGGCTGCGCGTCGCGCGGCACGCGGACGATCCGGCCGACCTGCTCGGGCAGGTCGACGCAGGCCGCGCGATGGTGATGATCGACCGCGGCGACTACTGGCAGTGCGCCGTGTTGATCGAGAAGGGCAGCTTCGAGCGCGTGCGCGAGCGCGGCATGGCCGCCTTTCGCGAGTCGGTGCGCGCGCTCGCGCCCTGGCTGGGCAAGCGCGTGGACGAGTTGCGCGACTGGGACCAGGTCAAGCTGTTGAGCGTCACCGTCGACCGACTTCGCACGTGGTGCCGCCCGGGCCTGCTGTGCATCGGCGACGCGGCGCATGCGATGTCGCCCGTCGGCGGCGTCGGCATCAACCTCGCGATCCAGGACGCCGTCGCGGCCGCGCGCATCCTCGCCGGGCCGCTGCGCGCGCACGACGTCGACCTGCGCACGCTGCGACGCGTGCAGCGCCGCCGTGCGTTCCCCGCGCGGGCGACGCAGCGCGTGCAGCTCCTGATCCAGGATCGGCTGATCGGCCCCGTGCTGCGCGCGCGCGGGCCCCTGAAGCCGCCCTGGTTCCTGACGCTGCTCACGCGCCTGCCCTGGCTGCGGCGCCTGCCGGCGCGCCTGATCGGCGTGGGCTTCCGCCCCGAGCACCTGCACGCGCCCAAGGCTGCCTGACGGCGGACGCGCGCGAGACGCGCGAGATGCGCGAGACGCGCGCGCGAAGGGGAGGGCATCAAGGCTTCACGGAGCTGAATCGGCGCTGACGCCTCGTGGCGCGCGGTATGGGCCTTGCCGCGTCGGGAGTGGAGGTCCGGTCCCTGTTCGGGCCGGATCCCGGTTTCCTTTTCCCACGGCAACTCAAGGAGCGTTCACCATGAGCAAGCTCTCCACCACCTGGCTACGTCCGTTCATCGTCCTCGCGCTCGCCGCCGTCACGGGCACGGCGGCCCACGCCGCGAGGTTCATCACCGAGATCGTCGCGGCGCCGCCGCCGGAACCGCTGACCGAGACCATCACCGTCGCGCCACACCCCGGCTGGATCTGGCATCCCGGCTACTACCGCTGGGAAGGCAACAACTACGTCTGGACCGGTGGCGAATGGGTCGAGCCCAAGCCCGGCTATCGCTGGGAGCCCCACGTCTGGGTGAAGGAAGGCAAGGGCTGGCGCCTGCGCGAAGGCGAGTGGGTCAAGATCAAGATGTGAGGGCCACCGGGGTCAGGTCCTCGACCTGACCCCGGCATTCACAGCGTGCCTTACTTCGGCACGAGCATGTAGGCGTGGCCGCGCCGCTGGAAGGTGCCGCTGCCCGTGATCACGCCCGAGGCGCTGATCGCGGTCGGCGTGCCGAGGTGCCATCCCTTGGCGCCGTCGACGAGCGGTTCCAGCGCCACGAGCCCGGCGCCGCGCCAGATGTAGAGATGCTCCTCGCCGTCGGCGTCGTGCGCGAGGCCGACGACCTCGTCCAGATCGCTGATGGCGTCGGCCGTGCTGTTGCCCGTGCCATCGAAGGTGCCGAGGTCATGGATCGTCGTGCCGTCGAAGAAGGCGCCGTGATGGGGCGCGTTCTTGTGGTGGACGTGCCGCTCGGCGAGGACGGACAGGTGCCCCGACGCGTTGATGCCGGTGGCGAACGTGGAGCTGAAGCCCGACGGTATCCCCGTGCGCTTCATCACGCCGTTCGTCATCAGGAACGCGGCGTAGTGCGGGTCCTTCTCGTTGACGGTGATCGTGCCCGCCAACTGCCCGGCTGGGTTGATGCCGGTCGACCAGCACTGGTGCTTGCCGGTGTCGAGCACTTCGGGGACGAAGTTCCGCCACAGGACGCAGAGCGCCGTGCCCTTCGTGCCCTTGTAGCCCATGCCGAAGATCAGCCCATCGGCACTGATCCCGGAGACCGGCATGAGGTCGGTCTGGAACGGCTCGTCCAGCCGCAGGGGCTCTCCGCCGCCGGCCGGATAGAAGTAGGGCTTGCCGCCATCATCGATGTAGGTCGCGATGCCCACCGCGTCGCCGTTCGCGTTGATCGCGACCACCTGCTCGCCGGCGGACATCATGTGCCACTGGCCGTCGCGGTAGATGCCTGCGTGGTAGTAGTCCGGCGAGCCGGCGATTTCCCCCGAAGGGCCGATGCTGTTCGCGACCGAATCCAGGCCGAGGTCGACCAGCTGGTAGCGCGTGTCGGCCATCGCGGCGGCCGGCCACGCGAGGCACGCGATCGCCGCGGCGGCAACGCTGCCGAGGACATGACGCGATCCACGCGCGAATGCCCAACCTTGTCGTTTGTTCTGAGACATGCAGGACTCCCGATTGTCGATGAGTGTTTGCGGCCGCGGACGATGTCCCGGCCGCGCTTCGCCCCTCGCGGAGCAAGGCGCATTCAATCACTCGATCCGGGGTGGGGGTATGGATGAAACTCCTTCTATCGGTGTCCCTCATCCCGCGGGAATCGATGTCCGCTCATCGACGATTTCAACGTCTTGGCGGGTATCCGGTACAGGATCCCCGAAGGGTCAGGTCTTCGACCTGACCCTTGCATTCGCCTGTTCGATGTCAGGCCGCCGACCAAGGGTTCCGCAGGGCCGCGAACCGGAGAGTGAAGCGGACACCTAGAACGTGGGCCGTTCCGGCGTTGACCCGGCCTCGAACCCGCGCCATCCTCTGCCACCAAGAACATGGGGGCGGTACGAGCCGCCTTGCAGAGGGAGGAGCCCATGACCCAGACCGTCGGCTCGGCGTTCAACGACGCCTACCCGGAGATGCTCCGGCTCGCGCGCTCGAAGCTGGCGCGGGAGAAGGCGCAAGTCTCCACCGTGACCCTGGTCCACGAGGTCTACCTCGGATTGCGCGACCGCAAGGATCTCCGCTTCGATACCCGGGCGCAGTTCCTCTCCTATGCCGGCAAGGCCATGCGCACGCTGCTGGTCGACATGGCCCGCGAGCGCCTCGCGCAGAAGCGCTCGGCCGAAGTCCTGCCCCTCACGCTCGCCGAGCACGTGGCGGACATCGGCGCCGGCACGCCGGAGCACCTTCTTGCGATGAACGAGGCACTGGAGCGGCTCGGGCAGATCGACGCGCGGCTGCTGCAGGTCGCCGAGATGCGCGCGGTGCTGGGCATGGAGGTGAGCGAGATCGCGCTCGCCCTGGAGCTGTCGGAGCCCACCGTCAAGCGCGACTGGAAACGCGTGCGCGCCTTCCTCCACGACCAGCTGGGCGGGGCCAGGTGATCGGCAGCACGACCTCGCTGGACGTCGACGCGCGGGCGCTGGCACTGCTCGACGAACTGCTGGAGATGCCGGACGGCGAGCGGGCCGGGCGCGTCGCCTCGCTGGCGACCCGCGAACCCGCGGTCCACGCGCGCCTCCTCCGCTTGATGAGGGCGGGCGAGGCGCTGGAGGGCACGCTGTTCCTGGTGGACGCGCTGTTCCCCGCACGGCCCGCGGCCGAATGGGGCGCAAGCGCCTTGCCGGCCTCGGGAGATGCGATCGGACCCTACCGGCTGGTGCGCGAACTGGGGCAGGGCGGGATGTCGATCGTCTGGCTCGCGGAGCGCTCCGACGGGATGGCGAACCGGCAGGTCGCCGTCAAGCTGCCACGGGTGGGATCGGCCTCCTCGACGCTGGCGGGGCGCTTCGCCCGCGAGCAGGACGTGCTGGCCGGCCTCGTGCACCCGCACATCGCGCGCCTGTACGACGCCGGTGTCCTGCCGTCCGGACAGCCCTTCATCGTCCTGGAGCTCGTCGAGGGCCTGCCCATCACCGACTGGTGCGACGAGCACGCGCTGTCCGTCGCGGACCGCCTCCGGCTCTTCCTGCAGGTGCTCGCCGCGGTCGATCATGCGCACCGCCACCTGATCATCCACCGCGACCTCAAGCCGTCCAACATCCTGGTCGATCGAAACGGCCAGGTGAAGCTGCTGGACTTCGGCATCGCCAAGCTGCTCGACGACGATGCGCGCCAGCGCACGCAGCTGACGCAGGTGGCCGGATGCGCCCTGACGCCGCGCTACGCCGCGCCGGAGCAGGTCGCGAACGAGGCGATCTCGACGGCGACCGACGTGTACGCGCTGGGCGTCGTGCTCTACGAGCTGCTCACCGGCCAGTCGCCGTATGCGCAGGCCGGCGCGTCGGAGCTCGCCGTCGGCCATGCCGTCCTGAACGTCGAGCCGGGCGCGCCGAGCCGGGCGAGGTTCGACGACGCGGCCGCGTCCCGCCGATCGTTGCGTGGCGCGCGGCAGCTGCGCGCGGGCCTGCGGGGCGACCTGGACACCATCGTCCTGAAGGCCCTGCGCAAGGCACCGGGCGAGCGCTACGGCACCGTCGAGCGGTTGGGCGACGACATCGCCCGCTACCTCGCGCGGCAGCCGATCACCGCGCGCCGGGCGCCGCTCGCGCATCGTGCGAGGCTCTTCCTGCGCCGGCACCGCGGCGCGAGCGCGGCGGCTGCGCTGGGCGTCGTCGTGGCCGTTGCACTGTCCGCGCTCGCGTTCGAGCAGCATCGGGAGTCGCTGCAGCAGGAGGCGCGCGCGACCGCCGTGAGCGCGTTCATGAGCGACCTCGTCAGCGACGCCGAGGCCGACGAGACGCACCCGGGCGGCGAGGTGACCGGCAAGGAGATGATCGATGCCGGGGTGGCCCGGGCCCGGCGCGACTTCGTCGATCGGCCGCGGCTCCAGGGCGAGCTGCTCGGCGAGCTCGGACGCATGTATTTCCGCCTCGGGGAGCACGCCAAGTCCGTTCGCACCCTGAGCCAGGCGCTCGCGCTGCTCGAGGCCCATGCGCCGCCCGACGATCCGGCCCTGAACAAGGCGCGCGCCCATCTCTCGGGCCAGTTGTTCCTCGACAAGGAGGTGAGCCGCTCGTATGCACTGGCGACCCTGGCCCTGGCGTCCTGCACCACTCGCGACAGGCAGTGCGCCCGCGCGCGCGGCTACGCGACGCAGTCGCTGCAGGTCACGGAGGCCAGCCGCGGACACCCCGAGCAGGCCCTGGCCCACGCACGGCAGACGGTGCGCGAGATGGAGGAGGGCTTCGGGGCCCGGAACGACAACACGGTCGAGGCCCTGGAGACCCTGGCGGTCGTCGCGCGCAACGGCGGTCGCCTCCAGGAGGCCAGCGACGCCCTCGACCGGGCGTTGTCCCTGAGCGAGGGCAGGGTCATCGGGGCCGCGGATCGCTCGCGGCTGCTCCGCACGAAAGCGCTGCTCGAGCTGGATCTCGGCCGGTTCGAGGCGGCTCGCTCACGCCTTGCCGCACTGGTGCCTCGCATGGACGACGCGGAGCAGCAATCGATCGCGCTCCGGCTGATGTCGAACGCGCTCGCGGCGCTGGGCGACGCGACGGGTGCACTGGAGGCGGCGGAGCGCGCCGTCGCGCTCTCGGATCCGCGGTCGCCGAAGCCGAACGCCGTGTTCTCCAGCCAGGCGCGCGCACGCGCACTCTCGCTCCAGGGGCGGCACGAGGAGGCGCTGCGCGAGATGCAGGGCGTGCTCGCGCGCCTGCTGGCCCTGGGCTATGCGGCCGACACCTTCGAGGTGCTGCGCGCGCACCGGATGCTGGGCGAGATGGCGGCGCGCGCCGGCGACATCGAGCGGGCGCGGGGCGAACTGGAGCGGGCGGCGACGGCGATGCAGCAGCGCACCGGCCCGGCCGATGACGTCGAGCGCGCGCAGGCGCTGGAACTCCTCGGTTGCCTCGCGCGCGCGGCGGGCGATCCGCGGCGCGCCCTGGCGCTTCATCGTGAAGCGCGGGCGCTGCTCGAAAAAAACCTGCCGCCTGATCATCCCTGGCTCGCCCGGAATTCGCTCTATCAAGTGGTGGCCGAGGAGGCGCAGGCCCGCCCGGGCGGCACACCGGTTCATCGGGAGGCGCTCGTCCAGGGAGCCCGGCTCTACGAGGAGCGATTCCCGAAGGAATCGCTGTGGCGCGACGTGATCGAGCACGCCCTCGATGCGTCGGCCTGCGCGACCGAGGCCACCGAAACCTGCCGATGGATCCTTTGAACACCCCCTGACCGGAGAACGTCCATGAATCACCTCACGTCCGCCGCGTTCCGCGGCGCCTTCCTGCTGGCCCTCGCGATGCCGCTGCTGGCCGGCGCGCAGACACACGCGACCCCCGACACGCCGCCGACTCCCAGGGAACTCGAGGCGAGGATCAGGCAGACGATGCTCGATCTCGAATACATCGGCAGGTACGTCGGCAAGACCGATAACCCGGCCGCCGTCTCGAACGCGCGGCCGCAGACCGGCTCGACCACCGCGCGCATCGGCGACACGACGACGCTCCCCGCGATGACCGCGGCCGGCAGCGGCGACTGCAACGGCTGCGGCGGCGGTACCGTCCAGCCGAACTTCCTCATCCCGCCCCGACCCGGGCACAGGGAGTCGCTGCCCGCCTTCGAGCGCGGTCTCCAGGCGCTGCACACGGTGCGCGCGAACGACGAGGCAGGCCGCCAGACTTCGCTGACCCTGTCGGCCGCGATGAAGTCGACCACGCCGTCGACCACCGCGCCGGAGCGCGTCGGGAAAGACGCGATCGCGGGCAGGAGCCGCTGAGGGCTGGGACGGGCGCAAGGCGACGGGGCCCGCACGCGTGGATCCGGCCGTGCGGTCTCGTGTCACATGGGCGATGCATGCTCGCGCGTCCTCCGTCTTCGAGCCGACCATGCACAAGTTCCTCGCCTTCGCGGCCCTTGCCTGTTCCCTGGGTTCCGTCAGCGCCGCGCAGGCCGGCGACGAGGCCGCGCCGGACCTCGCGCCCGCATGCACCGAAAGAAACCCGACGGGCGGCGACATACGCATCGTCTCGTGCACGCTGCCGCCCGGCCGCGCGCACCGCCTCACGTTCCGCTTCGGCGGCGGGCACGACGACACGTCGGCATCGCTCGACGCCAGGCTGGACGGCCAGCCCACGAAGTGCGATGCCGGCAGCAAGACGAGCCTGTTCGGCGAGGACGGCGACGTCAGCCTCCATTGCGGGATCGCCGCCGGCGACGGGACGGCTCCTCGCACGCTGGTCGTGACCGTCCTCTGGAGCCACGCGCAGTATCGCGACTTCCTCGTCGCGGCGGAGTGAATCCGGCTTTCCTCGCCCCGAGTACACCCAAAAGGGGTGGCTCCAACGAGCCATGCGAGCGGCACCCCCTAGTTCGGGGGTCGTTGCCCATTCGGGCGATGTCGTGTTTCGACGCGGTTTTGACAATCACGGCTTCCAACACAACTCTCGTACCCACAGCCATGACTCTCATCGCTCGCACCATCGCCACCCTGAGTCTCGCCGCCGGCGCCATGATGGCTCAGGCCGCTTCCCTGCCCACGGCCTGGACGAACTGGAAGAAGGAAAGCGGCACGAAGATCACGGGCACCATGACGCTGGCCAGCGGCGACGTCAAGGTGAAGTACTCCGGGCCGAACTCGTTCTTCCACCAGTTCGGCGAGGCCGACGACCGCGACTTCTGGACGTTCAGCGATCCCAACCCCTACTCGGTCACCGGCCGTCCCAAGGGCACGGACATCCTCGGCTTCATGGGCGGTACCGGCAGCACGCAGTACAAGATCACGTTCGACCGTCCCGTCACCAACCCGGTCATCGCCATCCTGTCGCTCGGCGCGCCCGGCACGCCCAAGAGCTACGTCTTCAAGCAGACGCCCATCCTCCTGAGCTCGGGGCATGGCTTCTACGGCGGCTGCACCGACTGCCTGAAGATCGACAAGAAGACGCTCACCGGCACCGAAGGCCACGGCGTCGTCCAGTTCATCGGCACCTTCTCGAGCATCTCGTGGTCGGACGAAGAGTGGGAGAACTGGCACGGCATCCAGGTGGGTGCGCCCGAAGACCAGTAAGGCCTTGCCGGGGCCAGTCTCCCGGCAGGCTCCGGGGATACCTGCATGGCGGCTCGGCGTGGTGGGCAGGACTGTTTGTACAGTATCGGCAGCCCTCCCACCTTCGAGCACGCCATGAGCAACCTTCCCACCTACGACGACGTCGTCGCCGCCGCCGGCCGCATCCAGGGCCATGCGCACAAGACGCCCGTGCTGACGTCCGCCACGGTGAACGAGGACCTCGGCGCCGAGGTCTTCTTCAAGTGCGAGAACTTCCAGCGCATGGGCGCCTTCAAGTTCCGGGGCGCCTTCAACGCGTTGTCGAAGTTCACGCGCGAGCAGCGCCAGGCCGGCGTCGTCGCGTTCTCGTCGGGCAACCACGCGCAGGCGATCGCGCTCTCCGCGCGCCTGCTCGGCATCCCCGCGACCATCGTGATGCCGCACGACGCGCCCGCCGCCAAGGTGGCGGCGACGAAGGGCTACGGCGGCCGCGTGGTGATCTACGACCGCTACAAGGAAGACCGCGAGCAGATCGGGCGCGACCTGGCGGCGAGGCACGGCCTCACCCTGATCCCGCCCTACGACCACCCGGACGTCCTGGCGGGGCAGGGGACGGCGGCCAAGGAATTGTTCGAGGAAGCCGGCCCGCTCGACGCGTTCTTCGTGCCGCTCGGCGGCGGCGGCCTGCTTTCGGGCTGCGCGCTCGCCACGCGCGCCTTGGCGCCCGATTGCCGGCTGTTCGGCGTGGAGCCCGAGGCCGGGAACGACGGCCAGCGCTCGTTCCGC
>Ga0209051_1002102_pt1 | contig 14961 bp, 16 predicted proteins | sample AraplaCvi_mMS_r2_2_FD_184286 | JGI IMG/M metagenome (GOLD analysis project Ga0209051, IMG submission 184286) | Arabidopsis root microbial communities from North Carolina, USA - plate scrape MF_Cvi_mMS_r2 (SPAdes) (version 2) | ecosystem: Host-associated > Plants > Roots > Endosphere | place...
TCGGATCTCACGCGGTCGGCGTCGTCCACACCTTGTCGATGCTGATCCGCAACCGGGTGCTGTAGTCACCCATCGAGTCGGTCAAGCCGAACTGGTCGGAGATCGCGCCGTACTTGGCCCAATACGGTTGATCTTGGCGGCAATCCACGTCCTCGGCGTCGACGGTCGCCTCGCCGCCGACGACGACGATCCCGCCACCGTTGCCGTCGGAATCCAAGTTCAGGCTCACCTGCGGATGACGCCGGACGTGGGCAACCTTGGCCGCGGTGGGGCTGCTGTAGATCACCAGCGCCTCGCCGTCGAAGTAGAACCAGATGAGCTTGGGTACCGGCTGTCCGGACTTTGCGACGGTGGTCAGCCAGCCATAGTGATCACGGTGAAGGCGTTCGGCGACTTCGGGCGTCAGCGCGGCAGTCATGATGGCGAATGTAGTCTCCGAACATGGCCTCTGAAACCCTCGACTTGACCCTCGACGAACTGCTGACCACCACCCGTTCGGTCCGCAAACGCCTCGATCTCGAGAAGCCCGTCCCCCGCGAGGTCATCATGGAATGCCTCGACCTGGCGCTGCAGGCTCCGACCGGTTCCAACTCCCAGGGCTGGCAGTTCGTCTTCGTCGACGACGAGGAGAAGAAGAAGGCGATCGCCGAGGTCTACCGCATCGCGGCCACCCCGTATCTCGACGCCGAGAAGCCCACCTACGGCGACAGCCGCGACGAGCGCACCCCGTTGGTCATCGACTCGGCGAAGTACCTCAACGACCATCTGCACGAAGTTCCGGTCATGCTGATTCCGTGCCTGGAGGGCCGTCCGGACGGCGCGCCCGCGGGCGCGAGCGCCGGCTTCTGGGGGTCGATCCTGCCCGCCGCGTGGAGCATGATGCTCGCGCTGCGTTCGCGTGGGCTCGGATCGGCGTGGACGACGCTGCACCTCATCGGTGACGGCGAGAAGCAGGTCGCGGACATTCTCGGCATCCCCTTCGAGAAGTACGCCCAGGGCGGGCTGTTCCCGATCGCCTACACCAAGGGCACCGACTTCAAGAAGGCCAAGCGGCTGCCGGCCGAGCAGCTCAGCCACTGGAATTCCTGGTAGGCCGACTCACACCGCGCCGGTGAACCCCTGCTGGCGCCAGGCCTCATAGACGACGACCGCGGCGGCGTTCGACAGATTCAGCGAGCGCCGGCCCGCGAGCATCGGTATGCGCACGCGCTGGGTGACGTGCGGGTCGGCCAACGTCTCGGCGTCCAGGCCGGTGGGTTCCGGACCGAACAGCAAGACGTCGCCGGGGACGTAGTCGACGTCGCCGAAGAACGATTCGGCGTGAGCGGTGAACGCGAAGACCCGGGCCGGCATGACCGCCGTCCACGCCGACGGCAGGTCGGAGTGGACGGTCACCGACGCCAGGTCGTGGTAGTCGAGGCCGGCGCGACGCAACTTGGGCTCCGACAGGTCGAATCCGAGCGGCTCGACGAGATGCAATTCGCATCCGGTCGCGGCGACCATCCTGATCGCATTGCCGGTGTTCGGGGCAATGCGCGGTGAGTTGAACATGACCCTGAACAAAGCGGTGCCGAGCCTCCCGGTACGTGCGTACGAGGAAGCCTACGTCCGCCCGGCGTCAGCCCAACTCAGGTCTCCTGGTCGGGGATGGTGGCGTCGTCGCCGAATTCGGGATCGGGGCTTTCACCACCGGGGGCGCTGACGGATTCCGTCTCGTCGGTGTCGTCGTGCGTGCGTTCGTCGCCATGGGGTTCGGTCATGAATCCCCTTTACCCACTTCGCCGGGCGCGAGACGAAATACGTGGCCGGGAACGCCATTTACCGTCGAACATTCCGTCGATGTCTCGGTCGTGCAACGACATTTGCTCGTATAGCACACGGGTACGCAACGCCGCGGTCACGAACTCTGTCTGTTCAGTAAGAACTGTGGAAACCCCCGCGCATCGCTGTCATACTCGACAAATTGCCGGTCGGACTGGTACTTCCGGTGCCTGCCGATACGTGGGCGTACTGCTGCAGGAAGCCTTATGAACGACGCGCAAGCAACGAATAGTCGACGAGCCACCGGTTTCATGGCCGGGGCGCGATGAGCGCGTTCGTCGAGCCGCCGCACGACAATGCGTCGCAGGAATTCTCGGCCATTTCACCGCGACCGGCGACGGGGAAGTCGAAACGTTCTCCGCGGTGGGCATTGCGCAATTGGCCCGTTCGCTGGAAAGTCCTCGCGATCGTGGTGGTGCCGTTGCTCTTGGTCGGCGTCCTGGGCGGCCTGCGAATCCACTCGGCATGGTCTGACGCGAGCGAGCTGCGACTGGCGGCCGACCGGGCCGAGCTGGTACCCGCGATCGCGGACTACATGGCAGCGCTGGACGGCGCCCTGCTGGCGAATTCCGCCGGCGGTGACGCCCAGGCGGCGTTGAACGCGTTCGACACCAGCAAGCGGAATTTGCAGACCCGGCTCTCCGCGACCGACGTGGTACCCGACGTGCGGGCCGGCGTGACCGGCCTGCTCGACGACGGTCAGTCCCTGCTGGACGGGGTGACGGCCAACGGCGTCGACCTGCGGGGCCGCATCACCGCCTACGCGCCGATCCTGCTGTCCGCCGAGGATGCGATCAACGGGTCGGTGCGCGTCGACGACGAACGGATCCGCGCCGAGGCGCTCGGTTTGAGTCGGGCCGTGGGCGCCCGTGGTCAGATGGCGATGGAGCAGCTGCTGGTCAACCTCGGCGCCGAACTTCCCGAGCCGGAACTGCGCACCTCGATGATCACGCTGGCCGGTACCGAACCGTCGACGTTGTCCGGGATGGCGCAGGTGCTCGGCGTCGGTTCGCCGGACGCGCAGAAGTTGCAAGAAGAGATGGTCAGGCGGATGGCCCTGATGTCGGACCCCGCGGTCGGCCTGGTCGCCAACCCCGACCTGAGTCAGTCCCTGCAAGCCACCAACGAGATCGCCGAGAAGGTCGTCGACTCGACGACGTCGGCCGTCACCTCCGCGGTCGAGGATCAGGCCGACGCCACGCGTCAGGAGGCGATCCGCGACTCGGCGATCGTCGCGGCGGCGGTCCTGCTGGCGCTCGTCATCGTGTTCTTCGTGGCACGTTCCCTGGTGCGGCCACTGCGGATGCTGCGCGACGGCGCTCTGAAGGTCGCGCACGAAGACCTGGCCCAGGAGATCGAGCGGGTGCGGGCCGGGGGTGCGCCGGGGCCGGTTCAGCCGCTGCCGGTGACCACCACCGAAGAGGTCGGCCAGGTCGCCCACGCCGTCGACGAGCTCCACGAGCAGGCCGTCTTCCTGGCCGGCGAGCAAGCCCGGCTCCAGCTCCAGATCGGCGACATGTTCGAGACGTTGTCGCGCCGCAGTCGTTCCCTCGTGGATCAGCAGCTGGGCATCATCGACCGCCTCGAGCGCGACGAGGAAGATCCCGAGCGGTTGGACGGTCTCTTCAAGCTCGACCACCTCGCCGCTCGCATGCGACGCAACGGTGCCAACCTCCTGGTGCTGGCCGGATCCCGGGTCCAGCGCGAGGAGGCCGACCCGGTGCTGGTCGCCACCGTCGTCAACGCCGCCGCCTCCGAGGTCGAGGACTACGCCCGGATCATCACCGGAGATCTGCCCGAGAGCGAGATCGTCGGTGTCGTCGCGGGCGACCTCGTCCATCTCCTCGCCGAGCTGCTGGACAACGCGCTGAGGTATTCGCCGCCGGTGTCCGACGTGCGGGTGACGGCGGTGCGCACCGGCAACGGCGGTCTCGTCGTCGAGGTCGGCGACTACGGGCTCGGCATGACCGACGCCGATCTGCGGGTCGCCAACACCCGCCTGCAGTCCGGCGGCGAGGTCAACCCGTACACCGCCCGACACATGGGCCTGTTCGTGGTCGGCAGGCTGGCGGCCCAGCATGGTCTCGTGGTCCGTCTCCGCAACACCGTTGCCGCCGAACCGCATTCGGGGACCACGGCCGGGGTGTTCATCCCCGCAGAGTCGCTGCTGCACGGCCCCGGGGAACCCGTCCCGGCCGACGTCGACGTGCCTGCCGAACCGCACCTCGCCGTGGTGCCGACGTATCCCTCCGCCGAGGAGCGGGACGAGTACCCGGGCTATCAGCCCTACGAGGACTACCAGGAGCAGCCGGACCATCGGGACGACGTGGCCGCCACCGCCCCCGAGTACCGCAACGGCCACGTCGACGTTCCGATTTCCCTACTGCCGCAACGTAATCCAGGGGCCAGCGGCATCGCCAACATTCCGTCCGCGCCGATCGAACCCGAGCTCGCCGAGACCCGGGGGCGCTGGGACGAACGGCAGTGGCCCGAGGACGGCTGGCCGGTCGACCCGACGCCGTCGCAACGACCCGTCCCGACCGATACCTCGTCGTTCTTCGGGGGCGGTTCGGGAAGCGGTCCGCGTCGTCCCGATCCGGTCGAGCCGGCACCGGAGCCCGTGGCCGAGCCCGCGCCCGAGCCCGCACCCGCCACCGGCGGGTCGATCTTCGACACCATGGTCTCGGAATGGCTGATCGACGACCCGTTCACGCTCGCCAAGAGCACCGACCTGGATTGGCAGACGGTGTGGGACAAGGGCTGGTCGGCGGCCGCGGCGGCCGAGGAAGCCCCGGTTCGGGAGCACACCGACGAAGGTCTGCCGGTCCGTCAGCCCGGCGCGCGGCTCGTTCCCGGCGCGGCGGACGGCGACGTCGACGGCCGCAATGGCCGCAACGGCGGCGCCCACCGTGGGGTGGACGTACCCGAGGAAGCCGACGACTCGACGTTCGACACCGGCCCGATCATGATCCCGCGTGATCCCGAGGCCGTACGCGCCAGCATCGGCAACCACTTCGGCGGCGTGCACGCGGGTCGTTCTCGGGCCCGCGATGCCAGACCGACGGACGAGGGCTGAGCGATACATGACCCGTCCGACCCAGCGTGACTCCCTTGACTGGCTGGTTTCCAAGTTCGCCCACGAGGTGGCCGGCGTCTCCCACGCCATCCTGGTGTCCGCCGACGGCCTGCTGATGGCCTCCAGTGCGCACATGCCCGTCGAGCGCGCCGATCAGCTCGCGGCGGTGACGTCGGGTCTGGCCAGTCTGTCGACGGGGGCCGCCCAGCTGTTCGACGGCGGGCACGTGTTGCAGTCGGTCGTCGAGATGGAGAACGGTTACCTGCTCTTGATGCGGGTCGGCGACGGCTCGAACCTCGCGACGCTGGCGACCAGGTCGTGCGACATCGGTCAGATCGGCTACGAGATGGCCATCCTGGTCGAGCGCGTCGGCACCGTGATCCAGTCGGCGCGCCGCACGGCCCCGCGTTCGTGAGCGCCGATGACCCTTCCGCCGCGCGACGCCTGGGAGCCCAGTGAACCGCTGATCGAGGTCAGCCTGGTCCGGCCCTACACGCTGACCGCCGGCCGGACGAAGTCGAAGGTGGACCTCCCGCTCGAAGCGCCCATCCGCACCGTGCACCCGGCACCCGCGCCCCGGTGGCCCAGCAGCGACGTCCGGGCCCAGATCCTCGAACTCGGCGTCGACGGACCGTCGGTCGCGGAGATCGCGGCTCGTCTGGCATTGCCGCTCGGTGTCGCGCGCGTGTTGATCGGCGATCTGGTCACGCAGGACTATCTTCGAGTGGACGCCACCTTGGGCGCCTCGGCGACCGCCGACGAGAGACGTGAACTGATCGGAAGGACACTGCGTGGCCTACGGGCACTCTGAGCGCTCAGCCGCCGCATCAGGGTCGTCGCGCAGGCGCTCGAGCACGAAGATCGTCATCTCCGGTGGGTTCGGCGCCGGCAAGACGACTTTCGTCGGCGCGGTGTCGGAGATCATGCCCCTGCGCACCGAGGCCATCGTCACCAACGCCTCGCAGGGCGTCGACGTGCTCGGCGCCACCCCGAACAAGAACACCACCACCGTGGCGATGGACTTCGGCCGCATCACCCTGGCCGACGACCTGGTGCTGTACCTGTTCGGTACGCCGGGGCAGCGCCGGTTCTGGTTCATGTGGGACGACCTGGTTCGTGGCGCGATCGGCGCGATCATCCTGGTCGACGTCCGCCGGCTGGAGGACAGCTTCGCCGCGGTCGACTTCTTCGAAGCGCGGCAGCTGCCGTTCCTCATCGCCGTGAACGTGTTCGACGGCGGACCCCGGTATTCGGCCGACGCGGTGCGCCAGGCCCTGGCGCTTCGCCCGACCATCCCGGTGCTCGACGTCGACGCGCGGGACCGCAACTCGGCCAAGGCGGCGCTGATCGCGGTCACCGAGTACGCGCTGATGAACCTCAGTTCGGCGCCCGGCTGACGGTGAGCGACTTCGACCAGGAGTGGGTGGACCGGGAGTTCACCGGTGTCGACTTTCGCTCCGCCCCCGACGACGCGGACCTGAGCCGGCTGCGCACCGAACGCGTCGTGTTCACCGAATGCGACTTCAGTGGCGTCGACCTGTCCGAATCCGAGCACCAGGGGTCGGCCTTCCGCAACTGCACCTTCCGCCGTACGTCGTTGATGCACGCCGCGTTCCGGCACTGCACGCTGTTGGGGTCGGTGTTCACGGAGTGCCGGCTTCGGCCCGTCACGATGGTCGAGGTGGACCTGACGCTGGCGGTCCTCGGCGGGTGCGACCTGCGCGGCATCGACCTCGCGGACTGCCGACTGCGCGAGGCCAACCTCGTCGGGACCGACCTACGCAAGGCCGTGCTGCGCGGGGCGGACCTGCGCGGGGCGCGGACGCAGAACGTCCGCCTCGACGAGGCCGATCTGCGTGGTGCGCTCACCGACCCGACGTTCTGGACGACGGCGTCGGTACGGGGCGCGAAGATCGACGTCGGCCAAGCCCTTGGGTACGCCGCGGCGCACGGCCTCGACGTCCACGGCGGCTGACCGTCGCGCCGTGGTGGGTCGCCGGGTCTAGCCGGCCTTGAGCCGAATCTTGAAGCGCACGAAGCACAGGTAGAAGAGCGACAACGCGCCCAGCATGGCCATGTCGAAGATCCAGGTGCCCGAGTCGTGCTTCCAGTGCGAATCGTCGGGCATGATCGGCGGTTTCACCATGTCGGTGACGCCCACCGTCGACGCCGTCGCCGCGAAACCCCAGCGCGCAGGTGTCACCCAGGACATCTGGTCGAGCGGGGCCCGGCCCGTGACCGGAATCAGACCGCCGGAGAACACCAGCTGCGACATCACCGCCACGACGAGCAGCGGCATGATCTGGTCGCTGGTCTTCGCCATTGCCGACAGCGCCAGGCCGACGGTGGCCGCGCAGATGGTGGCGGCGGCCATCCCGAGGAACAGCTCGATTGCGGCAGCGGTCTCACTGCTGCCCAGCACCGTCGCGCCGTTCTTGGGTAGTCCGACGCCGATGAGGGTGATGGCCGTGACGATCCCGGACTGCACGATCGCGAACACCGAGTAGATGCAGACCTTGGCCAGCAGGTAAGCGGTGGTGGACAACCCGACGGCCTGCTCGCGCAGGAAGATCGCGCGTTCGCCGATCAGGTCACGGACCGTCAGAGCGGTACCCATGAAGATGGCGCCGACGTTCAGCAGCACCAGTACCTGGCCCGGCTGGTTGGGCGCGTCGCCCATCGGATTGGGTTGACCGAAGCCGGTGGAGCCGGGCACCGACAACGAGAGCACGCCCATGATGAAGGGGAGGATCGCCAGGAAGGCGAAGTACCCGCGGTCGGAGACGATGAGCCGCATCTGCCGCCGCGCGATCGTCGAGAACTGCTTGATCGTGCTGGTGTGGACGGGCTGACCGAGCTCCGCGGCTTCCTGCTTCGGCGGTGCCGGCGGCGGTGGTCCGTGACGCTCGAGGTACTTGCGCTTGGCCCCCTCGGGATCACCTGCCACCGAGGAGAAGATGTCGGCCCAGTTGGTGGTGCCGAGCTCCGGGCCGATCTGGCTCGGGGGCCCACGGAAGGCCATCTTGCCGCCCGGAGCCAGCAGCAGTACCTGGTCGCACACGTCGAGGTAGGTCAAGGAGTGCGTGACCACCAGCACGACGCGGCCGGCGTCGGCGAGCTGTCGCAGCATCGTCATGACCTGGCGGTCCAGCGCGGGGTCGAGACCGGAGGTGGGCTCGTCGAGGATCAGCAGCGACGGGCCGGTCAGCAGTTCCAGTGCCACCGAGGCGCGCTTGCGCTGACCGCCGGAGAGCTTGTCCACGCGGGTGTCGAGGTGCTTGGTCATCTCGAGCTCTTCGAGCACCTCCATGACGACCCGCTCGCGGTCCTCCCGGTCGGTGTCGGGTGGCAACCGGAGTTCGGCGGCGTACATCAGGGCCTGCCGGACGGTCAGCTGGCCGTGCACGACGTCGTCCTGGGGGACCATCCCGATTCTCGAGCGCAGCGACGCGTACTCGGCGTGGACGTCGTGGCCCTCGAAGGTCACGGTGCCCGTCGTCGGGTGGGTGTAGCCGGCGATCAACCGGGCGAAGGTCGACTTGCCCGCACCTGACGGCCCGATCAGTGCGGTCAGAGTGCCTGGGCGGGCGGCCAGCGAGATGTTGTCGAGCAACGTCTTGTTGCCCTCGATGGTCCAGGTGACGCCGTGGACGTCCAGTCCGCCGGTGCGGGTGGCGACGTCGGTCTCGTTGCGGCGGGCGAGGGTCCCGCCGCCGAAGACGAGGTCGATGTTGCCGATGGTGACGACGTCGCCGTCGCGCAGCACCTCGGAGTCGACGCGCTGGCCGTTGACGAACGTGCCGTTGATGCTGCGGTTGTCGAGGATCTGCGTGCCACCGGGGCCGCTGACCAGCGTGGCGTGGTGCCGCGAGGCCAGGACGTCGGGGATCACGATGTCGTTGTCGGTGGCGCGACCGATCTTGACGCCGCCGGGGGGCACCTCGGGTGCCCGGCCCGGCCGCAAGATCTTCAGCATGCTCGTCGCGAGGTTGCCCTCGGGCGCCCGTGGCGCCGCGGCGGGTCCCATCTGGGTGGCGGTCGGGTCGACCGTGGCGCCCGACAGCGGCTGGTGCACGGGGTGCGGGGCGCTGGGCGGGCGGTAGGCCTGGGGTCCGCTGGTGGGCGGCGGTCCCGCCGGATACATCGGCTGCGGGCGGGATCCAGACTGCGGGTAGGTCGGTTGCGTCCGCGACGGGGGCGGCTGGGTGCGGGGATAACCGGTCGAGGGCTGGCTGGGCCACGACGCGCTGGGGCGACCGGCGACCGGCACCTTCGCGGTCTGTGGTGGGGTGCCTGCCGAGCCCTGATGGCGGCCGACCTCGAAGGTGAGCCGCGGCCCGTCCGGGTTGCCGAGGTTGACGCCCATGCCGTCGGCGATGTCCACCATCGGCACGCGCTGGCCGTTGACGTACAACCCGTTGAGGCTGCCGTTGTCGACGGCGATCCAGCGGCCCTGCTCGAAGCGAAGCAGCAGGTGGGCCCGGGAAATCAAGGGGTGGGCGATGCGGACGTCGGCGCGCAGGTCACGCCCGACGACGACGTCGTTACCGGGCGAGAAGGTGCGGGGGGACCCGTCGTACCGAACTGTCAGCGCGGGTGGGGCAGATCGCGTCATCGGGACCAACTGTATCGGTATCGACGTCTGCCGCGAGGTTGGTCTCGGCCCCCGCGCGCGCCGCCGTTGCGTGGCAAATGCGTCGACGTCTGGTTACGTCGACCGCCGATGGTTGCGACGCGAGGTCTCGGACGGATGACGATTTGGCCGAGGATCGTCCGAGGTCCTAGGGATCGACCACGTGGCGTGCTGTGGTAGAGGAATGTCGGTGACGAGGATGGCTAATGCCGCGATCCGTGGTGGCGTTGCCGCATTCGTCGTCGCCGGCACGTTCGTCCTGGGGGCAGCTACGGCGACGACGTTGCCGAGCGCAGCCGCCACGCCGCCCAGCGTGTCGGCGGACAGTCGAGGTCGGGCCGATCCCGACGCAGGGTGCGGCCCCGATCAGACCGCCGTCGTACGGGGCCGGACGGCGTTGTCGGCGGTCGCCATCTGCACCGACGGCCGCGGGCACTACGAGTACCGCGGTGTGCGACTCAGCGACCGCGCGGTCCTCGTCCTGCCCGCCAGGCCGATGTCCAACGGCTGCTTCGGGGCCCGGTCCGACGCCGTCGACTACACCGTGTCGGAGCGCAAACTCCTTCTGACGGCCGGACTTCGGGTGCTGCGGGACGAGTCGATGACCGAGTTCGCGGACTACCGGATCCCGACGGTGGTGGCGCAGCAGACGGCCAACCACCAGATCCGTTGATCTCGCGACGCGCTCCCGTCCTACCGCCACGACGCTGCACTTCGGTGCGACGATGGGACGGGTGAGGCGTAGGCAATCGAGGGGCGAGGTCGTGAACCGTCAGCAGACACGTCGGCGAGGGCTGGCGGGAATGGCACTGGGAGCCGTCGTGCTCGCGCTGTCTGCCACCACGGCGACGAGTGCCGCGGCGCCTCCGCCGACCGACCCCCGCGGCTTCGTCGACTCCACCGCACGGTGCGCGGCGCCGAGCACCGCGGTCGCCTACGGCTACACGTCCACCTCCCGGGTGGCGATCTGCAAGGACGAGTCCTCCGGGCAGCTGCAGTATCGGGGCGTGCGGGTCACCGACGGCGCTCGGCTGATCCTGGAGGCCACCTCGACCGATCGTGGGTACGTCGCCAAGAACGACGGCATCACCTACACCGTGACCTCGAACGCCCTGATCATCAGCAGCGGCGGTCAGCAGATCAGGAGCGAGTCGATGGTCGACTTCCACGGGTCCGCCCCGAGCTCGTCGACCTCCTCGACCCCGACGACGTCCACCAGCCCGACGCAGTCGAGCGCGATTCCCGAGACCACCACGCCGTCGACCCCGCTTCCGCCCCCGCTCCCGGCGGAGGTCGGAGCTCGCTAGACCGTCACCGTCGCGGTCGGGGCGCCCGTCACCACGCAGTGCGTCTGGCTGTAGATGGTCGCCATGCACTTGTTGCAGTGCGTGCACAGTGACCGCACGGTGTGCGCGGAACCGTCGGCCTTGATGCGGTTGACCAGATCGGGTTCGGCGAGGACGGCGCGGCCCATCGCCACGAAGTCGAAGCCCTCCGCCATCGCCGCGTCCATGGTCTCGCGATTGGTGATGCCGCCCAACAGGATTAGCGGCATGTCGAGCTCCGCGCGGAACTGCTTGGCCTGGTCCATCAGATAGGCCTCGCGGTAGGGGTACTCGCGGAGGAACTTCTTGCCCGACATGCGAATGCCCCAGCGCAGCGGGGGCTTGAACGCGTTCGCGAACTCCTTGATCGGCGCGTCGCCGCGGAACAGGTAGAGCGGGTTGAGCAGCGAGCTGCCCGCGGTGAGCTCCAGGGCGTCGAGCCCGCCGTCGTCCTGCAGCCACGCGGCGGTCTGCAGCGACTCCTCCAGCGAGATGCCGCCCCGCACGCCGTCGGACATGTTCAGCTTCGCCGTCACGGCGATGCGGTTCCCGACTGCCTGCCGCACCGCCCGCACCACGCCGCGGGCCACCTTGGCGCGATTGGCCAGCGAGCCGCCGAACTCGTCGGTACGGCGGTTGATCAACGGGCTGAGGAACGAGCTCGCCAGATAGTTGTGACCCAGATGCACTTCGACCGCGTCGAAACCGGATTCGACGGCGAGCCTGGCGGCGTTGGCATGCGCGGCGGTGATGTCGGCGATGTCGGCTGCGCTGGCCTTCTTGGCGAACCGCATCGACAACGGGTTGAAGAAGCGCACCGGAGCGAAGGCCGGCGCACCGTTCGTCCGGGCGTTGGCGACGGGCCCGGCATGGCCGATCTGGGCGCTGATCGCGGCGCCCTCGGCATGGATCGCGTCGGTGAGGCGACGCAGCCCCGGCACGGCCTCCGGTCGCATCCAGAGCTGCCAGCCGTCGGTCCGTCCGCCGGGCGACACCGCGCAGTAGGCGACGGTCGTCATCCCGATGCCGCCCGCGGCGGGTAGCCGGTGATAGCGGATGAGGTCGTCGGTGACCAGTGCGTCCGGGGTCGAGGCTTCGAACGTGGCGGCCTTGATGATGCGGTTGCGCAGGGTCACCGGGCCGAGCTTGGCCTCGCCAAACACGTCGGTGAACACTTTGGGCTGAGTGTCCATTTTGGCAGCTGACCACGGCGTGAGGTGCAGTGTCAATGACGGGTGGAGCGGCGATGGTGTAATTGGTGCCGTGGTGAGCGGAGCGACGGGAAGCGAACAATTGGCTGCGATGACGTTGGACGGCAAGGCGACGCGAGACGAGATCTTCGTCGACCTCAAGCAGCGCGTCGCGGCCCTGACCGCCGCCGGCCGTACGCCGGGGCTGGGCACGGTGCTGGTCGGCGACGACCCCGGCTCCCAGGCCTACGTGCGCGGCAAGCATGCCGACTGCGCGAAGGTCGGCATCAACTCGATCCGACGGGATCTGCCCGCCGACATCAGCCAGGCCGAGCTCGACGCCACCATCGACGAGCTGAACGCCAACCCGGATTGCACCGGCTACATCGTGCAACTGCCGTTGCCGAAGCATCTCGACGAGAACGCGGCCCTGGAGCGCATCGATCCGGCCAAGGACGCCGACGGGCTGCATCCGACGAACCTGGGGCGGCTGGTGCTCAACGAGGCGGCGCCGCTGCCGTGCACGCCGCGCGGCATCGTGCACCTGCTACGCCGGTTCGAAGTGCCGATCGCCGGCGCCCACGTGGTGGTGATCGGACGCGGCGTCACCGTCGGTCGTCCCATGGGTCTGCTGCTGACGCGGCGGTCCGAGAACGCCACGGTCACGTTGTGCCACACGGGAACTCGTGACCTGGCCGACTTGACCCGACAGGCCGACGTGATCATCGCCGCGGTCGGGGTGCCACACATGGTGACCCCTGACATGGTGAAGCCGGGCGCCGCGGTCGTCGACGTCGGCGTGAGCCGCGACGCGGCGGGCGCGCTCGTCGGAGACGTCCACCCGGGCGTCTGGGACGTCGCGGGTCACGTGTCGCCGAATCCCGGCGGCGTCGGCCCTCTGACCCGGGCCTTCCTGCTCACCAACGTGGTCGAACTCGACGAGGCGAAGACGAAGTGACCGTCGCACGGGGACTCGCACACCGGGTCTTCGCGGGGCAGTGGCCCATCCTCACGGTCGGGTTGTTCCTGCTCGTCGCGTTCGGTCTGGTGGTGGCGGGCTACTGGCGGCGCGGAGCGCTCGTGCTGGCCATCGGCGTCGGTGTCGCCGCGGCGATGCGGCTGGCGCTGCCCGACGGCCGGGCCGGGTTGCTGGTGGTGCGGTCGCGGACCGTGGACATCGCCACCACCGCCACGGTCAGTGCGGCGCTGGCCTACATCGCGCTGACCATCGACCCGTTGGGCACCAGCTAGCGCGTCGTCGCCGGGATCAGCCCACCCAGTTCGTCGAGGAGAAGCTCCGCGGCCGCGAGATCGCCACGGAGGTCGCGGTCCTCGTCGTCGTGCGGCAGGTCGGCGGCCAGCGTCAGCGCGCGTCCGAGCACCCCGTCGACGCGGTCGACGACCTTCCGTTGCCGAAGCATCCGGACGGCACCGACCAATTCGCAGCCCAGCAGCACGCGGTAGGCGGCGACGGATCGCTCCAGCTGAAGGATGCCCTGCGAGGCGAAGGTGGCGTCCTCTTCGGCGCCTCGGGACAGCACCAGCGTTCCGACCGAGGCCGGTTGCGCCGCGTTGCGGATCTCGGCGATCGCCCCAGCCGCAACGTATTCGACCATCATCAGTCCGGACGATCCGGGCGCATCGGCAGCCAAGAACGGATTGCCGCCGTTGGTCTCGGGATCGTTGAGCATGCGGATCCTGGAATGCGTGATGGGTGCGGTCAGTGCGAGTGCGAGAGTGGCGCCGTCGAGTTCGAGGGACAACGCCGCCTGGTAGAAGGCGCCGTGGTGAATCACCTGATCGCCGTCGACGTCGAAGAGGGGGTTCTCCTGGGCGGCGTTCAGCGTCCGTTCCAGTTGCGCGACAAGGGAGTCCAGTGACGCGACGACGCTGGCGTGGGCCACCGGGTAGACCCTGAGGCCGTAGGGGTCCTGAATGCGGGCGGGCGGGCGGACGAGCGCGGTGTCGTCGGCGAACAACGTCCGTAGCCGGGCGGCCACGGTGTCGACGTGCGGGGCGGCGGCAGCCCTGGCCGCGACCGGCGAGAAGGCCGACGGATTGCCCTCCAGGGCAAGGAAGCTCAGCATGTAGATCACGCTCGACGCGCGTTCCAGCCGGTTGAGTTCGTCGACCGCCAGGCAGCTCCGCCCCACCGTCAGCGCGCTGCTGCTCATGAACGGCAACGCGCTGTCGGCGCCCCACGCCGGCATCGGCGTCAGTTCCGCGGTTGCGGGGCGTTCCCCGATCAGGGTCAGTGCCGTTCCGGCGAGCGCCGCCAGATCGCCGGTGCCGATGGAGGCGTACTGCAACACCTCGGGAAGTGCGTCGTCGTTGAGCATCCGCTCGAGGCCGGTGAGGATCGCGGAGTCGAGACCCGCACCGGGAACGCACAATTGGATCAGGCGGACCGCCAACATGGAGCGCACCGTCCTGGCGCTCAGCGGGTCGCCCGCGTCGACCGAATGGCTGCGCAACAACCGCATCCCGTAGTCCTCGTCCTCGGGCGGGATCGCGGAGATTCGATTGGCTCCGACGCCGGTGGTGCGGCCGTAGGTGGCGTATCGCAGGCTCAGGTCGGCGGCCCGATCGTGCAGGCGCTCGACGGCGTCGACGATCTGCGGGGAAAGCGAGACGGCGTCGCGACCGTCGGCCAGTGCCACGACGTCGCCGACGGTCATCGTCCCGCTGAGCTCGATCATCAAGGATCTCCTCGTTTCTCCCCGTGGACGCGTGACGGGCCCTATCATCGCCCAAGGTCGAGGGTTCCACCAGGTGGAATCGAGATTTTACCTAGCGGCAACAGAAGGGCAATCAGGGGAAACGCCGCCGTCCTACCCTTCGTGCCGAGAGGAGGTCACGTTGGCCGATCAGTCAACCCGGACAGTCGAACGCGCGCTGGCCCTTCTGGCCAGCGTG
>Ga0209051_1002103_pt1 | contig 14932 bp, 14 predicted proteins | sample AraplaCvi_mMS_r2_2_FD_184286 | JGI IMG/M metagenome (GOLD analysis project Ga0209051, IMG submission 184286) | Arabidopsis root microbial communities from North Carolina, USA - plate scrape MF_Cvi_mMS_r2 (SPAdes) (version 2) | ecosystem: Host-associated > Plants > Roots > Endosphere | place...
GTAAAGGCGATAGGCGGCGAACACCGTCATCACCAGCACGCCCAGCGCGCCGCCCTGCAGCGACAGGGCGAACGAACGGCGCGTATCGCGCTGCATCCAGCCAAACACCACGCCGGCTATTGCAGCAATCGCCACGATGCTGAGCCGCACGGAGATCGGCACGTGCAACAGGCCCTGGTCGGCAGCGTACTTGAGGAAGGCGGCGATACCGGCGAACAGCACGAGCATGCCGACCTTGACCGGCACGTTGCCCTCGGTGAACCAGCGCTTCGCTGTATCGACCAGACGCTCGATGGCCGACGGGCCCGCAGGCTCGGCCGGTTGCCACGCGGGTGGTGGCGCCGGCGGCCGGGCTGCGGGCTGAGGCGGCTGCGAGGCGGGCGGGTACGCGCCGCGTTCGTCGGGCGGCAGCGATGCGGAGGCCGGCTGCGGCCGCAGTGGCGGTGGCTCGGGCCGGGTCGTCGACGCGGAGGCCTGCGGCGTCGACGACGAAGCCGCCGGCCTCGGGGTGTCTGGCCAGGCCTGGTAGGCATCGGCCGGCTGGTCCGGGATGTCTGCCCGGCCAGCGGGCGCGGCCGGTGCAGACGCACCGGGCACCCGGGTGATACCTACCTGCGCACGTAATTCATCCAGCTCGCGCCGCGTATCCAGGAGACGCGACCAGAGCACGCCAATGGCAAGCCCGGCGACGGCCCCGGCAAAACTCTGCCCGACCACCCCGCCGATGATGGCGCCCACGATAGCCCACAGTGCAACCATGCCTTTGCCTACCCCCCAACACATCCCATGTCTTGAAGCAGAGTCTTGCACGAAACCCGGGTAGTGCAACGACGCCGGGTGTCGGGAACCCCTGTGTTGCCTACCCTTGTGGGAGCGCGCTTGCGCGCGATGGGTGTTGCAGCAGTCCCCATCGCGCGCAAGCGCGCTCCCACAGGGGTTTCGCCACGGGGTGTGGTGAGTGAGGGTTACTTGACGCCCTGGGTCTGGATCACCGGCGCATCGCCGATCACGTCCGTGCCCTTGGGCGGTGTGAAGGTGAAGGTATCCGCGGGGATGGCGGTGTTCTTCTGCCAGCCGGTGAACTGGATCTTGGTGGTGTTGCCGAGCTGGTCCTTGAACTCCATGCGGGCCAGGCCGGTGGCATCGAAGCCGAGGTCGGCGAAGTCGAACGCCGGGTCCTTCGCGGTCGAGGACAGCCGCAGCCACTGCATGCCGTCGTGCTCGCCCTGCTCCGCCACCTTGAAGAAACCCTTGTCGAGCTGCGACAGGTCGGTCAGCACGGTGAGCGGGCTCTGTGCTTCCTCGCTGCTCTGCTTGCGCACGGTGACCTGCTCGAGGTCCGGGTCGTACAGCCACACGCGGCTGCCATCGGCGACGATCGTCTGCTTCGACGGCGCCAGCACTTCCCAGCGGAACTGCCGCGGCGCTTCCAGCGACACCACGCCGGTGGTCGTCTTGCCCGGGCCACCGTTCACGTCGAACAGGGTCTGGCTGAAGCGGCCGGTGAGCGAGTGCAGGCCCTTGGCGAAAGCATCCAGCCGCTCACGCGCCGGGCCGGTCGCGGCGAAGGCAGGCAGGCTGAGCACGAGCAGCGACGCGGCGAGCAGGAAACGTTTCATGGATAAGGTTCCGTGGGGCGAGTGGCTTCGATACGTCCGGGCGGTACGGCCGCCGGTCCGGGGACACGGCGGGGCCAACGGCGCGATTGTCAGCGATCGGTTTCGAACAGCGACTTAAGCATATCGATGGCCTCACCCGGCGAGATTTCGCCAGACTCCATCTTCTCGCTGATTTCGGCAATGGCACGGCCATCGCGGTGCCAGTACGGCGCCGCGCGGGTCGCCACATGGGCTGGCCGGGCTTCCTGGCCGAGCACCACGATTTCAGCCAGTTCGCCCTGCTCGGCGAAGATCACCTCGAGCGCGTCATCCACCTCGGCGGTGTGGCCGGCCGGGTACTCGCGCACGATGGTGCAGGCGCGGCCATCGGCGGCGCGCAGCTCCAGGCCAGGGATGGACGGGTTGAGTTCGAACACCACCTCGACCTCGTCCAGCACCTCGCGGGTGGGCGCCAGGTCGCCGGTAACGAGCAGGCTCCAGGGGCGCTGGCGTAGCGCGCCCGGCTTAACAGAGTTCATGCGGGTTAATCCTTGGGAGGCGGCGGCGCCAGTACTTCGCGGTTGCCGTTGTGCTGCGGCGCGCTGACGATGCCATCCTGCTCCATCTGTTCGACGAGGCGGGCGGCACGGTTGTAGCCAATGCGCAGGTGGCGCTGCACACCGGAGATGGAGGCGCGGCGCGTCTCCGTCACCACGCGCACGGCGCGGTCGTACAGCGCGTTATCGCTGTCGCCATCGCCGTCGGCTTCCTGCGGCAGGCCGCTTTCATTGATGATCTTGCCATCGGACGTGCTCTGCACTTCCTCGAGCACGCCCTCGATGTACTGCGGCGCACCCTGGGCACGCAGCCACTCGACGACGTTGTGCACCTCGTGGTCATCCACGAAGGCACCGTGCACGCGTTCGGGCGTGGCCGTGCCGGGCGGCAGGTAAAGCATGTCGCCGTGGCCGAGCAAGGCCTCGGCGCCCGACTGATCAAGGATGGTGCGCGAGTCGATCTTCGACGACACCTGGAACGCGATACGCGTCGGGATGTTCGCCTTGATCAGGCCGGTGATGACGTCGACCGACGGGCGCTGCGTCGCGAGGATCAGGTGCACGCCGGCGGCGCGCGCCTTCTGCGCCAGGCGGGCGATGAGCTCTTCGACCTTCTTGCCGACGATCATCATCATGTCGGCGAATTCGTCGATGATGATGACGATATGCGGCAGCGGCTCCAGCGGCTCGGGGCCCATGCTGGGCATATCCGGGTTGGCGCGGAACAGCGGATCGAGCAGCGGCTGGCCGGAGGACTCGGCGTCCTTCACCTTCTTGTTGAAGCCACCGAGGTTACGCACGCCCACCGCGGCCATGAGCTTGTAGCGGCGCTCCATCTCGGCGACGCACCAGCGCAGCGCGTTGGCGGCTTCCTTCATGTCGGTGACGACCGGCGCCAGCAGGTGCGGGATGCCTTCGTAGACCGAGAGCTCCAGCATCTTCGGGTCGATCATGATCATGCGCACGTCCTTCGCGCTGCTCTTGTAGAGCAGGCTGAGGACCATGGCATTCACCGCCACCGACTTACCCGAACCGGTGGTACCGGCGACGAGCAGGTGGGGCATCTTCGCCAGATCGGCCACGACGGCCTTGCCGCCGATGTCCTTGCCCAGGGCCAGCGCCAGCGGCGACTTCACCTGGTCGTAGCGCTCGGATTTGAGGATCTCCGAGAGGTAGACGATCTGCTTCTTGGTGTTCGGGATTTCCAGGCCGATGACGTTCTTGCCCGGGATGACATCCACGACGCGGACGCTGACCACGGAAAGGCCGCGGGCGATGTCCTTGTCGAGGCTGGAGACCTGGCTGCCACGCACGCCGGCCGCGGGCTCCAGTTCGAACCGGGTAATGACCGGGCCCGGGTACACGCCGGCCACGCGGGCTTCCACGCGGAAATCGCGCAGCTTCAGCTCCACCTGGCGGGACAGCACCTCGAGCGTTTCCTCGGAATAGCCCGGGCCCTGCGGCGGGGCTTCATCCAGCAGCGACAGCGGCGGCACTTCGCCATCCATCGATGCGCCGGTGAACAGCGGGATCTGGTTTTCGCGGACGGCGCGGTCGCTCTTCACGACCATGGGCGCGGGCGTCTCGATGCGCACCGGCTCGCGCTTGGCCTGCTTCACGGCCTCCGCCTTTTTCACCACCTCGCGCTCGGCGCGGGCGGAACGGGCGGCCATGACCTCGGGGGCCTGGCGCACCTTGCCGCCGAACCAGCCGCCCATCTTCATGACGAGCTCGCCGGTGGCATCCATCAGCTTGAACCACGACAGGCCGGTGGCCAGCGTGATCGCGATAAGGCACACCGCCAGCAGGAGCAGCGGTGCACCCTTGTCGCCAAACGCATTGTGCAGGCCGTGGCCCACCCACTTGCCGACGATGCCGCCCGGGCCTTCCGGCAGGATGGGCGAATCGACGTTCAGGTAGATGAGGGCCGGGGCCGTGATGAAGAAGAACACGAAGCCGATCAGCCGCAGGGAAGGTTCCCACGGCTGGACGTTGCGCTCGCCACGGTGGCGGATGACCTGGATGCCCAGGGCAAGCAGGAGCAGCGGAAAGAAGTAGGAAACGAGCCCGAAGATGTACCGGAGCAGGTTGGCGATGTTCGCGCCCACCGCGCCACCGAAGTTGGTGGCGTGCTCGGCCACGCCCATGTGGCCCCAGCTGGGATCCTGGTCGTTGTAGCTGAGCAGGCATACCAGGAGGTACAGGGCGAGCGGGAGCAACAGCAGTGCCCCCGCTTCACGGAGCCGGCGCTTGAGCTCCTCGCTCAAGCCCGGCTTTTCGGCCTTGGGCTGGGCCCGGGCCTGTTTCTTAACCACTTTCGCGCTGCGCGCCACTTAGCGAACCACTCCGGCTTCGGTGCGGGGCATCATGCCATGCCCTGAAGCGCCGGGTGCACCAGCTTGCCGCCTTCCACGTTGATACCGGCGGCCAGCGGGGCGTAGTCGCGCCACTCGTTGCCGGCGGCCAGGCGCTGCACGTACGGCAGGATGGCGGCCGAGATGGCGGTCGAGGAGGTCTGCGGCACGGCGCCCGGCATGTTGGTCACGCAGAAGTGCGTCACGCCGTGGACGGTGTAGGTCGGCTCCTTCCAGGTGGTCGGGCGCGAGGTCTCGAAGCACCCGCCCTGGTCGATCGAGATATCGACGAGCACGGAGCCCTTCTCCATGGTCTTGACCATGTCCTCGGTGACGACGCGCGGGGCCTTGGCGCTGGGGATCAGCACGGCGCCGACGACGATATCGGCGTTGCGGACTTCCTCGGCCACCGACGACTCGTAGGCGTACAGGGCGGTGACGTTGGGGCCCAGGGCCATCATTTCGGCCATGCGGTCCGGACGCTTGTCGAAGACCACCACGTTGGCACCGGCCTGGGCGGCCAGGGCGGCGGCGTTGCCACCGGCGGCGCCGGCGCCGAGCACCACGACCTTGCCACGCGGGGTGGAGGCCATGCCGCCGAGCAGCTTGCCCTTGCCGCCGTTCGGCTGGTGCAGGAGCGTGGTGCCGATCTGGGTGGCGATGCGGCCGGCGATGACCGACATCGGCAGGAGCAGCGGCAGCGCGCCGTTCTCGTCCACCGACTCAAAGGCGACGCCGGTCAGGCCGATATCCAGCAGGCTCTTGGTGAGCGCCGGCTCGGCAGCCAGGTGCAGGTAGCAGAACAGCAGGTGGTGCTTCTTAAGGAGCTTGAGATCGCCCTCGATCGGTTCCTTGACCTTGACGATCAGCTCGCCCTTCTCATACACGGCGGCCGCATCGGCCACCACGGTGACGCCCAGTGCCGAATAGTCGGCATCCGAGTAGCCACTCTTGGTGCCGGCACCGGCCTGGATGAACACTTCATGGCCACGGCGGACGAGGTCGGCGGCGGCGGCCGGGATGAGGGCCACGCGGCCTTCAAGGGTCTTGGTTTCGGAGGGGATACCAATGCGCATCTTAGGGAAGATCCTGAAAGTACAGAAATAAGCCCCCATGTGGGGACATGGGCGGCCACCGGCATGTAGCGAATGTCTTGAATCGCACCCCCGTCTTCCCCATTCTTCCGGGTCGACGCAATCTCGCGGAACCTCGACACGGCTTCAGCTTCCTGCCGCAAGAGGCGAGCGGTACGAATGAAACAGCCGCAGCAAACCTGAAGGATTATACATGAGCACCCCCAAGCACAGCCGACTGCTTATTCTCGGCTCCGGCCCGGCCGGCTACACGGCCGCCGTGTACGCGGCGCGCGCCAACCTGAAGCCGATGATGGTCACCGGCCTGCAGCAGGGTGGCCAGCTGATGACCACCACCGAGGTGGACAACTGGCCGGGTGACGAGAAGGGCGTGCAGGGTCCGGAGCTCATGCGCCGCATGGCCGAGCACGCCGAGCGGTTCGAGACCGAGATGGTCTTCGACCACATCCATAACGTGGACCTCAACAACCGCCCGTTCCGCCTGAAGGGCGACGGCGGCGAGTACACCTGTGACGCCCTGATCATCACCACCGGCGCCACCGCCAAGTACCTGGGCATCGCCTCCGAGGAAAAGTTCAAGGGCCGCGGCGTCTCCGCCTGCGCCACCTGCGATGGCTTCTTCTTCCGCGAGCAGGACGTGGTCGTCGTCGGCGGCGGCAACACCGCCGTGGAAGAGGCCCTGTACCTCTCCAACATCGCCCGCAAGGTCTACCTGGTCCACCGCCGCGACAAGCTGCGCGCCGAGAAGATCCAGCAGGACAAGGTGTTCGAGAAGGCCGCGGCCGGCAAGATCGAGCTGATCTGGAACAGCCAGGTCGATGAGGTGCTGGGCGACGACTCCGGCGTGACCGGCGTGCGCGTGAAGGACGTGAACACCGGCACCAAGCGCGACCTCGATGTCCAGGGCTTCTTCGTGGCGATCGGCCACACCCCGAACACCGGCATCTTCGATGGCCAGCTCGACATGAAGGATGGTTACATCCAGATCCAGTCCGGCCTGGCCGGCATGGCCACCGCGACCTCGGTCCCGGGCGTGTTCGCCGCGGGCGACGTGGCCGACCACGTCTACCGCCAGGCGATCACCTCGGCCGGCTTCGGCTGCATGGCCGCGCTGGATGCGGAACGCTGGCTCGATACGAACCACAAGCTCGACTGATGGAACCCCGGCCCCGCGCTGCCCACGGCACGCGGGGCCTTTCGTCATGAACGACGTCCGCTTCCTGCAGGGCCTGCGCGATGTCCCCGCCGCTGACTGGGACGCGCTCATCCCCGATGGCAACCCCTTCGTTTCCCATGCGTTCCTGCACGGGATGGAGGCGAAGGGCTGCCTGCGCGAAGACTACGGCTGGGCGCCCTACCACCTCGCCGTCTACGACGAAGGCCGCCTGGTCGCCGCCGCACCCACCTACCTGAAGGGCAACTCGCACGGCGAGTTCGTCTTCGACTGGAGCTGGGCCGCTGCCTGGGAGCGTGCCGGCGGGCAGTACTACCCGAAGCTGCTGGTCGCCTCGCCCTACTCGCCCGTCCCCGGCCCGCGACTGCTGGTGCGCGAAGGGCCGCTGGCCGATGTCTACCGCAACCAGCTCACCGCCGCGCTGGTGGACGAGGCTGACCGGCTCAAGCTCTCCTCGATCCACGCCAACTTCCTCGCCCCCGCCGACCTGCACGCGTTCGACGACCGCTGGCTCGAGCGCGCCGATTACCAGTTCCACTGGCACAACCAGGGCTACGGATCGTTCGACGATTTCCTCGCCGCGCTCACCGCGAAGAAGCGGAAGAACATCCGCCAGGAACGGGCCAAGGCACATGCCTCCGGCCTCACCCTGGAGATGCGCGGCGGTGATGAACTCTCGGATGCGGAGTGGCGGCAGATCCATGCGCTGTACGAGCTGACCTTCGACATGAAGGGCAACCACGCCGCGCTCACCGCCCGTTTCTTCCAGTACCTGGGCCGCACGCTCGGTCGCAACGTGCAGGTCGCCCTGGCCCGCGACCAGCACGACATCGTGGCGATGGCGCTGTTCCTCCAGGGTGGCGGCGCGCTGTACGGACGCTACTGGGGCGCGAGCGTCGAGGTCTCCGGGCTGCATTTCGAGCTCTGTTACTACCGCGGCATCGACTTCGCCATCCGCGAAGGGCTGTCGCGTTTCGAACCCGGCGCCCAGGGCGAGCACAAGCTGGCCCGCGGCTTCCTGCCGACGCTCACCCACTCCCGCCACTACATCGCCCACGACGGCTTCCGCCGCGCCGTGGCCGAGGCTCTTGAACACGAAGCCCAACACCGCGAGGCTTACCGCGCCGAACTGCTCACCCATTCGCCGTACGCGGACCGATGATTCGCCTGCCCCAGCTCCACCCTGCCCGGCCCAGCCAGTTCCCCGACCCGGAACAGGCCATGGACGACCCGAACGGCCTGCTCGCGTGGGGCGGCGACCTGTCGGCCGCACGCCTGCTCGCCGCCTATGGCCAGGGCGTGTTCCCGTGGTTCAACGCCGACGAACCCATCCTGTGGTGGTCACCCGACCCGCGCTGCATCTTCCGCACGGATAGCGTGCACATCAGCCGCAGCCTGAAGAAGCAGCTCGCGAAGTCGAACTGGCGGCTCACCGCCGACACCTCGTTCGCGCGCGTGATGCGCGCCTGCGCCGAACCACGCAACGGCCAGCCCGGCACGTGGATCAGCGAAGAGATGATCGCGGCTTACATGGAACTCCACCGGCTGGGCCATGCGCACAGCGTGGAGGTGTGGGATCGCGGGTCGCTCGTCGGCGGCATTTATGGCGTTGCGATCGGCCGGCTGTTCTGCGGCGAGTCCATGTTCAGTGCACGCACGGGCGGCTCGAAGGTCGCGCTGGCGGGGCTATGCCAGTTGCTGCACGGCTGGGGCTTCCCGCTACTGGACGCTCAGGTCACCAACCCGCACCTCGTGAGCATGGGCGCAATCGAAGTCCCGCGAAAGCAATTCGTCGCGCAGGCACGACGGTTAGCCGCCATGCCGGGTATGCCCGGCAGCTGGATCAAAGCCCAAGTCCCCCTCCCCATCGCCCCCTGACGTCGCGCCGCCTGTGTGCCTGTGTGCCTGTGTGGCTGTGTGGCTGTGTGCCTGTGCACCTGTGTGGCTGTGGGAGCGCGCTTGCGCGCGATGGGTGCTAGCGACCAGGCTAACGCAGGCAGGGTAACGTCGACTGACAGTCGACAAGGCAAAGCCCTACACCTCTCCGAGGTCAACACCCATGCTCTTTTAAAGCACCTTCTGGCGCAATAAGCGCTATTGCCAGGAGCCCTTGTATGCCTACCCACGTCGCCGACGCCCACCCCATCTACGACGCCCGCAACCCGACGCCATTCGCCCGCATGTCCGCCATCCTGGGTATCGACCTTCGGTCGCATGCCGATGCGGTGCGCCTTGCCCGGCACGGTGTACCCGCTGCCGTCTGGCGTCGCGCCGCAGACCGCATCGGCATTCCTGACGACCTTGTATGCGACCAGAACACCCCGCGCTGCGGCATGACCGATGGAAGACTCACTGCCAGCGAGTCTGAACGTTTGCTCCGCATCGTGCGGGTCTACGTCATGGCCGTTGAACTGTTCGGAACCGAAACCGCCGCGCTGGAATGGTTTCAAAAGAGCGCGGATTTCGTGAGCAACGAACCCCCTGAAAGCCCGATGACCCTGGCCAGCACCGACACCCGCGCTCAGCTCATCGAGTCCGTACTATCGCGAACTGCTCACGGGTTCTTCTGATGCGTATGCGACGAGTTCAATTCTGGTTCGATGTATGCCTCCGTCCATGACTCTGCGCTACCTACTACGCGCGCCGCCCGCTTACCTATCGCGTGGCGATTGGCCGACCATTCTGCGGCGAATCGATCGGTGAAGCACAGATGGTTCGAAGGCCGCGCCGGCTGGGCTGGCCAGTTGCTGCACGGCTGGGGCTTTCCTTTGCTGGATGCGCAGGTCACCGACCTGCACCTCGTCGGCAAGGGCGCGATCGAAGCACCGCGTAACCAATTCGTCGCGCAAGCGCTGTAGTTAGCAGCGATGCCCGGCATGCCCGGCAGCTGGATCAATGCACAGGTGCTTTTGCCTTTGCTGCGCGAGAGTGATAAACCGTGAAATAGGTGCGGCTCAACGCGCCGCTTGCCTCAGAACGCAGGGTACGTCATTCCCCGTCGTCGAGCGAATTGACGTACGCAGCCAATATGTCCCCATGACACGCCGCCGGCTTGCAGTGACACCCGAGCACCTTGCCCCGAAGTTTTTCAACGTTTTCATCGTGATTCTCAAAAAATTTGAGGTATCGTTGATCGAAGTCGTATTGATACTTGCGGAGCACTTCTTCGCGGTCACCAGCCACGCCGATCGGATACGGGTTACCCCAGATTGTTCCGCGGCCGATGTAAATATCAAATCGCTCACCCTTGTCCTTGTTCGCGACAGTTGCAAGCTTAAGGTTGACGCGCTTCCCTCTAACGCCAAGACTAAAAAGTCTTGCTTCTAATTCGGCGAATGAATCGTCCGCCGAAAAAATTATGGCGTGCGTCGGAGGCGAATCCGAGGCGGTCCAAACGACACACGGGATCCCAATGGAAGCCGCGTATTCAGCGGCAAATCCATTGGGATCCCCTGCAATCAAGAAAGTCTCAATTGATTTGCCGCGCGTGAAAAACTCAACCTTCCGTACGAACTTCTCTCGCGACAGAAAATCGGGAGGATATGCAATTAAGACTTTGCTCTTCTTCATACCAAATGCTGAACTTCAATTTCGACGTCGCCCCACTCTCGCTTCAGGTATTCGACTACCAACCTACGGTGGCAATGGTGCGGCTTATCTTCGCTACAGAGCAGGCATCCCTGATCTAGTACAGAACGATCAAGTATTGCCTCGATTCTCCGTTGGCTCATGAGGTTCAAAAACTCGCCCTCATACTGCGCCCAAGTCATCTTCTTATCCTGATAAGCCTTGAGAATTTCCTTTTTTGGAGCCAGCTCCGAAACGTGGACGTAATCCATATTACAAAGGCTCTTCAAGAAGTACTTCAGGTCGTCTCTCTTTGCGAAGCCAGCCAGTTGCGAGACGTTGTTCAGCCGCACATCGACTACGCGTTTCGCCCCAGACCTCGTGAGAAGTCCAAAGAATCGCTCCGCGCTTTTCTGAGTGAAGCCGATCGTCGATATTTTCATTTAGATGATTGCCGCCACAACTTTGTAGGAATGTTCTTTATACGGTTCTGCGAGACTTACGGTAAAATACTTGCCGTAGGCCAGCTCATGAGTCCCATTTTCTAGACGGGTGTAGTGGCTTTCCGCGATCGGGTCAGTAATCAGAATCGCGTATTCCGCGCCATTATACGAAAAATGTGCTCGAACTTTCCGCTTCATGTCACCGAATCTTGCACCTTCGGCCCCGACGGTAATCCGGACCTTCTTCGGTTCGATCAGAAAAAGTGTCGACCGATGCTCGGTAAGTAATGCGGAGGCGATTCTGTCGTTCAGGCCTGAATATGAGCTGTCACCGATTTCCCAAAGACTATCCGGCCTGTCCAACAACGCTTCCATCCCCAGGCGATCGAAATCACCATCCTTCCGCCAATGGTAGTTTGGATCAATAATCAGATTTTCTGCTTGATACGGATGGTCATCCGCTTTCGAGAACACGATCGTGACCAAATCAAGAACCTGAGCGGTAGCGCCATTCTCGTATTGCCGATCGGTTTCGGTGATCTCGCGTGACGCTTCGATTCCAACCGGCCGAATCCATCGCCAGGATCCATCGGGCTGCATTTCCTTACCGGCTATACAGCGGCCGCTGTTCTTTTTTGAGTTCGCTAGGCATGCAATGGTGCGCTGAAACGGCATACATCTCTCCTTGAGTATTTACTGGGAACCCGTCACCCCTAACCCGGGGCCGAAGCACTCTATCCGATGTGCGCCGTTGTAGGTTGATTTTCCGCATACGTGAGGACCCGGCCGACGGGTCGGCGAGCAGAGGCGCCCGATCAGTGAGTCCAAAGACTACCGAGCCCGATGCCCACTCATCTCCGCACCAGCATTCTTCGGCAACAACGCGCACACCGGCGCCGCAATCAGCGAGATGAAGGTGACCACCAGGAACGCCACGCTGAAGTCCGGCAACGCCGCATGCTCACGGCCACCCCACACCACGCTCACCTGCAGCGCCGCAGCCGCCACGCAGATACCCAGCGACAGCATCAGCTGCTGGAATGTCGTGTAGAAACTCGTCGCGCTAGAGAACCGCTCGCTTGGCACGTCCGCGTACGCCACGGTGTTGTACGCGCTGAACTGCAGCGACTGGAAGAAGCCTGAGAACAACAGCACCGCGTAGATGATCCACAGCGGCCAGTCCGGCCGGAACGCGGCGCACAGCGCCACGCAGATCATCGAGAACACGCCGTTCCACACCAGCGTCGCGCGAAAGCCCCACCGCCGCAGCACCGGCGCCGCGGTGGCCTTCATCAGCATCGCGCCGAGCGCGGAGACGAAGGTGATCACGCCGCTATGCGCCGCCGACAGGCCGAAGCCCAGCTGCATCATCAGCGGCAGCAGGAACGGCACGGCGCCGGCGGTGATGCGCGTCAGCGAACCGGCGATCACGGAAAGCCGGAACGTCGTGAAGCGCATCAGCGTCATGTCGAGGATCGGGTGCTCGACCCGCCGCGAATACAACAGGTACCCCGCGCCCGCGACCATGCCCGCGATGATCAGCCCGGTCGAGCCGGCCAGTGACGAGGACCCGCGGCTGGCCAGTTCCAGGCCGAACACCAGGCAGGACAGCGAGACGCCCGACAGCACGAAGCCGATCCGGTCGAACGGGACGCGCTCGGTCAGGCGCACGTCGGGGATGTACTTCGTGGCGAGCCACATGCCGGCGAGGCCGATGGGCACGTTGATGTAGAAGATCCAGCGCCAAGACACCCAGGTGACGATGAAGCCACCCAACGGTGGCCCGACCACCGGGCCGATCAGCGCAGGCACCAGCAGCCACGACATGGCGCTGACCAGCTCCGACTTCGGCACCGAGCGCAACAACACCAGGCGGCCGACCGGTACCATCATGGCGCCGCCGATACCCTGCAACAGGCGCGAGACGACCAGCAGCGGCAGGTTCGAGGCGAAGCCGCACAGGATCGAGCCCACCGTGAACAACGCGATCGCGGCGCGGAAGACGTTGCGGGACCCGTAACGATCGGCGATGGCGCCACTGGCGGGGATGAACACGGCCAGGCTCAACATGTACGAGGTCAGCGCCACGCTCATATGCAGCGGCGAAACATCGAAGGAGGTGGCCATGGCCGGCAGCGCAGTGGCGAGGATGGTGCCGTCCAATTGCTCCATAAACATCGCGCTCGCGATGATCAGGGCAACGGTGCGAAAGCCAGGGGCGGTGGTCATCCGGGGGAGCGCGGCGGAGGTGCGGCTAGTTTAGCAGGCCTGCCCATGTGCGGTCGCTCCGGAACACGCGTTCTTCCCCGGAAAGCGGGTCTATGAAGAATAATTCACGCGCAAGCAGGCACATCGGCTCGGCGAAACCCGGCGCTTCCTCGCGCAGTTCGGGATAGAAGGTGTCCCCGGCGATCGGCGCGCCCAGCGCCGCCATGTGCACGCGCAGCTGGTGCTTGCGGCCGGTGACGGGTTGCAGCCGGTAGCGCCAGAGCGTTTCGCCGCGCTCGATCACGTCGATCGTCGTCCGTGCATTCGGTTCGCCGGGAACCTCCTGCATGCGGAAGAACGGTTCGCCTTTCTCGAGCCGGCTTTCGTGCACGTAGGGGAAGCTCAGCCCAGGCAGCGGCGGTGCCAGCGCCTCGTACACCTTGCCGATGCTCCGCTCGCGGAAGAGCCGCGTGTAGGCATCGCGACTCGACGGCCGCGCGGAGAACACCACCAACCCCGCGGTCGCCCGGTCGAGCCGGTGGAGCGCCACGAGATCGGGGTTGCCCAGCCGCCGGGCGAGCCGCACCGAGAGCGTTTCCTCGACGTAGGCGCCCGCGGGCATTACCGGGAGGAAGTGCGGCTTGTCGGCCACGACGAGGTCATCGTCCGCATGGACGATCGTCTCCTCGAAGGGAATGGGCGCCTCGGCCGGGACCTCGCGGCGGTAGTACAGCGCGCCGCCGGCACGGTAGGGCGCCTGCGGATCGAGCGGTACCTCGCCATCATCGACCAGGCCGCGCGCCATCCGCCGGGACCATTCCGTCAGCGGGATAGCGGGGAAGCGCTCGGCGAGGAAGGCCAGCACGGTCGGCCATGGGCCAGGGGGGAGTGCGACGCGGCTCTTCGGGAGGTCGGGCATACTGGTTATTGTGCCTTGACGCAGGCACATCGCGCGCAAGCGCGCTCCCACAGGGCTGCCGTGTGGCTGGGCCACACCGTGCTGTTGTGGGAGCGCGCTTGCGCGCGATGGGCCCAACCGTGCCGCAGGCAAGCCTGCGCAAGACGCCGCGGCCGTCGTTGCGCATATACTCATCACACCCGTCCCCACCCCGCCTTTGAGGTCGTTGCGCCCGTGATCGGCCGTTTCTTCAGGAAGCTTTTTGGCGGCGGCACGCCCGCGCCCCAGGCAAAGGCGGAGCATGCGTTCGTGGCCGTGGCGGTGGAGGACACGCGCGGGCCGGTCAACGCCATCGTGGCGGAGGAAGTGGAGGATCGCTTCTATCGCCTGCTGCTCGGCGTCGCACCCTCGGCCGAGCCGGCGATGAGCGCGACCGAACAGGTGGCGATCCGCCGCGTGCGTGATGCGTTCGGCGCCGAACGTTTCGATGTCAGCACCCTGCCCCGACTGCCCTCCGTCGTGCCGCAGCTCATGCGCTCCCTGCGCAACGACGACACCAACAGCCGCATGCTGGCCGAGCAGATCAGCCGGGATACCGTACTGGTCGGCGAAATCATCCGGGTGGCGAACAGCGCTTATTTCCGCACCGCGCGGCCCGTCACCGGACTACCGCAGGCGATCACCCTGCTGGGCCAGAACGGCCTGCGCCGGGTGGTGATGCAGCTGGTCATGCGGCCGATCCTGCGCACGGATACCGACCCGACCAGCCGCGCCGCGGGCGACCGCCTCTGGGAGCACGCGGAACGCTGTGCGCGCACCTGCGTGTTCCTGAGCCGCCCGGCGGCCGATCCGTTCGAAGCCTTCCTGGCCGGGCTGGTCAGCCAGACCGGCGCACAGACCCTGCTGATGGAACTGGATGCGGCGGGCCTGGCGCAGGAAAGCCTGAGCCGCCCGTTCATCGCCGCTGTGGGGCAACAGATCGAACGGCTGTCGCTACATGCGGCGCGCCACTGGCACTTCCCGTCGCGCGTCGTGCAGG
>Ga0209051_1002104_pt1 | contig 14923 bp, 12 predicted proteins | sample AraplaCvi_mMS_r2_2_FD_184286 | JGI IMG/M metagenome (GOLD analysis project Ga0209051, IMG submission 184286) | Arabidopsis root microbial communities from North Carolina, USA - plate scrape MF_Cvi_mMS_r2 (SPAdes) (version 2) | ecosystem: Host-associated > Plants > Roots > Endosphere | place...
TCATTGCCAGAAAAGTCCGTCGGGACCATGGTGGTGGCACGCGGCGAGCGTAACTTGCCGTCCGGCGTAGGGGTTGCCCAACACTCGGGTCAGTCGTCGTCGGACAGGGCCTCGAGGTACTCGTCGTAGTCGGTGACGGCTCCGCGGATCCCGTCGGCGGCACGGTCCCACGCGCCGACGACGTCGGTGCGAGCGGCGCGCGTTCGGTCGGCCATGTCCCGTCGGCCCCGGCTCAGCGCGTCGGTGACGTCGCCACCGCGGACGGCGGTCGTGGCGAGGGTGAAGGCGGAGTCGACTGCCGTGGCGGCCACCGTGCCCTGTGCCCGCAGCACGGTCTCGGCGACGTCGGCGGCACCGACGACGACGGCGTTCGGGAGGGCGGCTTGGTTTCCGACGTACTCACCGATGGCGGAACGAATCCGGATGCCCGTGCTGGCGGCGATCTGACGCACTTCCGCGCCCGTGGTGGCCAGTGCGGCGGGCAGCGTTGCGCCGCTCCGTATTTCGTCGACGACGGCCGCCGGTGCGTGCGCCATCGAAGCGGAGAACTCGGTGGAGGCGCCCACCAGCTCGGCGCCGAGGCCGTGGCCAGCTCCGAGTTGCCGTTCCAGCACGTGGCGGATGACGAGCGCCCTGGCGGGCCTCGTGACGGTGGCGGTGATCGTGGCGTCGTTCTCTGACATGGGTGGGCCCTTCCGGCGCGGTGATCGGACGCCCGTCAGTTCACAGGGTCCGGGCGACGCTGCGGCGAACGTCGGTCGACGTGCTCACGAATTCGTGACGGTGCGCTGGGAGTTCCCTGGGGATGTGGCGTCGGGGAGCCGTATCGGGGTTCAGCGGTGGCGACCGGGGTATCCGGTGGAGCCGGCGAATGTCGCCGGATCAAGGCTCAACGGAGGCACCGGCAATGCTGAACAACGTCGTACTACTCGCTTCGGACAACGTCGAGGCGGCGGGATTCATCCTGCGCGGCATCAAGGGCATCTTCGTGGCCATCGGCAGCGTCATCGCGGCCATCATCTGCGCGGTGATCGCAGGGACCAAGGGGCGCAGCGCGATTGGCTGGGGCATCCTCGGGCTCTTCTTCAGCATCATCACGCTCATCGTCGTGATCGTGATCCCCAGCAAGAAGAGCTGACTATCCCGAGAGGGTGAGCGCTTCCAGTTGTGCGCGAGCTGAATCCGGGATCGGGGTGGGGCCGTCGTCGCCAAGGGTCACCAGAACGGTGTCGCACAGGCTGATGCAGTCCTGCCCGATGAACAGGGCCGTCGAGGCGACGAACGACGTGCGGCCGAGCCTGCCGATCCCGATCCCGGTGCCAATGGTGTTGGGCCAGTATGCCTCTTTGAGGAAGTGCACGACGTTGGTCGCCGAGACGAGGCGGATTCGCCGTGCCGAACTGTCGTAAATGCCGGGCAGGACGCGGGCGTTCAGCAGCGCTCGAGTGTTCTCGTGCAGGGACTCAAGGGCCAGATTGTTGAGGTGCCCGTTGGCGTCCATGTCGCCGTAGCGAGCCTCTACCGAACCGTGCGCCGGGTAGGTGGCCTTGATCAAGCGGGCGGGGTGGGGCCGCGTCGCGATGCCGACCAGGGGCGTGTCGGTGTCCGTCTGGGGCATCCCGCTAAACTAGAAGCCGACTTGACACGTGTCAATTCGGCGGGGTGGCGTGGGTCAGCTGTGCGCGAGTCGCCTGTTGACCAGGCGAGTCAGCCAGGCTGGTGAGAACCGGGCGCCCACTGCGAGGGTCTTGGCCTGCGATCCGACCGGGAAGTGCACCTGGTGGATCACCCGTCGCGCCAAGGAGGGGTTGACGGCGGCCACGATGTCGTCGGCGATGTCCTGCGCGGTGAGTCGAATGCCGAGCGAGTCGGTAGTGCCCGTTCTCACGTCGGCGGTCATCGCGGTCTGGACGTAGAGCGGCCACATCGCGATCACGCGGATGCCGTAGCGCTTCCATTCCAGGTCGAGAGCCTCGGTAATGGCGCGGACGAAGAACTTGGTGGCGCTGTAGTTCGCAAGTTCGGCCTGACCGTAGATCGCCGACGCCGACGCCATGTTCACCACCACCGCTCGTGGCGTTGCCCGTAGGAACGGGAACGCCGCGTGCAGTCCGTTCACGACGCCCTTGGTGTTGACGTCGATCTCCTTGTGATGCGCCGCGACGGCGATCTCCTCGAAGCGACCCGCGATGAGGATGCCCGCGTTGTTGATCATCACGTCGAGGCGGTTGCCTGCTGCGGCGGCGAACTCGCCGACCCGCTGGGCCATCTCGTCGGCGTCGGTGACGTCGAGGTGACCGGTCACCGCCGTGGCGCCGAGGTCCTCGATCTCCTTGGACAGCGTCTTCAGGCCCACCTCGTCGAGGTCGTAGGCGCCGACGAGGTAGCCGCGCTTCGCAAAGTTCAACGCGGTCGCGCGGCCGATGCCCGCGGCCGCGCCGGTGATGAAGACGGACTTCTTTGGGCTCATGGTCACCATGATGTCTCGTGCGGGTGCATGCTTGTGGGGCACCTTGGGAGTGATCATGCGAATACACCTGCGCTGGGCCGTGACCGTCGCGACGTTCGGCATGGCCGCGGCCGCGCTCGGCGGGGCGCCGGCAGCGGTCGCCGGCTGCAACGACTCCAGTGGCACGGTCGTCTGTGCCCAGGGCGACATCCGTGGCACGGACGCCCCGCCGCCCGTGCAGCCCGGGCTCGGTTCCTACGGAACGTGGTGCAACGACGTCATTTGCTTCCCTGGCGGTCTCTTCGGGGTCGTCACGCAGCCCTAACGGGGTGCGGGCGAAAAAAGTCCGAAAAGCCGGCAGGTCGTGTTCTACTCCAACATGTCCCGTGTCCGCACCCGCAGTCGTTGGAGCAGCGGACTGTGCCAGGTGACCTTGCCGTAAGCGCTGCAGAAGACGGGCTCGTCCATGTCGGGCGGGCGCGCGAATGCCGCCAGCGCGGGCAGGCACGGCCGCAGTTGATCCGCCCCCGCGACGACGGCCGCACGCACCGCGCGCCACAATTCGTCGGGATGCGGATAGTACGGCGACAGCAACCGGGCCCGGTGCGGGTCGCCGTCGGCGGCTGCCACGGCCCGGTTGATCATCGTGCATGCCGCTGTGTAACTGGGCAATTCGGTGAGTCCGGCGACCGCGAACAATGCCACCACGTTGGCGTTCACGGTGCAGTCCACCACGTTGTAGCCGAAGTCGTCGGACAACCAGGTCCAAAACGTCCCCGGCAGCACCCAAGACGCCGGCAGTTCGTGGTGCCCCCCGACGCGGTGGGCGAACAGGACGGTCAACGCCGTGCGGCGTAGCGCGGTGAGATCGCGGCGTCCGTGCCGGGCCAGCTCCATCGAGATCACCGCGGTGTCGTCGGCGTCGGCGGGGTATACCGACACATGCCGCGGACGCGTCGCGGCGGTCCAGAACCGGTATGCGCCTGGACGTCCGGGCTCCTCGCACGTCTCGAGGAAATCCAGTGCGCGCGCCACGATGCCGGTGAGTGCGGGCGACGCGGTGGCCGGTCCGAGCGTGCGCAGGACCTGCGCCGTGACGAATCCATTCTCGTCGTGCCGGGCGATCCCGTCCCCGACCATCGTGGACGGGAACGCTCCGCTATCCGATTGCGCGGCGATCAACTCGTCGACGACGGTGTCGGGAACCACCCGGGTCAGCACGGTGGCGCCAGTCCGACGGTCAGCGCGGCGGGCGCATCGCCACGGGTGACGGTGAACGCGATGACGCTGTGACGGGTCGGTGCCGAGTGGGTGTCGGCCAAGGCGGCGGTCAGCTCCCGGTAGCCTGCATCGTCCCACCCCAGTCGCGGAGCGACCGTCAGCAGTGCGCGCCGGGAGGCCGCGTCGTCGCCGAAAACATCGATGGCATAGCCGAATACGCTCAGTGCGACGATGCCGGGCCCGGGCAGACAGGCCACGCTGACGCCGAACGGGTGCTGGGGGAGATGGGGGTGCATGGGGCGGCCGTACACGCTGGACATCAGGGCCAGCAGGTCGCCCTGACGGGCACCGAATCCGGCGGAGTCCAGCATCGCGCCGATGTCGGCGACGTCGAGACCGTCGAGCCGGAAGTACAGCTCCGTCAACCCGGTCCCGGTCTCGTGTCCGACCCCCTCGAGTTGCGGGTACCGGTGGCCGACCCGGTCGATGGCGGGAAACCAACGGACCGCGAAGTCCCGGGACGGCACATCGCGCGGCACTTCGGCGTATAGCTTGAAGCGGGATCGTTGCCCGTCGTGCCGACCGCCGACCCACGCCCCCCAGTGCAGTGTTCCGACGCCCTGCAGCCGGCCGAGATCGTCGATCAGATCTACCGGGACATCCTGTCCGCCAACCAATTCCGACATGACTGCTAGAGTCAGACTTAGCCGGGCGGAATGGTCGTACTCGGGTCCGGCGACCTCGGCTGTGTATCGGATGCACGGCTCGGCGGTGTTGAACGAGACTTCCAATGGGCAGCCAGAGGCGGTCAGCGTGCTGAACCCCCACGCCACCTCCGGCCAGACCGAGGCGCGCAGCGGCGCCAGGATGACGTCGAGCGCCCTCCGCGCCTGCCGGGCCGCGGCCGGATTCGCGCCGCTGAGCGCCGCCAGGGCGACGTCGGCGAGGTCGACGTGTCTAGTCGCTATCGGCAGTCGTGCCATGGCGCCAGGAAGTCCTCGGTCACCCGGTTCTCCTGCCCGAGCAGGGTGGGCGTCTGGATGAGGTTGTGCGACTGCACCTTGAGGCGCAACTCGTCCACCAGGTCGGTGTAGGTGATCGAGAAGTTGCTGGTGTTGACGATGTCAAGCAGGCCTTGCGTCAGCGCGCCGTGGCCGTTGGCCTCGATGTCCACCTCGTCGTACCGGCAGGCCGCCAGGACGGTCGACTTCGACTGGGCGACCAGGCTCTTGTTGTCGTCGACCGAGCACACCACGCCGTTGCCGTTGCCCTTGACCAAGCTCACGTTGTCGTTCATCACGGTGGCATCGGCGGGCAGACACACTCCGCAGGGGATCACGGTGGTCATGTTGGAGACCATCGAGTCGACAAGTGTCTGGCTGAAATCAATTGTGCGAGTGCGCATATCGGGTGCGGACTCATGGAATCCGCCGGAGAAGCACGAGTCCAGCAGCAGGGTGAAGTTGACTACCGACGGGGCCAGCCCGGCCGCGATGTCGTTGATCTCCCAGTCGGTGATCCAGTCGCCCGACGCCGGCACGATGGACTCGTAGTACTTGCTGGTGGCCGGGTTGGCGGGGTCCGACGGTAGCCGGGCGCCGTGTCCGGCGTAGAAGAAGCAGGCCACGTCACCCGGTTCGGCCACCGACACGATGTAGCGCAGCGCCTGCAGGATGGTGGCCCGGCTGGCGGCGGCGTCCTCGTAGTAGTAGGTCTGGCTCGGGTCGAAGCCGAACGCGTCAACCAGCAGGTGGTAGGCGCTGGCCGCGTCGTTGACGCAGCCACCGAGATTGCTCTTTCCGTCCGGGAATTGGATCGTGTAGTCGTTGATCCCGACGACGACGGCGCGCTTGGTCATGCTGTCACTTCCTTCTTGATGGCGATCAGGGTGTCTCGGGTTTCGACGAACGGGCCGCGGTACTCGCCGCCGTCGGCGTTCTCCAGCGTGACGCGGTACTTGAACGTGGTCTTGCTGGCGTCGCGGATCGAGATGTGCTTGTCGACTGGCGCCATCTTGGTGGCGTCGAACTGCAGGCGGAACTGCCGCTTGTAGGCGCTGGCGGGATCGTCATACTCGAAGTCCACGAAAGCGAAAGTCACCGCGGTGGGGTCGAATCGGGGTACGAAGGTCAGCTCGAGTGATCCGGCGAACGGGTTGGGCACCGCGACCGTGGTCGCCGGGGTGGTGATCGGCTCGCTGGCGATCGTGGAACCGTTGCTCAGGTGGTAGAGGATGTCGTAGGTGTACTGCGGGCTGCGGTCGCCTTCCAGACGAAGCCGCCAGTGCTGGGCCTCCTTGCCCGGCAGCATCGTGATGGTGTCCTCGCGGCTCCACCCGCCCGGCCCGTCGTAACGCAGATGGACATCCGCGGCCACGATGACGTCGGTGTCGAGGCCGTCGGCGGACACCGTCACGTCCAGGAACGAGAAGTCGTCGTACGGGTTGAGGAACAGCGTCCGATTCTCGGTGCTCGCTGGCGGCAACGAGTAACTGGACTTCTCGGCCTTCCACGGTGACTGCGGATCGAAGTGGTAGTCGACCGCGTAGCGGTAGGTGGTGTCCAGCTTGGCGTCGAGGTAGACCTGCCACACCTGGTCCTGGTCGTGCGCGGCGTCGAAGAGGAAGTCCTGGTGCCGCAGGTGCTCGGGATCGGTGGTCGGGTCGCCGTAGTCCAGCGTCACGTGCGCACTGGCCACGCCGAGGCCGGCGTAGTCGACCGGCGCCTGCACGGTCACCGTGAACACCTGGAAGAACGGGTCGTTGAGGTCGACTTCGCGGAAATGCCTTCCGCCCTCGGTCATGTCGAGGTCACTGGCCATGAGCCCAAAGAACCCCTGCGGGGCGTAGATGCGCTGGGTGGCCTCCGAGCGGTGATACTCGAGCGTCAGGGTCTTGAGCTCTTCCTGCTTGATGTACTTCATCTTGAACGCGACCTGGGGGCCGACCTTGGCCTGACCCATGTTGGCCAGCTGCGCCGCCTTATTGACGGCGTTGTTCGGATCGAACTGCAGGCCCTGTCCAGCCGCCGGGGGTCGCGCCGACGACTGCGGGGGAGAACCGGTGTTGGCGGTCGGCGAGCCCCCGAAGATTGCGGGCAGGCCCGGCACGACGGGCAGGCCCGGCACGACGGGCGGGGCCGCGGGAGCCGGCGGGACGGGCGCACCTGGAACGGCCGGGGCACCCGGTGCACCGGGCATCCCGGGAAAGGCCGGAGCGGCGGCCCCCATCCCCGGGAGCTGCGGCATGGTCACGGTACGTCCCGTGCCCGCCGCCGGGGACGCTCCCAGGGGGGTCGGTGGCTGGATCAGTCCGGGGACGCCCATGCCGGGGGCGGGTGGGGCCGCGGTCACCGGCGGTCGAATTGCGTTGCCGCGCACCGCCGCGTCCAGTCCGGTCGCGGTGCCCATCGCCCCGCCGCCGGTGAACTGGCCCGGCAGGAGCGTCGGCTCGAACCACTGCGAGATCAATGTCTGCTTGAAGAAGTCCAGCGCCCACTGCTCCTTGAGGTCCTGGTCGGCCCCGCCGGTGTAGTTGAACACCTCGATCTTGATCGCGCCGTCCTGCTTGAGCTTCTCGAAGCCCGCCTCGATGCCCGCCGACACGAAGTAGACGCTCGCGTTCAGCCCGGCCGAGAACTGGTCGAAGATCCGCTTGGAGTCCGCGGTGATCTTGACGTCCAGCGCCGGTCGCATTCCGGTGAACTTCAGGTTGTAGATCACCCCGATGGGCGCCATCCCGTCCTGGAAGGCGTCCTCGAGCAGGGTGGCCCCTTCCTGCGACAGAGTCACGCTGAACGCCGCGGCGTTGTCGCCGAAAAGAGCTGGGACGCAGGCTCCGAGGATCGACTCGACCGCCACGAACTCACCTGGACCGGCGTTGGCCACCGCTCCGCCGCCGCCCTGGAGGTTCATCGCGATGCACTGCACGGTGCCCTCGTCGAAGGTCACCATCGACAGCCTGGGATCACCCGGCGCCAACGCGGCCACCTTGGCCCGGATGCGGTCCTCCAGGTGCGGATCGGGCTGCAGGTTGACGGTGAACATCAAGAACCCGCCGCCCTTGGCGCCTCCGGCGACCGCAGTCGGCCGAAACTTCAGGAACGTGAAGTTGGCCTCCCTGGTTGCCGGATCCCGCTGCAGCGACACCGGCGCCGGCAGATACCAGAACTGGTTCGGGTCGGCGTGGTCGGCGAATACCTGTACGCCGTCAACGGTGATGGATTTGCCTCCCAGCAGCAGCATTTCGGTCTCCTCAGTTCACCGGGACGGCCAGGTCGAGGGTGTTGGCGGTATTGTCCGCCGTGCGGCTCATCCCGTTGTCGTACTGGTACTTGATGCGGTAGGAGTAGTCGGTTCGGTCTGCGGACACGAGCGTGTATTCGAAGTGCTCGACCTGCCCGCGCTTGGTGAAGGTGAACGTGTCGGCGGCGCTGATGTCGGCCGCGGGGTCGGCGTAGGACAGGTCCACCACCATGGAACTCAGTCCCGCCGAGGCGAAGTCAACGTCGTCGGGATGGACCGCCACCACCCGGTGAGCCTTCATGTCCTTCGTCAACGGGATCCGGGGGAGCAGTGTCTGCGAGCGCGGCACCTCGACGGTGGACCCGTCCTTGAACATCATCGTCACCGAGAAGTCGACCGACTTGAGATCGGGATTGCGCAGCTTCACCCGGAAGATCTGGGTCGCGGTGGCATTCGCGTTGAACTCGAAGCTCTGCGTCTCGCTGACGTTGTTGGCTGGATCGTCGTACGACGCGTCCACGAAGGCGCGATCCACCACCGTCCAGTCGAACGACGGCGCGAACTGCACGGTCCAGTCGGGGAACGGGTCGACCACCTTGACTTGCCCGGCGCTCGTCGTCCCCGCTGGCATCTCGACCGTCTCGTTGTCGGCCGCGACGTATGTGATCTGGTAGTCCACTTCGGTTTTCGTGTCATCCAGCACGAACACGTTCCAAGTCGCCGACGGGGCGGTCTTGGTCAGGGTGAATCTCTCGTGCTGGTGCAGTCCGTTGGCTTCGTCGAGGTAGGACAACTCGACCAGCACCGTTGCCCACCCGTCGAACACGTTGGCGTCCGGGATGATCGGCACCGCAACGATGGTGTAGAGATCCTCCCGCGGAATGATCGACTGGTTCTCGTTCTCGGTGCTGCGCGGCCAGCCGGGCCGGCCCCTGGTGCTCAGCTGTATCGGGCGCTGGCTGGTGTCGACGCTCTTGAAGGTCACCTCGTAGTCGTAGGACACCGGCCACTGGAAGACGCCGCCTAGCAGGTGGCTCGACCAGAGCATCTCGCCACCGGGGTGCGCGGGGTCGAGCATGACGTCCTTGGGTTCGTCGCCGTAGCGGGCCATCACGTGCACGCCGGTGACCTGGTCGGCGACCATGTCCACCACCGCGCTCGGCGCGAATCGCCGCCGCTTGAAGAACGCGCTGTCCAGGTTGACCGCGGTGACGTACTTCGACGGGTCACCGTTGAGGATCGCCGCGATGCCGCCGAGGTGTCCCTGCGGATGGATGCTGCGCCGCACCGCGGTACGTTCACGGATGTTGACGTTGAGTGACTTGTGGTCGATCCGGGTCAGGTCGACCTCCTTCTTGTGGAAGGTGAACAGGCTGCTGACTCCGCCGGTGGTGGCGTACCGGCCGAACTGGTTGGCGAAGTCGGCGGCGCGGTCCCACCCGTCCTTGGCCTGCGTGCTCGGCTGGATGGACGGGGTGAAGAACGCGTCGGTGAACATCTCGCGGACCTCGGCCTCGGCCCGGGTGAAGTCGGTGACCACGGTGGCGGCGTCCTCGCCCTCCGGCACGAACAGGTCGGACTCCATCACGATCGCGCGCTGGTCCTTCAGATCGCTGATTGCCTTGTCGATTTCGGTGGACACGAACAACCCCTCGATGCCGGTCATCTCGTCGACGTACTTGAACACCCGATCCCAGTCCACGTTGAGCTTGACCTGGAAGGCCGGGCGCAGGCCGATGTAGTCGAGGTCGTAGACGACGGCGATCGGCGTCATCGCACCGCGTAGCGCGGCGTCGAGCAGGGCGACGCCGTTGGCCGTCAGCTGCGCGGAGAACACCGCCTGGTTGTCCCCGTACAGCGCGGGTTTGGATGCCTGCAGGATGGTTTCGACGAAGCGCAGCGGGGGATCGACGGGTCCCGGCTGCAGCGGGCCCGGGTGGGCTCCGCCACCGGCGGGGGGCGCCACCGGCGTCTGCTGGTCGAGCAGGATCAGCCGCACCGTGCCGTCGATCAGCGGCACCGGAGACAGCCGGGGTTTGTCGTCGAGCCCGGCTGCCGCCTGTAGTTTGCCGGCGATCACGTTGAGTCGGGTGTCGTCGATGCCGATGTTGACGTCGAAGTTCAGGAACCCGCCGTCGGCGTCTGCGCCGGCCAGTCCGGTGTACTTCAGGAAGGACAGCTGCAGATCGTTGGTGACCGGGTTGGTGCTGAACCGCGGGTACAGAGGCATGAAGTAGAACTGCAACGGATCCTCGTGATCGGGCAGCAGGCTGACGCCGTCGATGTAGTAGTACGGCGGATTGAGGTAAAGCACTTTGTCCCCCTTGGCTTTCGGTTCAGTTGGGCTTCGCCAGCGCGGGGTCGACGACGAACCCGCCGCCTTTGCCCACCTGGGTGGGGATGACCTGCTGGGTGGGTGGCGTGGTCGCCATGAACAGCGTCGCGGTCCAGTTGAAGGTGTCCTCGTGCGGATCGGCCAGATGCTGCTGATGCGTCACCGGGGTGTCCGACTGGCGCAGGATCCACGAGTAGGACTCGTCGATGTGGTTGGCCTCGTCGACGTACTCGGCGTCGACCTTGAGAAGCTTGACCTGGGCCCAGTCGATCAGCGCCGTTACCGGGACGAGGTCGATCAGCTTGTCGTCGCTGCCGATCTTCACGAGTCGCTGACCGGCAGGCAACGTCGTGGTGGCGATGTCCTCCGTGGTGCCGTCGGCATAGGTGATGGTGCCCGAGTAGGTCGCCGTACCGGCCTTGATGTCGACCACCGGAAAACTCCATGTCTCCCAGGGCTTTTCCTTGGCATTGATGGACAACGACTTTTGCGCGGTGAAGTCGTTGCCCTCGTCGGTGTAGGTCAGATCCAGGAACACCGAGGCGATGATGGGTGACTGCACCTGCATGTTGATGGTCTGCGTGTTGGTGAACGGCCCGTTGACGTACAACTGGCCTGGCCGCGCCGTGCGCGGGCCCATCGAGTAGTGCTTGCCGTCGGTGGTGATGTAGTTGACGTCGTAGGTGAACGGCTTGAGCTCGGGGGTGAACACCACGTTCTGGTAGGTGGCTTCCGACTTGCTCTTGTTGATCACCACCACCTCGTCGAACGCCACGTCGTTGTCGGGGTCGCTGTAGTGCAGGGTGACCTCGGCGGCGCTGATCTGGTCGAAGTTGATGGCCGCACCGGTGACGTCGACGTTGAAGATGCCGGTGTCGCCGACGGTGACGGTCAACTCGTCGGCGTGTCCGTCGAGATCGTGCATCTCGAGCGTGCGGGCCTCGCCCTCGTAGTTGACCTTGTAGGAGTACTTGTAGTCCTTGGACCCGTTGTTGTCGCTGGTGTAGGCGCGGAAATGACCGATGTCCGCGGGCTTTTCGAAGTGGAACGCGTTGCCCGTGTTGGTGCCGTAGTCGATGGTGACGTCCACGCTGTGCACCGGCAGCTTGTCGAAATCGATGTCCACCCGAACGGCGACGTCGATCGACTTGTAAAACGGGTCGTTGGCCGGGTTGACCTCGATGACGTAGTCCGACCACTGCTTGCCGGGGATCGTGGCGACGTTGGGCAGTGTGCCCTGCGGATTGAAGGACCAGTCGATGGCCTGGTGTTCGTGGAACGTGTAAGTGAAGTTCTGCGTCTCGGAGATGTTGACGACGCGGTCGATGTCCTGGTCGCCGGTGCTGCGGTCGGCGGGCGGAATGTCGGCCAGCGGCCGGCCCGCGATCATCTGGTCGACGAACTTGAAGAGCTGACCCGTCACCTGTGTCTTGAGGTCGTCCGGGGTACCGATCGGGAACTCGGGCCGCACGTCGACGGCGTTGGTCTGCCGCCAGGCCTCGGTGATCTCGTTGACCTGGGTGTCGTCGCCGTCCCAGTGCTTGCCGCTGATGTAATGCTGTTTGAAGTCATAGGTTTTCGACGCGTCGTAGGTAGCGGTGGCGTGTACTAGGCAGCCGACCGCTGCCGTCAGCTCGTAGGACACCTGGACGAACCCGCCAGCACCGCCCATCGCGGCCTCGAAGACGCTGGCCCCCTCCGGGGTGAGCTCGACGAAGAACGGGGTGATGTTCTGGCCGTACAGTGACGGATGGGCCGGGTTCATCACGCTCTCCACCAGCACGCCGTCCTTGGAAAGGTTCAGCGACGCCGTGCCTTTCGTCCACGTCGGCTGGCCCAGCACGACCGTCGGCACGTCCACCCCGCCGTATCTGGTGTCGAGCATCTTCTGTTTGGCGGTGATGATGGCAGCGCTCTGCTCGGGGGAGAGTGCGAACTGGACGTCGAAGGCCAGCAGCGCGCCGCCCTTCCTGCCGTCGGGACGGTCCAGCGGCAGCGTGTACTTGACCATCTTCACCACCGGGTTGCCGTGTTCGTCGAGCCGGAAGGTTGGCTGACTGCTGATGGCGTAGAAGACCCACGGCAGTTCGTCGTCCTCGTAGATCGACACACCGGGGGCCGTGGTCACGTCTTCGGGGGCAATCTTGAGCATCTTCGTTACCTCACGTCGGTTGGCGGGTGGGTGGTCATCGGGTGCCGGCGGGCGGCATGTCGACCGCGCGGATATGGGACGGGCCCGAACCGTCGGCGAACCAGTCGGCGACGTCGGCGCACCGGGTCAGTGTGTCGGCCACGCGATAGTCCCCGGTGACAACGCGGACGATCGACACCTGGGTGTGCGGGGCCGGGGGATTCGCCGCGGTCAGGCGCTGCAGGTCCTCGGAGACCGCGGCCAGCAGCTGGTCCTGCAGCGGTGACCACACTTGCTCGGGTATCCCGGCCGGTCCGGTCCGGGTGACCGTGAGATGGTTGGCGGCCAACGCATTTCGCACGACCGATGCCGCGTCCTCCCGGCTCAGCGGCGTAATCGACGCGGTCACCTCGGCGGTAACGTCGCCGGCGGCGGCCAGCTTGATCGGCGTGGACACCGCCACCCGGGCCCGGTACTCGACGAACAGCCGGCCACGAGCGCCGTTGATCGCGCTGGAAACCAACGGGGTGGCGGCATCCTCGAGAAGCACGGTGAACACGGCCGAGTAGGGCCCGAAGCCCGACGACGCCGACGTCGCCAGCTCATGGCGGACGCGGTCCTGGTCGACCAGCACCAGTGCGGCGCTGTCGACCGTCAGCGGCGCAGTGGTCAACTGGATCTCGGCCGGGTCGCGGTGATGGCGGTCGGCCAGTTCGGCCCGCACCGCCTCGGCCTCCGCGGGCGTCAGCAACCAGTGCGCTCCGAGCTGCAGCCGTGCCTTGGGCGGGATCAACCAGAGGCTGAGCGCGGCGCGACCGCTGAGGTCGAGCTCGGGGACAGGGGAGGCGGGTACGCAGCAGAAGCTGCCGTCGCCTAGTGCGTAGCAGCGAACCCCGTTGACATCGAAACCCATTTCATCGCTGGACATTCCGCCCCCACCTTCGAGACCGTGGCGTCGCTTGGCCGCGACAACCGATTCGCTGACCGACGCTAGGCCGGGGGGAGGGAGGAGCGCATGAGTAGTCCGCTACTCATATTGGATCTGCGACATCGAGTAGTGCACTACTCATGACCGCGGGAGGGTCGGTGGCTCACGATTCGGTCATGCTCAGGATTGACAGGCCAACCGAGGTGGACGACGCGATCGCCTTCGCCGACGACGAACACGACGGCAGGTACTACGTGGTCGCGACCGAACCGCGGCTGGCGTTGCGGCCGGACGGCACCGCCGCACTGGACCTGATCAAGTGGCGCGACGGGTCCGGCGGGTCGGGCGGGATTCTCACCGCCACCGTCGACCTCGCCCCGCCGCCCGCGGCGATCGAGGCGTTACGCGCGACGCTTGGCCCGCAGGCCGCCCTTGGCCCGCCGCAGTGGACCGACGGCACCGCGACCCTGCTGGTGCCCGGCCTCGCCGGCGCCGCGATTCAACGAGTACCCATGTCCCTGTTCGGTTACGGCGCGGCACAGTTCAACTACGCAGTCGACGCGCCCACCGCCACCGTCGTGGAAGCGGCACTGCGGGACGGCAAGATGCTGCTGCAGGCCGACTTCCTGCCGCACGCGCTTGGCCGGCTCAGCTCCGGCCGGATGCGGATCGTCGTGCACTCGGGACCGGTGGCCGCCGCCTGGCCGACCGCGGGCGACCTGACGGGGCAGGATCGCCTGACGGCGCTGGCCTCCGCCGGTGCGGTGGAGGTGCAGATCCTGGATCCGCCCCAGGGCGGCTCGGCGGTCGCCGATCAGCTGACGAAGTGGGGCTGGAGCCTCGTCGACTCGATGCTGCCCCGCGGCGCGCAGCCGGCACCGGCGGTGTCCGATCGCGACATCCTGATCGAGGGACGTACCGTACTCGCCTGCCCGCTCACCGCCACGGGCACGGTGTTGGGCTTCGATCCGGTCCGCGATCACGACTTCGTCACCGAACTGGACCTCGGTGATCCCCTCTTCAAGATCCTGGACGTCGCACTACGCGTCAACGCACTGTTCGTCGCCGACGATATCGCCGCGGTCACCGTCCATCTCAGTTACGGCGGGCAGACGACGACGTTCGACTTCACCGAGCCGGGGCAGCAGATGCATGCGAGGTACCACTGGGATGACGCGCTCGGTGGGGCCTATTCGTATCGCACGGTCGTGCACTTCAAGGCGACCACGCAACCGCTGGAACTGCCTGCGCGGCAAAGTGACAGCCGCGAACTCACGGTGAATCTCGACGACGTCGGGCGGCTGACCGTCGACGTCAGCACGCTGGACGTCGACTGGACCGACGTCGCCCAGGCCGTGGTGACCATCGAGTCGGGTGGCGGCCCCATCCCACCGACCAGCGAGCCGGTACGGCTGACCACCGACGTCCGTGGGGCCCGTTACGAGCGCCGAGCGCCGGGGTCGTTCGACGGCGCATGGCGGTACTCGGTGGACTACGTGTTCTCCGACGGCCGGCGCATCCACCACGATCCCGCCCCGGGATTCGGCCACCAGATCGCCGTCCCCGACCCCTACCCGGACCGGTTGCGGATCGACCTTGCGGTGGCAGACGGCTTCG
>Ga0209051_1002105_pt1 | contig 14905 bp, 12 predicted proteins | sample AraplaCvi_mMS_r2_2_FD_184286 | JGI IMG/M metagenome (GOLD analysis project Ga0209051, IMG submission 184286) | Arabidopsis root microbial communities from North Carolina, USA - plate scrape MF_Cvi_mMS_r2 (SPAdes) (version 2) | ecosystem: Host-associated > Plants > Roots > Endosphere | place...
CGGTGATCCCGGCGGTGTCGCGGGCTGTGGCGCAGCTTGGTAGCGCACTTGACTGGGGGTCAAGGGGTCGCAGGTTCAAATCCTGTCAGCCCGACCGCGTAAACCCGCTCCGACCACTGGTCGGAGCGGGTTATTACGTTGAGGGCCGCCAACCGGAGCCTTGCCGACGTTCCCTTGGTGTCGTCAGCGGGTGTCGGCGGCGACGTGTCAGTCGAAGTGGGCCGCGCAGATCCTCGCGGTGCGTGCCGGAGACACCGACGGGTCGTGACCGTGCCGTGCGCGTGAATGTCTTGAGGTGCCTCATCGTGGTCGACGGCGCTCGATTGCACCCCAACCGGATCGTGCGGGACCCAATCTCGTCGGTCTCTTCAAGCGGGACGCGCGTCGCGGGGAGATACGGGCTGGGCAGGCTGAACCACGCAATGGTCGCGATGTAGCGACGTGTGGTCGTCGGCCCGTAACCGACTAGAAGCTGCTCTAGCGTTGCGTCGGTAACCGTTGCGCTGGTGAGCATTTCGTCGGTGAAGATCGTCAAGGGCATCCACTGGTCACGCAATCCGCTGACCGGACCGTCGGCCGCAATGCGCTCGACTTCTTCGGAGGTCGATGCGGCACCGGAAACCATGTATTCACCTTCCGCACCGGGCAGCCGCCAACGGCTTGAGAGGTCGTCGTCGTGCGGACTCACCTGCGCCTGCTTCGGGTGGCCATCGGCTCGTCGACCCTCGCGGACAGCGGCGAACCCGCTCGGAAGACGATGAGGAGACGGCCCCGGACGGCTTGGTGGCACGGGTGGTTTCCGTGGGGCGGTCGTGCACGTCGACACGCCGTCCGCAAGGGGTGTTGCATGATGTCCCCGACGCGCATGACCGGGCGGCGTTCAGGGAGCGGAGGAGTCACAGCAGATGTCCAGCGATGAGGTATCGCCGTCCCCGACCCTGGTCGACATGCTGCGCCGGCGGGCGGAGGTTCACGGGGACAAGGTCGCGTTCAGCTTCTCCTATGACGGCGACGGCGAGAATTGCACCCAGTTGACCTATCGCGAGCTGGACGTCAAGGCACGGGCGATCGCCGCCACCCTGTGCGGCCACGGTGCCGCCGGGGAGCGGGTCTTGGTGCTGTGCCGTCCAGGTCTGGACCACATCGCCGGATACTTCGGCTGCCTCTACGCCGGGGCGATCGCGGTTCCCGTCCACGAACGGTTGGCCCCCCGTCTGTCGGCGGTGGTTCCGGATGCCGATGCGCTCTTCGCGCTCGGGATCAGTGCCACTCACGACCAGATCACCGGCGCCTTGAACGCCGTCGGCGAGGGGCGTAACCTGCAGTGGCTGTTGACCGATGAGGTCGACGACGATCGCGCCCGAGATTGGAGGGCGCCGAGCATCGAGCCGCAGACCATCGCGATGGTGCAGTACACCTCGGGTTCCACCGCCGCCCCGAAGGGGGTGATGGTCTCGCACGGCAACCTCGTGCACAATCTGGCCGCGATCCGCGATGCCTGGCGTGGTGGCAACCCCGCGGTCGGCGTCTTCTGGCTGCCGTCGCATCACGACATGGGTCTCATCGGCGCCAACTTGTCGATGCTCGACATCGGGTGCACGACTCACCTGATGTCGCCCACGGCGTTCATTCAACGCCCCATGCGATGGCTGGAGGCCATCTCTCGGCACCGCGCCACCTACACCGTCGCGCCGAACTTCGCCTACGACGCGTGCGTGCAACGCAGTACCCCCGAAGAACGCGCCGCTCTTGACCTTTCGAGCCTCACCACGGCGATGAATGGTGCCGAACCGGTGCGCGCCACCACTATGCGCGACTTCTCGGAGGCCTTCGCGCCGGCGGGTTTCCGCACCGAGGCGTTCATGCCGGTCTACGGCCTCGCTGAAGCCACGCTGATGGTCTCAGGTGGATCGGACGCCGCGTTGCCAACGATCGTGCACGTCGACCGCCACGCCCTTGGTGAGGGACGCGTGGTCGACGCGACGGCGGGCAGCGACGCAGCGATGGAGGTGGTCGGGTGTGGCCGACCACGGCATGGCCAAAGGGTGGCGGTAGTGGATCCGGTGACCCGACGGGCGTGCGGGGAGGACGAGGCCGGGGAGATCTGGATTTCGGGATTCAGTGTCGCGCAGGGATTTTGGCGCCGACCGGAGCAGACCAAGCAGGCGTTCGACGCATTCGTCGCCGACACGTCGCAGGGGCCGTTCCTGCGGACCGGAGATCTCGGATTCCTGCGTGCAGGAGAAGTGTTCATCACCGGTCGATGCAAGGACCTCGTCGTCATCGCTGGTGCCAACTACTACCCGAACGACATCGAGGACGTCGCGCAGGGATGCGATCCTGCCCTCGTCGTCGGCCGAGGTGCCGCCTTCGCAATCACCCCCGGGTTGGGCGCCCGCGAACAGCTCGTCGTGGTGCAGGAAGTCGATCGCCACCGCATCACCGACGCCGCACTCGAGGAACTTCCGACCGCCATTCGCGCGGCAATCATGAGGCACTGTGCCCTCGCGCCGCATTCGGTGCTCTTGGTCGACCGTTCGGCGATCCCGCTCACCTCGAGCGGCAAAGTGCAGCGAAGTCAGTGCCGGAGCAATTTCCTCGCAGGAGACATCGCCCCGGTGGCACGCTGGCAGGTGCCGTCAGCGCCGGACGACGTCGCCAAGGCCAACATGCTGGAGGCGGCGACGGTGGCGGCAGATCAGATCAGGAAGGCCCTGGCGGAACAAGAGGCCGGACGGGTCTGACCGTCTCGAGGGGCACCACGGTGCGAAATGTTGACCGCACGATTCCTTCCCCGGGGTACGTCGGCCTTCGCTTTGCGGCCAAAGAACATCAATCGGCGCGAACAGGGCATTTAAGTTACCTGTGAGTAGCCAAGCGCGTGACCTGCGGTAATGCCGGCACCGTAATCTCTTTGAAATGTTACTCAATAGTCAGTTCAGGGCTTATGGTGATCGCCGTCACCATATTCAGACCGACAGGAGTCGTCGTGCAACTCGCCGCCATTTCAGGACCCGCCGTCGATGCGAGGCAGTCAACCCTTCGTCAGTGGGCCGGTGCCGGCGCTGCGATCGCCACGGCCGGCGCCATCGTCGCCGCTCCCGGCGTCAACCCGGTGTTGCCGTCACTGGAGCACCGCGTCGAGACCGCTGCGGTGCGGCTGAGCGCGGGATGGGATCCTCTGGCTGCGTGGCGGGACGCGTTCAACACCGCTTCTGGCAACGCCTCGACATTGGCCGACAACTTCTTCCTCGCCCCGGGTGTGGGCCTTCAGCAAGCCATCGTCAACCAGGTCGGCTACCTGAGTGAATTGCTGAACGACCCCTCCAGCATCGGCGACGTGCTCGGCAAGATCGCGAACAACGTCCAGACCGTCGGCTCGGGAGTGACCCTGGTCAACGCGAGCGACGCGACCTACAGCGCAGCCACCGCACACACCGTCGACGGCCTGCACGGTCTCATCGCCACCCTCTTGCCGCAGTTCCTGTCGCCGAACATCGACGCCGGTCTCGTCACCAACTTGCTCAAGGTCGCCGCGTCACCGCTTTCCGGTGTCCTGATCGGCGCCATCGGCCCCGTCGTCAGCCCCGTGGTCGCGTTCTTGAACACGGTCACGACCATCGTCAGCGCCCTGCAGGTCGGCGACACCACCACCGCTCTGCAAGAGCTGGTCGACGCGCCGGCGCATGTCGTGGGTTCCTTCTTCAACGGCGCGACCCTGAATCTCGACGCCTTGACTCCGTTGCTGAACTCCTCGGGCGTCTTCCAGAACACCACGCTGAACGCGCTCAACGTCTCCTTCGGCGGCCTGTTCTCCACGGGTAGCGTCTCGGCCGGCCCGTACACCGGCCCGGCCGGGTCCATCAACGTTCCCGGTGGATCCATCCTCAACAGCGTTGGGATGAACGTCACCGCAACGCTCGGCGGCATACCCATCACGCTGCCCATTCCCGGGCAAGCGGTCGGACCGCTCGGAGCGCTGGAGGGCCTGTCGCAAACCATCGGCGTCCTGTTGGGCGACGGCTGGGACGGCAAGGGAGCCAAACAACTTCCCCCGCTGGCGGGATTGCACTTCCCCACGCTCACCGACACCACCACCCCGACCACGCTGTCGGCGGACGCGCTGTCAGTGGCCGCTGATCAGGCCACCTCCGACGCCACTGCCACCTTGAGCCCTGCGTCGGCCACGACGGCGACGACTACGGACTCGGCATCGAAGAAGCTCACCACCACGTCGCCGGAAAAGGCTGCTGCGGGCGACGTTTCGACCACCTCGACCAGTGACGCGGTAGCTTCCGAGTCGGACTCGGCGACGAGTGTGTCCTCCGACGGGGGCGACGGGCGCCCGGAGACGACCAAGGCCGCCACTAACACGAAGACGCCAGCCACAGACTCCACGACGAAGGCTTCGACCACGGCAGCCTCCTCGACCACGAGTTCGCAGACCACGAGTTCGACGACGGCCGGGGGCAATTCGGCTGCGGGGACCTCGACGGTCTCCTCTTCGAAGGACACGTCGACGTCGTCGAGCGGAAGCACCAACTCCTCGTCGGCCGGCGGGCAGACCGCGGCGTCGAAGACCGGAACGACGTCCTCGAGTGGCACGAGTGCGAGCACGTCGACCGCCGCAAAGCACACTTCCACCGCGGGTGACAAGAGCACCGGCTCCGCCGGGGGTGGGAACGGCGAGTAATTCCGGACAGAGGGCGACGGATTCGTGGGACCACCGGCCTCTCCAATGTCGTCGCGGCGACGAGGTCCAACCGCGGCACCCATGACGACGGGGGAGTGGCCGCATCGTCCTTCGGACGGCGTACGGCAACGACATTCGTCGTGACTCAACCATGTTGCCTGACAGGCGGAGTCGCATCGTTCTGAAGCCGTCGGGTCGTGCCGCCGGGGCGATGTGCCCCGGCGGGCCGCGGCGACATTGGCAGGCAAGGGTCACTGCGTCAGCTGGCAGCACGAATTCACGAGTGCCGTCTGCTCACTTTGCGTAGCGGATGTACGGGTCGGGCTGGCCCCGATCCGCCGTCCAGCTGAGGTACTCGCTCTGGTCGTGAGTGCAGAACATCTGGATCTCGTCGGAATGCCTCAGCCGTAGCTCGCGCAGCTTCGCCAGGGTCGCCACCCGATCCGTGAAGTCGGTCTGGAACGCAATCTCCAGCGGCAGCCCCGGGGCGTTCGCAAGGAAGTTCATCTCGTGATCGAAGTAGGAGTCGCCCGCATGCAGCGACCACGTGCCGTTCTCCCGGTAGGCAACGCCACAGTGGCCCGCTGTATGGCCATGCAGCGGGATGAGTTTCACATCGAGCGCCTCGGGGAGGTCGACGGAGCGTGCCGGTAGTCCAAACCAGAGTTCATCAGTCGGTGCGTAGGTCGTGAACCGTGTCTGGTGTGACACCTGATAGGGCTTGTAGGGCCCCCTCTGTTGTGTGCTGTCGTAGGCGGCCAGCTCCTCGCTCGCGACGTGCACGACGGCGTTGGGAAAGTCATGCAGCCCGCCAACGTGGTCGTTGTCTAGATGGGTGACCACGATGTCGGTGACCTGGGCGGGCTCGATTCCACGCGCCAGTAGGCGGTGCAGCGCCGTCAAGCGCGGGTCGACGAGGATCCCCAGGGTGAACAACGCCTCCGTGCCGAGCAACCTTTGGGGGTCGCCCATCTCCTGGGTGCCGAACCCGGCGTCGACCAGAATGACGCGGTCACCGACATGGAAGATCACGCAGTGGATGGACATCGACGTCGTCGACGTGTGCGTAAGAGGACCCATCAGGCCGAAGGTGGCGTGTTTGATCTCGATCTTGGGGGTCAATGGGTCCTCCTCGGGCTGGTCAGGGCTTGTCCGGGCTGGGGATCTCGAAGGCGTTGAGCAGCGAACACGTCAGCAGGTAGAGGCCCACCAAATACACGAGGTCGACCAAAGTTGCCGCACCGAAATGCTTTTCGGTCTCGCGGTACAGCTCGTCGCCGACCTGGTGCTCGCGGGTGAGCTGGCTGGCGAACTGATGCGCCAGCAGCTGTCCGCGAGTCAACCCCGGCGGAGTCTCGCCGCGGCAGAGGCCGTCGACGACGGCCTCGCTGAGTCCGACCGTGCGTGCGACGGCCGAATGGGCGTACATCTCATACGGCGACTTCCAGATCGACCCGACCGTGAGGATGACCACCTCGTGGGTCTTCGGGTCCAATCTGGTGTGGGCCGAGTCGGCGTGCATCCACGCCAAGAAGCCCGGCGTGATTCCCGTGCTGTAGAGGTACGGATTGAACGGGCCGATGAGCTTCCCGTCGTCGGTCATGCCTCGGAACCCGTTGGCGTCGGCCCAGGTGATGAGGGTTGAGCGCATGATCTCGTAGAGGTCCTTCTGCGGTCCGCTCAGTGTTCCCGGGTCGATCAGGGCCAGTCGTCCGCCGAGAGTGGCTTCTTGGTTGGTCATGCTGCGTCCTTCGAGGAGGGAGGTGGCGTGTCGTTCAGGCCTTCAAGATGTCGTCGAGCCAGTTGAAGACCACTTCGTCCTTGAAGGCCAAGGCGCCTGACTGGCAATGGTTCTCGGCGCCGTCCTCTTCGTGGAACGCCACGTAGGTCTTGGGTGCCGTCAACTCTTGGTAGACATGCTCTGGCTGCCCGCGGAAGAACTGGTCACCGTCGGCCTCCATCACGAGCGTCGGGATGTCGATTCGCCCGATCACGTCGTGGTCGAGGGCCATCTTCTTACTCTCCACGGTGAGGTCGTAGTAGGACGCGACGCCGAAGCTGAACAAGCCTTGAGTGAAGGTCCAGCGGATTTGGGTGTTCGCTTCCATTTGCGCGGCAATCAGTCCGTCGAAGGTCGCGGCGTTCTCGTCGTCGAGTGCCTTCTTCGCCTCGGGTGACAGGATGCCCACGATGCTGTCGTAGAAGCTCCAGACTCCGTCGTACAAGACGACGGCCTTGAGTCTGGGTTCGAAGGCTGCTGCTCGGGCGGCAAGGTATCCGCCGAGGCTCATTCCCTTGAGGGCCAGGCGATCTCCGTCGACGTCGGGGCGGGACAAGGCGTAGTCGACGGCAGGGGTGACGACCTTCTCCCAGTCGTGCCGGAACACCAGGTGCTGCTCGCGAAGTGGCATCCCTTGACCCGGGCCGTCGAAGGTGAGGCAGTTGTAACCGCGACGGACGGCGGCGGCGGCGGCAAAGTAGTAGAGCTCTTCCAGGCTCGAATCGTAGCCGCCGTGGAAGATCAGGGTGGGGCGCGGCTCGTCGGACTCGTCGGCTTTGTAGAAGTAGCCGGGCAATGTCGTTCCCTCATAGGGGATGTCGACGGGTTCCCAGGTCGGCCCCATCAGTTCGGCGGCCTGCGCGTAGGCCGCCTGGGAGGCCTTGGAGTCGACCATGATTCGCGGATCGTCCGGGTTGCCGTGCAGGTAGAACTCGGCCATCCGGAAATAGGTCGACGCGCGCAGCAAGGCTTCTCGAGCGCTGACCAGATGGCCGGTGGACAGCGACTCCCTCGCTCGCCCCAGCACACGTTCAGCGCGGCTGTGCCAGCCGTCGTACCAGCTGTCGAAGTCACCTTCGGTAATGCCGTCCACGGTGGTGAACAGCTCGCCGATGTCGGCGCCGCCGTAGTACACGAAACCCAGATTGCGGACGAGTTCGAATGCAAACGAATCGTCTCGGAAACCGACCTTCATCACAGTTCTCCTTCACGTCAACCTCTAGCGAGATGCCGCGGCGACCGGGTCAACCGCCCTCGCACATCGACGGTACTGCACTGCACAGTGCAGTGCAATCACGAGTTCGGGGAGATACCCGTCTCAGGTCCTCGTGGGTGGGGCGGCGAATCTCGCCCCCTGCTGCCGCGGCGGGTGCTCGATCGAGTCGATCAGGAATGGACGCGGTAGCGGGCAATGAACAGTGCCACCGCCTCCCGCACCACGTAGTTGCGTCGCTGCTCGTCGAGGTCGACGGTCGACGGGGCAACGAGTCGAGCCAGCAACACCTCACCGACGATGGCGTAGATGAATTGCGTGGTCGCGAGATCCGGATCCTCGATCTCGAAATCAGGTGTCAGGCTGAGCTGACGCACGTACTCTCTGACCGCACGGCGAGCCGGCTCCCTGCCGTTGTCGATGAAGCTGTCACCCAGCTCAGGAGTCCTCGAGCTCTCCCAAATGATCAAGCGCATGAGCGCCACCGCTTCCGGCGGTGCCCAGAAGCCCGCGATGGTACGGCCAATCGCGAACAGCACCTCCTCCGGTGGTTTGACCGAGGCGCTGGCAGTGATGATGGAGTCCAGCGGCATCTTCTCCCACATGTGGGCCATCGTGGCGTCGAAGAGTGCTTTCTTTGAACCAAATTGGTTGTACAACGTCCGCCGTGCCATCCCGGACTCCAGTGCGATCTGGTCCATGCTCGCTTCTTGGTAACCACGAGCGAGAAACACCTGAGCGGCGGTCCGCAGGATGGTGTCCCGAGTCGATCCCGCGTCGGGAGGTGGAGATGACGCGCCGCCGTTAGCCCGAGCCATGCCGACACGATACTTCGCCCGGTCTGTCCAATCCGGGAACAGGCGTCCGTCGCGACTGTCGTAGTCGAATACGGATGTGTTGCACGCCCTGTGGCCACCGACCCCAAGTATGGGCGCGGCGTCGACCGCTCGGCAGCCAGCCTGGCGTACCGCATCCTCGCGACCCGAGGAGCTGAACCATTGTGCCCGGGTGCGAATACGCATCTTCGGTGTGCGGAAATGCCCTTCGCGAAAGAATGGCTCGTTCGACCAGCACTGCGGCGTGGCGAGAACTGCAGGAGGGGGTACCCGCACTGCTGCCCGCGCGACCTAAACCAAGGGTTCACCGCCGTCGATCTTCAACATCATGCCCGTCATGAATGAATTCGTCATCGCGAAGTGGACGGCATGCGCAACCTCGTCAATCGTGCCGATGCGGCCGGCGGGGCTCGTCGCACCAACATGGTCGAACAAGGCCTGCTTTCCTTCCGCGCCCAGGGGGTCCCAGGCTCCGGTGTCGATGACGCCGGGGGAGACGGCGTTGACTCGGGTGGGTGCAAGTTCGACCGCCAAGGAACGGACCAAGAAGTCGACCGCGCCGTTGGTGATGGCGACGCCTAGGTATCCCACTTTTGCCTTGAACGCGTTGGCGCCGGAGAACAGCACGAAGGACCCCCCCGGCTTCACCTGCGGGGCGAAGTGCTTCGCCAGCATGACAGGGCCCAAGACCTTGGTGTCCAAAGACTGCTGCAGATTCGCGCGTTCCAAGTCGGGTAACGCGCCGCGAGCTCTCGCGGATGCGGTCGTGACCACATGGTCGAGCGCGCCGATACGCGCCGCGAGTGAAGCTATCGAAGCGTCCTCGTTGAGGTCGACCGTTTCGGCCGTGATGCCCGGGTCGTCGTAGACCGCCGCGAGCTTGCCCGCGTCGCGTCCGGCCACCACGACCTCAGCGCCTTCGGCCCGCGCGAGCAGGCTCACCGCGCGGGCAATCCCGCTTCCACGCCCTATGACCAATACCTTGGTTCCTTGAAGTGAATTCGCCATCACGTTCCTTTCGCGTACGACTGCCTCGCGTGCCGGCGCCGAGTGGGTTGTTCCACCCAAACGACATAATGGGCATGGCGACCCATATTACATTCCGGTCCGTGTGATGCATTGGCGTCGCAGTCGACCGTGAGACATCGGTGATGATCGCCAACGAGTAAGGGGCTGCCCGTCGCGTGGTCGGCAGCGAGTTGGCGATGTGAGGAGCACGTCGACGAGCACTTGCCAACGGACGTGGATGACACGCCGCCGCGAGATTGGCATCGCGGCGGCGCGCCGGTCTTGGAATGGACCTCACCGACCGCCGAAGCGCGACGGCCGACGGCCAGGGTCGGTCAACGTGCATGGCACCGTGACTGGTTCGACCTGGGAGACCTCCATACGATCACGGCGCACGCGTCGCCGTCGACTTCCTGCATGCGCGGACAGAGCCGAGCGGGCACGCGAAAGATACTTTTTCTTACGGCAATTAGTGCACCAGCGTGTGAAGAGACGCCGTATGAGGCCTCCGCGGCGGGTCTTGGACCGTGCAGGCGCTCGGCCGCCGAGGTCAGGGAGCGTCGGTCAGTGGGTGGTGGAGGCCTTGCGTTGTGTGGCTTTAATGGCGTCCGCGAGGGTCCAAAAGGAAAGGCCTAGCAGGGGGATGTCTTTGAGGAGGAATTCGCCAGTGAGCGAGAGTGCGGGGAATCCGCCGCCGAGGGGTTCGCCAACGCCGGGGGTGGTGAACAGGAAGCTGATGGTGGAGACGAACAGCACGATGGACAAGACACTTCCGCCGATGGACAGCTTGGGGGCGACCGGCTTGATGGCCAGGAGAATCGCGGCGGTCAGTTCGACCACTCCGAGCAGGGCCGAGAAGGTGTATTCGCTGAGAAAGCTGTAAAGCCAACCCATGAAGGGGCTGTTGGCGACTAGTGGGGCGATCTGGTGGGCTTCGAAGTTGGCGAACTTCAGGGCGCCGATCCATCCGATGACCACGACCAGGCCGTAGCGGCCGAGGATGGCGGCGATCGTGTCGATGGCGCCGAGCTTGGTGGCGAGACGTTCGGTGGTGCGGCTCGGGTGGTTGGTCACCTGTGACTCCTTGACGTCGGTGTGCCGTGTTGATGGAAACGTCGACGACGCGACGTCTGGTCGGCACATAATGGGTAGAACAACCCACTATAGAATGATCCTCGCTAAAAAGCTAATGTTCTACACAAAAGAAAACGTTAGCGACCTGAGGTGCGTGCCTTACGCAGGCGCAGGTCTCAGACGAGGTGCGGCGTCGCGTCCTCCAATTCGTCGCTGACGTCTAGGGTCAACGGAAGGAGAGCGTCGCCATGCTCACTGCGCAAGTCGTGCAGCGTCTTGACATCCCGCGCGGGTGACTCCACCCTCCAGCGGGACAGTGCGGCAGAACGCGAGTCGGTATGTGAGACATGGCCAAGGTTTGGTTCATCACCGGCCCATCACGCGGTTTCGGGTGGGAATGGACACTGGCTGCGCTGCGTCGAGACGACCGAGGGGCCGCCGCAGGCTCCTGTCGGTGACAGGACGGGTCGAACGGGCAGCCGCCGACCCGCGCGACACCGGCCGGCCCGAGTCCGTGCCGTCGTGCTGGCCGGTCCCTTCGCGCAACACCATCGCCCATTGCTGGCCAGCATGACAACTGGCCCAGCCGGACGACTGTGACACCGTGGCCCAGAACGGGCCCTGCGTCGGACTTCAGCCGGCTAGTGCGGGGTACCGCCGATGGTGGTCGGTGGTGATCTGAAAGGCATCGGCAACCCTAAGTACCATGGCCTCGTCGAAGGGCTTGCCGATGATCTGCAAACCAATCGGCAAATCATCCTGGCACCGCCCACAGGGCACCGAGGCGGCCGGCAGTCCGCTGAGGTTGAACGGAGCGCAAAACCGCGCCGACACCTCGAACACCGATTCCTCCCGCGGACCTATTCGTGACACGGTCTCACCGACCTTCATTGCCGTTCGAGGCTGGGTCGGTGTGAGAAGCACGTCGACACCCGACAGCGCTCGTTGAAAAGACACCTTGACGACGGACCGCACGCGTTGGGCGTTGAGATAGGTCGACGCTGACATCAACGCTCCGGCCTCCAGAAGCGCACGTGTCTCGGCACCGTACAGGTCCGGGGTGCCGCTGAGCGAGTCCTGGTGGTAGACGGCGGCTTCAGCCATGGCGATCGCCAACATGCAGTCCAGTGCACCATCGAGGTCGCCGACGTCGACGGCCATCACTTGCGCGCCCATCGAGGCCAGGTGCGTGACGGCCGTGTCGAACGCCTCGGCCACCGCCGGTGTCACGTCGTCGTTGAAGTAATTCGACGGTACTCCTATCCGAACATCCCGGATCTCACCGGTCAGTGCCGCCGCATAATTCTGCACCGCGACGTCTTTGGTGTCCGGGTCCAACGGGTCATGGCCTGCCATGACACTGAGGAGAATCGCGAGGTCCTTTGCGCTCCTGGCCATGGGACCGGCATGGTCCAGCGACCAGGACAGTGCGGCGACGCCGTACTTGCTCACCCGCCCATAGGTCGGTTTGATCCCGGCAATGCCGTTGGCCGCTGCTGGTGCGCGGATCGAGCCTCCGGTGTCGCTGCCAGTTGCTGCGAAACACAGTCCCGCTGCGATGGCGGCGCCTGACCCGCCGCTGGACCCTGACGGAATGTGTTCGGTGTTCCACGGGTTCCGGGTGGGCGTGGAATCGAAGCCGAACGCGAACTCGTGCGTGCTGACCTTGCCGAGGACGACTGCACCGGCATCCTCGAGCCTTCGCACAACGGTGGCATCCTGGGTGGGCACGTGATCCTGGCGGACCCGCGAGCAACAGGTGGTCTTCACGTCCTTGGTGTCGTAGATGTCCTTGATGGCTATGGGGATGCCGTGAAGGGGACCGCGATAGCGGCCCGCGGCGATTTCACGTTCGGCGGCGGCAGCTCGCCGGCGAGCTGACTCGTCGAGCACGGTCACGAAGGCTTGGACGGCCGGATCGAGGGCGGCGATGCGCGCGAGCATGACGTCGGTCAGTTCGACCGGTGACAGAGACTTGTCGGCGAGTTGTTGGCCCACCGCGGCGATGTCGCATTTCCAGAGGTCGGGTATGCCGTCCACGGAGCTCCTCCTCATCGAGCGTCGAATGAAACGCCGAGCGGCGTTTCGGGGTCGATACGTGCGACGGCGGTCATGACTCTGCGGTCGACGTCACCCAGCAACTGGGTCGCGACCGCAGTCCAATCCGTCCCTGCATCGGCTTCTCGGGTGACGGTGTCTTCGCCTGTGTGCATCTGCGCTCCATCCACATCATGGGTTCAGGTCGCCCGCCCGTCGACGCGACCACCGGTGCCGCCGGAATCGGCAAGTGGATCCTCGTACCCGCTCGCCGATCCGCATCGGGGTGTCGCACACCGAGCGGGTGGCAGTCAATCTGATTATGGGTGTTGTCACCCATTCATGTGGGGCGAACGAAGATATTCATGCCGCTCACCGAATCATCCGCCGACGTCACCAGCGAAGCTTCTCATCTGCGCAGCTGCACATTTCGTCACTCGGGTGGGATCGCGCCGAAGTGTCGGTGTGATCCGGAATGGGTGATGCAGCCCATCGCGCTCCCTTGGCTCATTACCCTCCTTGGGCTCATGCCTGCTTCCGACGAAGGACATTGATGGCCCTTCGATAGTCACGCGAAGGCCGCCATGGGGTTGTGACGTTGCATGAGCGCGTGCACGAGAACGGTCTTCGCGGTGGTCGAGCAGTGCCGACTCGCCCGCGTCGCCTACGGGTTCGGCGGCTGCCAACCGTCCGTTGCCCATCCGATCGGCGGCGGGACACGCGAGGCGGCGTCTGCCTGCTGGCACACACGGAACGGCACGCGGTAACCGCGGTAGCGCGGGCAGCATCCTCCGTGTGGTTGTCATCGTCGGACCGCTTAGCGGCGCTCCAATCGTGCAGGACAAGCTCGCAATCCTACGAATGACGACGGTGGTCAAATGGCCTCTACGGTTCTGACGATGTTCCCGCGTGGAGTGGCACGATACATGCTGCCTGGCGGGGAATTGCGATGTCGGAGACGGCCTGGCCCTTGTCCACCTGTCATTGGACACATGACGGCCCCGCGTTCTCCGATGGCCCGTCTGACCCTGCAGTCCCGTTAGCTCCAGTATCTCTGGGTGGCGGCATCGAGCGCGTCCCGAAGGGGCTGATCGAGGCGTCGGGCGTCGATGACTATGCTCTTCGCGTTGGCGAGGTGGATGGCGCACGTTGGAGAATGCAGCGACGCCCACCGCAGAGCGATTTCGCGCACCAGCGTGCGGTTGAGGGAGTCAATGATGGCCCGGCTGGCTGACAGTTCCGGTACCGCAGTCGGTGCGGCGGCCGGATTGCGCTTCCACTCCGCCATCCGTCGGTGCTCGAGAGCGACGGTTGCGTCGATCTGGTCTCGGAAGACGGCGCGCACGTAGTCGGGGTCGATGCCCCAAGCTCTTGCCTCATCCGCCACGGCATCGATGACCTCCCGTTCGCGTCGTTGATCGGTGATGACGCGACCGGCCGTGAACTTCACTGCCGCAACGGGTTCAGCCGACAGGAGGCGTTGCACGGAGAGGTCGACGAGACCCACCAGGGGGTTGTCCCCGGGATATTCCGGATTGGTCATGCGTGTGGTCCGCGATGTCCGCGACCAGCCAAGCCTTCGACGAGAGACGTCCACGTTGTCCAAATCCCTTCCAACGACCATCAGCATGCGAGAGTGCCGGCCCACGTTCCGTAATGCGGGCGTCAGGGTTAGCCGAAATGATCCGAGAGTCGCAGAGAGTCAACCCCGCTGATCGGTTAAGTGGTCATCGACCTTGCGAATGCGACCCATGAAGCCGAGGGCGTGCTGGGGGGCTGATCGCTCCTTCGTCTGCGGGACTCGGCTCGCTTACGGACCTGCCCCGGCGACTGGGTCTCATTCCTTGGTTGGCTCGTTCCACACGGCCGTCGGTGTACGTCCTCGCGCCGCGTCATGGCTTCGTCACTCAAGGTGAAGTGGCACAGGGCGTTCGCCTCAAGAGGCGTGCACTCGACAGCGCGAGAACAGGTGCCCGACCAACCAGTCGAGTCAACTACTGGCCTATATTCACGTGCACGGAGAGGATCCGGGCCATCCGGTCCGTGGGGCTTCGTCCGCGAAGAGCATCTCAGCGTGAAGCTGCTGAAACTGACTCGCAGCCAGGGGATGCCGGCATGGACGACGCGTCAATGCGCACGTCGTAGTCGTCGTACTGGATCAGTCGAGCATCAGTGCCGCGGCCGTCGGTGCGTCGGCGAGGGTTTCGGCCAGCTCGTTGAACTCGACGACGTTGTCGAGTTCGGTGCCCATCGCGATGTTGGTG